>Ga0209051_1001181_pt1 | contig 23641 bp, 22 predicted proteins | sample AraplaCvi_mMS_r2_2_FD_184286 | JGI IMG/M metagenome (GOLD analysis project Ga0209051, IMG submission 184286) | Arabidopsis root microbial communities from North Carolina, USA - plate scrape MF_Cvi_mMS_r2 (SPAdes) (version 2) | ecosystem: Host-associated > Plants > Roots > Endosphere | place...
GACGGCCGGCCGGGGTCGCCGCTCTCAGTCAGCCTCGACTCGTTTCTTGAGATCCTTCAACGCGGTGTCGGTCAGCCGGCGTTCGGCCTTGCGCTTGAGCAACCCGATCATCGGGATCACCAGGTCGACCGACAGCTCGTAGGTGACGTCGGTGCCGGAACCCTTGGGGGCCAACAGGTATGCGCCGTCGAGCGCCCTGAGCAGGGAGCTCGACACCAGCGACCACCGCACCGAGGCCCGGTCGGCGGGCCAGGTGTAGGCCAGCACCATGGTGTCCTTGAGCACCGCCGCGTCCAGCACCAGTCTCGCCTTCTTGGGGTAGCCCTCGTCGTCGCTCTCGAGAACCTCGGTTTCCTTGTACTCGGCGACCCAGTCCGGGTACGAGCCGATGTCGGCGATGACGTCCATCACCGTCGCGGGCTCGGCGTCGATGTAGATCGTCTGCGCAGTCTTGTCCGCCACGTGTTCACTTCCCCGGGTCGCTAGAGCGCTACTGGACTCACGTCCGTTCGCCCCGAAATGTACCCGCACCCCGGTCGGGGGTACTCAGTCAACCGCTCCAGAGAGCCGGGACACCCCGACGCCGCGAGTCTCCTCGAGCTTCTGCTTGACCTCGAACGCCATCTTCTTGCCCGCGACGCGCCGCTGATGGTTGGCCTTGGCGAGGTTCATCTTGGCCAACTCCCAGGCCGCGACGCCGGACGGCTCGGCGTGCACGAAGTAGTGCAGGATGACCCCGTCGAACGACGTCTCGAGCCAGACCTCCATGGTGCCGGTCAGGGCTCCGGTGATCGTCCACCGGTGCCCGGCCGGTCCTCGGTCCTCGACGACCGCCAACCGGAGGTCGGGCCACCACCGCCGCCAACTGGCCGGGTCGGCGATCGCCGCCCCGACCTCGGCCGGGTCGGCGCAGACGAACGTTTCGTCGGCCACCTGGATGCTGTTCATCGTCACTCACCTTCACACACGAGCTGCCGCCGTCGAGCGGCGGCCGACTAGGCTGCCATCACTGGTATCCGTCCCAAGTATCCGTCCCGCGAGGGCGACCCCGTTCGAAAGGGCCAGATCGTGCGCGAGTTCAGCGTCCCGGCATCGTTCACCGTCGGCGAGCACGACACCGTGGCCGCCTCCGTCTTCTCCCACGCAGCCGACGATCCGGACCACGTCGTGATCCAGCGCCTCGTCGACGGATCGTGGACCGACGTGACGTGCGCGCAGGTTGCCGACCAGGTCCGGGCGACCGCACTCGGGTTGATCGCCGAGGGCGTGCAGCCCGGCGACCGGGTGGCGATCTTCTCGGCGACGCGCTACGAGTGGCCGATCGTCGACTTCGCGATCCTGTCGATCGGCGCCGTCACGGTGCCGATCTACGAGACCAGCTCCGCCGAGCAGGTCCGCTTCGTGCTGTCCGATTCGGGTGCGGTCGCGGCGTTCGCCGAGAGCGACGACCACTTCCGCACGATCGAACAGCTCAAGGGCGAACTCCCCACGCTGCGCCACGTGTACGCCATCGCAGGCACGGGCCCGGCCGCCCTGGACGAGCTCGCCCGGATCGGTGCCGGTACCGACCCCCAGGCCGTCGCCGCACGGCTGGCCGCGGTGCAGTCGGCCGACGTCGCGACGCTGGTCTACACCTCCGGCACCACCGGCCGGCCGAAGGGCTGCCAGCTCACGCACTCGAACCTGCTGCACGAAATGCGCGGCGCCAAGGCGTGTTTCCCCGCCCTGCTGGACAAGGGCGAGAAGCTGCTGGTGTTCCTGCCGCTGGCGCACGTGCTGGCCCGCGCCATCACGATCGCGGCCTTCGCCAACAAGGTCACGCTCGGGTTCACAAGCGACGTCAAGAACCTGGTGCCCATCCTCGGGGTGTTCAAGCCGACCCTGGTCGTGTCGGTGCCCCGGGTGTTCGAGAAGGTCTACAACACCGCCGAGCAGAACGCGCGCGACGGTGGCAAGGACAAGATCTTCGCCGCGGCGGCCGCCACCGCGATCGAGTGGAGCGAGGCCACCGCGACCGGACGGCCCGGCCTGCTGCTCAACCTCAAGCACGCGCTGTTCGACCGGCTGGTCTACGGCAAGCTGCGGGCGGCCCTCGGTGGCAACTGCCGTGCCGCCATTTCCGGGGGCGCGCCACTGGGCGCCCGGCTCGGTCACTTCTACCGCGGCGTCGGCGTCACCATCTACGAGGGATACGGCCTCACCGAGACCAGCGCGGCGATCACCGTCAACCGCGTCGACGACGTCAAGGTCGGCTCGGTCGGAAAGTTGGTGCCGGGCAACGCCATGCGCCTCGCCGACGACGACGAGCTCCTGGTCCGTGGCGGCGTCGTGTTCGGCGGGTACTGGCAGAACCCGTCCGAGACCGACGCCGTGTTCACCGACGGGTGGTTCCACACCGGCGATCTCGGGGCGATCGACGACGACGGGTTCCTGACGATCGTCGGGCGCAAGAAGGAGATCATCGTGACCGCGGGCGGCAAGAACGTCGCCCCGGCACTGCTGGAGGACCGGCTGCGCGCCCATCCGCTGATCAGTCAGGCCATGGTCGTCGGCGACGCCCAGCCGTTCATCGCCGCGTTGATCACCGTCGACCCCGAGGCGTTCCCCGGCTGGAAGCAGCGCAACGGCAAGGACGCATCGGCCACCGTGGGCGATCTGGCCGAGGATCCGGACCTCCTCGCCGAGGTCGACGTCGCCGTGCAGGACGCCAATCAGGCGGTGTCACACGCCGAGTCGATTCGCAAGATCCGCATCCTGCCCGTCGACTTCACCGAGGACACCGGCGAACTCACGCCGACGATGAAGGTCAAGCGCAAGGTGGTCGCCGAGAAGTTCGCCGCCGACATCGACGCCCTCTACGCCAAGCCGGGACACTAACCGGCGAGCAGCTGCGACAGTCGTCGCGCCTTGGCGCGCCACTGCCATTCGTCGACGACCCACTCGCGGCCCGCCCTCCCCATCTCCGCGGCGCGGGCCGGATCGGACAGCAGGTCACCGACGGCGGCGCCGATCGCGCCGACGTCCCACCCGTCGACCACCAGCCCGGTGGTGCCGTCGAGCACCGACTCCGGTGCTCCGCCGGAGTCACCGGCGACCACCGGTACGCCCGTAGCCGAGGCCTCCAGGTAGACGATGCCGAGGCCTTCGACGTCCAACCCGGAGCCCCTGGTCCGGCACGGCATCGCGAAGACGTCGGCCATCGCGTGGTGGGCCGGCAGTTCCTCGGCGGGTACCCCCTCGGTGAACACCACGTCCTCGGTGACGCCGAAGGAATGCGCCAGCCGTCGGAGGTCGGCCAGGTAGGGGCCACCGCCGACGACGACCAGCTTGGTCCCGGGCACGCGGTCGCGGAGCGCGGGCAGCGCGCGGATCAGCATGTCCTGGCCCTTGCGCGGCACCAGCCGCGACACGCACACCACGACCGGCCGGTCCCCGAGTTCGTAGCGGGCCCGCATCCGGGCCCCGGCGACCGCGTCGGGCTGGAACCGGTCGACGTCGACGCCGGGCGACAGCCGCTCCAGTGCCGCGTCCGGCCCGAAGGCCGCGGCGAACCGGCCGCGGGTGTACTGGCTGATGAAGGTGACGACGTCGGCGTCGTCTCCGATGCGACGCAACGCCGTTCGCGCCACCGGCAGCATCGACCAGCCCACTTCGTGTCCGTGGGTACTCGCGACCACCCGCGTCGCCCCGGCGCGGCGCGCCAGCGGTGACAGCAGCGCCAGGGGTGCGGCAGCGCCGAACCACACCGTCTCGACGTCGTGGTCCTCGATGAGCCGCCGCATCCGGCGCGCCACCGAGGGCTCCGGAATCATCAACGTGGTGGGGTGCCGTACGACGCGGAAGTCCTGCTCGACGTCCCGGTCGTAGGCGTCGGCACCCTTCCACGCCGGGGCGTACACCGTGACCTGATGCTCACCGATGGTGACCAGTTCGGTGACCAGGTTCTCCAGATAGGACTGGATGCCTCCCCGACGGGGCGGGAAGTCGTTGGTCACCAGCAGGACGTTGGCCACCCGTCATCCGCCGAGCCAGGCGCGCCACGCGGCGAGCACCCGGGACGGTTCGGCGCCGAGGACCTGCTTGATGGCCGTCGCCTGATCGGGGTGCCCCGCGCCGCAGGCGGTGACGTAGAGCGTGCGCAGCGTCTCCGCGCCGTAGCGGCTCGCGACGAACCGGCTGAACCACCACGCCCGGTCGTAGGCGAGCGACCGGACGGCGCCGGCGGTGTCCAGGTCGGCGTCCGACGGCAGGTGCGCGAGCGCCTCGGCGTCCTGCCGGTTCGGCATGGGGGTCGGCGGACGACCGACGAAGTCCGCGACGCCCTCGGTGAGCCAACGGGGTGCGTCGGCGGCGGTGCGGCTCCTGGCGGCGTAGTGAAAGAGTTCGTGGCGCAACACGATTCGCAACGACGCATCGCTCATCGAGCTCGCGCCGGGGGCGAAGACGATGCGCTGCGCCGTGGTGGCGGCCGCGATGTCGGGCTCACCGGCGGCGAGCGCGCGGAACTCCTCGTCGGTGCGGGTCAGCACCACCACGACGTTGCGCGGCCAGTCGTCGCCCCAGAAGGCGGTGACGGCGTCGGCGGCCCCGTCGAGTTCGCCCCACACCCGGCTTTCCAGGTCCGCGGTGTCGGCTCCCCCGAGCGACATCAACGACACGGTGCGGCCGTCGCGAAGGGTCAGCGGGTCCGACGGCGTCGCCGGAACGTCGAGGGAGGCGTGGGTCGCGGTGGGTGGCTCCGCCGGTGCGGCGTCGCCGAGGGGTCGGGACACCAGCACCGCGGCGACGGCCAACTCGGCGAGCAGGAGCACGCCGAGAAGCGGCTTGTTAGTAACGACGGACGTTGTGAATCGGCGCATTGTCCATCGGCGCCACCCGCACGGGGGTGCCGTAGGTCGAGGCGTGCACCATCATTCCGTCACCGATGTAGATGCCGACATGGGAGGCGTCGGAGTAGTAGGTGATGAGGTCACCTGGCTGCATCTGGTCCATCGACACCGGCTGGCCGCCTTGGGCAAGCGCTTGGCTCGAGTGCGGGAGGTTGACGCCGGCCTGACCGAAGGCCCACATCACCAGGCCGGAGCAGTCGAAGGCGCCTGGACCCGCGGCACCCCACGAGTAGGGCGAACCGATCCGCGTCAGGGCCGCTTGAACGGCGACCATGCCCTCGCCCTCGGCGGGCGGTGCGGGGGCGGCCTCGGGCGGAGCCAGGTCGCCGGGGTTGATGCCGTCCGGTGCGGAGGCGAGCACGTCGGGTGGGGGCGGCGGGGCCGCGGCAGGTACGGGCGGCGTCGGCGGGATCGCGGCCAGGGCCTCGCGCTGGGCGGGCGTCAGGGCGGTGTACTGCGACTTCACGATCGCCATCTGCACTTGCAGTTTGCTTTGCTTGGATTGCAGGTCGGCGCGCACAGCCGCGGCCTGCTCGGCAGCGGTCTTGGCGTCGGCAGCCGACTTTGCGGACTCCGCTTCGGCCGTGGTGGCCGCCACCGTGCCGGTCTTGAAATTCTGCATCTGGGCCGACATCTCGGTGGCCATCACCCGTTGCACCGCGAGTTGGTCGATCAGACCCTGCGGCGAACCGGCCGTCAGGATGGCGTCGAGACCGTCGGGGCGACCGCCCATGTACTGCGCGGCAGCAACCCGGTCGACGGAGGTCTGAAATGTTGCCAGCTGCGCCTTGGACGAGTCGACGGCCGCGACGTCTGCCGCGTGCTTCTGATCCGCCGCTTGTTGTGCCGCAAGCTTTTTGTCGAGATCCAACTCGGCGCTGTGCATTGCCTCGGTGGTCTGCTCGGCCTCTCGCGACAGCTCGTTGAGCTTTGCCAGTGCGTCGGCCGCGGGGTCAGCCTGCGACGTTCCGGCGAGCACCCCACCGAAGACCATCACTCCAGCTATCGCACCAACAATCGGTCGCCGAAGAACACGTGCGCTTCGGTGCATGGCGTTAAACCTCAAGATTTCGCGTCCTTCAACTGCCGTTAGCGAGCCGCTCGAACTGCGTTAGGTCTCAGATAGGTTACGAAACGGCATCGGGGTTGTCCAACAGAGGACGCAAATTTAACAGGCGCCGCGGGAATATTTCGCTGCCCGCGGCGCCGGGGGCCCTCAAGCGACCCCGTCGGCGCGCCTCCGGTGAATCGGTACCAACCGTAGCCGAGGCGCCAATCCGGCGTCTGCGAGGACCTCCAGTGCTTGGCGCTCGTCGGCCAGCAACGTATCGGGCACTCCCAACAAAACACTGATGACACAGTCCTTGCAGCCGTGTCCGCGCACCGCGCAGTCGTCGCAGTCGATGTGGAGGGTCCCGGCTTCGGACCCGGTTGGTTCTGACGGGGTGTGGTGCGGCGGGTGCGGTTCCGCCTCTGGTCGAGTCATGTCCGTTCTCCCTTCCTTCGAGTCATGACCGCACGCTAACGACGACCACCGACAAGGCCCCGACACGCGAATGACACGGATGGGAGCCGATGTCGGTCGGGCGGCCTACCGTGCCCTGCCATGGGCCAGCTGAGCTTCGGCGACGTCGACGCGGCGTTCGTCGACTCCGGGTCCGACGAAGTCGCGCTGGCGGAGCTGTTCCTGCGCGACACCACGTTCGTCATCGTCGACCTCGAGACCACCGGCGGCCGGGCCAAGGGCGACGAGAACGGCCAGGGGTTCGACGCCATCACCGAGATCGGCGCGGTGAAGGTGCGCGGGGGCGAGGTGCTCGGCGAGCTCGCCACCCTGGTCGACCCCGGACGGTCGATCCCACCCAAGATCGTCGCGCTCACCGGCATCACCACGGCCATGGTGTGCGACGCCCCGAGGATCGACTCGGTGCTGCCCGCCTTCCTGGAGTTCTCCAAGGGCGCGGTGCTCGTCGCCCACAACGCGGGGTTCGACGTCGGGTTCCTGCGCGCCGCCGCCGAACGCCTCCAGCTGCCCTGGAAGCGTCCCCCCGTGCTGTGCACCGTGAAGTTGGCCCGCCGCGTGCTGACCCGCGACGAGGCCCCCAGCGTGCGGCTCTCGGCCCTGGCCCAGCTCTTCGGAGCCAGTACCAGGCCCACCCACCGCGCCCTCGACGACGCGCGCGCCACGGTCGACGTGCTGCACGCGCTCATCGAACGCGTCGGCAACCAGGGCATCCACACCTTCGGCGAGCTGCGGTCGTATCTGCCCGACGTCACGCCCGCCCAACGCCGCAACCGGCATCTCGCCACCGCTCTCCCGCACCGGCCCGGGGTCTACCTCTTCCGCGGTCCGTCCGACGAGGTGCTCTACGTCGGCACCGCGGTCGACCTGAGGCGCCGCGTCGGGCAGTACTTCAACGGCAGCGACCCGCGCACCCGGATGAAGGAGATGGCGTCGTTGACCACGCGGGTCGACCACGTCGAGTGCGCCCACGAGCTGGAGGCCGGCGTGCGGGAGCTGCGGCTGCTGGCCGCGCACGCACCGCCCTACAACCGGCGCTCGAAGTTCCCGCACCGGTGGTGGTGGGTGGTGCTGACCGACGAGGCGTTCCCCCGGTTCTCGGTGGTGCGGGCGCCCAAGCACGACCGGGCGATCGGGCCGTTTCGCGTTCGGGCCGACGCCGTCGAGACCGCCGCCCTGCTCGCCCGCTTCACCGGCGTGCGCACCTGCACCACCCGGCTGGCCCGTTCGGCGCGGCACGGGCCGTCCTGCCCCGAGCTCGAGCTGTCACCGTGTCCGGCCGACCGCGACGTCGACGCCGGCGCGTACGCCGCAGGCCCCGCCAGGGCCGCCGGCCTCATCGCCGGCACGGACGACTCGGCGCTTCGGGGGGCGCTGGCCCACATCCTGGCGCTGGCCGAGCTCGGCAAGTACGAGACCGCGGCCCGCATGCGCGACCACGCGGCGGTCGCCATCGACACCGTCTGGCGCGGCCAGCGTCTGCAAGCCCTCGTCGCGGTCGACGAGCTGGTCGCCGCCAGCCCCGACGGCGCGGGCGGCTGGCACCTCGCGGTCGTCAGGAACGGTCAGCTCGCCGCGGCGGGCACCGCGCGTCGCGGGGTGCCGCCGATGCCGGTCGTCGACGCCCTGACCGCCGCGGCGCAGTCGATCCTGCGGGAGGCCGCGCCGTTGGGCGGCGCGCTCGTCGAGGAGGTGGGGCTCGTCGCGCGCTGGCTCACCCAGCCGGGCGTTCGCATCGTCCGCACCGACACCGCCGACGGCGTCGGCTACGCCACCCCCGTCAACGCGGCGGGAAGACACCTGGCGTGGGCCGCAGCGGCGCGCTCCGCCCGGCTGGCCGCCACGCAGAGTGAGGGCTCAGAGGTCCTGGGTGAACCGCGCCCAACGCGCCAGCAGCTGTTCGGCCGCACCGGAGTCGATCGCCTCGGCCGCCCGCGCCAGACCGATCTCCCACGCCGGCACCCATTTGGCGTCGCTGGATAGCCCTGCGTGGGCGACCATCGCGCCGGCGGCGTTCAGGATCACCGCGTCGCGCACGGCACCCTTCGCGCCGCCGAACACCTCGCGCACCGACGCGGCGTTGGCCTCGGCGTCGCCACCGGTCAGCTCGCTCATCTCGGCACGCTCGAAGCCGAAGGCACCCGGATCGAACGTCAGCCGCTCGACCGTGCCCGCCTGGACGCGCCAGATGGTGCTCGTCGTGGTGGTGGTCAGCTCGTCGAGGCCGTCGTCGCCGTGCACCACCAGCACGCTCGAGCCGCGGGTGGCGAACACGCCGGCCATCACCTCGGCGAGGTCGCCCCAGGCGCATCCGATGAGACCCGCCCGCGGTGCGGCCGGATTGGTCAGCGGTCCCAGGAGGTTGAAGACGGTCGGCACGCCGATCTCGCGGCGCACCGCCGAGGCGTACCGATAGGACGGGTGGAATTGCGGGGCGAAGGCGAAGCCGATGCCCACCTCCGCGACGCAGCGGGCCACGTCCTCCGGACTCAGGTCGAGACGGACGCCGAGGGCTTCGAGGGTGTCCGCACCGCCCGACAGCGACGACGCCGCCCGGTTGCCGTGCTTGACGACGGGCACGCCGCTGGCGGCGACCACGACCGACGCCATCGTGGACAGGTTGACGGTGTTGGCGCCGTCGCCCCCGGTGCCCACCACGTCCACCGCGGCGGTTCCGATGACGTCGGTCGGCACCCGGTGTGCGTGCCGCAGCATGGTGTCGGCGAGTTCCTTCACTTCAGCCGACGTCGGGCCCTTCATCTTCATCGAGATCGCGAACCCGGCGATCTGAGCCGGCGTCGCCACGCCGGTCATGATTTGGTCCATCGCCCACCCGGCCTCCCCGATCGCCAGTGCGCGTCGGGTGGTCAAGCGGCCGAGAACCTGCGGCCAGGTAGTGGAATTCTCAGATGTCACGAAGTGATTATTACGAATGTCGTGCCCCGGGTGGAGTTCGACAACTACAAAGCGTCATACTTCTTGATGTGACGAGTGCTGTAGGGACCTCGGGAACCGCGATCACTGCTCGCGTGCATTCGCTGAACCGTCCCAACATGGTAAGTGTTGGCACCATCGTATGGTTGTCCAGCGAATTGATGTTCTTTGCTGGGCTGTTCGCGATGTACTTCACCGCGCGGGCGCAGGCCGGCGGCGACTGGCCGCCGGCGCCCACCGAACTGAACCTGGTTCAGGCGGTCCCGGTGACACTGGTGCTGATCGCCTCGTCGTTCACGTGCCAGATGGGCGTCTTCGCCGCCGAACGTGGTGACGTGTTCGGCCTGCGCCGGTGGTACCTGCTGACCTTCGGGATGGGCCTCTTCTTCGTCCTCGGCCAGGGGTACGAGTACTACCACCTGGTCACCCACGGCACGACCATCCCGGGCAGCGCCTACGGGTCGGTGTTCTACCTCGCCACCGGCTTCCACGGTCTGCACGTGATCGGCGGTCTGATCGCCTTCCTGTTCCTGCTGGCGCGCACGCGCATGAGCAAGTTCACGCCGGCTCAGGCCACCGCCGCGATCGTCGTGTCGTACTACTGGCACTTCGTCGACATCGTCTGGATCGCCCTGTTCGCCGTCATCTACTTCGTGCGATAGGGGCGGACGTTGAGCGCTTCGGACGAGCAGTCTTCACCACGCCCGATGAGAAGGGGATCGATGACCAACAAGTCTCGCCGTCGGTTGCGCCGACGCGTGTCGGGAGCACTGCTGCTCCTGACCGGACTTCTCGTCGCGGGTGGCATCGCCGCCACCCTGACGCCCAAGCCGCAGGTTGCGGTCGCCGACGAGTCCAGCCTGGCGCTTCTGCGCACGGGCAAGCAGCTCTTCGAGACCTCCTGCGTGACGTGCCACGGCGCGAATCTTCAGGGCGTCCCGGACCGCGGGCCGAGCCTCATCGGCGTGGGCGACGCGTCGGTCTACTTCCAGGTCGGCACCGGCCGCATGCCGGCGATGCGCGGCGAGGCCCAGGCCCCCCGCAAGGACCCGATCTTCGACCAGCACCAGATCGACGCCCTCGGCGCCTACGTGCAGGCCAACGGCGGCGGCCCGGTCACCCCTCGCGACGCCAACGGCGCCGTGGCGGACTCGAGCCTGATCGGCAACGACGTCGCCCGCGGCGGCGACCTGTTCCGGCTCAACTGCGCCTCCTGCCACAACTTCACCGGCAAGGGCGGCGCCCTGTCGTCGGGCAAGTACGCCCCGCCGCTGGACGAGGCCACCCCCGCACAGATCTACACCGCCATGCTGACCGGCCCGCAGAACATGCCCAAGTTCTCCGATCGCCAGCTCAGCCCGGAGGAGAAGCACGACATCGTCGCCTACGTTCGCCAGGCCACCGAGACGCCCGACCCGGGTGGCTACGGCCTCGGCGGCTTCGGCCCCGCGCCAGAAGGCATGGCGGCCTGGATCATTGGGATGGTCGCCGTCATCGGCGCCGCAATGTGGGTGGGATCGCGCGCATGACCGACAACGTGAACGACGGCAAGCCCGACGTGGACGGCACCGGCTCGGACGGCACCGAGGTGAAGGGCACCGACACCTCCGAGCGGGCCGCCGTCGCCAACCAGCCCACCGACGCCGAACTCGCCGCGATGAGCCGCGAGGAACTCGTCGCGCTCGGCGGCCGGATGGACGGCGTCGAGACCGTCTTCAAGGAGAACCGCTGGCCCATCGAGGGCACCAAGGCCGAGAAGCGCGCCGAGCGCACGGTGGCCTACTGGCTGCTGTTCGGCGGCGTGTTGGGCCTCGCCCTGCTGCTGGTGTTCCTGTTCTGGCCGTGGGAGTACCAGCCCTACGGTTCGGCGGGCGAATTCGTCTACAGCCTGGCCACCCCGCTCTACGGCCTGACGTTCGGCCTCTCGATCCTGGCGATCGGGATCGGCGCGGTGCTGTTCCAGAAGAAGTTCATCCCCGAGGAGATCTCGATCCAGGACCGGCACGACGGCCGCTCCCCCGAGATCGAGCGCCGAGCCACGGCAGCCAACCTGACCGACGCCCTAGAGGGCTCGACCCTCAAGCGCCGCAAGCTGATTGGCTTGTCGCTCGGCATCGGTCTCGGCGCCTTTGGGCTCGGCACCGCGGTGGCGTTCATCGGCGGCATCATCAAGAACCCGTGGAAGCCGGTCGTCCCGACGGCCGAGGGCAAGAAGGCCGTCCTGTGGACGTCCGGCTGGAGCCCCCGCTTCACCGGCGAGACCATCTACCTGGCGCGTGCCACCGGTCAGCCCGGCAGCTCGCCGTTCGTCAAGATGCGTCCGGAGGACATCGACGCCGGCGGCATGGAGACGGTCTTCCCGTGGCGCGAGTCCGACGGCGACGGCTCCACCTTCGAGTCGCACGAGTTGCTCACCGAGATCGCGATGGGCGTCCGCAACCCGGTCATGCTGATTCGCATTCGGCCCGAGGACATCTCGCGCGTCGTCAAGCGGCAGGGCCAGGAGAGCTTCAACTTCGGCGACCTGTTCGCCTTCACCAAGGTCTGCTCCCACCTCGGGTGCCCCTCGTCGCTCTACGAGCAGCAGACCTACCGCATCCTCTGCCCGTGCCACCAGTCGCAGTTCGACGCGTTGCACTTCGCGCGGCCCATCTTCGGCCCGGCCGCGCGGGCATTGGCACAGCTTCCGGTGACCATCGACAAGGATGGCTACCTGGTGGCAAACGGTGACTTCATCGAACCCGTCGGACCGGCATTCTGGGAGCGGACGTCATGAGCCCAAAACTGGCTGAATTGGCCGCGCATCAAGGCGATGCGATCGATTCGCGGTATCACCCGTCGGCGGCAGTGCGTCGTCAGCTCAACAAGGTGTTCCCGACGCACTGGTCGTTCCTGCTCGGTGAGATCGCGCTGTACAGCTTCATCGTGCTGCTGCTCACCGGCGTGTACCTCACCCTGTTCTTCGACCCGTCGATGGCCGAGGTCACCTATCACGGGGTGTACCAGCCGCTCAACGGCATTCAGATGTCACGGGCCTACGAGACCGCGTTGGACATCTCCTTCGAAGTCCGCGGTGGGCTGTTCGTCCGCCAGGTCCACCACTGGGCGGCGCTGCTGTTCGCCGCGTCGATCATGGTCCACCTCGCCCGGGTGTTCTTCACCGGTGCGTTCCGCCGGCCCCGCGAAGCGAACTGGGTGATCGGGTCGCTGCTGCTGATCCTGGCGATGTTCGAGGGCTACTTCGGTTACTCCCTGCCCGATGACCTGCTCTCGGGCACCGGCCTGCGGGCGGCGTTCTCCTCGATCACCCTGGGCATGCCGCTGATCGGGACCTGGTTGCACTGGGCGCTGTTCGGTGGGGACTTCCCCGGGTCGATCATCATCCCCCGGCTCTACGCGCTGCACATCCTGCTGATCCCGGGCATCATCCTGGCCCTGATCGGGGTGCACCTGGCGATGGTGTGGTTCCAGAAGCACACCCAGTTCCCCGGCCCCGGTCGCACCGAGCACAACGTGGTCGGCGTGCGGGTCATGCCGGTGTTCGCGGTCAAGTCCGGCGCGTTCTTCGCCATGACCGTCGGCATCCTCGGCCTCATGGGCGGTCTGTTGCAGATCAACCCGATCTGGCAGCTCGGCCCCTACAAGCCCTCCCAGATCTCCGCCGGCAGCCAGCCGGACTTCTACATGATGTGGACCGACGGCCTGGCCCGCATGTGGCCGGCGTGGGAGCTGTATCCGTTCGGGCACACCGTGCCCGCCGCGGTCGCGGTCGCCCTCATCATGGGGCTGGTGTTCATTCTGTTGACGATCTACCCGTTCCTGGAGAAGCGGTTCTCCAAGGACACCGCGCACCACAACCTGCTGCAGCGTCCCCGGGACGCCCCGGTCCGGACCGCGATCGGTGCCATGGCGATCGCGCTGTACATCGTGCTGACCTTCGCCTGCATGAACGACATCATCTCGTTGAAGTTCCACATCTCGCTGAATGCGACCACGTGGATCGGCCGGATCGGGATGGTCGTGCTGCCCGCGGTCGTCTACTACATCACCTACCGGTGGGCGATCAGCCTGCAGCGCAGCGACCGCGCGGTCCTCGAGCACGGCATCGAGACCGGCATCCTCAAGCGGCTGCCGCACGGCGCCTACGTCGAGCTGCACCAGCCATTGGGCCCGGTCGACGAGCACGGCCACCCCATTGCGCTGGAGTATCAGGGTGCCCCGCTGCCCAAGAAGATGAACAAGCTGGGTTCGGCGGGTGCACCGGGCACGGGCAACTTCCTCTACCCCGACCCCGAAGGCGAACAGGCCGCCCTGGTCGCCGCCGCGCACGCCTCCGAACACCGGGCCATCACCGCCCTCAAACAACGCCAAGGCGTCAACGGCAACGGGCACGGCTCCAACGGGCACGGCTCCAATGGTCACGGATCGAACGGCCACGGCTCCAACGGAGACCACTGACCGTCCGCACGACAGCACGAACGAACACCGCCCCCGACGAGAGTCGGAGGCGGTGTTCGTCTTCCTAGGCTCCGATGTCGCCGACCGTGGGCCGCGTGGCGACGCCACCCGCAGATTGCGTGCATGAGCCACACACTCGGCGGCCAGGCCGGTCACCGTCCCCTGCCGACCGTGGGCCTCGTGGCGACGCCACCCGCAGAATGCCTCCACGAGCCACACACTCGGCGGGGTCGGGCCGTGGCTCTGCCCCGCTCCCCCACCGGCGAACGGTGACGGGCTAGCTGGCCGGCTCGAGTACGGCGTGCAGCTGACGCAGAAAGGTGATGGGCGCGGCGACCATGGCGACCGTGATGACGCCGGCGACGGCGTACACGATCCAGGACGCCATCTCGTGCTGGGAAGCCATCAGATAGGTGGCGACGCCGATTGCCGTTGCGGCAGCGCCCATCGCGGCCGCGATGGTCGCGGTGCAGCGCAGCCAGATCTGCTCGACGGCCGCGGTCGGGAACCCGACCCGGTGCCCGGCTGGCGGCGTCGAGTACCTCCGGAGCACCGGAGCGCCGAAGGGCTGCAGCCGCTGCGCCACCGACGGCGTCTCGCGGACCCTGGCGTCGTCCGGTGCCTCGGTGCGCGGCGGCGCACCCGCCGCCGACTGCCTGGCCTTGAGTAGCAACGGGATCGCGCCGACGATCACCAACGCCGAGACACCGATGACGGTGTACAGCAGCCACGGCGTGTCCGACTCCCCCCCACCGACGCTGTCGCTGCTGGCGAGGTCGACGAGTGCGACGACGGCCGCCACCCCGGCGCCCAGGGCCGTCAGCCACAGCGCGACGGCGGCCACGACCAGAATGCGGTCCGTCCGGTCCGGTGTACCCGGGCGGGGGCGCGGGAGTGCGCCGGCCCCAGCCTCTGCGTCAATGGTCATCAGCAGCTCGTCTGCCAGTCGTTGTTCTGCTGTGAGGCGATGGTCTGCCCGTCGCTAGTAGTGATCTGACAGTTCAGCTTGCTCAGTCGCAGCAGGCTCGACGCCTGCACCGAGCCGAACTCCGACATCGAGATCGGCGTGACGGTCAACGACCACGGGATGTACACGTTCTGCTGGGTTCGCTGCCGGCCGGACGCGTCGGTGTAGGTCACCGAGATCCGGTCCAGCGGCGCCTTCGTCCCGGTCACGGTGTAGGTGATGAACCGCGGGCCCGCCGGAGTGGCGGAGGTGGCCGGTGGCGGCGCCGTCTCGGCTGGCGGCGGCGCGGGCGGCGCCTCGACCGCCGGTGGAGGCGGTGGGGGTGGCGGCTCCTGGGTGACGGTGATCGTCTCCGGAGGCGGCGGTGGCGGTTCCTCGGTGGTGGACGGCGGAGGAGGCGGCGGCGGGGGCGTCGTGGTGGTGATCTCGTCCTGAACCGGCGGCACCGACGTCGTCGTGCTGGTCTCCGGATTGGCGAGCGTCTCGCTGTCGGTCCGGGTCACCAGAACGGCTACCGAGACGACCAGGGAGATCGCCGCGACGATGGCGACCACGCCGACCACCCAGGGCCAGCGTGGCGGGGTCGCGTCGTCGTCGTCGGCCTTCGCCCCGTAGGAGTCGTAGTCGTACAGCGCCGAATCTGGCGGCACGTACGGTGCGCTGGTGAATTGCTCGGATTCCGGCGCGGAGTACGCCCGCGAGTAGATCTCGGTCTCGCCCGTCTTCGGAGACTCCCGGGCCGGTTCCTCCGGCCCCAGTGAATTCGATCCTGGAGAATCCGACTCTGGGGGATTCGGCCCGCTCATCTACGCCTGTCCTTTTCGACTGCCCGGTTGGCGCGACGTCAGCGTCGGGGTCGTGACTGGTGGTCGTGCCTCGGCAACCTTACCGAACGCGACGCCCCGACGGCCTCGCTGGCACGACACGTCGACCAACTAGGGCCTCTATCGTGACCTTGAGCCGCGCGGGGTCAGTGCTTCTCGGGACCGGTGTAGTACTCGAAGACGAGGCCGGCGGCCGAGGCCAACACCATGCACACGCCCGCGACGATCAGCCACGGCAACCAGAGCGCCACCGACACGGCCGTCACCGACGCCGACAGGGCGATGAGGAGGGGCCACCAGCTGCTGGGGCTGTAGAAGCCCAACTCCCCGGCGCCGTCGGAGATCTCGGCGTCTTCGTAGTCCTCGGGCCGGGTGTCCAGGCGCCGGGCCACGAACCGGAAGAACGTGCCGATGATCAACGACAGGCCGGTGGTGAGAACCAGCGCCGTGGTGCCCGCCCACTCGATGCCGCCGTTGGCGTAGATCCCGGTCAGCACGCCGTAGCCGACGGCGCAGACCGCGAAGAACGCGGTGAGGAACTCGAACAGTCTCGCTTCGATGTGCATGAGTCGTCGTCCCTACTTGCTCGCCATCGGAACCTGCTCGCCGCGGCGCGACTCGAACGGGTGCGTCGTGACCGCCAGCTCGGGCAGGCCCACCGCACCCAGTGCGTCGGCGTTGGTTCCGTTGGGATGATCGATGCGGTACTGCAGGTACGCCTTGAACACGTTCGGCTCCACCACTCGCACTTCGAAGTTCATCATCGAGTGGTACGTGCCGCACATCTCGGTGCAGCGCCCGACGAAGGCTCCGGTCTCCTGGATCTCGCTGACCTGGAACACGTTGTCGGAGTTGTTGGCCTTCGGGTCCGGCATCACGTCGCGCTTGAACAGGAACTCCGGCACCCAGAACCCGTGGATGACGTCGGCCGAGGCGATCTGGAACTCGACGCGCTTGCCCTTGGGCAGCACCAGGATTGGGATCTCGTTGCTGGAGCCCGTCGTCTCGACCTTGTCGAAGTTCAGGTAGGTGCGGTCCTCGGGGTTGAGTCCCTTGATGGGTCCGACCAGTTCCTCGCCGTGCTCGTCGACGCCCTCCGGCTTGGAGACCATCGCGGCCTTGCGCTCCGCGTCGGCGCCGTCGTAGCTCAGCGTGCCGTCCTTGAACGCGATCTTCTGGTATCCGAACTTCCAGTTCCACTGGAAGGCCGTGACGTCGATGACGACCTCGGGGTTGGGATCCTTGTGCAGCATCTTCTCCTGCACCACGACGGTGAAGTAGAAGAGCACCGAGATGATGAGGAACGGCACGACGGTCAGCACTAGTTCCAGGGGCATGTTGTAGCCGAACTGGCGGGGCATGTCGGTGTCGGTCTTCTTCTTGCGGTGGAAGACGCTCGTCCAGAACAGCATGACGTAGACGATGGCGCCGACGACCAGCGCTGCGATGACGCAGGCGATCCACAGCTCTCGGTTGAGCTTGGCCTCGGGCGTGATGCCGTTGGGCCAGCCGAGACCAAGTGCCTCAGACCAGCTGCAGCCGCTGAGCAGGAGCGAAGTCCCACCGAGAACTACCGACAACGCCACCAACCGGAACCCGCGTGCGGTCACGTCGGTGCCTCCTAGAAGTGGGTGAAACCAGGCGAATACTACGCAGCGTAGACCACGCCCCAGGCCTGGAGCGAAGCGACCGGGGTGTCGGTTCCGTGACCCTTGCCGATTGGGCATACTGGCGCGATGTGCGGACTGCTGGCCTATCTACGCAACCCGTCCGCAGACCCGTCCCCCGGGCTGGTCGACGCGGTGTCCGGTGCCACCCACCTCATGCGTCACCGCGGACCCGACGAGCCGGGCACGTGGGCTGACGACGACTCCGACCCCACCGTGGTGCTGGGCTTCAACCGGCTGTCGATCATCGACATCGCCCACAGCCATCAGCCGCTGAGTTGGGGTCCACCCGAGCAGCCCGGTCGCTATCGGCTGGTCTTCAACGGCGAGATCTACAACTACGTCGAACTCCGCGAGGAGCTGCGGTCCGACTACGGGGTGGAGTTCGCCACCGACGGTGACGGCGAGGCGATCATCGCCGCCTACCACCACTGGGGCACCGAGGCGCTGACCCGGCTGCGCGGGATGTTCGCGTTCGCACTGTGGGACGCGAAGGACGAGGAGCTGTTCTGCGCCCGCGACCCGTTCGGCATCAAGCCGCTGTTCATGGCGACCGGCAGCGGCGGCACGGTCGTCGGCAGTGAGAAGAAGTCGCTGCTGGACCTCGCACCGGTCGCCGGCGTCGACCTCGGCGTCGACGAGCGCGCCGTGCAGCACTACACGGTGCTGCAGTACGTGCCCGAGCCGGAGACGTTGCACCGCGGCGTGCGTCGGCTGGAGTCGGGCAGCTACGCCCGCATCCGCCCCGGCCACGACCCCGAGGTGACGCGCTACTTCACGCCCCGGTTCTCGGCCGTGCCGTTCGTCGCGGGCCAGGAGAAGAGCCGGTACGACGAGATCACCACGGTCCTCGAGGATTCGGTGGCCAAGCACATGCGCGCCGACGTCACCGTGGGCGCGTTCCTGTCGGGGGGCATCGACTCGACGGCCATCGCGGCGCTGGCGATGCGCCACAACCCCCGCTTGATCACCTTCACCACGGGTTTCGAACGGGAGGGCTTCTCCGAGATCGACGTCGCCGTGGCATCGGCCGAGGCCATCGGGGCACGGCACGTCGCGAAGGTGGTCAGCCAGGCCGAGTTCGTCGCCGCGTTGCCCGAGATCGTCTGGTACCTCGACGAGCCGGTCGCCGATCCCGCGCTGGTGCCGCTGTTCTTCATCGCCCGCGAGGCCCGCAAACACGTCAAGGTGGTGTTGTCCGGAGAGGGTGCCGACGAGTTGTTCGGCGGGTACACGATCTACCGGGAACCGTTGTCGCTCAAGGCGTTCGACTACGTCCCCGGCCGGCTACGCCGCAGCCTCGGCAAGGCGTCGCGACCGTTGCCCGACGGCATGCGGGGTAAGAGTCTGCTGCACCGTGGGTCGCTGACGCTCGAGGAGCGGTACTACGGCAACGCCAGGAGCTTCTCCGACGCCCAGCTGCGCGCGGTGCTGCCCGGCTTCCGGCCGGAGTGGACGCACACCGATGTCACCGCTCCCCTGTACGCCCAGTCCGACGGCTGGGATCCCGTCGCCAGGATGCAGTACGTCGACCTGTTCACCTGGCTGCGCGGTGACATCCTGGTCAAGGCGGACAAGATGACGATGGCGAACTCGCTGGAGCTGCGGGTGCCGTTCCTCGATCCCGAGGTGTTCGCCGTGGCGTCGCGCCTGCCGTTCGACCAGAAGATCACCAGGACCACCACGAAGTACGCCCTGCGCCGGGCGCTGGAACCGATCGTGCCCGCGCACGTCCTGAACCGGGCCAAGCTCGGCTTCCCGGTGCCCATCCGGCACTGGCTGCGGTCCGGCGAACTCCTCGAATGGGCCCATGCAACCCTCGCGTCGTCCCAGACCGACGGACTCGTCGACCGCGCCGCCGTGGGCCGCATGCTCGACGAACACCGGACCGGCGCGGCCGATCACAGCCGCCGGCTGTGGACGGTGCTGATCTTCATGCTGTGGCACGCGATCTTCGTCGAGCGCAGCGTGGTGCCGGAGATCGCCGAACCGACGTATCCGGTTCAGCTGTAGGCGCTCAGGCCAGCGTCGCGCCGATCTCCTGGCCGGCCTCGGGGCCGTAGGCCGCCGAGAGTCGCTCGATGGCGGCGTCGCGGTCCCACGTCCATTCCTGCGGGCCGGTGGCTTCGAGCACCAGCACGGCGACGAGTGAGGCGAGCTGTGCCGAGCGCTCCAAGCTCAGCCCGGCGGCGCGTCCGGTCAGGAAGCCGGCGCGGAACGCGTCGCCGATGCCGGTCGGGTCGGCCTGGTGGGTCTCGGGGACGACGTCGACGTGGACGAACGTGCCGTCCGACGACACCAGGTCGACACCCTTCGGGCCGAGCGTGGTGACACGCAGCCCGATCTGGTTCATCACCTCGGCCTCGCTCCACCCCGACTTCTGCAGGAGCAGATCCCACTCGTAGTCGTTGGTGAAAAGGTAGGTCGCACCGTCGATGAGCTTGCGAATCTCCTCACCGGACAGGCGCGCCAGCTGCTGGGACGGATCGGCTGCGAAGGCCAGTCCGAGCGCGCGGCACTCCTCGGTGTGCAGGAACATCGCCTCGGGATCGTTGGCGCCGACGATGACGAGGTCGATCGCGCCGGCCTTGTTCGCGACGTCGGCGAGCTTGATGTTGCGCGACTCCGACATCGCACCCGGGTAGAAGGACGCGATCTGGGCCATGTCCTCGTCGGTGGTGCAGACGAACCGGGCGGTGTAAGCGCTCTCGGAGATCAGGACGTTGGAGCAGTCGACGCCGTGCTCCTCGAGCCAGGTCCGGTATTCGTCGAAGTCCTTGCCCGCCGCGCCGACGAGCGCGACGTCGCCGCCGAGGACGCCGATGGCGAAGGCCATGTTGCCCGCCACTCCGCCGCGGTGCAGGACGAGGTCGTCGACCAGGAAGCTCAGCGACACCTTCTGCAGGTGGTCGGCCAGCAGTTGTTCGGAGAACTTGCCGGGGAACTTCATCAGATGGTCGGTCGCAATGGATCCGGTCACCACAATGGTCACGAAGCGTTGCCCTTCAGTTGGTTGAACGCGCTGCCCAAGACTAACCAGCAGGTAGGTGCGCTAGCCTAACAACGTCATGGCCGGCCCAATCCCGTACCCCGAGTCCCCAATCCCGTACCCCGAGTCCCCATACCCGGAATCGACGCCGCAGCAGCCGTTTCCGCCCGGCGGGATGCGGCCGCCCGGTCCGCCGCACTATCCGGGCGCGGTCCCGTCGGCCTACCCAGGCACGTTGCCGCCGCCGGTGGACTATCCGTCGCCGCGGCGACGCCGCAGGGGTGTCGTGGTGATCGGGACGGTGATCGTCGCGCTGATCGCAGCGGTGGTGGCGGTGGTGGTGCTCGCCGGACGCGGCGGCGGTGACGCCGTGACGGTGACCGACGCCTCGGCGACGACGGCGATTCAGGGCTATCTGGACGCGTTGGCCAAGGGCGACGACGAGACGGTCGCCCGCAACAATTCGTGCGGGTTCTTCGACGCGGTGACCGACCGTCGCTCGGACATGACGCTCGCCAACCTGACCAGCGACGCGTTCCGACGTCAGTACGACAAGGTGACGGTGTCCTCGATCGACAAGATCGTCACGTGGTCGCCCACGCAGTCTCAGGTGTTGTTCACGATGCGGGCCACGCCGACGGGCCGCAACCAGGGTGAAGTCGAACGCCAAGGCATCGCTCAGCTGCTGATCCAGGATCGCGCCATCCTGGTGTGTTCGTATCTGCCGCGCAACGCCGGCCAGTTCTAGCCGGCGTCGCGAGGCGGGGACTCAGTTGAAGGAGTCGCCGCAGGCGCAGGAACCGCCGGCGTTCGGGTTGTCGATCGTGAAGCCCGTCTTCTCGATGCTGTCGACGAAGTCGATCGTCGCACCCTGAAGGTACGGGGCGCTCATCCGGTCGACGGTCAGCGTCACGCCGCCGAAGTCGACGTTCAGGTCGCCGTCGAGCGAGCGGTCGTCGAACGCGAGTTCGTAGCGAAGCCCTGCGCAACCGCCGGGCTGAACCGCGATGCGCAGATTCAGGTCGTCACGGCCTTCCTGGTCCAGCAGCGACTTGGCCTTGGCCGCGGCGGCGTCGGTGAGGATCGCGCCGTGGGCGGCGGTGGTAGTCGTGGTCGACTCGTCCTGAACAGTCATTCCGTCTCCCTGTACCAATCTTCTTCCGAGGGGATTGTCATGCGTCGGATATCTCAACGGTACCTTGCCGGGACGCTATTCCCGACCCGTGGCGGCGTCCCACCGCGACGACGTCTGCTCCGCGAGCCCCGTGAGCTGCCGCGCGGCGTCGTCCATCGCGACCTGGACCGAACCGGCGTAGTCGGTGATCGAGTGCGCGGCGACGATGCCAGCTCCTTCGAGGGCGGCCTCGTCGAGCGTGACCTGGCCGGCCAGCACCAGCACCCGGGCGTGCCGGGCTCCCGCGGCCAGGGCGCTGACCACCTTGCCGTGCAGCGACTGGTCGTCGAACCGGCCCTCGCCGGTGACGATCACGTCCGCCGTCTCGACGTCGCCGGCCAGGTTGGTGTGCTCGGCGATGACGGCGGCACCCGATTCCCGGCGGCCTCCCAGCGCCAGCAGCGCCGCGCCCAACCCACCGGCTGCGCCCGCGCCGGGCTCGTCGCGCACGCTGCGGCCCGTGCCGGCCTCGAGGGCGTCGGCCCACGCCCGCATCCGGTCCTCGAGCAGGTCGACGGTCGCCGGGTCGGCGCCCTTCTGCGGCCCGAAGACACGAGCCGCTCCCCTGGGCCCCAGCAGCGGATGCTCGACGTCGGTGGCGGCGACCAGGTCCACCCCGGTCAGCCGGGTCACGGCGACCTCCAGTCCGCCGAGGGCGTCGACCAGGCCGCGGCCGCCGTCGGTGCAGGCGCTGCCGCCCAACCCGACGACGATGCGGGTGGCACCGGCGGCCAGGGCTTCGTCGACCAATTGGCCGACGCCGCGACTGTGGGCATCGACAGCGGTGTGCACGGTGGGCGGTCCGCCGAGGATGGCCAGCCCGCAGGCCTGCGCGCATTCGACGTACGCCGTCGACGACTCGCTGTCGTACACCCACTCGGCGGTGACCTCGGCCGACAGTGGCCCGCTGACCGTGGCGGACCGGCGTCCACCGAAGCGGTTGGCCAGCACGTCGACGAATCCCGGACCACCGTCGGACTGTGGTGCGAGCGTCAGCCGGTCCCCCGGCCGGCCGCGCCCCCAGCCGGTGGCGATGGCCTCGGCGGCTTCGACGGCGGTGAGACTGTCTCCGTAACAGTCCGGAGCGATGAGGACGTTCAGGTCGGGGATCGTCACCCCCGAAGGGTAAGGGGAACCGGCCCCGACCACCCGGCAGATCGGAGGTGCATGTCGGACATCGCCACGATGTAAGTAACCTGGGAGGCGTGAATCTGCTGGGTCGCAAGAAGGACAATCCCCCACCCGAGGAGAGCGACGCGTCCTCCTCCGTAGCCGGGATGACCGTCGCCGAGCAGGAGGCCAGGGCGCGTGCCACCGCCCCCAAGGGGCGACCCACCCCCAAGCGCAACCAGACCCGCAGCCGTGGTCCGGTCGCCCCCGCCCCGATGACGTCGGCCGAGGCGCGCAAGCGCAAGAAGGCCGCCAAGCAGACGATGAGCAAGGAAGAGCGCAAGGCCGACAAGCTGGTGCGCCGCGCCGCGCTGGCGGAGCGCCGCGAGAAGATGATGTCGGGCGAGGACGCGTATCTGTTGCCGCGCGACAAGGGCCCGCTGCGCCGCTACGCCCGCGACGTCGTCGACGCACGACGAAACCTGCTGGGGCTCTTCATGCCCGCCGCGCTCGCCCTGGTGTTCGTGATGCTGTCCCTGCCGTCGGTGCAGATCCAGTACTACGTGCAGTTCGTGATGCTCGGACTGGTGCTCGTCATGGTGGTCGACGGTGTTCTGATCGGCCGCAAGGTCAACAAGGCCGTCGACGCGAAGTTCCCCGACAACACCGAAAGTGGCTGGAAGCTGGGCTTCTACGCCGCCAGTCGGGCGTCTCAGCTGCGCCGGATGCGGGCACCGCGCCCCCAGGTCGAGCGCGGCGCCACGGTCGCCTGACACGACGTGCGCGTCCTCGCGCTCGGTGGCATCCGGTCCGGAAAGTCCCAATGGGCGGAGACCGCGCTCGCCCAGGCCGCCTCGACGACACCGATCCGGTACGTGGCCACCGGTGCGGTGTCCGAGGATCCCGAATGGGCGGCCAGGGTCGCCACCCATCGGCAGCGCCGAGACGACCGCTGGTCGACGGTCGAAAGCTCTGACGTCGCAACGCTCTTGCGCACCGGTCCCGACGTTCCCACCCTGGTCGACGACGTCGGGGGCTGGCTGGTCGCCGCGATGGATCGCCGGAGCGCGTGGACCCGTGGGGTGATCACACCCGACGTCGACGACC
>Ga0209051_1001185_pt1 | contig 23571 bp, 25 predicted proteins | sample AraplaCvi_mMS_r2_2_FD_184286 | JGI IMG/M metagenome (GOLD analysis project Ga0209051, IMG submission 184286) | Arabidopsis root microbial communities from North Carolina, USA - plate scrape MF_Cvi_mMS_r2 (SPAdes) (version 2) | ecosystem: Host-associated > Plants > Roots > Endosphere | place...
GACGATGGCGCCGATGCGCCCGGACCGGTCGGCTCCGATCGCCATTCTCTGTCGACTGGTGGGGCGGTATCCGATGCCCGCGTACGTCTGTGCCCTGGTCAGCACCAACTTGACCGGCTTACCGACCTGGCGAGCGGCGAACGAGGCCAACAGCTGGTGCGGCCACGTCTGACCCGCACTGCCGAACGCGCCGCCCACGAACGGCGAGATCACCCGGACGTGGTCGACGGGCACGCCGTGCGCCTTGGCGTGCGCCTCCTGGGCCCCGACGATGGACTGGGTCTTGTCCCAGACCGTCAACCGGTCCCCGTCCCACCTGGCGACGGTGGCGGGCAACTCCATCGGGTTGTGGTTGTTGCGGGCGATGGCGTACTGCCGGTCGGTGACGACGGCAGCGGCCCGCAGGGCGGTCTCGGGCTGGCCTCGGGCGTAGTCGGTCTGACGCTCGCCGGGTTCCGGAATCGCAACCGGGGCGTCGATGTCGGTGTTGGACGCGCTGGGCGCATACCGGACCGTGACGAGCGCGGCCCCGTGGGTGGCGGCCTCGAGGGTCTCGCCGACGACCACGGCCACCGGTTGACCGAAGAAGGCGACGCGCCGGATGTCGTAGGGCAGCGTCACGGGGCGGAAGTCGGTGAGGACACGCGTGACGCCGGGTGACCGCGAGGCCTCCCCCGCGTCGACGCCCTGCACCACCCCGGATGACACGGTGCTGCAGACCAGGACGGCGTGCAGGAAGTCCGGTACCGGGTTGTCCGCCGCGTAGTGCGCCGCTCCGGTCACCTTCAGCGGGCCGTCCACCCGCGACAGGGGCGTGCCGACCACGGGATCGGTCAACCGCTGGGGGTACGTCACGGCAGACCTGCCACCGTCGCGAGCTGACGTTCGACCACCCGTCGCACCAACTCCACCTTGAAGCCGTTGTCCGACAACGGTTTTGCTCCATCGGCAGCGTGGGCTGCCGCCTTGCGCCACAGACCGGGCGAGACGGGACGCCCGACGAGGACCCGCTCGACGGCGGGGAGCCGCCACGGCACCGTGGCGACGCCTCCGACGGCGACCCTGGCGTCGCGCACGATGCCACCGGTGACGTCGAGCGCCACGGCCGCGGAGGTCACCGCGAACTCGTAGGACTGCCGGTCGCGGACCTTGAGGTAACCCGAGCGGGCGGTGCTGGGGCCCGTCGGCACCTCGACGGCCACGATGAGCTCGCCGGGCCGCAGGTCGTGTTCCTGATCCGGTGTCGAACCCGGCAGCCGGAAGAAGTCGGCGACGTGAATGCGGCGGTCGCCACCCGAGTCGCGGGTCACCAGGACCGCGTCGAGAGCCACCAGTGCGACCGCGAGATCCGAGGGGTGGGTGGCCACGCACTGATCGCTGGTGCCGAGGATGGCGTGGTTGCGGTTCAGCCCGGCCGCCGCCGCGCACCCGGAACCCGGCGTACGCCGATTGCAGTTGGCCGACACGTCGCGGAAGTACAGGCACCGCGGGCGTTGCATCAGGTTGCCTCCGATGGACGCCATGTTGCGCAGCTGTGCGGATGCGCTGAGCTCCAACGCCTCCGAGATCACGGGAAACTGGCGACGCACCCGCTGATCGGCCGCCAGGTCGGCCATTCGCACCAGTGAACCGATCCGAAGGGTGCGACCGTCGAGGTCGACACCGCGGTAGGGCAGGGCGTTGATGTCCACCACCGCGCCGGGCCGCTCGACGGTCACCCGCATCAGGTCGACGAGGGTGGTCCCGCCGGCGATGTACCGGGCGCCCGACCGGCCCGCGGCCAGCGCCGCTGACTCGTCGGCGGCCTTGGTGAAGGTGAAGGGGAACACCGTCGTCAGGTCTTCTTGGCGGCGGTCGCGACGGCGGCGACGATGTTGGTGTAGGCCCCGCAGCGACAGATGTTGCCGCTCATCCACTCTCGGATCTCCGCGTCGGAACCGGTGTGCCCCTCGTCGATGCAGCCGAGACCGGACATGATCTGGCCGGAGGTGCAGTACCCGCACTGAAACGCGTCGCAGTCGACGAACGCCTGCTGCAGCGGATGAAGTCGACCGTTGTCCGCCACGCCCTCGATGGTCTGCACGTCGGCCCCGTCGTGCATGACCGCGAGCGTGAGGCACGAGTTGACCCGCTTGCCGTCGAGCAGCACGGTGCAGGCCCCGCAGGCGCCCTGGTCGCAGCCCTTCTTGGTGCCGGTGAGCCCGACGCGCTCGCGGAGCATGTCGAGCAGCGACGTCCGTACGTCGACGTCGACGGTCTCGTCCTTGCCGTTGATCCGCAGCGCCACGCTGGCGGTCTGCTGCTCGGCGGGTGGGGCGTCGTCACCGCAACCGCTGAGCGCCGACGCGGCCGCAGCGGCGCCGCCGATGGTGATGGAGGCACCGACGAAGGTGCGGCGGTTCATCTCGGGTGCCACTGCGCCGAGCGTACGCCGTGATCTTGAGCGGTGACGTGCGGCGGAACTCAGCCCGGAATGACCAGCGAGAGTAGCCAACTGACCACCGACAGCACGATGGACGCCCAGATGGCCGTCCACCAGAAGTCGTCGATGTAGAGGCCCCAGTGCGTGGTGTTCTCGGTGATGCGGGAGGTGATCCACAACATCAGGGCGTTGACGACGATGTGGAACAGCCCGAGGGTGACGATGTACAGCGGAAGCGAGATCAGCGCCACGATGGGTTTGACGATCGCGTTGACGAGGCCGAATATCACCGCGACCACGAAGATGATGCCGGCCCGCTGCAGCGTCGAGTCACCGCCGACGAAGGCAATGCCCGAGACGAGCTTGGTGACGACCCACAGCGCTACGCCGGTGAGCCCGGCGCGTATCGCAAACTGAAGCACGCGCCGATCCTGCCACGTCGCGGCCCGTTGACGGGCCCTCGGCGATCGGTTAGAAATGAATTTGAGTTCAGTTTCACTCCGTTGACCGAAGGACACGCCGATGACGTCCGTGGGCGCGACGCCGGGCACCCTCATTCCGTTCTGGGGCGCCGACGTCACCACCCGGCTGGCGAGCTTCGCCGCCATCCGCTCCCGCAGCGGCGGCGTCGAATTCCACGAGGAGGGCCCGGGCCGCCCCGGCTTCTGGTCGCTGACGTCGCACCGCGCGGTGAGCGCCGTCAGCCGAGACCCAGCCACCTTCACCAGCACCAAGGGGTTCTCCCTCGACGACTTCCCGCCCGAGGCGCTCGAGATGATGGCGTCGATCATCGCGATGGACGACCCACGCCACCAACGACAACGACGACTCGTGCAGGGCGCCTTCTCCCCGCGCGCCATCAAGAGACTCACCGAGTCCGTGGCCACGCTTGCCGACGACCTGGTCGAGAGCCTCCGGGACACACCCGAGTTCGACTTCATTCCCGCCATCGCGGGCAACCTGCCGCTGCAGGTGATCTGCGACCTGCTGCAGATTCCGCACGACGACCAGCCCCGCCTCCGCGACTGGGTCAACACCATCCTCGGGGTCGACGATCCCGACTTCGGCGGCCAGACCGCAAGCCTGAACGCACTGGTCGAGCTGTACGGGTACGCCATCGAGCTGGGCAAGGACCGGCTGCGTCGCCCCGGCGACGACATCACCTCGGCCCTCATGCACGCCGAGATCGACGGCGTGCGGTTGACGCCAGCGGAGTTCGGGTCGTTCGTCGTACTGCTGGTGTCGGCGGGAAACGACACCACCCGGACCAGCCTGGCCTGGGGCATGAAACTCCTCAGCGACCACCCCGATCAGAAGTCGTTGCTGTGCAACGACTTCGACCGGCTTCAGGGCAACGCCGTCGACGAGATCATCCGCTGGTGCTCCCCCGCCCTGCACATGCGTCGCACCGCCACCGTGGACACGCGGATCGGCGACCACGACATCGCCGCGGGCGACAAGGTGGTGCTGTGGTACCTCGCCGCGAACCACGATCCCGACGTCTTCGACGACCCGGACGCGTTCGACGTCACGCGCCCCAATGCGCGCGAGCACGTCGCCTTCGGCGCCGGCGGACCGCACTTCTGCCTGGGGTCCCACCTGGCCAAGATGGAGGTGCGGGTGGTGCTCGACAAACTGCTGCGGGCCTATCCGGACGTCCGCGCGACCGCCGAACCCGACGTGTTGATGTCGCCGTTCGTGCACGGCATCAAGTCGCTGCCGTGTGCGACGAGGTGACCGCCATGCCGCCCACCACCAAACGCCAGTCGACCGAGGCTGCGTTTCACGACGCCGCGCGCGTGGTGTTCGCCGAGAAGGGATATCTCAACGCCAAGATCTCCGACATCACCGCGAAGGCGGGCCGCTCGGTGGGCTCCTTCTACAACTACTACGACACCAAACAGCAACTGCTGGAAGCGATGCTGGCCAAGTTCCCGACCCAGATCGTCGAACGTGCCCGCGGCCGGCTGACCGACGACTGGAACGCCAACATCGAGGCGGCGGTCCGCGCGTACGTCGAGACGTTCCGCGATCATCTGCCCGAGATGATCGGTGTCTTCCAGCTGTCGATGACCGACGCCTCGGCGGCCGCGTGGTGGCGGGCCCAGCGAGCCGAGGGCATCGACGCGGTCCTGGAGGTGATCGCCGCGGTCGAGGGCAGTGGTGTGCCCGTCGACCTCGACGCCAGGACGTTCGGTTCGGCCATCGTGTCGATGCTGGAGTCGTTCTGCTGGACGTGGCTCGCCGCGGGCGGAGAGGCCGACGGACCCGCATTCGACGAGGACACCGCCGTGCACACCCTGTCCCAGATCTGGATTCGGGCGCTGCTCAACCCGACCGGAGTAGATACACGTCCATGATCCAGCCGTGTCGCTCCCTCGCCTCCGCGCGGACGGTGGCGATGCGGTCGCCGACCTCGGCGACGGTCCCGGCCACCAGGAGCTCCTTCGGCGTGCCCAGGTACGCACCCCACCAGATGCGCGTCGTCGGCGGGCAGTCGAGGAAGGCTTGGTCGCCGTCGAGCATCACCACCGCCGTGCCGGAGAGCCCCTCCTCGCGGAGCCGGCGACCGGTAGTGACCAGCACCGGTGCCCCGACGTCGTTGAGCGGGATGCGATGTCGAGCCGTCAGCGCCTGGATCGCGGTGATGCCGGGGATGACGTCGTAGGTGAACTCGACGCGGTCGCCGATCATGTCGAGGATGCGCAACGTGCTGTCGTACAACGACGGATCGCCCCACGCCAGGAACGCGCCGACACCGTCGTCGGCCAGTTCGTCACGGAGGGCGTCCGCCCACAGTTCGGCGCGCGCGGCGTGCCAGTCGGAGACGACCCGTCGGTAGGCGGTGCCGTCCGGAGTGTCCTTGGACCGCGGCGGGTCGGCCAGTTCGACGAAGCGGTAGCGGGGTTCGCGGATGAAGCGCTCGCAGATCTCGCGGCGCAGCGACACCAGATCGTCCTTCACCGCGCCCTTGTCCGAGGCGAAGAAGACGTCCACGTCGTTGAGAGCGTCGACGGCCTGCGCGGTCACGTAGCCGGGATCGCCGGCTCCGATGCCGATCACGTGGACCCGGCGCATCACCAAGCCCCTTCCGGAACCACGAGTATCCGGTACCCGGGGTATTGACATCCTGCAGGCCGCGTCATTAGGTTCCAAGCATATCGGCGCAGGGTTTCGCTGAAGGGACGTCAACGATGACAGCCTCCGTCAAGGCCAACGGTGCACCGACCCGCGAGGAGTTCTCCGAGCGTCTGCTCCGCGGCTCGGTGAAGAAGTACTACGAGCCGGTCGTGGACGTCGACTGGGACGCGCCGCTCGACCCGGACAAGTTCTTCCTGCCACCGAAGTCCGTCTCCCTGTACGGAACGCCGATGTGGGACGGGATGACTCGCGAACAGCGGATCGAACTGTCCCGCCAGGAGTTCGTCAACACGCTGTCGGCGGGCATCTGGTTCGAGAACATCCTCAACCAGGCGCTGCTGCGCGACCTGATGCACGCCGACCCGACCGCGCGCGCGACCCACTACGCCCTCACCGAGATGGGCGACGAGACCCGCCACATGGTGATGTTCGGCAGGGCCATCGAGAAGGTGGGCGGCAAGCCGATGCGCCCGAAGCGCTACCAGCGCACGATCATCAACATGCTGCCCTGGACCTTCCGGGGTGCGCTGTTGTGGGTGGCGGCGCTGGTCGGAGAGGAAATCTTCGACTCGCTGCAGCGCAACATGATGGACGATCCCGACTTGCAACCGATCGTCCAGCGAATCATGCGAATCCACGTCACCGAGGAGGCTCGCCACATCCAGTTCGCCCGCGACGGGGCCCGTAAGCGGGTGGCCGAGATGCCGTGGCTCAGTCGGATGTGGGTGGCCAATCTCAACGGGGTCGGCGGGTTGTTCTTCCGGCACCTGTTCACCAACGCCGCGCAGTACCGGCGGGCCGGCCTCGACGGCAAGGAGGCCCGCCGCGTCGCCCGCAGCAGCCCGCACCACCACGACGTCCAGGCGCTCGGGTTCGCCCCGCTGGCCGCGTTCCTCACCGACGTCGGGTTGATGGGGCCGATCGCCCGCCGGCTGTGGATCCGCACCCACTTCCTGCCCGCCGCGCCGTCGTCGTCGTCCCCGAGTCTCACCGACGACCGCGTCGACGCCGGCGAGGACCGCGACCTCTACGACGGCCCCGCGGTCCTGCACGTCGGCGCGGCCGACCACTCCGTACGGGTACGACTCCTAGGGCACCTCGAGCCGGTCGACGGCCAATACCATTGGCAGGGAACGGTCTTCGGCGACCTCGGCGACGACGCCCTCAAACACCCGAAGGCCACGCTGACCGTGGCGGGCCACGTCGCCCACGCACGCCTCACCGAACGCACCCCGCAGGGCACCTACGGCGTCGTCGGCGTCGGCGCCCCGCCCTTCGCCTAGCGGGGCCCGGCTTCCGGTCAACTCCCCCAAGCCAACTAGAACGTGTTCTAGTATTCGGTTCATGCGGTTCACCTATGCGGAAGCCATGACCGATCCCAAGTACCTGATCCCGCTGGCCAAGGCGGCCGACGAGGCCGGCTACCACGCCATGACCATTCCGGACAGCGTCGCCTACCCCGAGGTGTCGGACTCGAAGTATCCCTACACCGAGGACGGCAACCGCGAGTTCCTGGACGGCAAGCCGTTCGTCGAGTCGTTCGCGTTGATCGGCGCGCTCTCGGCGGTGACCACCAAGCTGCACTTCAACATCTTCGTGCTCAAGCTGCCGATCCGCCCGCCCGCCCTGGTGGCCAAGCAGGCCGGCTCACTGGCGGCGATGTTCGACAACCGGCTCGGCCTGGGCGTCGGCACCAGCCCGTGGCCCGAGGACTACGAGATCATGGGCGTGCCGTACGCCAAGCGCGGCAAGCGGATGGACGAGTGCATCGACGTCATCCGCGGCCTCACGTCGGGTGACTACTTCGAATACCACGGCGAGTTCTACGACTTCCCCGCGTTCAAGATGACGCCCGCGCCGACCAAGCCGGTGCCGATCCTGATCGGCGGGCACGCCGACGCCGCGTTGCGACGCGCCGCCCGCAACGACGGCTGGATGCACGGCGGCGGAGACCCGGAGGAGCTCGACCCCCTGTTGGCCAAGCTGGCCAAGTACCGCGAGGAGGAGGACCGGATCGGGCTGGCCGACGAGTTCGCCATCCACGTCATCTCGATCGACGGTTTCACCCTCGACGGCGTGAAGCGGCTCGAGGACAAGGGCGTCACCGACGTCATCGTGGGATTCCGCATCCCCTACATCATGGGCGCCGACACCGAGCCGCTCGAGGACAAGATCCGCAACCTGAACTGGTTCGCGGAGAACGTCATCGCCAAGGCCGGTTAGGCGCGCGGCGCGGCGGCGACCAGTTCGTCGACGGCTCGCGCACTGAGTACCTCGTCGAGCACCATCACCGCGCCGCCCACGGTGCCGGACTGGCTGCCGTGGGCCGCGGGCACCACTTCGAGCGTGCGTGTCGCCTGTGCGGTCGCGTTGCCGTACAACGTTTCCCGCAGTCCGGCGACGAAGATCTCGTAGGCGCCCACCATGTCGCCCGATACGACGACGACGGCCGGGTTCAACAGGTTCACCACGGCTGCGAGCACCTCGCCGACGTACCGTCCGCTGTCGCGGATCATCCGTCGCGCCTCGGCGTCACCGCCGTGGGCGATCTCGACGACGTCGCGCAGGTTGCGCACCGAGCGGCCCTGCTGCTGCAGCGCGTGCACCAGGGCCCAGCCGCCTGCGATGGCCTCGACGCAGCCGGTGTCACCGCATCGGCACGGAAGACCCTCTGCGGCAGCAATCTTGGTGTGGCCGAGCTCGCCGGCTGCCTGCGCAGCGCCGCGTTGCAGCACCCCGCCCGCGACGATTCCCGCCCCGAGACCACTGGACGCCTTGATGACCACGACGTCGTCGTAGTCGCGACCCTCGACGACGGCGATCGCATTGGAGTCGTTGTCCAGGATGACTGGCGTCTCCGCGAGGCGAGGCAGTTCGGCGAAGTAGGGCCGCAGTTCGACGCCGTCCCAGCCGCGCAGGATGGGCGAGTCACGGCTGCACCCACGGGCGCGATCCACCGTTCCCGGCAGGCTCAGCCCGACGCCGTACACCGGGGCGCCCGGGTAGTCCTGCAACATCACGTCGAGACGCTTGACCACGTCGGGCATCAGATCGTCGGGGCCGAGCGCGACCTCCTGGTCGATGTCGGTGATCGACAGCACCTCACCGGCCAGGTTGCACACGGCGAGCCGGGTCCGGCTGATGCCGATGGCCGCCGACAGCACTATGCCGGCGTCGGCGTCGAAGGAGAGCAGCGTCGGGGGCCGGCCGCCCGTCGAGGGCGCCTGCTCCCGCTCGCGAACCAGACCAAGTGCGCTCAAGGCCGCGATTCGCGAGGCGACCGCCGTGCGCGAGAGCCCGGTGACCTGTCCGATGTCCGTGCGGGTGATGTCTCTGCGATCTCGGATCAGTGCGAAGACATCGCCCACGGTGGCCATCCCTCGATTGAACCCGAGAAACGTAAGCTCCGCCACTTTTGTGTTCTGAAAGACAAAAGTCGGTTTGATGAAAGGCATAAGTGCGGCTACCGTTGGCCCGGTGACACGAGCACTAGATCGACCATCAGTCCCCCTATCCGTGGTGTCACCGCCGCCTTCCGTGCGCTGGCTGGCGGTCATGGCGCTGGCGATCGGCGCCTTCGCCATCGGAACCACCGAATTCGTCGCCATGGGCCTGCTGCCGGACATCGCCACGAGCCTCGGGATCACCGAGCCCATCGCGGGCCACGTCATCTCCGCCTATGCCCTCGGCGTCGTCGTCGGCGCCCCGGTCATCGCCTCCCTCACCGCACACCTGCCCCGCAAGGCCCTGCTGCTGGGCCTGATCGCGCTGTTCACCCTCGGCAACCTGGCCAGCGTGCTGGCACCGAGCTACGAGACGCTCATGGCCGCGCGATTCGTCTCCGGGATCCCCCACGGCGCCTTCTTCGGCATCGCCGCCCTGGTCGCGGCCCACCTGATGGGCCCGAAGAACCGCGCGAAGGCCGTCGCGCACGTGATGAGCGGCCTGACGGTCGCCACCGTGCTGGGCGTGCCGCTAGCGTCGTTCCTCGGCCAGCACTTCGGCTGGCGGAGCGCCTTCGGCTTGGTCGTCGTGATCGGCCTCGTCACCCTGACCGCCATCTGGTACTGGCTTCCCGACCTGAAGTCGATGCACGTCACCAGCGCTCTCACCGAGCTCAGCGCCCTCCGTCGGCCGCAGGTCTGGTTGGCCCTGCTGCTCGGCATGGTCGGCTTCGGCGGCATGTTCGCCGTCTACACCTACGTGGCCACCACCCTGACCGACGTCTCCGGACTGTCCCGCGGCCTCGTGCCACTGGGACTGATGATGTTCGGCATCGGCATGGTCGTCGGCAACCTGGTCGGCGGCAAGGTCGCCGACATCTCGGTGATCAAGGCGCTCTACGCCTCGCTGATCTCCCTCGGCGCGATGCTGGCCCTGTTCGTTTGGGCCGTCCACAACCCGTGGACCGCGCTCATCGGCCTGTTTCTCATCGGCGCCTCCGGCTCGGCCATCGGCCCGGCGCTGCAGACCCGGCTGATGGACGTCGCCCACGGCGCTCAGACCCTGGCGGCGGCGCTGAACCACTCCGCGCTCAACATCGCCAACGCCGCGGGCGCCTGGATCGGCGGCCTGGTCATCGCTGCGGGATACGGATACACCGCACCCGCGGGAGCGGGCGCCCTGCTGGCCGTCGCCGGCCTTGTCGTACTGACCATCTCGGTGCTGCTACAACGCTGGACGGAGCGCACCCATGTCGCATGACCGGGCGTGGCAGGTCGACCTTCACGTGCTCGGCCTTCGCGTCGCCTTCACGGTGCCGCCGTGGCCCGGCCTTCCGGCCCTCGGCCGCCGGCAGCGAGCGCTCGCAGTCCGCTAGTCGTCCTCGACCTCGTCGTCGTCGATGACGTGGACCGCCGCCTCCTCCGCCGACGCGGCACCCCCGTCGACGCCGACCTCGCTACCCAGCAGGTCGGCTTCGGCGTCGACCCCGAAGCCCTCGTCGGAAGCCACCAGCCGACCGGCGCGACGATCGCCCACCTCGTCGTCGCCAGCTTGCTCGTCCGGATCGTCGAGCTGCATCGACGGATCGGGCTCCTCCTCCGACAGGAGTTCGTCGAGGGTCTCGTGATCCCTGGGTTCCTTCCACCGGTCCGGTGGCGAGTACCCCTCGTCGAGCAGATCGTCGACGCCCCTGTCGACCAGGGTGTCCTCTTGAGGCAGCTGGTCGCCGTCGGCATCGGTGTAGTCACTACTCATGGCACAACCATGTCATAGGGACGGTCGTTCGACCTGTGCCAGTCTGGAACCATGACTGCACGCCACCTCGCTGGGTTGACCGGCGCCGCCTTCGCCGTTGCCACCAGCCTCCTCGTCGCCCCGACGTCCGCTCCCGCGGCCTCGGCCGCCCCGTGCCCGGACGTGGAGGTGGTGTTCGCTCGCGGCACGTTCGCCCCACAGGGGCTCGGCGGCATCGGCCAGGACTTCGTCGACGCCGTCAAGGCCAAGGTCGGCGCCAAGTCGGTCGGCACGTACGCGGTCGTGTATCCCGCGAGCACCAACTTTCCGACCGCCGTGGACGGCATCCGCGACGCCGCGAACCACGTCGAGGGCATGGCGGCGACGTGTCCCGACACCAAGATGATCCTCGGTGGGTACTCCCAGGGGGCAGCGGTGATCGGCTTCGTCACCGCGAACGCGGTGCCCGGCGGAGTCGACCCGGCCGAGGTACCCAAGCCCATGCCCGCGAGCGTCGCCGACCACGTCGCCGCCGTCGCGCTGCTCGGCACGCCGGACACCAAGTTCATGGACATGATCGGGCAGCCGCCGGTCACGGTGGGCCCCCTGTACGCAGGCAAGGCGCTGCAGCTGTGCGCGCCGGGCGACCCGATCTGTTCCGACGGCAACGACGGTGCCGCGCACACCAGCTACACGAAGATCGGCATGACCGACCAGGCCGCAGCCTTCGCCGCGAGCAAGGTCTGACCGCCGGAAATATTCTCCAACCCCTCCTGGTTCTTGAGGTCACGATGCTTATGTAACATCGTTCCATAAGAGACAGGAACCGGACATGACCAACGTCGTCTTCATCCACGGACTGTGGATCTCCCACACCGCGTGGCAGCCGTGGATCGAGCGCTTCGCCGCGGACGGGCACCATGCGATTGCCCCCGCCTGGCCCGGCGAGCACGAGGGCGTCGACGAGACCCGGCGCAACGCCGGCGACCAAGCCGGCAACGGCATCGACGAACTCACCGAGTACTTCGCGGGAATCCTCGAGCAGTTCGACACCCCGCCGGTGGTGATCGGGCACTCCTTTGGTGGCCTGATCGCCCAGAAACTGTTGGGGCAGAACAAGGCCGCCGCCGCGGTGGCGATCGACCCCGCCCCCATCAAGGGCGTCAAGCCATTGCCCGTCGCCCAGTTGCGTTCGGCCTTACCAGTTCTCGGCAACCCACTCAACCGCGGACGCGCCAAGGGACTCACCGAAGCGCAGTGGCGCTACGGTTTCGGCAACGCGTTGACCGTCGAGGAGTCCGACGCCCTGTGGCGGCAGTGGTCCATTCCGTCACCCGGCAAGCCGCTGTTCGAGGCCGCGGTCGCCAACTTCGCGCCCGGCTCCCCGGCCAAGGTCGACACCGCCAACGACACCAGGGGGCCGCTGCTGATCACCGGTGGCACCGCCGACCACACCGTGCCCTTCGTCTCCGCCAAGGCCACCTACGGGTTGTACCGGAAGTCCAACGCCACCACGGACTTCCACGAATTCACCGGACGCGGACACTCGCTGACGATCGATCAGGGCTGGCGCGACGTCGCGGACGTCACCCTGTCGTGGCTGGCACACCGAGGGGTCACCGCGTAGTCGTGAGCAAGCCACCGGTCCGGCGGCGCACCGCCAGCCACGAGGTCTCGGCCGCACTGCTTCACGCGGCCGAGACCGTGCTGGACCGCGACGGCAGCGACGGCGTCACCATCCGCGCCGTCGCGCAGGAAGCCGCGGTGTCACCGACCAGCGTCTACAACAGGTTTCAGAGCAAGGACGGGTTGACCGTCGCCCTGGCCATGCGGACACTGACCCAACTCGCCGCGGTCATCGACGTTCCCGCGGAGCTCGCGCCGCCGGAGCGCTTTCGCCAGTCGTGTCGCAACTACCGAGACTTCGCCCTGCGCCATCCCGCCCGGTACGCCCTGATCTTCGGGTCCGGCAGTCCGCTCGAAGACCAGTCGTCGGAGGTGGCGGAGGCCGGACGGGCCGTCTTCACCATCCTGTCCGGGTTGATAGGTGCGTTCACGACCGTTGGCGCCGAACGGGATCTGGCCGAGTCGGCCCAAGCCGTGTGGAGCGCCATCCACGGCTCGGTCACCATCGAGCAGGCGGGCATCGGCCAGACACCGGAGATGGGCAGTACCTTCGAGCACATGCTGGATCTGCTGACCGACGGCCTGACGACCTAGTGGACGTCGCGCCGGCGACCGTCACGGTGGCCGAGTTCGAGGTCGCCGACCCGCCGGAGCCCTGGAGCCGGGCCGGCTTCACCGTCGACGCCGACGCCGTGTGCCGGGTGGGCGGCGTCGGCATCCGGCTGACCGGACGGGTGGGAGGAGCCGGCCTCGTGGCATGGTCGCTGCGCGGGGTGCCCGCGGACGTGACCGACGTCGACGGCGTGCCGACGATGTCCCGGGATGCACCCCGGGTCAGCCCCGCGACGCACCCGAACGGCGTCGTCGCCGTCGACCACGTCGTGCTCCTCTCACCGGACGTGGACCGGACCGTGAACGCGCTGGCCGGCCTCGGGGTCCGACCCCGCCGGGAACGCGACGGCGAACTTGGCGGCCAGGCGATCCGTCAGGTCTTCTTCCGCCTCGGCGAGGTGATCGTCGAGGTCGTGGGCGCGCCGCACGCCGAGGGCGGCGGTCCGGCCACCCTGTGGGGGTTGACGTACGTCGTCGCCGACGTCGAGGCCACGGCGAAGGCACTGGGTGACCGCACGTCGCCGGTCAAGGACGCGGTCCAGCCGGGCCGCCGGATCACCACCCTCCGCCATCGCGAGTTCGGAATGTCGGTCCGTACGGCGATGATCTCGCCGCCTATTCTCGGCGCATGACCGAGACCGTGGACCCCGTCGTCATCCACACCGACGGCGGGTGCCGGCCCAATCCGGGTCCCGGCGGGTGGGGGGCGGTGCTGCGTCATCGCGGCCACGTCCGCGAGATGTTCGGCGGCGAACCAGGCGACACCAGCAACAACCGGATGGAGCTGACGGCGCCGATCATGGCACTCGAGGCGCTCACCAGACCCGTGCTGGTTCACCTCTACACCGACAGCACCTACGTCCGTAGCGGCATCACCAAGTGGGTGCTCGGGTGGGAACGCAACGGCTGGCTGACCTCGGCCAAACAGCCGGTCAAGAACGTCGACCTCTGGAAGCGGCTGCAGGCGGCGTGCGCGGTGCACCAGGTCGAATGGTTTTGGGTGAAGGGACATTCCGGGGTCGCCGACAACGAGTTGGCCGACGTGCTCGCCACCAGGGGCATGGAGCAGGCCATCGCAGCGCACTAGCGCCGGTTGTGACCAAAGCCTGACCCCGGGGGCCCGGCTGCGGACTGCCCGTCCGGTGTGGGTACAACTGCGGCATGGCCCTCATCGACAGTTCCGGCTTCCACCACGTTCGCCTCACCGTCACCGACATCGGACGGTCCAAGAAGTTCTACGACCAGGTGTTCGGCTGGCCGACGGCCGTCGACGCGTCCGACTCGGTGGACGAACCCGGAGTGACGGAGTCGGCGGAGAACTTCTACGGCGGCGTGGTCTACCAGACCCCGCAGGGCTCGCTGTTCGGGTTGCGACCCGTCGGCGACTGCGAATTCGACTCCACTCGAACGGGTCTGGACCACGTCAGCTTCGCGGTGGCGGACCGCGCCGCACTCGAGGCCGCGCGGACCGCACTGCGCGAGGCCGGCGTCACCCACGGTGACGTCGTCGACCTGACCGATGCCGGCATTGCCATCCTGTCGTTCCAGGATCCCGACGACATCAACGTCGAGCTGACCGCCCCACTGTCGTAGCCGGGCCACCTGCGGTCACCGGTTCGACGAGACGGTCAACCGTGGTGGCGGTCGCGCCAGGAGATCATCTCCTCGAGAACGCCGAAGTCGAAGCCCTGCGCGGATGTGGGATGTATCTCGGTGATGAACGTGGTGGCGCCCGCGTGCAGGTAGGCGTCGACCGTGTCAGTACCCCACCAGGTCACGGAGCGTTCGATGTCGCCGCCGTTGCGGCCGGCCCGCGTCGCCAGTTCGTCGACGAGGGCGGTCGCCTTGCCGTAGGCCTCGACGTCGAGGAACGTGTGCCAGATGTCGGCGTGGCGGGCCACGGCCGGCAGGGTGCGCTTGGGGCCCGATCCACCGATGAGGATTGGGATGTCGCGAACGGGCGGCGGGACGAGCTGACGGAGCCGCTCCTCGATGCGGTCGAGACTCGCGTCGAACAAGTCGAACCGCGACGACACGGTACCGAAGTCGTATCCGTATGTCGTGTAATCCTTTTCGTACCAGCCGGCGCCAAGTCCGAGCACCACCCGGCCGCCGCTGATGTGGTCGACGGTGCGCGCCATGTCGGCGAGTAGGTCTGGGTTGCGGTAGCCGACGCCCGTGACGAGCAGGCCGATCTGGGCGCGGTGGGTGATTTCGCCCCAGCTCGCCAGCGCGGTCCAGCCTTCGAAGTTGTTGACGTCGGGCTGCACGTCGTCCAAGACGGGGATGCCGTCGACGATCTCGTGGAACAGCGGCAGGTGGAAGTGGTCATAGCCGAAGACGTAGTCGGCTCCGATGTCGTCGGCATGGCGGACCGCGGCGCGCCAGCTGGCATAGTCGGGCGCGTCGCCGGGCTGAATCTGGACACCGATGCGGATTGGTCTGGACATTGAATGAACCTTTCGGATGTGTGGTGGGCGTTGTGTGTCAGGGGTCAGACGAGAGTGCGGCCGCCGTCGAGCGCCAGCACCGCGCCGGTGGCGTAGGACAGGTCCGTAGACGTCAGCAGGAGTACCACGCGCGCAACCTCGTACGGGGCGACCGTTCGGCCTAGTGGCACCGTGGCGCCAACTCGCTTGAGGGCCTCTTCCCCGGCGTTGCGAATCATCTTCGGTCCGTGCATCGGTCCGGGTGCGATCGCGTTGACACGAATTCCGTGCGGCGCGAATTCCACGGCCCACGAACGGGTCAGGGATTCCAGCGCGGCCTTGGTGGCTGCGTAGGCGGCCCGCCCCGGGGTGGCGAGTGTGGCACCGATGGAACTGACGTTCACGACGTGCCCGCGGCCGGCGTCGACCATCGTGGGCACGATCGACGCCACCAGTGCGTGCGGTGCCCGCACGTTGACCTCGTACATCGCGTCGAAAGCTCGGTGGTCGAGTTCGGCGGTCGGTCCGGCGGAGATGGTCGCTGCGTTGTTCACCAGGATGCTCACCGCGCCCGCCTGCCGAGTCAGCCTGGCGATGTCCTCGAGGTGCCGAAGGTCGGCCTGGATGAACCGCACGCGCGAACCACCCGGGTCCAATCGTCGCGCCAATTCGGCGTGGTCGTCGTGGCGGCCGGTGATGACGACCCGCGCACCCGCCGCGGCAAAGCACTTGGCAATCTCGTAGCCCAGGCTTCCTGCCTCGCCGACACCGGTGACGAGAACGGTGTCGGCGTCGTGGGAGTGGGACACGGGTCAGCCCTGCCGTAGCGCGTGCACGGCGCTGAGCGGGCCGTCGAGTTGCATGAGCCGGCCACCGTCGCGCAGGCCGCCCACCGACACCGGAGCGAACCCGAGGTCGGCGACGAACCGGGCGAACGTGGCGCGGGCCGACTCGTCGTCGGTGGCGTAGAAGACGATCTGCCGGCCCTCGTCGTGGCGGGGGTCGGCGGCGATGTAACTGGCGTACATGGTGTTGAACGCCTTGACCACGGTTGCGCCGGGAAGGTGGCGGGCCACCCACTCGCTACCGGTCTCCTCGCCGAGGTCGACGAATCCGGAGTACGTGGGTTGGTAGCGGGCGAATTGGTTGGTCACGTCGACGACCAGTCGCCCCGTCCAGTCCGGCACCGCGTCGACGAGTTCGGGCACCTTGACGAACGGCACCGCGACGACGATCAGATCGGCGTCGACGGCTTCGGCGACGGTGACCGCGCTGGCCCGGTCTCCGAGCGACGCGACGGTCGCCGTCAGCGATTCCGGTCCACGGCTGTTGCTGAGCAGCACCGAATACCCAGCCCGGAGTGCGTGTTTGGCGATGGCCTGAGCTACCTCCCCGGAGCCGATGATGCCGATCGTGCCGGTCATGATGCGTCTCCCTCCGTGACGCGGACCAGGACGGCTCCGGTCTTACCGGACTGGGCGGCGTGCGCGACCGCACTGCGGAGGTCGCCGAGCGGATACGTTGCGGCGACGTCGAAGTGGGCGGTCAGACCGTGGGCGATGGCCAGCGCGCTGGCCATGTCCGACCGGCGTTGCTCGGCGGAGGCCCCTGCCCATCGCCCGATGTCGAGCCCGCTGATGTTCAGGTCGCGGTGCACGAGGGTGGCGGCGTGGAGAGGGATCGGTTCCGGCGCCATCAACCCGTAGACGATCACCGACCCGCCCGGGTCCAGCAGCGACAGCAGGTCCGCGGCGGCGTTGCCGCCGATCGGATCGAGCGCGACCGCGATCGGCCGTCCGCCCGCGGCGTCACGCACCCGCTGCTGCCAGTCCGCCGACTGAGTCGAAACCACCGGAACTTCCGGAAAGCGTTGCGCCAGTTGCTCGGCCCGGGTGTCGCTGCGCACGATGCTGATGGTGTCGATGTGGTGGTGCGCTGCCCCTGCGGTGAACAACCGGCCCACCGACGAGGCGGCGGCGTTGTTGAGGATCACCCCGTCGAAGCCCACACTCACGTGCCGCTGAGCCGCCCGGCGCAGCATCAGTACCGTGATCGGATTTATCAGTAATTGGGCCGCCACCTCGTCGGACAGCGAATTCGGCACGGGCACCACGTCGGCCACCGACACGGTGACGCGTTCCCGCCAGAGGCCGCCGAGCAAGAACGTCGACACCCGGGTACCCACCGAAATCGACACGCCGGGACCGGCGTTCACGACGACCCCGGTGGCCTCGGCCCCAACACTGGCCGGTCGACCGTCGCCAGGAACGGACGTGGCGATCATCTGCAGGTCGCCAGGGTGGACGGGGAACATGGTGATGGCGACGGTGACCTGACCGGGGCCTGGCGCCGGCGGAGAGTCGACGTCGACGATCTCCAGGACGTCGGCCGGATCCCCCGCGCGCCGTTGTACGACCGCCCTGATGGTGCTCACGACGCGTTCGCCGGTGCCGGGATGGCGTACGGTCCGTCGTGGCCGAACGCCTCGCGGTGCGCCTGGGCGTACTCCTCGACGGTCATTGGCGTCTTGCCACCGATTGCCTCGACGTAGTCGTTGGTGCCGGCGAAGATGCCGTCGCGGTAGTCCTGCACCACTGCGGACAGGTGCTGGACCAGGTGGGCGGGGAAGCCCTTGTTCGTCAAACCTTCTGAGAATTCGGCGATCTCGATCGGCTCGTAGTGCACCGGGATTCCCAGCGCGCGGGACAGTGCCGCGGCGATGCCGTGCTGGTCCAGCTCGACGGGCCCGACCAGGGCGTAGATCTTCCGGTCGTGCGCTTCGGGATGTTCGAGGATGCCGGCGATGACGTAGGCCTGGTCCTCTCCGGCGATGGGCGCGTGGCGTCCGTCGCCCATGGGCAGCCGAATCACACCGCTCTTGCCGTCGGTGGCCCAGTACCAGTCCAACCATTCGGCGAAGAACGTGGGCCGCACGTGCGCGGTCAGCATGGGGGTTCGGTCGAGCAGGCGTTCGCCGATCCAATGGTTCTGCGCCGCATGGCTCTTGGCGTCCTCGCGGGCCGAGATCTGGGACATGTTCACCACGGCCTTCACGCCGGCGTCGGTGGCGGCCTGGGCGAAGAAGGCCGTGGCCTCCAACAGTCCGGGGGCGATCGGGTAGCAGAAGTACGCACCGTCGACCCCCTCCATCGCCGCGCGGACGGCGTTGAAGTCCAGCAGATCGCCGACGACGATCTCCGCCCCGGCGGCGGCGAGGCTCTCGGAGCGGTGGTCGAGCCCGTGGACGAAGGCACGCACCCGGTGGCCGCGTTGCAGCAACAGGCGCACGGTGGTGTCGCCGGTGTTGCCGGTCGCGCCGGTGATCAGATAGAGATGGGATTCAGTGGTCATGACGGATTCCTTTTCTTAGCGGTTGGATGGCGACATGTTCTGTGGAGCAGAGGCTTTGGTCAGAGCTCCACCACCCCGCCGTCGACCACCAGGTCGAACCCGGTGGTGTAGCTGCTCTGATCGCTGACCAAGTAGTAGACGCCGTTCGCGATCTCCTCCGGCCGCCCGAGTCGACCGACCGGAATCATCGACGTGAAATCGTCGGTTCCGGAACGCAACTCGTTCTCGGTGGCGAACTGCTTGGCCAGGATCGGGGTGTCGATCACCCCCGGGCTCAGTACGTTGACCCGGATGCCGCGTCCGATCAACTCCGCGGCCCAGGTGCGGCCAAAGGAACGGATCGCGGCCTTGGTCGCGGCGTACACGCCGTAGCCGGGGAAGCCCTTGACGTTCATCCCCGAGGACAGCAGCACGATGGCCCCACCGTCGGACATCAGCGGCACGGTCTTCTGCACGGTGAAGTAGGTGCCGCGGGCGTTGGTGTCGAACAGCAGGTCGAAGTGTTCGGGAGTGGCGTCGAGGCCGTCGGCGAGATCGATGGTCCCGGCGTTGGCGACGACGATGTCCAGGCGTCCCTGCTCGGCACGGATGACGTCGACCAGCCGGTCGAGGTCGTCCAGGTTGGCGACGTCACCCGCCACTGCGCGCGCCTTGCCGCCGAGCGCGGCGACGGCGGCGTCGAGCGCGTCGGCGCGACGGCCGGTCAGGTAGACGAACGCCCCCTCGTCGACGAGGCGCTGCGCCACGGCCAGCCCGATACCCGCGCTGGCGCCGGTGACCAGTGCAATCCTTCCTTCCACACCATGTGACACGAGTCCTCCTCTGGGTTGGCGTTCCGCGTGGTCGCGGTGATGAACTGAACGTAGGTTCGTCACGGGGGTCACCGAATCGCATGAACGTGCGATCTCGACGCACGAGATGAGGTCAGATGGCGCGGATCGATCGCACGCTCCATCGCATGCCGGTGCGCGGCCGGGACCGGGAACTGGCCGAGGCCACGGCCATCCTGCGGCGGGCGTCCGGCGACGACGCCCGGCCCGGCGCCGTGGTAATCCGCGGCGCGGCAGGTTCGGGCAAGAGCCGGCTGTTGGCGGCCATCGCGGCCCGGGCCGGCGACGTCGGCTTCCGGGTTCTGACCGGTGGCGGTGACGCCGACGCAGCCTCCATGCCGATGACGCCGCTACTGCAGGCCGTGCTGGGCGGAACTCCGCCGCTAATGGACCGCCGCACGGTGCACGAGACGCTGCGCAGCGCCGACGCGCGATACGTGGTCATCGAGGACATCATCGAAGCCCTCGAGGACGCGGCCCGTCGACGGCCCGTCCTGATGGTGGTCGACGATCTCCAGTTCGCCGATCCCACAACCCTGTTCGCCCTACGGGTGATGATCGAACGGCTCGCCGCCGAACCCATGGTGTGGGCGGTCGCCACCCGTGAGCCGGTGCGTGACGACGCGGTCGCGCGGACCGTCGAGCGACTCGAAGACCTCGACGCCGCCACGTTCACCATCGGAGAGCTGCCCTCGTCCGCGGCCACCGCCGTCGCCGAGGATCTGCTCGGCGGGACCGTCGACGACAACCTCCGGTCGATGATCGACCGGACCGGCGGCTACGTCGTCGATCTCGTCGAAACGCTGCGAGGTCTGGTCGACGAACGGCGCGTCCACGTCGACGACGGCCGCGCGGTCCTCAGGGAGACGATGCCGCCAGCCCGGCTGCGTGACGCCATCGGGCGGAGGATGAGTCGGCTCACCCCGGAAGTCTCCGAGATCGTGGCCGCGGCATCGGTGATGGGGCGCCTCGTCACCGACCGTGGGATCGCCGCCCTGACCGGAGTGGCGTTGGGTGACGCGGGCGCGGGACTGCGCGCGGCCGAGCACGCCCAACTGATGGTCGACACCGGGGAGGCGTTCGCCTTCCGCCACGACCTGATCCGCGAGGTGGTCGAGGCGACGCTGTCGCCCGCGCTGCGCAGGGAACTGCGTCGCCGCGCCGTGGACGTCGCCCTCGACTCGGGCGCCCCACTGTTGGAGGTGGCGTCGGCCCTGGCCTCGACGGCCGAGCGCGGCGACACCCGCGCCGCCGACCTGCTGTCGCAAGCCGGCGCCACCCTCGCCACCTTCGACCCGTCCACCGCGGCCGATCTGGTGGGCCGTGCCGTCGAGTTGACCGTCGACGATCCCGAGCGCCAGCGCAAACTGCTGACCGAGCACGTCGTCCTGCTGTGGCAGGCCGGCCGGGTCGACGACGCCCGCGTCATCGGGGAACGCGCGCTGGTCGCCGGCGTCAGCACCGCCCAGGAAGCCGAGATCCGCCTCGGTCTCGCGCTGGCCGCGTCCGAACACTCCTACCTGGACGCCGGTCGTCACACCGCCATTGCGCTTCGGCTGCCCGACCTACCCCCCGGCCAGCGCGCCCGCTTGCTGGCTGCCGACGCCGTCACCAAGATCATGGTGAACGACCTCGACGGCCTCGACTCCACGCTGGACGAAGCGATGACACTCGCCCACCGCGTCGACGACGTCGCCACGCAGACGTCGGTATTGGCGACGCGCTCCACACTTGCCATGCACCGAATGCAATGGGACGTCGCGTTCGAACTCGCCGAGCAGGGCCGTCGCACTGCCGAGGGCATCGCCGACCCCGCGTCGATGTGGTCGCCGAAGGGCTTGTGGCAGGCCATCCTGCTGAGCACCTCCGGCTATTCCGAAGAGGCGTTGCGGATCACCGAGCGGGGGATGGCCGATGCGGCCGCCGGGCGCCAGGGAGCCGCCGTCAGTCTGTGGATGATGGTCCGTGCCCGGGTCTTGCTGGAATCAGGTCGACTGACTGACGCGGAGGCCGAAGCGGAGTCCGTGTTCGCCCTCAGCGACTGGCGCGAGCGCAGCACCATGGCCGACTACACGATCAACTTCGTCCTCCGTCGCGTCGCCCAGTACACCGGAGACCACGCTGCCCTCAAGCGCACCGAGCCGGCGTTGACCGCAATGCAACGAGCGGACGTGGGAACCGTTCGCCGACAGGGCAAGTGGCTCGCTGCGCTCGAATTCTACGCCGCCGGCCATCCCGAGCAGGCGCTCGACGTGATCGCCGAGAACATCGAGATGTACGGCGACGTCGGACACCCCTTCACCCTCGACCCCACGGACGATCCCCTCTTTGCCCGCATCGCCGCGCGGGCGGGGCGCCGCGACCTGGCCGCCAGGGCGGCCGGCCATGCCGAATGGCGCGCGAGGGGGAACGCCAATTACCCGCTCCTGCAGGCGGTTGCGGCACACACCCGAGCCCTCGTCGACGACGATCCGGACGCACTGGCCGCCGCCGCGGCGGGATTCGCCGACGTCGACCGTCCTCTGCCGCGGGCTGAGGCGCTTCTGGACGCCGGCCGGGTGAGCGTCGACCGGGACACCGCCGTCGACCTGCTCGACGAAGCGCACGACGTCTTCGCCACCGCGGGAGCGTTGCGCGATGCCGCCAGAACCCGCCAACGGTTGCGTGCCCTCGGCGTCCGGCGTCGCCAACCGAGCCGAGCCGTCGGCGACGACAGACTGGCGGGGCTGACGGCGTCGGAGCGTGCCGTCGTCGACCTGGTGGTCCGCGGTGCCACCAACCGCGAGGTCGCCGCGCAGCTGTTCCTGTCGCCCCACACCGTCAGCACCCACCTTCGCCACGCGTTCACCAAGGCGGGTGTGCGATCGCGTTTGGAGCTTGCGCGGTTGGCGTCCCTGGGCGACGCGGGATGATGGCCGGGACGAGTTGGCGGGCCACACGGTTCACGATTCCGAGAAGGCCATCGCGCGGATGCGATCGGTGGTTCCCCACTGGCGACATCAGTTGTGGCCCGGCGCCTCACATGCCCTGCCCGTCGAACGGCCTGACGAAGTCAACGATTCCATCCGCCGCTTCGCGACCGAACATCGTTCACGGCAATGATTCCCACACCACTGGGCTGCGCCGTGGCATCCTGGCAACCACGATGTCAGCAGAAACGGACTGGACCATACGTCCCCGTGAGGGGCTGGGCAGGCTCGAATTCGGCATGCCCGCGGCACTGGTGGATTCACTGTCTGCGACGTACGGCACCATCACCGGTCGCGGTGCCGATCGCGTCGCCGACGACATGCTGCGCGAGACGCTGGCGATGTTCGGCGACGCGATGAGCGACGCCGAGAAGCAGGCCTTCATCGCCGAGTACGCGGACAACGGCCCGCCCGCAGACAGCGTGACCGAAACGCGCGGTGCCCTCGTGCTGAGGTACGAGGCCGACCGCCTCTGCGAGATCATGCCCGCCGGCCCACGGCACCCGCTGTTCCTCGAACGGCAGGGACGTCTTCGCGCTACCCGGTCTCGAACCACTGGAGTTGCTGGAGCGGCTGAACGAAGGCCCCGGACGCTACGCCGACACCGAAGCGGCGTTCGACCACCTCGCGATCTCGGTGAACGGGTTCAGCATCAGCGATTCGACGACCGGTGTGGTGCCGCTGGGTGTCTCCGACGAGCGTTTCCGGGAACGGACGGCGACCTTGCGAAAGGTCCCCCATCTCCCCGAGCAGGCGATGCAGCGCTACGTCGTGCACTCGTTGCGGACAGTCACCGACCGGCCCCCACGGCAGGACTGACATCGCACGCCAGCTGGTCGGTTCAGCTATTCCCATTCCACCTCGTCCGGACTCTTGTCCGGACGCATACCGCGCCAACTGGGCTGACGCAGCCGACCGTCGGACGTGCGCTCGCTGTACCGCACCTCCCCCACCAGCGTGGGTTCGACGAACGTCACACCCCTGGCGTCCAGACCGGAAAGCCTGGTGTTGAA
>Ga0209051_1001186_pt1 | contig 23570 bp, 18 predicted proteins | sample AraplaCvi_mMS_r2_2_FD_184286 | JGI IMG/M metagenome (GOLD analysis project Ga0209051, IMG submission 184286) | Arabidopsis root microbial communities from North Carolina, USA - plate scrape MF_Cvi_mMS_r2 (SPAdes) (version 2) | ecosystem: Host-associated > Plants > Roots > Endosphere | place...
GCATCGCCGCGCGGTATTCGGCCGAGTCGTAGGCGCCGTTGGGGCCGCCGTCCCAATCGAGCTTGAGGGCCTTGCGGCCGTTCATCGCGGCCCAGGTGTTGTTCGCGATCACGGCCACGCCGGGCAGGGGCTGGAAGGCGGAGGGGATCGGCGAGCCCTTGATCTCGACGACCTTCACCACCCCCGCCACCTTCAGCGCCTCGGCGGGATCGAAGCCCCTGAGCGTGCCGCCGTAGGCGGGCGAGCGGGCGACGACCGCGTGCAGCATGTCGGGGAGCACCACGTCGATGCCGTAGACCGCGCGGCCGGTCGTGATGTCGAAGCCGTCGACGATCGGCAGCTTCCCGGTGCCGATGTAGCGGAATTCCGCCGGCGTCTTCAGCTTCAGGTCCGCGCTCGCGGGCACCGGCAGCCGGGCCGCGTCCGCCGCGACATCGCCGAAGCCCAGCGTGCGGCCGCTCGGCTTGTGCAGGAGCTGGCCGTTCCTCGCGCTCACCTCGCCGGCCGGCACGCCCCAGCGCTGGGCGGCGGCGCCCTCCAGCATCTGGCGCGCGGCGGCCCCGCAGCGACGCATCGGCATGAAGAAATGGCGCGTCGTGCGCGAGCCGTCGGTGTCCTGGTTGCCGAAGCGGACCTCGTCACCCGGCGCCTGCACCACGCGCACTTTCGCCCAGTCGGCCTCCATCTCGTCCGCGATGATCATCGGCACGCCCGTGCGCACGCCTTGCCCCATCTCGGCGCGGTGGCAGGTGATGGTGACGATGCCGTCGGGCGCGACGGCGACGAACACGAGCGGGTTCTCGACGACGCCGTTGGGCATGCCGTAGGCGCCGTATTTCTTCGGCTCGTCGGCGGCCTGCGCGCCCGCGGGCCAGCCGAGGGCGAGCGCGAAGCCGCCGCCGGCGGCGCCGCCGATGAAGTGCCGGCGCGAGAGCCGGCCGACCAGGGGCTCGGGGTGGGAGAGGAGGGCGCTCATGTCACGCTCCCTTCGTGCCCGCGGCCTGCTTGATGGCGGCCTTGATGCGGGTATAGGTGCCGCAGCGGCAGATGTTGCCGGACATCGCGGCATCGATCTGTTCGTCGGTGGGGCGGGGCGTCTCCTTCAGCAGCGAGGCCGCCTGCATGATCTGGCCGCCTTGGCAGTAGCCGCACTGCGGCACGCCCTGGTCGCGCCACGCGACCTGCAGCGGGTGCATGCCCCTCGGGTCGAGGCCCTCGATGGTGGTGACGCTGCGCCCGGCCGCCGCGCTCACCGGCGTGATGCAGGAGCGCACCGCCTTGCCATCGAGATGCACGGTGCAGGCGCCGCACAGCGCCATGCCGCAGCCGAACTTGGTGCCGGTCATGTGCAGCTCGTCGCGCAGGTACCAGAGCAGCGGCATCGCGCCGTCGCCCTCGAAGGATCGCTGCGTGCCGTTCACGGTCAGGGTGGCCATCGCTTGTCGTCTCCTGTGATCGACGGCCGCGATGGGCGCGGGGCGCGCGGCGCGGCACGGCGGAATCTACCGCCGGGGAGGAGGCAACACGGGCGCGGGGGTTTCCTGTCCGGCTGGCGCCGCCCGGAGCGTTCAGTCCCGCACCTGCGGCGTTGCGAGGAAGATGCCCGACGAACCGTCGGTGAAGGTCGCGACGAAGGCGAGCTGGCCGGCGTCGTTGTACCCGTCGCGCGTGAACACGATGCCGCTGACCGTGCGCCTGCCCAGCGCGTCTCCGGTGCCGATCACGCGGTCGTCGGCCAGGTCGGGCCCGGTCACCAGGATCTGCTCCCCGAAAGTCGGCTCGACCACGAAGGCCACCTGGCCCAGGTTGTTGAGGGACGGGTCGCCGAACGAGAAGAATTCCGAGAAGGGGCCCTCGATGACGGTGGTCAGCCGGCCTCCCGTGTAGAGGAATATGCCGCCGCCGGTGGAGGATCCGTTGTCGCCGAAGTTGGGATTCGTGCCGGCCCGGAACGCCACCTCGCCGTGCTCGTTCATCGACGGGTCGCTGAAGCCGAGGACGCCGGTCAGTGGTCCGGTGTCGTCCGCCACGGTGACGAACTCGCTGCCGCCCTTGCCCATGAAGAGCCCGCCCACGCCGTTGGACTGCGTCGCGAGGAAGGCGACCGTGTCGTCGTCGCCGATCGCCGGGTTGCCGCTGAAATCCCTGAACGGCCCGGTCGTGTCGTAGATCGCCTGCACGGCGTCGCCCGTGCCGGCGTAGACGCCGTCGATGAAATGTCCGCCGACGATGCGCTCGCCGCTGAACGCGACGCGCCCCCGGGTGTTGATGGCCGGCCCCGTGCGGACGAAGTCGAAGTCGCCCAGGTCGCGGGTGCCCGCGATCTGCACGATCGTGCGCCCGTTGCCGCGGAAGATGCCTTCGCCAAGGGCGTCCTCGGGACTGCCCTCGAAGGCCACCTGGCCCCTCGAGTTGATGGAGACGTCGCCGAAGCGGTTGAAGTCACGGTGCACCGCGATCACGGCCCGCGCGGCACCCGACCGGAACAGGCCTTCGTGCCTGCCCTTTCCCTTGACCTTGAGGGTCGCGCCGAACGCGGCGCTTCCGTCGTCCGCGAGTGCCACGATGCCCAGCCCGGGAGGATCCGCGAGCGCGCCGCGCGGGACCACCGCCTCGAAGGTGTAGCTCGTGGGAGCGGCCTGCACGAGGGCCGGGAAGACGAGCGCGGCGCACAGCGCGAATGGCTTCAACAGGTCGGACGTCGTCATGAGTCTGGCTCCTGGTTGGCGCACAAGCGCCTGTTGATCCCGTTCGAAGGTGCGCCGGTTCAGTGGCGGATGCGGCGGACTGGCGCGCGTCGGATTGACCCGGGTCAAGGGGGCGTGGAGTCGCGACGCCGGGTGTCTCCCGCCGCGGCTACACTGGGCAGGTGATGCCGCATCGTCGCGTCCACCGCCTCGCCACCACGTTCCTCGTGGTGCTCTCGCTGCTGTTCTCGCAACTGGCGATGGCCAGCTACGTCTGTCCGCAACAGGCGGACTTCAAGGCGATGGCGACCATGATGGCCGCTGGCCAGCCCTGCGAAGGGATGGACGATCAGCAGCCCGCCCTGTGCCACGAGCACTCCGCCGACCCCGCCAAGGCCTTCGAGGCCGTCAAGCTGCCGGTGCTGAGTCAGCCGGCGGTGCTGCAAGTGCTCGAGATTCCGCTGGTGCTGGAGGCCATGGCGGCGCGCGCCGTGCCTCCGGCGGCCTTGCCGGAGGCACGGCCGCCTCCGGATCCGCTTTTCCTCTCCACGCTCAGACTGAGAGTCTGACCCGCTCCGTCGACTGAACGGTGCCGGCGCGGCCTGTCTGCCTGCCGGCAAACCTCGCGTTCGCCTGCGGAGCTTTCCATGTTCAAGCAAACCCTGCGCGCAGCCGCCACGGCTGCCGCCCTGCTGCCGGCCACCTGGGCCGTCGCGGCCCCTCTTTCCCTGGACCAGGCGATCGACCTCGCGGTCCAGCGTTCGCAGACGACCCGCTCTGCCCAGGCGGGCGCCGTCAGCGCGGCCGAGATGGCGCGCGCGGCCGGCCAGCAGCCCGACCCGATGCTGAGCGTCGGCATCGACAACCTGCCGGCGACCGGCGCGAACCGCTTCAGCACGACCGCCGACGACATGACGATGAAGCGCATCGGCATCTCCCAGGAGTGGGTCGCGGCCGACAAGCGCGCCGCGCGCGAGGCCGCCGCCCTGGCGATGGGCCGGCGTGAATCGGTGATGGCGCAGTCGGCCGCGGCGGACGCGCGCGTGCAGACCGCCATGGCCTACATCGACGCGTTCTACACGGGCGAGGCCCTGAAGCTCACGATGCTCAGCGAAGCGCACGTCCGAGAAGAGCTCGAGGCCGGCAAGGGACGCCTGGCCTCGGCATCCGGCAGCAGTGCCGACGTCCTGGGCCTGAGCAGCGCGCTTGGCGCGGCGGAGGACGATTCGGCGGACCTGCGCCAGCAGCAGGCGGCCGCGACGGCCAGTCTCCAGCGCTGGACGGGCCTGGCCGCGGAGGAACTCGGCGCGCCCCGCCTGGCCGTCGTCCCGAGCCTTGAGGACTTCGTCGCCAACCATCCCGCCGTCGTCGCCAGGATGCGCGACGTCGACGTGGCGCGGCAGGAGATGGAGGTCGCCAGGCTCAACCGCGAGCCGAACTGGACGTATGAGGTGTCCTACGGACAGCGACAGGGCCGTGCCGACCTGGTCTCGGTCGGCGTGAGCATCCCGCTGCCCGTGGCGCGGGCAGCGCGCCAGGATCGGGAGACCGCCGCCAGGCTCGCCCTGGTCGAGAAGGCCGAGGCGGACCTCGCGGAAGCGCAACGCGCGGCGGCAGGGGACTACTCGGCGCTCGCGAGCGACGCACGACGGCTGCGCGAGCGCATCGAACGCGTCCAGTCCGCCGTGCTGGCTCCGCTGAGGCAGCGCTCCGCGGCGACGCTGGCAGCCTATCGCTCGAACCAGGCGGGGCTGGCGACGTTGTTCGAGGCACGCCACGCCGAAGTCGAGGCGCAGCGCAAGTTGCTCGGCTTGCAACGTGAGCTGGCCAAGGCGATGGCGCAGCTGGTCTTCAAGCCCGTTCACCAGGGAGTCGCGCCATGAGCCGCCTGCAACATGCCATCGTCGCCGTGGGCGCGGCCCTCGTGATCGGCGGCGGGGCCTTCCAGCTCGGACGGATCACCGCGGGGAGCCCCAGCCGATCCGCGATCCCGGCGGTGGCCTCCGCGGCGTCGGCCGGCGAGCGCAGGATCCTGTACTGGCAGGATCCGATGCGCCCCGGGCCGCGCTTCGACAAACCCGGCAAGTCGCCGTTCATGGACATGGAGCTGCAGCCGGTCTACGCCGACGAGGCAGCGGACGCGGGCGTCAAGGTGTCTCCGCAGGTACAGCAGAACCTGGGCATCCGCACCGCCGTCGTCAGGAAGGCCGACGTCGGCTCGTCGTTCGATGCCGTGGGCACGGTGCAGTTCGACGAGCGCCTGGGCGTCGCGGTGCAGACGCGCACGGCCGGTTACCTGGAACGGCTTTTCGTCCGGGCGCCGATGGAGCGCGTGGCCAAGGGCCAACCCCTCGGAACGGTGTTCGCGCCCGACTGGCTCGGCCCGTTGAACGACATCGTGGCCCTGAAGCGCTCCGGCGCGGAACCTGAACTGCTCGCAGCAGCGAAGGACCGCACGCTCGCGATGTCCGTTCCGGCGGAACTGGTCCGGCAGGCGGAGGAGGGCGGCACGCCTCAGGCCAGGTACACGCTGGTGGCTCCGGCCGGCGGCGTGGTTGCCGAGCTCGGCGTGCGGGAGGGGATGGCCGTGTCGCCCGGGATGACGCTGTTCCGCATCGCCGGTCTCGAGAAGGTGTGGGCCGTCGCAGAGATTCCCGAAGCCCAGGCTGTGCGACTCGTGCGCGGCCAGGAGGTGAGGGCGGCGCTCCAGGCCGATCCGGTCCAGACCTTTGCCGGCACCCTGCAGGAGATCCTGCCGCAGGTGAACGCCTCGACGCGCACGCTGCAGGCGCGTTTCGAGGTCGCCAACAAGGGCGGCAGGCTTGCTCCGGGCATGCTGCTGCGGCTCCGGGTGGCCGGGCCCGCGGCCTCGCGCCTGGTCGTGCCGTCCGAGGCCGTCATCCGTACGGGCACGCGCGCGGTGGCCATCGTTCGCAAGGACAGCGGCACTTTCGAGCCGCGCGAGGTGAAGCTGGGGGCCGACCTGGGCGACCAGCTCGAGGTCTCGGAGGGCCTGGCCGAGGGCGACCAGGTCGTGGCGAGCGGCCAGTTCCTCGTCGACTCCGAAGCCCGTCTCCGGTCGGCGCTGGGAAGCCTGGCGGGAGGTGCCAGGTGATTGCCGCTCTCATCCGCTGGTCGGTCGCCAACCGCTTCCTCGTCCTCGTGGCGACGGCCTTCCTCGTCGCGGCGGCCCTGTTCTCGGTCGCCCGCACGCCGGTGGACGCCTTGCCAGACCTGTCCGACACGCAGGTGATCGTGAGAACGACCTATCCGGGCCAGCCGCCGCAAGTCGTGGAGGATCTCGTCACCTATCCGCTGACGACCACGATGCTGAGCGTGCCGGGCGCCCGGACCGTGCGGGGCTATTCGTTCTTCGGCGACTCCTTCGTCTACATCCTCTTCGACGACAGAACCGACCCGTACTGGGCTCGCTCTCGCGTCGTGGAATACCTCAACCAGGTGCAGGCCCGCCTGCCGCCCGGCGCAAGCGCCGCGCTGGGTCCCGACGCGACCGGCGTCGGCTGGGTCTACGAGTACGCCCTGGTCGATCGCACCGGGAAAACGGACATCGGGCAGCTTCGCGCCCTGAACGACTGGTTCCTGAAGTTCGAGCTGAAGACGGTGCAGGACGTCGCCGAGGTCGCGAGCATCGGGGGCATGGTGCGCCAGTACCAGGTGGTGCTCGACCCCGACCGGATGAGGCCACTGGGCGTCACGCAGGGCATGGTGATGGAGGCGCTGCGGAAGGCCAACCAGTCGTCGGGCGGCTCGGTCGTCGAGATGGCCGAGACCGAATACATGGTGCGCTCGCGCGGCTTCCTGAAGTCGCTCGATGACTTCCGTGGCATTCCGATCACCGTCTCCGGCGCCACGCCGGTCCTCCTTCGGGACGTCGCCTTCGTCCAGGTCGGCCCGGAGATGCGGCGCGGCATCGCCGACCTCGACGGGCAAGGGGAGGTGGCCGGCGGCGTGGTGGTGATGCGCTCCGGCAAGAACGCGCGGTCGACGATCGAGGCGGTCAAGGCCAGGCTCGCGCACCTCGAGGCGAGCCTGCCCAAGGGCGTGGAGGTCGTGACGACCTACGATCGCTCCAGGCTCATCGACCGATCGATCGAGAACCTCCAGGTGAAGCTCGCCGAGGAGTTCATCGCCGTCGCGGCGGTCTGCGCCATCTTCCTGTTCCACCTGCGTTCCGCGCTGGTGGCGGTCATCACGCTGCCGATCGCGGTCGGCATCGCCTTCGTCGCGATGCACTGGCAGGGCCTGAACGCCAACATCCTGAGCCTGGCGGGCATCGCGCTGGCCTGCGGGGCCGCCCTCGATGGCGTGGTCGTGCTCCTCGAGGCCGCGCACAGGCACATCGAGGTCTTCGAGCACGAGAACGACCGACCGCCCGCGGTCTCCGAACGATGGGCCCTCGTGACGCGGGCCGCCGTGGAGGTCGGCCCCGCGCTGTTCTTCTCGCTGCTGGTCATCACGCTGTCCTTCCTGCCCGTGTTCACGCTGGAAGCGCAGGAGGGGCGCCTGTTCTCGCCGCTGGCCTTCACGAAGACCTACACGATGGCCGCCGCCGCCGCCCTGTCGGTGACGCTGGTGCCCGTGCTCATGGGCTTGGTCGTGCGGGGGCGCATCCCGCACGAGGCCGCGAACCCGCTCAATCGCTTCCTGATGCGCGCCTATCGGCCGGCGCTCGAGGCGGTGCTTCGCTTCCCCGGGGCGACGCTCGCCGTCGCCGTGGTGGTGCTCGCGATGACCGCCGTTCCCTTGACGCGGCTCGGCGGCGAGTTCATGCCGCCGCTCGACGAAGGCGACCTGCTGTACATGCCCTCGGCCCTGCCGGGCCTGTCGGTCTCCAAGGCCACGGAACTCCTCCAGCAGACCGATCGCCTCATCAAGACGGTGCCCGAAGTCGACCGGGTCTTCGGCAAGGCCGGCCGCGCCGACAGCGCCACCGACCCGGCGCCCCTGGAAATGTTCGAGACCACCATCCAGTTCAAGCCGCGAGACCAGTGGCGTCCCGGCATGACGCCGGACAGGCTGGTCGAGGAACTGGATCGCGCGGTCAAGGTCCCCGGCCTCGCGAACATCTGGGTGCCCCCCATCCGCAACCGCATCGACATGCTGGCCACGGGCATCAAGAGTCCGGTCGGCATCAAGGTGTCGGGCCCCGACCCCGCGACGATCGACAGGCTGGCGACGCAGGTCGAGGCGGTCGTCAGGAACGTGCCCGGCGTCTCCTCGGCGCTGGCGGAGCGCCTGACCGGCGGTCGATACATCGATGTCGACGTCGACCGCGCCGCGGCGGCACGGCACGGCATGTCGGTGGCCGACGTGCAGGCCATCGTGTCGACGGCGATCGGCGGAGAGAACGTGGGCGAGGTGGTCGGCGGACGCGAGCGCTTTCCCATCAACGTCCGCTACCCGCGCGAAATCCGCGACTCGGTGGAGCGCCTGCGCGTGCTGCCTTTCGTGACGGAGGAGGGCGCGCGGCTCCTGCTGCAGGATGTCGCCCGCGTCGACATCGAGGAAGGGCCGACCATGCTTCGCAGCGAGAACGCGAGGCTGTCCGGGTGGATCTATGTCGACGTGCGTGGACGAGACCTGCGCTCCGTGGTTCGCGACATGCAGTCCGAGGTCGCCAGGCAGGTTCCGATGCCCGCCGGCCACGCCATCTCGTGGTCGGGCCAGTTCGAATATCTGGAGCGTGCCACCGAACGCATGAAGCTGGTCGTTCCGGCCACGCTGGCGGTCATCTTCGTCCTCTTGTACATGCTCTTCGGCAACGCGACCGACGCCGCGCTGGTGATGGCGGCCGTGCCGTTCGCGCTCGTGGGTGGGTTCTGGCTCGTCTGGCTGCTGGGGCATGCGGTATCGGTGGCTACCGCGGTGGGCTTCATCGCGCTGGCAGGTGTCGCGGCCGAATTCGGCGTGGTGATGCTGATCTACCTGGAGAACGCCCTGAAACGGCGCCTGGACGCGGGCGAGCCGGACAACGAGGAGACGCTTCGCGCGGCGATCCGCGAGGGCGCGATCCTGCGTGTGCGCCCGAAAGCCATGACCGTGGCCATCGTGCTCGCCGGCCTCCTGCCGATGATGTGGGGCGAGGGCACGGGCTCGGAGATCATGGCCCGCATCGCGGCGCCGATGGTGGGCGGCATGGTCACCGCGCCGCTGCTCTCGATGCTGGTCATGCCGGCGGCGTGGGGCCTGGTGCGGCGGCGCAGGCTGCGGACGCACCCGTCCCCGGTCGATTCACCTCGTGGCCGCGACGGCCCGCCCTGAAGCAGAATGGGCGCCATGAAACTGTCCACGAACGCGTCTCCGTCCGCGGTACTGCCCGTGGACGCCGATCGGGCGCTGCTGGTCGGCCGGCTCTGGATGCCCGGCATCGGCCCGACCGTCGTCGCCGTGCGAGGCGACGAGTTCATCGACCTCTCCACGCACGCGCCGACGATGAGTCAATTGCTCGAACTCGACGACGTCGCGCGCCGGGTGCGCCGCGCGATGACGGAGGCGCCGGAGGTCGCGCGGGTGCGTGAGGTGCTTGGCAATCTCGACGAGCAGTCTCGGGACGCGTCGCGACCCTGGCTCCTGGCTCCCTGCGACCTCCAGGTGATCAAGGCCAGCGGCGTGACCTTCATCGACAGCCTGCTCGAACGGGTCATCGAGGAACAGGCGCGCGGCGACGCGTCCAGGGCGCGCGCGATCCGCGAGGATCTCGTGGGCGTGCTCGGCGACAACCTGGCCGGCATCGTCCCGGGCTCCGAGAAGGCCCTGAAGGTCAAGCAACTGCTCATCCAGCGCGGCGCCTGGTCGCAGTATCTCGAGGTCGGCATCGGGCCCGACGCCGAGGTGTTCACCAAGGCGCCGATCCTGTCGTCCGTGGGTGCGGGGGCCGACGTCGGCGTGCACCCGAAGTCGGACTGGAACAACCCGGAGCCGGAGGTCGTGCTCGCGGTCACCAGCCGTGGGGCCGTCGTGGGCGCGACGCTGGGCAACGACGTGAACCTGCGCGACTTCGAAGGGCGCAGCGCGCTGCTCCTTTCCAAGGCCAAGGACAACAATGCCTCCTGCGCCATCGGTCCCTTCATCCGCCTGTTCGAAGAGAACTTCGGCATGGACGACATCCGCTCCTGCGATCTCGCTCTGGAAGTGGAGGGCGAGGACGGCTTCGTGATGAAGGGCGCCAGTTCACTGAGCCGCATCAGTCGCGATCCCGTGGACATCGTCTCCCAGGTGGTCGGCCCCCACCACGACTATCCGGACGGCTTCGTGCTGTTCCTGGGAACGATGTTCGCGCCGATCCAGGATCGTCACGGGCCGGGCAAGGGCTTCACGCACGACGTGGGCGACCTGGTGCGCATTTCGACCCCGAAGCTGGGGCTGCTGGCGAATCGCGTCGTCACCTCGGACCGTGCCGCGCGCTGGTCGTTCGGCGTGGCGGCGCTGATGTCCAACCTGGCCGGCCGCGGACTGCTGACTCCGGGGTGACGCGGCCGGCGCACGGGAAGCGATCGTGCATCACGACCGGCCCGCGCTCGCACCCTGGGCGGCAAGGAACTCGTCGAGTTGGTTGAAGGTCTCCTCCATGTCGCCGCTCGTGTTTCCGGTGGCAATGGCTTCGTCCAGCGCGGCCTTCGAGGGATAGAGGTCGCACATGACGAGCAGCGTCTTGCCTGCCTTTTCCTCGAACGTGACCGTGGTGACCTGACCGCTGCCGCCCGCTTCTTCGTTGGTCCAGGCGAGGCGAGAGGGCGGTGCCACTTCAAGGTACGTGCCGTGGAACGCCATCGGCTCCGGGGCAGCAGGGTGGCGGAACACGAGGCGGTACTTGCCGCCGACGCGAACATCCATGTCGCAGGACAGCAGCGTCATGCCCAGCGACTTCGGAACCCACCACCGCTGGAACAGATCGGCCCGGGCCCAAGCCTCGAACACGATGCTCGGTGGGGCGTCGAAGGTGCGCATGACGACAAGCTCACGATCGGACTTGCGTTCCGCCGTGGTGCGGTTCTTCATGGGGACTGGCTCCCTATCTCTTCCTTCGTCCATCGGCTTTCTCCTGGCGTTTGAGTTCCTCGACCACCTTGTCCAACTCGTCGAAACGGGCGTCCCAGAGCTGGCGGTACCTTTCGATCCACATCGCTTCTTCGTCCAGTCGGCGCCGTCCGAGCTTGCAGGTTCGCACGCGCCCGACCTTCTCCGTGGTCACGAGCCCGACCTGCTCCAGGACGCCGACATGTTTTTTCATCCCCGTGAGGGTCATGTGGAACTTGTCGGCCAGCTCCGTGATGCTGGCGTCGGCCCGCACGAGCTGCTCCAGGACGCCGCGTCGGGTGGCGTCGGAGATGGCGGCGAAGGAGGTATCGAGGCGGGCTGTATGGTGAACCATGTGGTTCACTATAGCGCCGGCGTGGGCGACTTGCAAGCCCAGGGACCACTTCGCCAGTGGCAGCGGCTTCAATGCAATACCCTCGTCCCAAACACGCGTTCATTGACGCGGAGGACGGTTGGCGGATTGTTCGAACCGCGCCTACTTCAGAGGTCGAACGGCGTGGTAAAGGCGCTCAGGATCGAGATCGCGAGCAGGTAGATGGAGAGGATGGACTGTGCGCCACTGACGACGCGCGGCCAGCCATACGCCTTCAAGTCGAATTCGCGCGACTGGAGGAGTTTCAGCCAGTTTCCGAAGTCCAATTCCTTGAAGCCAAAATGGAACGTTCTTCGGAAACTGAAAAACAGCCCGGTCCAGACCGCCGAACGCAGCCTCATGCGTAACGAGCCTGGCCGAGCACTTATCCGCCAGACGCGAACCGTCTTCTTCCCTTTCGGCACCGGCTCGCCAGTGGAGACGAGGAACAGTGCGGCACGGCCTTCTTGCATGATGGCTGCTGCGTAGACCATGCCGCAAATTGCCCACAGCAAAAAGATGCCGATCAGCGGACGGAATGCATTTGAGCCGAACTCCGCCGTCAGGTCGAAGAGCACAAACTGAGTGGCGCGCGCGCCTTCCCCACGCCAGAGGTCCAACTTGGAGCCAAATGTGTCATCCGGTGGATGGCTGCGCCGAAGCGCCGCAATGACGCTGCGCTGTGCATCCTGGTATCCCCGCTCCTTCAGCTGATTCTTGAGCGTGTAGAGCAAAGTGGGATCGTCATCGTACGTAATGTGATTGAGATTGGCGGCGAGAGCCAGTGTGGAAGGCGAGGGCGGTTCCTTGGGTTGATAGACCGCGCCACGGAGATCGGCACTGTGGAAGATGGCGCCGCGGAGGTCTGTCCGTTCGAGATTGGCGCGAACCAGGCTCGCGCGGTTGAAGAGCGCACCGCGCAGGTCTGCGCCGAAGAGGCTGGCGCCTGTCAAGTCCGCACCCAAAAAGGATACACAGCGCAGATCCTGATTGCTCAGGTTCGCTCCGCGAAGATTCGCGCGAAAGAACGTCGCAGGCTCTCGTTGTCCAATGGTGTTCACGACGATGTCGGGACTCTCTCGGTCAATATTGCCGTCTACGCCGGGGGTGCAACCGCCGGCGGCTAGCCACGCCTTGTGCTGTTTGACCCTCGCAGCGATGTCCGCCGCATCGGCTGGCCGGAGGTCATTGCCCGTGCAGCCAAGGCAGGCGCCGAAAATCGTGAAGACGAGAAGCCACCTCATACCCTCCCTCCAACCGTCGCATCGTCCATTGCGTCAGAGTAGCAGGGCCAGATTCCCTGCCTGCCTCGCGTTAGTCCACTGATTTGAGGATGTGCGCAGGATGGGCTCGTCGACCGCGACACGGCTGGCACAGTCGGGCCCGCGCATGCAGTCTGAGAGACTGGGTCAGCCTGGGGCTGAGAGCTGAGCTACAGACCCTTGTCGAAACGGTTGCAGCTTCTGTGGTGGTGCTCCTGCGTCGTCGGTTCTTGTCCCTCTGATCGTCCTCGACACCGTCGCAGGCGGTGGCCAAAGGCTCGCATGGAATTCTGCATGACTGTCACTTGACATAACGCACATTATGCGCGGTTAGATTCAAGGACCACCTCTACGATTGCTGCAGCGAACGGTGGCGGAAAGCAGCGGCGAAGGCTGGATCCTGCGTCCGCGGCGTTCCGGATCCTGGGCGACTAGGGCGGGCCTGTCTCGCCTCGCCCGAGTGCCACGTTCAGTCCCGATCCCGCACCAGGCGCGATCCGAACTCACCGCCCTCCTGGCTGCACGCGAACGTGCCGCCATCCGTGAAGGCCACGCAGCGCGGTGTCGGATCGGTCGGAAACGACGATGACGTCCAGAGGATGTCGTTCGCCGCGCCGGGAAAAGCCTTGATGTCGATGTGAGGCAGACCTTCGTGATCGAGCAGCGAGGCCAGTTCCTTCACGTTCGGCAGCCTCCAGGCGACGCCGGTGTCGTGCGCCTCGTCGAGTGCGTGGGCCAGCGTGTCCATCCACTGCAGCACGAGTGGCTGGCCCGCGCAGCGGGTGCCATCGAACGTCAGGCCTTCGACGCAGCGACGCCAGGTCAGGCCGCTCAGCCGGTCGGTCACCTCCTGTTCGTCCGGCGAAACGACGAAGCGCCTGCCCTCCAGCGTGCCGTCGCGCACCAGGCGGACACCCGCCGCCCCCGAGCGGAACTGGGCGCTGATGTCGCCGAGGCCGAAGAAGTAATCGGTGCCCCACGCGAGTTCCTTCGCCAAGGGGGTGCCGCGAACCACGCCGGCGCCCCAGTAGAAGGACTGGGTGTTCGGGAAGAAGCGTTCGTCCACCGGCGGCAGCACGACGCGACCCATGTCGACGATGCCCTGCAATTCCACGGGGGTGGGCAAGCGCCAGTCGTGTGCGCCGCACAAGCCCGCGTCGTTGACGCTCTCGAGGAAGCCCGTGGTGTCGTGCGGGCCGCCGAACTGGCCCTCGGGGTCGTACTTGCGGCTGTAGAAGGTGTACATGCGGCTGCCGGCGCGGTGCCCCGAGTCCGTCTTGTTCTCCCAGAGCAGGCCGGTCACCTCGTCGCGGGTGCAGCCCCATTCGTGAGGCGCGTCGCCGGGCCGGGGCCGCGCCGGGCAAAGGCCCTCGCCCGCGCGCTCGCCGTCGTTGCACAGCCTCGTGAAGCGGAAGCCGACGCGGCCGTCGCGGTTCCTGCGGTGCGTCACGTCCCGGCCGGTTTCGGCATCCTGGCCGGTGCCGGCGCATTCGATGAAGTTGCCGCCGGCGTCGATGCAGAAGCCGATGCCGGTGTCGTTCAGGCGCGGCGCGGCCACGGCGCCGGTGCAGGTCAGCATGGCGGCTGCGGCGATCAGCGTGGCGGACACGATGTGTGTGGGCACGAGAAACCTCCCGGAGGCATGCGCGGCCCGACCGGGCGCGACCGCGGTGAAGTCTAGGAATCTTCGCGGCGGAAGGAATCCCTAGGAACACCTCGGCGGCGCCCGCGGAGACGGCGACCGGGGCCTCACGCGAAGGCGCGCCTCACTTGGGAATCACATAGCCCGTCAGCGTCCCCCGCGTGCGATCGAAGGTGCGCGCGCCGCGCGAGACCTGCTCGACGAGGAAGGCCACTGCGCCGACGCCGCAGGGGCCCCTGTAGACCCACTTGACCACACCCGCCGCGTCCGTGGTTCCGGCCACGGGATGATCGGTCCAGTAGTCGTCCAGGAAGCGGCCCTTGACCCGTGCATTGCCGATCGGTGCGCCCGACTCGCTGGTGATCGTCACCGTCGCCGAACTGCGGTTGTGCATCGAGCCGCCCTGGAAGCATTGATCCGGATGCCTGGGGTCCTGCACGAACTTTCCGGTCATCGTCAGGGAGTTCGAGACGAGGCAATGCGCGCTGCAGGGCGTGGCCGGTGTCATCTTCACCACCCGCGGACTGCGGCCGATCAGGACGCGCGCCAGGATCTGCCCCGACGCATTCATCGGCCCTCCTTCGTCGACGGTGGCTCCGGGATAGGCGGTCGACAGCCGTGACGCGAGCGTCTCGCCGACCCCGTCGGGACCCGGAGCGATCATGCCGGTGCCGATCGCCGTGAACGTGACGTTCCGCGCAGCGTCGATCGACCCGATCCCGTACTTCGCCAGCTGGCCGGTGCCCAGGTTCGACAGCATCTGCCAAGCCCCCTCCCTGGAGAGCCTGAACGGATACGCCAGGTGCTGCGCCGAGGTGCTGACGAGGATGTGGGCCTGGTCGCCCGCGTCGTCGATGGCGCTGCCGTTGGATCCCAGGGGGAAGAATCCGGCCGGCGGCGCCGGCAGCGGCTCCACGCTGGCCAGGTCGCCCAGCTGGTACCAATGACCCCACGTGACCACCCTGCCGCCCGGGCTCATGGCCAGCGGACGCTCGTCGGGGTAGCCCTGGGCCTCGAGGTCGACCATGCCCGTGGCCTGCGACCACGAGAAGGGAACGGTCACCGTGGGGATCGCGCCTCCGAGCGTGGACCAGCCGACCATCCTGCCCTGCTCGTCCAGCCCCGCCACGTCGGCGCTCGACGTGCCCGGATAGACGCCGAGGTCCTGGGAGACGTAGCCCGCGCCGTCCGGCGTCCAGGCGGCCGCGTGCGTCGCGCTGCCGATGCTGCCGACCACGCCGCCGATCAAGCCCTGCTCGTTGACGAACAAGGGGTACTGGCTACCGGCATCGAAGCCCGGCACGAGCGGCAGCACGACACGATGCCGGCCCCGCCACAGGACGATCTCCTGCGGCGGCAGGCAGAAGGCGGCGCAACCGTTGTCGACGTACTCCCTGCCGACGACATCTCCCGCATCGTTGAGGTCATGGCCCGTGGCCGCGGTGGCGACGAAATCGAGGGCGTAGACCGGCGTCGCCGGGATCTCCGCCGCGCCCGTCGCGGGCGGCTCTGCGAGCAGGATGAAGAAGGCGAGAGGCGCGAGTCCGTGTGTCTTCATGGCAACCCCCGGTAAAAGGTTCGGCCCTCCCTCGCACTCCGTCCGCATGGGAGGTATATCCCTGCGACAACCCGCGGCGTTTGACATGGCGCAAGACGGGCCCCGCCCGGCGGCGCCATCCTGCAGGGAACCCGCAGCACCTGGGAGTCCATCATGTCGCGAATCGCCAAGACCGCTCCCGACACCACGACTCCCGCCCTCACCTGCCCGGACTGCCATGCGACCTTCGAGCACGGCCGCTGGCAGTGGAAGGAGACGACGCTCAGCGGCTTTCGCGTGTGCCCCGCGTGCGAGCGCATGCGCGACCAGTCGCCGGCCGGCGTGGTCACGATCGAAGGCGCCTTTCCGCGCTCGCACCGCGGTGCCATCATGGACCGCATCCGCCACCTCTGCGACCGGGCCTACCTCGAGCAGCCGCTCGACCGCCTGATGCGCATCGACGAGGACGACGACATCATCCGCCTCGCGACGACGAGCGAGCATCTCGCGCGGTCGATCGCCAGCGCGCTTCACGCATCCTGGCACGGCACCCTGCATGTCGCGCCGGATGCCGCCGGCGTGCCTCACATCACCTGGCGGTGCTAGCGAACGAAGACGCGGAAGCACCGCGCCGGGCGTTCCGCCGCCCCGCCCGCCTTCACCAGCTCAGGTCGGCGGCACTGCACTTCTCCTCGTTGGCCTCGATGGTCTGGATGCGTCCGCCGCCCAGGCGGATCACCCGATCGGCCATGCGCGCGATCGCCGCGTTGTGCGTGATGACGATGACGGTCGTCCCCAGCTCGCGGTTGATGCGGGCGATGACCTCGAGGACGAGCTTGCCCGTCTCGTAGTCCAGCGCCCCCGTCGGCTCGTCGCACAGCAGCACCTCGGGACGCTTGACGATGGCACGCGCCACGGCGACGCGTTGCTGCTCGCCGCCGGAAAGCTGCGCCGGGAAGTGATGACGCCGCTCGGAGAGCCCGACCAGCGCGACCGCCTCGTCGATCGGCATCGGATCCGTCGCGATGTCCGTCACGAGCGCGACGTTCTCGCGCACCGTGAGGCTGGGGATGAGGTTGTAGAACTGGAAGACGAAGCCGACGTGTTCCCGGCGATAGCGCGTGAGGGCCGCATCGCCGGCGCCGGAGAGGTGCTGGTCGCCGAACTGCAGGTCGCCGGCCGTGGGCACGTCGAGGCCGCCGAGGATGTTGAGCAAGGTCGACTTGCCGCTTCCCGAGGGCCCGAGCAACACCACGAACTCGCCGCGCCGCACGTCGAGATTCACGCCGGCCAGCGCGTTCACCTGCGCCTCGCCCGCCCCGTAGGACTTGACGAGCGCGCGCGCGCGAAAGATGGCGCCGTCCACGCTGCCGTCGGATGGCATGGTCGCCGGGTTCAAGGGCACCTCCTTGTGTTCAGACGCTGCGCGCCCGCACCCGCACGCCGTCACGCACGGCAGGCGGTGGATAGACGATCACCGTGTCGCCCGCCTTCACGCCGCCGCGAAGCCACGCGGTGCGGCCGTTGCGCGCGACGACGGTCACGGGCACCTGATGCGCCCTCCCCGCCTCCACCCGGAGCACGGCGTTGCCCGGTCCGTTCGCCTGCGGGAACACGGCGCTCACCGGGACCTGCAGCGCCCGCGGCTCGTCCTGCGTGACGATGCGCACGCCCACGCGAAAGCCGTCGCCGAGTGCGCGCCATGCCCCGGGCGGGCTGACGATGTCGACCACGACCTTGACGCGCTGCTCCTCGACTCCGAGCGCCGAGACCTTGGTGAATCCGCCGGGCTCGACGAGCCGCACGCGACCCTCGAGGGGATCGTCGCCTCCCCAGCGGTCGATCACCACGCGGCTGCCGAGGCGGGCGCGCACGGCGTCCGACGTCAGGAGTTCCGCGACCACCTCCAGCCTTTGGACATCCCCGATCTCGAGCAGCGGCGTGCCCAGGGAGACCGCGTTCTCGCTGGGTTGCAGCACGCGCAGCACGCGACCCTGGACGGGAGATCGCACCTGGAAGTTGGCGCCGCCGCCCTTCTGTTGCACGACGGCCAGCGCGGCACGCGACTGCTCGAGGTCGTGGCCGGCGGCGTGCCGATCCTCCAGAACGGCCTCGAGATCCTTTTGCGCGGCCTCGCCGGCCAGGCGGTCGATGTCGAGCTTGCTGGCCGCGACGAAGCCCTCGCGCGACAGCTCCTGGCTGCGCATGTACTGCAGGCGGGCCTGCTCGAGCGCCACCCGTGCCCCCGCGACGCGGGCATCGGCACGCTGCACCTGCGCCTGCGCGCTCTCGACGCGCAGCTCCTGCTCGCGCAGCGATCGCGCGTCGAGCATCGCCGGCAGCAGCGGTGCGATGACCGCCACCGCGGCGTCGGCCGCCACCGCGTCTCCCTCGCGCAGCGGAAGGCGGGCCAGGCGGCCCGCGAGGGGCGCCGAGACGACGTAGCGATCGCGCAGCCGCGTGCGCCCGTCCTCGTCGATCGTCGCGAGGAAGGGCCCCTCGGCCGCCACGGCCGTCTCCACGTCGACGGGCCGCGGCGCGAACGCCCAGGCGAATCCGAGCGCCGCCAGTGCCGTCGCGACGGCCACGAGAGCCAGGGTGGAACGCTTCATCGTCAATCCCTCGTCTTCAGGACCGCGACCAGGTCGAGACGGTCGATGCGCCGACGCACGACGAGCGCGCTCGCGACGCCGGCGGCAAGCACGCAGAGTGCCGCCCAGGCATAGGTGCGCGGTTGCGCGACGGCTGGAAAGCGGAACTGGTCGGACTGCAGCGCATCCGCGATGAGGTGCGTCAACGCCCATCCGAGCACCATCCCCAGCGGCAGCGCGACGAGGATGACGAGCGCGAGCTCGCCCAGCAGCAGACCCGACACCTCGGCGCGCGTGAAGCCCAGCACCCGCAGGCTCGCGAGCTCCCAGCCGCGCTCGGCCAGCGCGATCCGCGCGTTGTTGTAGACGACCCCCACCGCGATGATGGCGGCGAACGCCGTGAGGATGGTGCTGGTGATGCGCACGTTGCGCGCGCTGATCTCCTCCATGTTGCGCAGCATCGTCGCCTTGCTGAAGGCGCCGGCCACGCGCGGCAGGTCCCGCGTGGCCTCCAGGGCGGCGACTTCCTGTCCGCGCTCGAGCGCCAGCATGTAGCCGCCGGTGAGGTCGCCCTCCTGGAGGACCCGGTTCAACTCGCGCCGATCCATGTAGGCGTTGAGGCCCATCAGCTCGTCGACCACCCCGCCCAGCGGCAGCAGGAGCGTGCGCGCGCGGCCCTCGAGCACCTCGACCTGGACGAGATCCCCCGGCCGCAGGTCGAGCTTGGCCGCCAGGCGCGCGTTCATGAGGAGGCCCCGGCCCTCGAGGGGCACGGCGCGGGGCCCGCTGTCGATCACGCGGTACAGCTCGGCGCGGCCGTCGTAGCCGCGGATCAGGCTGCGCTCGCGCCGCGCGCCGTGCACGAAGGTCACCTGCACGAAGCGGGTCGATTCCACCGCGGTCACGCCCGGCAACCGGGCCATCTGGAGGCGCGTCGCGTCGTCGACCGGCTCGACCATCCAGACGGCCAGCTCGCTGCGCATCGACAGCCGGAACTGCGTGTCGATCACGACCTCGATCGCGTCGCGGAAGAAGTAGCCGAGGATGACGATGGCCACGGCCGCGGCCACGCCGGTGAAAGCCAGCGCCGTTCGCCACGGCCGGCGCTCGACATTGCGCACCACCATCCGCGCGGCCGGCCCCAGCGCCTGGATGCCGAGGCGCTCCAACAGCGTGCGGCGGTAGCGCGCGGGCGCGGGCGGCCGCATCGCCTCGGCGGGCGCCAGGCGGACGGTGGCCACGATCGCGTTCAGGGTGCCCAGCACCGCCGTCGCGACAGTGACGGCGGCGGCGCTCGCGACGAGCCAGGGCGCGACGCGATGGTCGAAGCGCGGGAAGTGATAGAACTCCGCGTAGAGCCCCGTGAACATCACGCCGAGGCGGTCGCCCGCGACGAGCCCCATCGCGAACCCCGCCGCCACGATCACCAGGACGAATTTCAGGTAGTGCAGGCCGATGGCCGCGTTCGCGTAGCCCAGCGCCTTCAGGGCCGCGATCTGCTCGCGCTGGGTGGCGACGACGCGGGCGACGACGACGTTCAGGAGGAACGCCGCCACGCCGAGGAAGATGGCGGGCAGCACGGTGCCGATCACGCGCTGCACGTCGATCTCGTTGGTGAGCATCGCGTTCGAAACCTGGTCGCGGCGGCCGATCGCCTCGCGTCCGCCGTAGGGCGCGAGGAGGCGTTCGAGTCCTTCCTGCGTCGCCTGCTCCGAGGCCCCGGGCGCCAGTCGCACCGTGAGGTGGTTGAAGGCGCCATGCATGTCGTAGGCGGCGGCGAGCGCATCGCGGTTCACCCAGAAGACGCCGAAGCCGCGCTGGTCGGGCATGCCCCAGAGGCCCGCGAACACGTACTCGGGCGACAGCGCGATGCCGACGATCTCGAGCGCGCGCTTCTTTCCATTCACGAGCACGTCCAGCCGCGCGCCGGGACGCAGGCCCCGGGCCTGCGCGAAGCCCTCGGAGACCAGCGCCTGCAGGCTGCCATCGGCGCGCCCGCGATCGTCGGGATCCAGCGCGCGGCCGCTGCGCACCGTGAGCAGGTTCATGCGCGCCGGATGCCGGGCCTCGTCGACGCCGATGAGCCGCGCGATGATGGGGTCGGGCAGGCCTGGAATCGTCGCCCGCACGATCTCCTCGACGGTGGTCTGGGCGTCGGCGACGCCGGGCACCGACCGCACCGCGCCCTCGAGCGCATCGGGCGCGCGCTTGAGATCGACGAACAGGTCGGCGAAGTGGGATTCCTCGTAGCAGCGATCGCGGGCGTGCGCCAGCGACTCGATGGCCGACAGGCAGCAGATGAACCCGGCGATGCCGCTCGCCACGACGAGCGCGATCGTGAGCGCCTGGCTCCACATGAGTCGCAGGTCGCGCAGCAGCTTGCGGTCGAGGGCCTTCACCGATGGAGCTCCGCAAGTCGGATCGACGGCTCGACTCTAGGCGCGCGCCGATGCCGCGCATTGAGCAATATCAACGACGTGCCCCGGCCCGTGGCGAGGCGCCGCAGGCTGGCGAGCCCGCTGCGAGCCCCGCTACGAATTCGAATGGTCGGGGGCCGCGTCGCGTGCCGGCTGCGCGGCCTCGGGCGGTGGCGATGCCTCGGGATGATCCATGGCCGAGACCAGTTCGGCGATGAACTGGCGGCAGCACCCGCAGGTCGAGCCCGCCCCCGTCGCCGCGGTGATGGCCTCGGGCGTCCACGCGCCGCCTCGATAGGCGCGCTCGACGTCTTCTTCCCGGATGAAGTGGCAGACGCAGACGATCACCGAAACGATGATGCGCCGGCGCTCGCGGCGGTGTCAAAGACCCCGACACGCGGCGGGGCCCTCGCGCCCCACCCCGGGAGGCGCCGCCCTGCCCTGCGCGCCGCCGCCCCTCAGCGCAGGATCCTGATCCAGTTGAGGTTCCAGCCGCCGTTCAGCGCCTTGACGGCGATCTGCTGTTGCCCCGCGGGAAGCTGCACCTGGTGCGAGATGGTCGTCCAGTTCTGCCAGCCGCCGGTGCCCGGCACGGGCAGGTCGCCGTAAACCGGGGAGCCACCGGCCTTCTCCAGCTGCAGGTGGCCGCCGCCGTACAGGCTGGCGACGCGGTACTGCACGGTGTAGGTGCCGGCCACGGGAAGGTTGACGTTCCAGACGACCCAGTCGTTCGGGTCGATCCATCCCAGGTCCTGGCCACCTTCGGAACACGCCTCGGCCTGCATGCCGCTCATGACGGCATAGTTCTCGGCCTGCACCGTGATGTCGGTGCCGCCGACGTTGCTGGCGTCCTGGTAGACGCGCACGTAGTCGACGCGCATCTTGGCGGGCAGCGCGCCGTCGTCGATGCCGAAGCCCGGCCAGTTGCCGCCGACGGCCATGTTCAGCAGCAGGAAGAAGTCGCGCTGGAATTCGTCGGTGCCGCCCATGCCGTTGGTGATCTGCATGGCGTTGTACTGCACGCCGTCGACGAACCAGCGGATGAAGTCGGGATCCCACTCCACCGCGTACACGTGGTAGTTGGGGACGCTGGTCGAGGTCTGGTTGCCGTAATCGGCCTGGCTGCCGTTGTCGGCGCGCCAGTGGGCCGTGCCGTAGATGTTCCAGCCGGTGTTGATCTGCTCCATGATGTCGATCTCGCCGGAGGCGGGCCAGCCGACGCGGTCGATGTTCGAGCCCAGCATCCAGAACGCCGGCCACAGGCCCTGCTTCGCGGGCAGCGCGATGCGCGCCTCCATGCGGCCGTAGCGCCAGGTCTTGTGGTACTGGGTCTTCATGCGCGCGGACGTGTAGCGCGCGCCGCCGAAATCCTCGCGCTTGGCCGTGATGACGAGCGCACCGTTCTCCACCGTGGCGTTCTCGCGGCGGTAGTACTCGAGCTCGTTGTTGCCCCAGCCGCCGGCGCCGGTCTCGAAAACCCAGTCCGGACCGATCTTGCCGTTGAACTCGTCGGACCACACGAGCCGCCAGTCGCGGGCGGAGGCGCTGAGGCTCGCACCGGCGACGAGCGCGGCGACGAGCAGGGAGCGGGTGGCGATCATGCGAGGACTCCGGTGCGGGTTGCGGGAACCGCCGCGAGGTTGCCGCAGGGCCGGAGCCACTTCAATCGACCGGCCGTAACAGCGCGTTCGCCCGACCGGCCGCGCGGATGCGTAGTGGATCGTTCGGCCACGCGGGCAAAGACCGGTCGCCGACATGCATTTGTTCGTCGTTCCGGGCCGGGCGGCGGGCCGCCCGATGGGCGGCCAGGCGATTCGCTGCGGGCAAACCCCTGCCCTTGCCATCGGCCGGCCGCGCCGCCTCACGCGGCGCTCGCCGATACGGCCTTACCTATGCTGACAGGTGTTCACACCCTCTCGCAATTGAAGGCGGCCTGGATTGGAATCGGTTCCACGGCATGCATCGCCCAGGGACCCCCCGCGTGTCGGCATTCGAACGATCCTCCCGGTCCCACGAGGCTGTTCTCGACCTCCTCCTCTGACCGCCGTCACGGGCTGCGTCGCCCCGTCGGGGTCCCTCGGCACGGCCGTCGGCGCCGTCGCTCGCCCGAGCACGGGCAGCGAACCGAGGGCGATCGCCAGCGCCTCGCGATTGAAGTCTCGCCGGGAGGGAAACTGGATGGCGTGCGTCACGGGACCTCCACGCAAACCTGCGCTGGCTACCATTCTGCGATCTGCGGCGCGCAACGTGATGCGCGCCATCCATCGATTTGCGGAGTTCGACCGATCAGCGCTCACGACCTGTCGCCGGCCGGCGCCTGAGCCACCATGCCACCGGACGCCTACGAGATCGCCGCCGCCCTGGTGCTGCTCCTGCACTTCGGCTTCATCGTCTTCGCCGTGGCCGGCGCCGCCCTGCTCTGGCGCTGGCCGCGCGTGGCATGGCTGCACCTGCCGGCCGTCGCGTGGGCCGCCTTCGTGGAGCTCGCGGGCCGGCCCTGCCCGCTCACGCCGCTGGAGAACCACCTGCGACTCCTGGGCGGCGCGCCGGCCTACACGCAGGACTTCATCGCGCACTACCTGCTGCCGCTGATCTACCCGGAAGGCTTGACACGCGAGACCCAGTGGGCGCTCGGCATCGGCGTGGCCCTGCTGAACGTCGTGCTGTACGCGGCCTGGATTCGCGGCCGCAGGCGGCGCGTGCGGACGGACTGAATGTTCAGGCAACAATCGCCCCATGGCACACGACTCCTCCGGCTCGCTTCGAGCCATCCTCACGGCGCTCGGCGCCAACCTCGGCATCGCGGTCGCGAAGAGCGCGGCGGCGGCGTTCACCGGCAGCGGCGCGATGCTCGCCGAGGCGCTGCACAGCTTCGCCGACTGCGGCAACCAGGTGCTGCTGCTGATCGGACTGCGCCAGGCGCGCAAGCCGCCCACCGAAGACCACCCGATGGGCTACGGCAAGGTGGCGTACTACTGGTCGATGATGGTGGCGATCCTGCTGTTCAGCGTGGGCGGCCTGTTC
>Ga0209051_1001187_pt1 | contig 23555 bp, 32 predicted proteins | sample AraplaCvi_mMS_r2_2_FD_184286 | JGI IMG/M metagenome (GOLD analysis project Ga0209051, IMG submission 184286) | Arabidopsis root microbial communities from North Carolina, USA - plate scrape MF_Cvi_mMS_r2 (SPAdes) (version 2) | ecosystem: Host-associated > Plants > Roots > Endosphere | place...
TCTTGCCGGCTGATCGCAGCCTGCAAGCCAACAAAAAGCCCGCGGGGAGCGATCCTCGCGGGCTTTTGTATTCGTATCCTGTGCTTATTTGCCGAAGCCCGACAGGATGCTGCGGGCTGCTGCCCCCCCGGCACCGGAACCGCCGCCGGAAAGCAGCTGCTGCAAGAATGTGAGATCGCGGCCGCCGGTCGGCGTCGTGCGCGAGATCGTGTCGAACACCTTGCCGTCCTGCATCGTATAGTTGGCGCGACGGGCAACGACGCCGTCCTTGTCGAAATAGATGGCGAGCACCGTCTGATCGACGATCTTCGGTTTCATGAAGGCCGCGGCGCGCTCGCGTTTCTGCGAGATGTAATAGAACACCTCGGTATCGAAGGTCGCGGTCGTCGAGGGCGTACCCATCGTCAACATCACCTGCTCGCGGCTCGACCCGACCGGAATGAGTTCCAGCGACTTCTGGTCGACCACGTAGCCGTTATACATGGTGTCGCCGATATTCATGGACGTGCAGCCCGAGACGGTGATGGATGCGACGACCATCGCCATCGCGGTTTTACTCAAGAATGTCATCTCGTATCCGAAAACCCGCTTGTTCAACGGCATCCCCCAAACTCAACCTGCCCCTGCTGATCCTACCATTGTGGCTATTCAGGGACATAAGACCAATCCCGACCCGGATGTTGAGGCCGCAAAGATCCCAGCCCGTTCGCTCATCCGGCGGAACGGCATTGCAATTCGTGCATGCTTCGGTAAACCAGCTTTCGTTTCCATGCAACATGGCCGGCGGCTGGCTGGGGCGTTCCTGGAGGCAAATAACGGGAATTGAGATGATCTTCGGCCTTTTCAAGAAGAAAAACCAGAACCACGCGATCATCGACCGCCAGTACTCGACCCTGACGTCGATGGCGCGCGTGCCGTTCTTCTATAGCGATCTGGATGTCCCGGACACGGTCATGGGCCGTTTCGAGATGCTTTCGATCGTGATGATCCTGTTCTTCCGGCGGACGGCGAAATCCGATTCGAGCGGCCAGGAACTGGCCCAGGAGATCGTCGACGCCTTTTTCCAGGATATCGACCATTCGATCCGCGAGCTCGGGATCGGCGACCAGAGCGTACCGAAGCGCATGAAGAAGCTGGCGGGCATGTTCTACGGCCGGGTAGAGACCTATGCCTCCGCCCTCGAAGGCAAGGACGGCGAGGCGCTTGCCGCCGCTCTCCGGCGGAATATCTATCCCAAGACGGAGGATGGGCCCGCGATGCGTGGCCTGGCGGACTGGATGCTGGTTGCGGAGGCGGCGCTGGCCGGCGTTTCCGAAGATGATATTTCCCGCGGGCAAGCGGTTCTGCCCATGCCGGGTCCGCTGCCGCGAGAAGAGTGAGGTTTCATGAAGAATGACCATGGCGGAGGCGAAAAGCCTCCCTTTTCCTATCCCGTCAAAGTCGGAAACATCTCCGCCAATGCGGTGACCGTGAAGCTCGAGGCCGATACGCGCGAGCTCGAGGGGCTCGCAAAGCTTTGGCAGGTCGTTTCCGTCGGTTCGTTGAAGGCCGAATTGCAGATCGCCCGCTGGAAGAAGGATGGCGTGCGCGTCAAGGGGCGTGTCGAGGCCGATATCGTCCAGTCCTCCGTCGTCACGCTGGAACCGGTCGCATCGAAGATCGACGAGGAGTTCGAGCAGATCTTCGTGCCCGAGGGGTCGAAGCTCGCCCGGATCGTTACCGGCGATACGGCGGAAATGGTGCTCGATCCCGAAGGTCCCGATCTTCCCGAAATGTTTACCGGCGATACGATCGATGTCGGTGAGGTGGTGGCTGAATTCGCGGCGCTTGCGATCGATCCTTATCCGCGTGAAGCGGGCGCGGAATTTACCGATCACCTGGAAGGCGATGCGGATGAAAAGTCCGGACGCCCTAATCCCTTTGCCGTCCTCAAGGACTGGAAAAAGGATTGAGGACGGGTTGTAAGCGGCAACAAAAACTATATTTTGGCCACGATTTCGCCGACACGGCCCCGCATGAGGAGCGAAGGGCCGCTGGAGACGTAAGAACTGGCGCATATGCCGATGGGCAGTGCGTTCGGCGAAGATAAGGATCAGGGACGCGTGATCAGAATTTCTATCGATGCCATGGGTGGCGATTTTGGTCCCGAGGTCGTCATTGCCGGTGCCGCAAAGGCATTGGAACGCCATCCGGACGTGACCTTCCTCATCTACGGCCTGAAGGCTCAGTGCGAACCGGTGCTGGCGAAATATCCCAAGCTGCGGGACAAGTCCGTCTTCCATGAATGCGAACTCGCCGTCAGCATGGACGAGAAGCCGAGTGCGGCCCTCCGCCGCGGGCGCTACGTCTCGACCATGTGGCGGTCGATCGAGGCGGTGAAGCTCGGCGAAGCCGATGTCACCGTATCCGCCGGCAATACCGGTGCGCTGATGGCCATGGCCAAGTTCTGTCTGCGCACCATGGCCAATATCGAGCGCCCGGCGATCGCCGGCATCTGGCCGACCCTCAAGGGTGAGAGCATCGTCCTCGATATCGGCGCGACGATCGGTGCCGATGCCCAGCAGCTTCTCGATTTCGCCATCATGGGCGGCGCCATGGCGCGCTCCCTCTTCGAGGTAGACCGGCCGACCGTCGGGCTTCTGAACGTCGGCGTTGAAGAGGTGAAGGGTCAGGAAGAGGTCAAGGAGGCCGGGCGGCTGATCCGCGAGGCCAACCTGCCGACGATCGCCTATCACGGTTTCGTCGAAGGCGACGATATCGGCAAGGGCACCGTCGATGTGGTGGTGACCGAAGGTTTCACCGGCAATATCGCGCTGAAGGCGGCGGAGGGCACGGCCCGGCAGATCGCCACGCTTCTGCGCGAATCGATGTCGCGCACGCTGCTGGCCAAGATCGGTTATCTTCTCGCCAAGCCGGCCTTTGACAGGCTGCGCGAGAAGATGGATCCGAACAAGGTCAATGGCGGCGTTTTCCTGGGCTTGAACGGCATCGTCATCAAGAGCCATGGCAGCGCCAATGCCGATGGTTTTGCTGCCGCGATCGATGTCGGTTATGACATGGCACGCAATGATCTCAACGCGAAGATCCGGCAGGATCTGGCAATTTACCATGCCCGTCGCCAGCCCCCGGCTGGCCCTGAAGCGGCATGACGACAGGATGTGAGTTAAGAATGATCCGTTCAGTGGTTCGCGGTTACGGGGCAGCGCTCCCGAAGCGGGTAGTGACCAATCGCGAGTTGGAAGACACCGTCGAGACCTCCGATGAGTGGATCGTGCAGCGCACGGGCATTCGTCAGCGCTACATTGCCGGCGAGGGCGAGACGACCGCTTCGCTCGGCGAGCAGGCGGCGCGCGCCGCCCTCGACAATGCCGGGTTGACGCCCGACGACATCGATCTGGTTCTGGTCGCCACCTCGACGCCCGACAACACCTTTCCGGCCACCGCCGTCAATATCCAGAACCGTCTGGGCATGACGCATGGTTATGCCTTCGACCTCCAGGCGGTCTGCACCGGCTTCGTCTACGCGATGGCGACCGCCGACCTGCATATCCGCGGCGGCATGGCAAAGCGCGTGCTGGTGATCGGCGCCGAGACCTTTTCCCGCATTCTCGACTGGAAGGACCGCACCACCTGCGTGCTTTTCGGCGACGGTGCCGGTGCGCTGGTGCTGGAAGCGGCGGAAGGCGAGGGGACGATCGCCGACCGCGGCGTGCTGACCGCCCATCTGCGCTCCGACGGCTCGCACAAGGACAAGCTCTATGTCGACGGCGGCCCATCCTCGACGGGCACGGTCGGGCACCTGCGCATGGAGGGCCGGGAGGTCTTCAAGCATGCGGTCGGCATGATCACCGACGTGATCGATAGCGCGTTCGCCGCGACCGGCACGACGGCAGACGATCTCGACTGGCTGGTGCCGCATCAGGCGAACCGCCGCATCATCGACGGGTCGGCGAAAAAGCTCGGCATTCCCTCCGAAAAGGTCGTCGTGACCGTCGACCTGCATGGCAATACTTCGGCGGCATCGATTCCCCTGGCGCTTTCGGTTGCCGCTTCCGACGGGCGCATCAAGAAGGGTGATCTCGTCATGCTCGAAGCCATGGGCGGCGGTTTCACCTGGGGCGCGTTGCTGGTTCGCTGGTAGGGCGGCAAGGATAGGCCGAAACGTAAATAAGCGATTGAGCACAGGTGCTTGACCCTCGCGCTCAAGCAAAATACTGTCTATCGGCTTTGATAAGATCAATTTCGAAAATTGGGCGGGGATCATGGCCGGCAAGACAGTAACACGCGCGGATCTGGCGGAATCGGTGTTCCGCAAGGTCGGGCTTTCGCGGACGGAATCGGCCGAGCTCGTCGAGACGGTCATAGACGAGATCTGTAACGCGATCGTCAGGGGCGAGGTGGTCAAGCTTTCCTCTTTCGCGACCTTCCAGGTCCGTTCCAAGAACGAGCGTATCGGCCGCAATCCGAAGACCGGCGAGGAAGTGCCGATCTCTCCCCGCCGCGTCATGACCTTCAAGGCTTCCAACGTATTGAAGAGCCGTATCCTCAAGGCGCACACGGCGCGCAAGGCCAAACTGAAGCCCGCAAGCCCGGTTGCCTGAACAGCCGAGACCTTTCCGCAATCCTGTGAACATGCTTGAATCTCCCGGCTTAAACCGTTGAGATATGCCCGATTCGGCGCATAATTCGCGCATATATCGGAGGCTATGAGTCTGCCCTTGGGGCTGGGCCGCCTGCCGTTTGGAGTGTGACCCTTGGAGAAGAGCCCGGACGCCTTTCGTACCATCAGCGAGGTCGCCGACGACCTCGATCTGCCGCAGCATGTTCTGCGTTTCTGGGAGACGCGTTTCCCGCAGATCCGGCCGATGAAGCGCGGTGGTGGGCGGCGTTATTATCGCCCGGAGGACGTCGATCTCCTGAAAGGCATCCGCCACCTGCTCTATGACCACGGTTACACCATAAAAGGCGTGCAGAAGCTTCTGAAGACGAACGGCAACAAGTTCGTCTCGGCGATCGCGTCCGGCGATCTCGCCACGATGGAAGCGATCATGGCGGCAAACAGCGAAAAGCAGGTCGAGCCGAAGATCAGCACGGCCGAAGAGGATCAGATCGTCGGTCGCCCCAAGGTGAAGCCGAGCGGCCGCTTCTTCGGTTTCGGCGCCTCCCACGACGAGGACATGGAAGTGTCGATCGGCAAATCCAGCGTCGGCAAGGAAGACCGTGCCCTGTTGCAGGAGGCGTTGTTCGATCTCCTGGAATGCAAACGCCTCCTGGATCAGGTTCGTTAATCCAACTCGCGGCAATGTTAAGCAAAATTTACCATTCACCTCTGGTTCAGGAGAAATGGAGGATCATTTCTTCATAAGGAAAATCAGAGGAGGTGAATCATGAAGAAAAAGCTCGCCGTCGCCGTTTTATCCCTGATTACGGCTTTTAGCGGCATCGCTCCCGCCCAGGCCTTCCCGTCGATCAGCGCTCCCCGAATCGAGACATCCCGCGATGTCCAGCAGGTGCAGTATTACTGGCGCGATCGCGGAGATTGGGGAGGGCGACGCTATTATCGCGACCGTTATGATGGCGACCGCTACTATCGCCGCCATCGCCGTGGCCCTGATGCCGGTGCGATCATCGGAGGGCTTGCCCTTGGCGCGATCATCGGCGGAGCGCTGGCCCAGCCGCGCTATACGCCAAGATACGCGCCGCGTTATTACGCACCCCGGCGTTATGTGGGCGGCAATGCCCATGTGAACTGGTGTTATGCCCGCTACCGGTCCTACAGGGCCTACGACAACACGTTCCAGCCCTATTACGGTCCGCGCCAGCAGTGCTATTCGCCTTATTGAGGTCGGGTTCCCAGCCGGGGAGAATTCTGCCCGCCCTGCCGGATCCGGCGGGGTGGGTCAACCGCGTCGGAAAAGTTCCGGTTGCTGCAAAAGGCTTTTGATCTGACTGAGATTTCAAGGGGATTTAAATTGGTCGGGGCGGCCGGATTTGAACCGACGACCCCTTGACCCCCAGAATGTGGGCCGAGAGCCAGAAGTGAAATTGATTTCATCATCTAAGCGCACTCCTTCTCATCTGTCGTGGGAAAAGTTGTGGGATTTTGAAGCAGGGTTAACGCGTCCATTACCTCATGGTCGTGGACGTGAGCGTATTTCGTGGTGGTCTTTGATATCGGAGTGGTTCAAGGCCTTCTGCACGATCTTGAGGTTTCCCGTCTGTCGTAGGAGCTTGGTGCCCACGTCATGCCGGATATCATGGAACCGGAAGTTTTTCACCTTTGCCCGCGCCACCAGCCGCCGCCATTGTGTTTTCGCGCCTTCCGGGGTGATCGGGTAACGCTGCCCTTTCACCTGTCCGGCCAGAGGGCGCTTGCATATGAAGGTGAAAACGTAGGTGTCGTGATGCCCCTCGCACTGCTTTAGGATTGCGGCTACCGCTGGGGTGAGGGGAGTATGAACTTCCTTGCCCTGCTTCCCGATGGTCGTAATCCGTTTTGCGAAGACGTTGACGGCGCTCCACTTGATGAGGGTCTCCTTCCGGCGCAATCCAGTGATGCGAGCGAACTCGAACCACAGCGCATAATCGTCACGAACGGACTTGTCTAAGGCGGCAGCCTCGTGGGTATCGAGTTCCCGCACCCGTTCTTTCGGCTCTTTCAGCATGTGCTTCTTCCACTGCGGTTTCTTCGGAAAGAAATGGCCGAGCGTCTCCGCGTGATTGAAGATTGATTTGAGAAGGATCACCCCCGAACGGTTCACTGTGGCATTGGCGATCTTAGGTAGGGGGTTCCCGTCCTTATCTTCGGCCTTGCCCTGACGAGGCTGATTGCGCCTCCATGTGACAAATGACGCTACGTCTGCGTCGTGGAACTGATCCAGCCGCTTATCCTTCCCATAGAAGCCAACAAGGCGCTGAATGTCGGTCCATGTGGTATCCGAGTTCACATGATACTGGCCTCTGTCATTCCAGAACTGACCAGCGGCGGTATCAAGGGTGAGGGGAGCATTGCCGGTAATGCGGGCCTGCTTAATGTCCTCCTCGATTTGTGCCTTCCACTGACGTTCGATCAGTTCGGCTTCTTTTTTGGTTTTGGCTTTTGTAGACTTGTGAACGCGATGACCGTGGAGCCGGAACTCGGCATAGTAATAAGGGGAGCTTTCGGGCTTGTAGACTGGCATTTCGGGGCCTCGCGATGCTTATTTTTGTTGATGAACTGTTCCATGATGTAATCGGTGAAGCGGTATGACGCCCGCTTCTGAGTGCCGACGTTGATGTAACGGATGGTGCCGTCCTTCACATGCCGCATCAGGGTTTTGACGGAGATGCCGAGTTTCTCGGCGGTCTCCTTGGCTGTGAACATCGGCTCCTTCGGAAGGGGACGGTTCATCATTTTTTGGCCTCCAAGGCGTCCAGCGCTGTAAGGAACGCCATGGGGCCACCAACTAGCAGCAGTTCGCGAAACTTGACGTACTTACTGCCAAGTGCAGCTCGAAGCATCTTAGCGGCTTCGACTGCGGGTTTATCCTTGCCATCTCCTGCCAACGCCTCAGCCTGCTTTTCCTTGAGCTGTTTTGCAGCGGCGATCTGCTTGAGCACGGTGGCCGTTTCTGGCGGGGTGCCTGTTTTCTCTACTTCTGCGAGGATCGCGGATTTAACTTCGGCCGGGGTACTCTTCGCAGCGAGTTCATAGACGACTTTCTGCGGCAGCAATTCGATCACTTCCGGGCAGGTCTCCGCCGCGAGACGGGCAGCATTCATGTAGTTCTGAGCGGTGCGGTTGTCGCCCCAACCGAACTCGCGAGCTATCCATTTCCCGAACAATCCATGCGGCAGTTTTTCCTTCACGAGCGTCAGGTCTTTGCCGATCTCCACGATATCGAGCTTCACGTTTTGAAGACGCTGATTGATGCGGGTAGTGACGGTGAGCGTAATGTCTGCGACATCATCGGGAAGGCCGTAGTACGAGATGTCCGTTGCCGGGATGAGCTTTGGCGGAGCTTTCAATGTAAGTGCCATGTGAATGTTCCTCTAGTGACGGGGTTAGGCAGCGGTGCGCTGCTGTTCGGCCTGCTGCGCAGCTTTCAGGATTTGCACGACTTCGGAATTGTTGCTGCGACCGTTCTGGTCTGCGCGGTCTTCCAGCCACGACTTCAAGTCCGTGGGCAGGCGCAGCTTCATGTCGTCGGTCTTGACCTTCTGTCTCATGTCGACTTCTCCTTTGACGTCAATATGACCCTGTTTTGGGTCTATTGAACAGATATCCCTTCTGGGGATAATGTCAACCCCATAATGACGTCAGATCGGACCCAAATGAAAACGACGCTGCCCGACTTCAAAGTGAGACTGCCGCAAGAGCTGAAGGATAAAATCGAGGCTGCGGCGAAAGCGAGCAACCGGAGCATGAACGGGGAGATTGTGTCCCGTCTGGAATTCTCGTTCGCGGCTGACATTGTTGTGCAAGACACAGGTTGGGACGTAGGCCACGGGCACAATACGCCCGAGTTCAGGGCGGCTCACCGGAAAACCAAGAGCCTAGAACAACGTGTGGAGGAGTTGGAAGCGAAGGTCGCAACCTTGCTGGAAAAGAAGTAAATACGAAACAGTTGCGTATTTGAAATCTATCTCACTTGAGGGTCCATGAAGTACGTTTCGCCGTCTGTGAATGAGACCGCCTTTAACTGCCCGCACTGTGGAGCATTGGCAAAGCAGGCATGGTCAAGTCTTCATGCGTCTCACAATGAAAGAAAGCGTCCACTTCCGCTGTTGCTGAACGCCGATGATGAGCGGGATTTCAAGGATATTGAGGATGACGAGCGCAGGGCTAAAACCCTGAAGCTTTTTCAAAACCTCAAGACGAGACGCCCATTTAAAGCTAACGATGACGGCACGCTGTACGGAGACGAGGTTGTCTATAACGTGTTCGTCTCCGACTGCTTCAACTGCGGGGAGATTTCCCTTTGGGTAGCGGATAAGCTCGTTTATCCCGCCCATGGTGAAGGGCCCCCAGCAAATCCCGATCTTCCCGACGACATCCGGCGCGACTATACAGAAGCTAGTTCGATCCTATCCCTGTCACCACGAGGCGCGGCAGCGCTGCTACGTCTCTGCATCCAAAAGCTCTGCAAGCACCTGAATGAACCGGGAAAAGACATCAACGCGGATATAGGCTCGTTGGTAGCCAAGGGACTTAGCGTGCAGGTCCAGCAAGCATTGGACGCGGTGCGGGTGATCGGCAATAACGCCGTGCATCCGGGAAAGATCGATCTCACGGACGACAGGGCAATCGCTGAAAGCCTTTTCCGTCTTCTGAACCTAATCGCAGATAGAATGATCTCCGAGCCAAAGCACGTGCAGGAGGTTTACGCCTCGCTCCCGCCCGGAGTTCGAGAACAGATTGAAAAGCGAGACAAAGGGAAGAAAGAATAGATGGCGGCCAAAGAGCGCGAAGTCTACCGCATTGATATCGATGGCAATTGGGATTTGGAAGACCTCTACAAATTCCCTCGCGCATATGAACAAGTCTACTACGCCATTTTTTCGCTATCCACGTTCCACGATGATTATACGCGAGAACGCATAAATCGTGCCTATCTCACTTATCCTTGGCAAGGCGGCTACAGTGCGGTCAACTTCTACAATCATTTGAAATATACGCTTCCAAAGCGCGAGCGCCCGACGATCAACTCCCTCCAGAAAGCTTCGCCGGGATGGATAGAATTGCTGCTGGGGGCGGCCTCGACCGCCTACGCGATCAAGTTGATCGTCAACAATGTATGCGGGAGCATCGATCGCATAAACGCGACTTACAATTCTATTTATCGGGGAATGATTGACCGCAAACTTGCGCGTATTGAGGCCGAACGGGAGGAAGCAGCAGCGCATGATCATCGCCGCTTCCTGCGGGAAGCGAATGCCGAAATGGCGGATGCTCTCTTGATCACTAAAGAGCAACTGGATGAGATCAACAACAAAACTAGAAGCGAACTGAAAACTCTAAAAATCCTCTTGTCCATCTACCGGCGCGTGAGGGTACTTGCTGAGTATCAAATCAAGGGCAAAGCACGGCCTTAGAGCTTTCTTTCACCGCTTTCCGTACCCGGATAGCAACCCGCCCGGGCGCATCTGGCCGATTGTCCAATCCGTCATCTGCTGGTCAATCGCCTTGCTGACTTCCTTCGCCATGTTCTTCGCGTGGGCATCGTCCTTGGCAGGATCACCGCTGGAGCCGCTGGCCTGCACGTTGATCTGCGGAGCGAACACGGTGGTTAGGGAGCCACCGGAACGGGACTTCGTGTTGCCCACCAACCCGCCATCGGCCATAGCCGGGGCATGACCGGAGTTGATGGCCTCCAGTACGGCGCGGTGCTTGTCAGCGGCGCGTGCATTCACCACGAATTCCCCGTCCGAAAGCATGGTCGGGATGCTGTCGCTGGTCGAGGTGCCGGGACCACGGACACCGCCGCCACCCGCCATGTGAGGCAGCATGGAGGTGGAGACGAGGCCACCCCTTGCCCTGAATAGGAAGCCCAACAGGCCGCCGAACAGACCACCGCTTGAGCTTCCCCCGCCACCGGCAAGCGGACCCTCGCCCAATAGGGCAGCTTGAAGGGCCACCTTGATGAGCTGCTGTCCCAACTGGGCGAGCGCCTGTTCCGCCGTCGTGGTACCGGTGATAATGCCGGTCAGGGCGTCCACGGCAGTGTTGCCCAACATCTGGCTGAACTCGGCGGCGTTCTGCTGGGTCTGGGCAAATTTGTTCGTGGCCGCTTCGGCTTGCGCCATACCCTGCGCGAGCTGCTGGATTTCGGCCCGCTGCTGGGGCGTGACGCTGATGCCCTGCCGCTGGGCATCGTTGAGCATTTGTTGCTCATAACGATAGGCGGCAGCGGCCTGCTGCGTCATCGTCAAGGCCTGCTGTTCGGTCTGCTGGCCTTGGGTGAACTGCTGGGCATCCGCGATGATTGCCTTGTAGGCGGTGGACTGCTGCATCATGGCGTTGGTCTGGGTCTGGATTTCCTGTGCGCGCGCCTTCCCCCGGGCATCTTCATCCTCAATGTGCCAGTCTTCATTCCCGAGCGGGAAAGACAGGCCATAGGTGCCCGCATTCTGATGCACCCAATTACGGGCAGCATCCGAACGATACCCCAGGTCGGCGGCATAGCCCTTGTTATGCTGGCTGTTGCCGGGAGGGGCAACCCACTTGCGGGCGGCTTCCGGGGAACCGTATTTCCGTAAGGCCTCCAGCCAAAGCTCTTGCTGGCGTTCCGGCGACCGATACCCTGAATTGATGGAAACGCTGCCCTTGAGGTCGTCCGGCATGCTGGCGAGCATGGTGGCGAGCTTCTGTTGGAAAGCCGACTGCATGCCGGTGACGTGCTGCGCATTCTTTCCCGATGCCAAAATATTGGAGAGATACTTCGTCGGATCGTCCGTCGCGGATTTGATATTGAGCGAGGACAGCGCTTTGCCGCGAAGCTCATTCGCCATGTAAACATCGCTCATCGTGCGGGCGTTGTTGAGAGCGGCCTTATAGGTGTCCTCGATCCGAGCCTTTGCGTCCAGCAGAGCAAGGTTGTCCGCGAGGCCGGGGATTTCCATCTTCAATGCGCGGATGGCATCGGCAAAGGTATTCAAGCCCTTCGCCCCAGAGGCGGCGGAGCTGCCGGTGCTGTTCAGTGCACCGTAGAGATTTTCGAGCGATGGGGTGGTGGCCTTGGCATCCTCCCCGGTCTGATAGATGAAATTGTCCTTCAAGCCGTTGCGGCGGTCGAGGATGTCGCGAAGCTTCATCGCTTCGTTGGTCAGGTCTTCGATAAGCTGCTTCTGGCGATCGATGTTCAGGTCAACGGCAACATCGCCCGGGAAAGCCGTCTTCTCTAGGCCAAGGTCGTCCAGCCGCGCTTTGGCTTCGTTCAGCTTGTCATAGACACCGACAAGGCGGTCCTGCACGTTGCGTGTCGATTGCTCATCGATCTTGTTGAACCGGTCAAGAACATCATCAGCGGCACCGACAAGGCCAAGGATGGCCTGCTTGGTGTAGGTGGAAACTGTGGTGCCGATGGCGTTGAACTTCCTGTCCAGCTCGTCAGCCCGGGCAATCACCTCATCGTCCATGATGAGGCCTAGTTCGTTGGCCTCTCGGATCAGCTTGCGGATGCCATCGGCTCCCCTGTCGAGGAGTTCCACGAACCGCTCACCGCCGGTCCCGCCGAATAGCTCATCCGCGATGCGGATTTGAGCGGCCTTATCCAGATTTTCCATCTTGCTGACGATATCGACCAGCAGCGCGGACGGGTCCGCAAGCTTCCGTTTCAGGTCGTCGGCGGTATAGCCGAGGCGCTGGAAACTCTCTGCGGCGCTGCCCTTTCCCGTGGTTAGGAACTCGTCGGCGCGAAGGGAAAGCTCCTTCATGCCGTCCGTCAGGGCATCGATAGGAATTCGATTTTGCTGCGCCACATAGCCGAGTTCCTGAAACGCCCGGGCGCTGAGGCCAGCACGCTTCGCCTCGTTGCCGACGTTGGCAATCTCCTTGGTGATGTCACCGACACGGGACAGGATACCCTCTAGCGCACCGATGGACAGACCGGTGACGAGGCCGGCGATGCCGCCCTTGAGGCCAGCCAAGGCGACGTTGACGCCTTGCGAGGCCTTGGACATGGACTGTTCGAGGGCATCGGCGGAACGCTTCGCCTGATCTTCAATGGCCTTGAAGTTCTGGTTGGCAGTCCGGTTCGCTCGCTGGAAATTGCGCTCGAAATCACGGATGCGGGCTTCCAAGGAAACGACAAGCTGTTCGGTATCGGTCGGCATGGGCGTCTCCTCAGAAGATCAGCAGGCCTTCGGCCCGTTCGTCGCTGTCATAGATTGATCGGTTATCCTCACCGAGCGAGGCGCGGCCCACGGCCATTGCGGCAGCAACGGCACCGTCAATGCGATCACGGGACTTACCCTTGTGGAAAGCCTTGTTCCCCGCCTTGTCGGTCTCGACTGCGATATTGTCGAAGTTCCACCGGAGGACGGGATGCCCGCCATGCCGGAAGCGTCCGGCGATGATGGCGCGTTCCAGCTCCTTGATGGCCGGGGCCATGGTGATCCAGCCCTGCCGCATCTCGATTGCCGGATAACCGTCATCGGCAAGGTTGCTCATCATGTTGCGGCCTAGATGCGGGTCGAATGCGATCTCCCGAACGTCAAAGCGCCTGCACAGCTCCCGGATGGCGTCTTCCACGACACGGAAGTCCACTACGTTGCCGGACGTGGGTTCAATGAAACCTTCGTCTGCCCATTGCGGATATGGCACGCCGTCGCGGTCGGCTTTGCGGAACAGGTTGTCACGGGGGCAGAAGAACCACGGGTGGACTATGTAGCCGTCATTCCCGTCACGCCACGCGGCGACGATCACGGTCAGGTCGGAATTGCTGGACAGGTCCACAGCCAGCCAGCAGGGTTCGTGCTCCAGCTCCTCAAGATCGAAGGCATCGGCACCCTTGTCATAGATCGGCATATCCACGAACGGGTCGGACGAATGCCCCAGCCAGATATTAAGGTGTAGCTGTCGGAATGCCTCGCGGTCGGCGGGTCGTTCGGCGGCTTCCCGGGCAAGCTGGCGAAGGCCGTTTAGGTCGGGGTAACCGTGGATGAGACCGGGATTGCATGCCTTCCAAACCTCCTCATCCTGCCAATCAGCATCGGGCGAGGTTTCAAAAAGAATGGGCAGGGTGGCAGGGTCATGGACTTTCCCGGCGGCGACCTTGCGGGCGTAGTCGATCACCTCGAATGCGATGTTTTCCTGACCCCGTCCTGCCGTTGTGATCACGATGCAAAGCGAGTTCGGCACCTTCACGAGGCCGGTGCGGATTACATCCCAGAGGTCACGCTTCTTCCAAGCGTGGATTTCGTCAACGAGGGCAAAGACCGGGGTTCGGCCATGCTGGGTTCCGGCATCGTTGGACAGGCTTTCGAGAAACGTCCCGCCGGGAAAGGCGATCTGGTTTTTGTATTCGAGGAGTTTAATGGTTCGGCCTTCTTCGAAACGGCGATTAGCCTGCCCCTTGTTCCAAAGGTCGTCCGATCCTGCACGGATGATGCCTTCCGCTTCCTTGAGGGCGAGCTTCGCTTGCTTACGATCAGCAGCGGCAGTGAGGACTTCGCCACCGGGGACGGCTTCCGGTCCCATAGTGTGGAGCAGAGCGAGGGCAGCGCCTAGCGCGGTCTTGCGATTGCCGCGCGGCAGCATAATCGTGACCTGCTTTATGATCCGGTGCCCGCGTTCATCGCAAGGTCCATAAATCTGCCGGACAATCCGCTCTTGCCATGGGTCGAGCTGAAACGCCTGTCCCGGCGCTGAGGATTTCGGATGCTTTAAGCTGCGGAGGAAATCGACTGCCCGTTGGCCGTATCCGAACGGGTCGGGAATATCGGCAAACGGATTTGCAATTAATTTCACTTTCTTCTTTTTCAGGATGAGGGCCATGGTCAGCCTCCTACCGCCACGCACCGGAGGTCCAAGCCCTCACGGCGGCCAAGCTCTTTGATCTCCTTCACGTCGTAGGGCTGTCCCTGATAGGTGACACGATCCGAAGGGCTGAGGTCGTCGCGGTAACGGACGCGGAAGACGACGGCGATTTCGGACGAGGAGCCGAAGCTGCGCATGAACTCCTCGGTGCTGGCCTGCACGAGCTGGGCACGGACGGTGGCAACGTCGTTCCAGCCTTCGGTCTCGGTGCCGTAGTCGTCCACGGTCAGGCCGCTGCGCTGAATGGTGATGGTTTTATCTAGCTTCCCGGCTCTCATGCTGCCTCCACGACGTTGGCGGTCAGGCTGATAACCCCATGGGAATGGATGCCGTTGGGGTCGCGTAGGAACCGGCTGGAGGTCACATAGAGGTCGGCAACATGTAGGCCCGTGGCCGTCCAGTTCGTATCTTTGAGCGCGTCACGGATGGCACCCGCCACCTGCTTGGAGAATGCGAGGCCGGTTTCCTTCTGCCAGATATGCAGGTCCACGAACACGTCATGGCGAGCGCGGGCGATGTCGCCCCCGGGCACGGTCTGGCTTTCCCCGATAAGGATGCACGGGAAGACCGCAGGAAGGCCGTTTCGGTCCACGATGTTGGCGGCAGGAACGAGGCTGGTCACTGCCGTGGCGGCAACGAGACGGACGCGGATGGCTTTCTGAAGTTCGAGGCTGGGTTCCATCACTTGGCCTCCTTCACCGCTTTGCGGATGGCTCGCTTGATCCGGTTCGCGAGGGTCTTCCGCTTCAATCGGAATGCAGGCCAAAAGAACGGCTGTGCGGCAGCTTCGGCGGTTCCGTGCTCCACGAGATGGGCATAGCGCACGTCGGTGTTCCCCGCCGTCACGATCACCTGATTTTCGCGGGCCACGGTGCTGCCACCGGGCTGGCTGTATGGCGGCGTGCTTTCCCCCGGCGCGGTGACATGGATGCTATCTTTCAGCGCTCCGGTATCCTCCGGTGCCAGCAGGCGCATGCTCACGGACAGGTCACGGCCTGCGGTGATGAGTGCCGGGGTCACCGCCTGCTTTACGTTACGGGGTATGGCCTCAAGTCGCCGGGAAAGGCGCTGCGTCTGTTTGCTCAAAACACGTACTCCCGATGAGCGGCGATGAGCTGCCAGACGCCGAACGGGATTTCCTCGGCAGCGATGCCCACGAGCGAGGCTTCCCGGTTCTCATAGAAATGGCCGGTGAGCTGGAGGATGGCTTCGCGCACGTCGTCGGGCACGTTCTCCGAACCTTCGAAGCCCGATGCCAGGGTGAACCCCAACAGCTTTTCGATATGCGCTTCCGCCGCGTCGATTTTACCCTGAATGAGGGTATCGTCCGTGACATCCGTGACGTTCAAATGCGCCTTGGCCGTAGCCAGTGAAACGGTGCTCATAGGCTATTCTCCTGATGCAAATCGTGCACGTGCCACCTGCCGCCGGTATCCTTGGCACTATGGGAAGTTTGGATGTACCCCGGGGTGCACTTGCTCATCACGACCAATCCGCGATAGCATCCGTTGCGATTATGCTGACGGGGATGGGACGAATGGATTTCGGTCAGATTGAGGGCCTGATGGGCCTTGCGACGACAGCTTTGGGAATGACCGGAAAAGCTGCGGAAACGGCACAGACTATCAAAGGGCTTCTTTCGTCTGGAAAAGCGCCCGACAACTCCGAAGCCGCAAAACTTCTGAATGATCTTGCTACGCAACTGACCGCCGCGAACATGACGAACCTCCAGCTTAGCGAGGCTCTGAGGTCGGTGGTTCGAGAACTGCGAGAACAAGATCAGTTCGAGAGCGAAAAGGCCAGATACGAACTGATCTCTACGCCATATGGAGACATGGTGTATCGACTGAAGCAGAGCATGGCGAACGGAGAGCCAGTGCACTACATCTGCCCCGCTTGTTTGAAGAAGGACAGGCTTGTGATTTTCATCCAAGGCGACGGGGACTATAAGATTTGCCAGATCAATTCCGCCCACGTTTACACGTTCAATCGGACGGACTACCGGCGCACCGATGATAACGGTCCCGACTTCTACTGAGGTCTCAGTCATCCGCGCTTCTCCATCGATTGCAGCGGACCGTCGTGACAGGGCTGGCATGCAGGCACCCACTTGCTGCGGTCCCAGAAGATGGCCTTGTTTCCCCGATGCGGGGTGGAGTGGTGGACAACGGTGGCAGGAGCACCGCAACGGGCGCATCGTGGGTGCTTGGCTAGGAACCCGGCACGGGCTTCCCGCCACTTGCTATCGTAACCGCGTTGTGGGGCAGTCGGGCGCTTTGCATCATGACGAGCCTTGCGCTCCCGATCCCGCGCAATGGAGTGCTCACAGCGTTGCCCGCTGGGAATGACACAGCCACATGCACGGATGGAAGGAGCGCTATATGGCATCAAAAGCGCTCCGCTCCAGCAGCACGGATGAGCTTGCGTGGACGCATGGGGCTTGCGTTTAGCTTCTTGGGACGCCTCAGCAGTGGTGATGGGTCACCAGTCATTTGGCATTCCAGCGAATATCCCATCGCCTTCAGCACCTGTTCCAGCTGGTCCACCCGCATTGCAGTGTCCCCGCGAAGAAAACGCTTGAGCGTTGACCTGCAGACGCCTGATGCGTCCTCCAGACGGCGCTGGGTGACTTTCTTTTCCTTCATCGCTGCACGAATGAATTGAGGCCAATCGGTCATGCTGCCTCCTTGACGGTGCCGAAGGTGGTGAAGACGCTGCGGAACTTTTCCTCCAACGGCCGGTCGTCGGTGGGCTGATCTTTTCCACCGCCGTAGATGGCCTTGAGCATGTCCAAGCGGCCTTCATAGGCGAGGACGATTTCAGCCGGGGTCGCATCGAGGGCGACTTCCGGGGACCACCCCAGCCAGCCGGTGGCCTTCTTGTAGAGGTCTTGAAGATGATCCCTGAACGGCACTGACTTGGCAGGCTTACCCTTGGGAGCGGCCTTTGGCGCGTCGTCGGGGTCAACGCCCGCGCATGCCATCACGTATCGCAGCAATGGCGCTTTCAGAGCGTCCAGTTGTTCGAGGATGCGGTTGGGCAGGAAGTCGAGGTCAGTATGATCTTGGATGATTTCCACGGCAGCGGTCAGGTTGCCGTCCATGATGTCACGGGTGAGCTGCTGGAACGATCCGGCGCGGCGCTCCAGACGAATTGCACAAGCCAAAGACGGCCGAAGTTCGATAACCTCGGCCGCGATGGTGACGGTGATGGTGTCAGCCAGCCTCATCGACATGAACCCGTTAGGTGGCCGACGCTGGGACTTCGATAATCGCCCCACTGATGGCGAGCGAGAACGTCGTCTGGACAATGCTGTCCGCGTCGTTGAAGCTGTTCTTGCGGCTGGCGACGATGGCGTTGAAGTAGAAAATCGAGTTCTTCGGGCTGCCACCGGTGCTCGGCTTGTCATTCAGCTCCACCTTGAAATTGTAGCCGGCGCTCGCCTGTTCGGCTGCAACGAGGGCCTGATAGCCGTCATCGCCGCTGTCACGGGCGACCACGAGTTCCATCGTGCCGTTGTCGCGAGAACCTTTGACCTTCTTGACGAATTCCTGATCGACCAGCTTGGCGGTTACGATCTCGGCTTCGGAACCGGCTTCGCCCACGTCCATGATATTGGCGATTTCCGTCCAGTCGTCGGCCGCGTAGGCGGTGGACGTCGCGAAGGGTGCGGTGGTCCCGATGCTGACCTGAGTTTTTGCGGTAGTGGTAATTCCCATTATCTTGGCCTTTCAATCGAGGAACGGGTCATCGGGATTAGGAAGCTGCTACCTTGACCTTCACGAACTTGTCGGGATGGGTCACGTCACCGCCGACACGCTTGCGGGCGTGGAAACGGGTGATGCCGTTGGTAGCCTTGGAGAAGGGATCGACGAGGACCGAGACGCCGACACGATCCACGATCCGGTAACCGGAGAAGTCGCCAAACACGATTGGGAACGCACCGGCACCCACGTTCGGCATATCGACGGCTTCGATGATCGGCCGTCCCAGCAAGGTGGACGGTGCGCCGACCTGAATGGAAGGCTGCCACAGGTAAGCGCCCTGAGTGTCTTTCAGCTTGCGGATGCTGGCGAGTGTCGTCCGGTTCATCAGCCATGCGCCGTTTTGGGCGTAGGCATTCGGCAGCTTAGACATTGCGTCGATCAGAAGATCAGCCGGGGCCGAACCGAGTGTCGCCGCTGCGCCCGTGACAACCTGCTGGATGCCGGTGGCCTGCAAGATGCCCTTCGGCTTACCGGTTCCGTCACCGTTGACGAAGGCAGCGCCTTCCTTGAAACCGAAGTCTTCGGCAAAGGACAGACGAAGCTCGCCCTCCACATCGTAGGCGGCATCTTCCAGAAGCTGCTTCGACACGTCCACGAACGTTGCGAGCTCATACGGGGTGAGCGTGATCTGTCCGAAAGTCAGGGTGCTTTCCGGGCGGTCTTCGATCTCGGAAACCCACTGTGCGTTCGTGCCGGTGAGCTTCTTCGGATAACGAATTTCCGGTCCCGCGATCTGCATTACGCGGGCGTAGGCGCGGATGGGGCTGAACTCGGTTACGCTGCGGAGGATTTCGTTGCCGTATTCCGGGGGAGCGAGGTACCCTGCCGAAGCGTCAACAGCGACGGTTAACGCACGCTGTTCTTCGGCATTCAGTGCAGCAGCACCACGACGAAGGTAAACGCCGAATGCGCGAACATCGGCGGTCGGTTCGTTGCGCTGTTCCTGCGGGGTGCCGGGGCGGTTGAGGCGGGTTTCGAGACCGGCCAAGCGTTCCGTCAGGGTCCGCACCTCGGCAGCGTGTGCCGTGTGGCGCTGTTCGGCGGCAGCCCGCATTTCCTCGACTGCTGCGGTTGCGGCGGCAAGCGGATCGTCGTCACGGGTCTCAATCGGCAACGCCGAACGGACTTCAATAACTTCATGCTTCATTGGTCAATCCTTTCGAAGCGTTGCGATTGCGCCCTGTACGGCGCGGGTGAAGGCCGAAACATCCCCGATAGACCGCACCTGTTTGATGCGGGCATTGCCTGCACTGGGCAGGGCCACGAGGCTGATTTCGACCAAGTCAATGTCGGTGAGGATGCGTAGGCCGTTGGAGGCGCGTTCAGCGCCACGGGCACGGAAGCCAATGCTGAGACCGTTCAGCGCCCCGGCTTTGAGGAGGGCGTGAGCTTCCTTGCCGCGCGCCGTCTCGGTGATGAGCTTGCCGGTGACAGCGAGGCCGGTGGCGTCTTCGCGGATGTCGGTCCAAACCCCGATCACTTCATCTGTGCGATGGCTCCAGAGCATGGGCGGGCGGATGTTGCGGGCCTGATGTTCGGACAGGGTGCGGTTGAATGCGCCGCGCTTCACCACCTCATTGAAGCTGTTCCGCTCATCAAAGATGGCAGCATGGCCGGTGAAGCTTCCCGCATCGTCGGCGGCAAACCGGATATCGAAGTCGAGGGTGTCCCCCGTCCGTGCTTCGCGGGTGTCGAGTGAAATTAATTTCACAAGCTCATGCTGCATCGGTCGTTACCTTCGGGAACATCAGGGCCTCAAGAACGGGGAGAGCGACGGCGTACAGCTCGGTGACCGCCATGCGCGGTAGGTAGGCCGTCACGAGTGCGTCGGCCTCTTCGGGATCGGTGCCGCCACCGATGAGACCAAGGCGGATAACCTCGGTGAGTTCGTTGAACCGGAAGTCGCCTGCGAAGAAGCGGCGAGACAGGCCACCGATCCCGGCACCTGTCTTGCGTTCCAGCTCCAGCACGAGGTCAGGCGTCAAACTGAACACCTTCTCGCTGTCACCGAAGAATTGGCAGTGTTCAGGCATCGGCCTTACCCTCCTTCGGCGCAGAGGAAGACGATGTGTTGGGATTGGCGAAAACTTCGCCGCCCGGGTAGGGCGCACGGTTTTCCATGGCGCGGGCTTCGTTCGGATTGAGCACGCGAGCTGAGATCAGCTTGGCATAGGCTTCTGCACGAGCGGCGAGATCAGCGCGGAGGAGATCATCCACCAGAAATTCAGGGTAGAACTCATGTCGGTCTGCTGGGTCGATAAGCTTGAGGCGGATTTCACCCTCCCAAACCTTGATCCACCGCATAAGTGTAAACCGGAGAAAGGAGGCACCCATTTCTCCAGCGTTTCCCCACGTTGCCCTGCCTAGCTCAAATACGAGGTGCGGCGGGACACGGAAGACACGGCAGATTTCAATGACCGTAAATTGCCATAGCTCCAGCGTTTGGCTTTCCACACTGGTCAGAGCCATTCGTTCGAACTTGGTGCCTTCCTCAAGGAGGGCCGTGCCGCCCGCATTCTCTCCTGAGTGTGCAGCCCGCCACGAGGCTAGCATCCGCTTGCCGCTTTCGGCACCTAGCTTGCCGGGATGCGTCAACACGCCTGATGGCTTAGCACCGCGCCCAAACAAACGTGCGGCGTGTTCCTGGATCGTAATAGCGAGAGCAATAGCCTCCCGGCACTGATGGATTGGGCTGGCACCCTTCACGCCATCGATGCTTGGGGCTTGGATGTGCAGGATGTCGCGACGGCTGATGATGCGCTGGCCTGCAGTTTCGCTGAGTTTGTAGGCTGGTTCGCCTGTGATCGTATCGACTTCAACGCTCATGGCATCTGGGCGAAGGCGGATCAACTCACGGGGCTTGCCATCGCTGCCCCGGTTGATGAAGGCGTACCCGTTACCGTGCAGAAGCGCGTCACGGGTCAACTGCTCGACAAAGAGCGCGGAGGGCGTCCACTCGTTGGCTTGATCATGGAGGAGTGCGTAGGCAGGGTGATCTGTCGCGCGTTCTCGTGCGTCACCGTCTCGGTGGTAGATATGGACGGGGAAACCGCCTACTGTTTCCGCGATACCCTCAACACAAGCGCGAACGGGCGTGCAGCGCATTGCCGTGGCCGGGGTGACGCTCGCGCCAGACAGCGTCGTGACAGCACCGAAAAGCTCAAGCTCCCACGTCGTGGGGTCAGCGAGGGAGCGCTGTTCCTGCACGGACACGGCAGCAATTTCTTTGCGGAAGGGCCACATTGGGGACAGCCAGACAAGCGTTGGAATAGCGCTTGTGGGTGTCCTCCCACTCGATTGACGCTCAGGGCATCCCCCGTAGGGAGCGGGTCAATGAAGCATCGGGAAACTAGGGTAAATCAAGGTCCCGGTCAACGTGGCCGGGTATGGTCCCAGTTCGCTATCTCAAGGAGAAGATGACGCGATCAACAACCATAAAGAAGACATCAACACTCGGCAGTAGGAACAGACCCGCACCGAAGATCATCAAACCGTTGCAGACAATGCTGGCTAACCATCGGGTCCTGTTCATGGCTTCGAAGTAAGCCGCCAAACCGGGATAGATCACGCCTCTCGGTTTAGCCCCGCTGAAAACTTCGAACCGCGACTGAAAACCTAGTGTCAACTTCACAGCGTTGACGACTGCTTGAGCAGGGAATTCATCAAAGTACAGATCGTCACCCTCTTTCGGCTGCGCCTCAAGCAGTGAGACCATCGCACGGTTCATCTTATCCATCTGCCGGTAATCGGAAGTCTCCATGACATGGCGAATATATTCGGTGCGAGTTTTGTACTGACGTATGATCGACGGGCAGAAGACGTAGAAGATGATCAAGCCAGCCAGCACACAAAGGCCTCCAACATAGAGAAGGCAGATACGCTGAAACGTTGTGAACAACACATCAGGGCCGAGCGACGTAAACCGCATCACAAAGTTCTGGAATTGATCGCCGTACAGGATGGCGTACCCCAGCACGGGAACAAGGCTGACCACCTGCGGAAGCTTTGTCTGGGTGATTGCCGCATTCGTTGACCACCTCACCGAATAATAGTCCGTGTCCTTCACGATGTGCTTTCCGAGCGAGGGGCTTTGGGGAGTGAGGCATTTCGGGCGAAGCCCTATCTCTTCCCGAAAGCGGCTGAAATTGATTTCAACAGGTGTGAGGGTGAGGCCTGCCGAACCGTCACCCCTTTTCTATTATGAGCGATACTATCTTCACCCGTGGAATAGATAATAGGAATGGGTTTCACCCGTTTAATTGGGGGTAAAGATACATTCGCTCAAAAACCGCAATTCCGGGGTCAAAGCGACCGCCTTGGCCTGCTTCTCCATCACATACAGTTCGACTGCTGGCTGGGGATATTTCCGCATGACGTGGACGGAAGCGAACTCGAAGAACAGCTCCCGGTCATTGTCGCTTTGCCAGACCTCGATTTTCTGTCCGGCCATGTAGGCGGGCCAGTCATTGAGCACCGACCTGAATATCTCAATCTGATGATCGGCGGGCCATACCTCGACCAGCCCATGGATGCACCCGTATTCTGCTGGCGTCGTTAGGTCCGGCATCTTCGCGAGGAGATGGGCAATCTTCTCTATACGAACCTCATGGGCCGCGTCTGCATCGGTGCCAATTAACCGCGCAGCAAGGGCATCCCGCTCGACCGTCAACGCCAGCCTGCACTTGCGCCGGTAGTCCCGGAGCATCTTGGACATCGTATTGGCGATATGCCTCGGGGTCTTCTCGGCTGCCTCGCCTACCCGCAACAGGGTGTAGTTGATGCCGTCGATCTGCCCACGTTCACGGACGAACGGTGGCTGGCTGATGATCCTGCGCAAGGTCGCTGGCGAGATGCTGAGTTGCTTACAGATATCGGGCTGGGGAACTGCTGCCCACAAGAACCCGCCGCGCTCATGGGGTTGATTGGCTATGGCATCCGAAATCAAGCTGGTAAGGGCACCAACGTGCCTGTTTCCGTCGTTCATTTTTTGCGTCCAATCTTGGGAGGATATTGCAAAAATTGTGAACGATGGTAATTTGTGGAATGTGAATGTTCCTCTTAGTTACCATCGACACGAGAAGCCCCGGCAGCGAACCGGGGCTTTTCTTTGCCTCAAATACGATGGTGCAGGACCAGCCAACCCCGAACAAGGCGGGAACGCCAGCCAATAGTCGTGGGAAAAGTCGTGGGATTTCGGGAGATTTTCGGGGACCTTGTGTCCCTTACGTTCTCTTCTAGGTCATTGTGACCCTTGGGGGAGAGAACAGTAG
>Ga0209051_1001188_pt1 | contig 23537 bp, 22 predicted proteins | sample AraplaCvi_mMS_r2_2_FD_184286 | JGI IMG/M metagenome (GOLD analysis project Ga0209051, IMG submission 184286) | Arabidopsis root microbial communities from North Carolina, USA - plate scrape MF_Cvi_mMS_r2 (SPAdes) (version 2) | ecosystem: Host-associated > Plants > Roots > Endosphere | place...
GCAGCGCGTGTTCCTGGACGCGACAGGCAACAACTACATCTCGCTGCAGTGGAACGACCCGTTCGACAGCGCGGACGTGCAGACCGACTACGACCTCTGGATGTTCGACGACGCGGGCAACCTGGTCGGCGAGGCGATCGACCAGAACTCGGCCACCGGCGAGCCCGTCGAGATCGGCATCCTCGGCCCCGGCTGGTACCGCCTGGTGATCGCGCGCGCCGACACGCACCCCGGCGCCCCCTCCGCGCCGGAGCTGCGCTACGTCGTCTTCGGCGACGTGGGGCAGTCGGCCTACGCGGGCAAGTCCACGCCCGCGCCCACGCTGTTCGGCCACGCCGCGGCGGACGGCGCGATCGCGGTGGCGGCGACCTCGTTCTACGAACCCTACGTGAACGAGCCCTTCACGTCCAACGGACCGACGACGTTCTGGTTCGACAAGGACGGCACGCGGCTCGCGACGCCCGTCGTGCGCAACAAGCCGGAGATCGCCGCGCCGGACGGCGTGAACACGACCTTCTTCCCGCCGATGCAGGGCCCCAAGCGCATCGTCGCCGCCGACAGCGCCGAGGACGCCGACGGCTTCGCCAACTTCTTCGGCACCAGCGCCGCCGCGCCGCACGCGGCCGCGGTCGGCGCGCTGCTGATGCAGAAGGCCGGCGGCCGGGCGCACCTGGCGCCGGCCCGGATGAAGCAGATCCTCGAGCAGAGCGCGCAGCCGCACGATCCCCGGCCCGGCTACATCGAGGCCTCGGCCAAGGTCGCCAAGGCCACCGTGCGCGTGCAGGCCGTGGGCCAGGGCTTCTCCGGCAGCGCCTACGACCCGGACGCGTTCACCGTGACGCTGGGGGGCCCGAAGGGCGTGACGCTGCAGTCGCTGACGCTCGACCTGTCGACCGCCAACGCGCCGCGCCTGCGCCTCGGCCAGCCGGCGCCCGGCCTCGTGTTCGACCCGGTGCCCGCCAACTTCGGCTTCCCGCTCACCTGGGGCGCGCTCACCGGCGTGTCGGCCGCCGACGTCACCGCCTCGCCGCTCGCGACGGCGGCGCCGTTCAGCGACACGCTGACGCTCGGCTTCGCCGCCGGCAAGTTCGGGCCCGGCGCATCGCTCGGCTTCGGCGTCGGCCGCGACGAGCTCGCGAGCGGCGAACGCGGCGACGCCGCCGACCTGCTGCAGGGCGGCCGCATCAGCGGCACCGTGCTCGACGCCAAGGGCAAGCCGCACGCGTTCAGCGCCGTGTTCGACAACGGCGCCGCCGCCGCCACCTGGACCCCCGTCGGCGGCTACGGCCTCGTCGACGCGCAGAAGGCGCTCTCGCTCGTGCAGGCGCCGGCCCACTGACTTCCCCCGAGGATCCGACCATGCCATTGCGACTCTCCTTCATCCTCGCCGCCGCGCTCGCGGCGGCCGGCGCGCACGCGCAGACGACGCCCGCGCGCATCCACGACTTCATCCGCGACGACGGCGGCGTGCCCTATGCCGCGCCCGCGCTGTCGGCGGACGGCTACCTCTACGGCACCACCTCCGAAGGCGGCACCTCCGGCTGGGGCACGATCTACCGCGTGCGCCCGGACGGCAGCGACTTCCAGTCCCTGCACTCCTTCGACTGGGTCGCCGAGGGGGCCGGCTTCGGGGGCGTCATCGAGGGCCGCGACGGCGCGCTCTACGGCACCACGCGCAACGGGGACAGCAACGGCAGCGTGAGCGCCGGCGCGGTCTTCCGCATGGCCAAGGACGGCAGCGGCTACACCACGCTGCACGCCATGGCGGCCAACGGCGGCGACGGCGGCGTGCAGAACGCGCGCCTCGCGCAGGACGCGGACGGCGTGCTGTACGGCGTCTCGACGCAGGGCGGCTCGACGGGCCTCGGCACCGTCTTCAGCCTGCGTCCCGACGGCTCCGCCTTCACGGTCCTGCACCGCTTCGCCGGCGGCCTCGACGGCGGGGCGCCGATCGGCGCGCTCTCGATCGGCGCCGACGGCCGGATCTACGGCACCACGGCCGCCTACGGCGCGGGATTCCAGGGCACCGTCTTCACGATGGCGCGCGACGGCAGCGACTACCGCGTGCTGCATGCGCTGTCCCGCCTCACCGGCGACGGCGACTCGCCGCAGAGCGACCTGACCGACGGCGGCGACGGCTGGTTCTACGGCACGACGGCCTTCGGCGGCATCTTCTGCGACTGCGGCACCGCCTTCCGCGTGAACACGTCGGGCGCCTACGAGACCCTGCGCAGCCTGGACGGCCAGCTGAGCGGCGCCACGCCGATCGGCGCCCCCGCCTTCGGCCCCAACGGCCACCTCTACGGCACGGCCCGCACCAACGCCGGCGGCCAGTTCGCGGGCGGGGCGATCTGGGAGCTCGACCGCCAGGGCAAGCTGGTCGGCGTCTACGACTTCCCCATGCCCGAGCTCTACGCCCCCACCGGGAACCTGGTGCTGGGGCCCGACAAGCGCTTCTACACCGTCGCCAACTACAGCAAGCCCAACGACTACGGCGCGGTCATCTCGTTCGACCCGGCCACGCAGCTCGCGCCGCCGGTCATGCCGCCGGTCTTCGTGAGCATGAACCTGAACCCGACGCGCATCCGCGCCGGGCACTGGTCGGAGCTGACCTGGTACTCGGAGAACGCGGGCAAGTGCGTGGCCAGCGGCGACTGGTCGGGCCACAAGCGCATCAACGGCCCGGCGGGGATCCGGCTGCACCCCACCGAGCCGGGCACCTACACGTACACGCTGACCTGCAGCAACACGGCGGGCTCGATGTCGGCGACGCAGACGCTCGAGGTGCTGAAAGACCGGCACTGACGCGACCGGCGCGGCGACCCGGGTGCCGCAGGGCGGCGGCGAGATCCGTAAACTAGCGCCCATGCCGAACCCCAAAGCCCGCGCCGCCGTCCTGATGGCCTCGCCCGAGGACGCCGAGCAGCAGTTCTACGAAGCCTTGCGCGAAGGCGACCTCGATCGCCTGATGGACACGTGGGCCGACGACGAGGAGATCGTGTGCGTGCATCCGGGCGGCGCCCGCATCGTCGGTCACGCCGCGGTGCGCGCGGCCTTCGAGGCGCTGTTCACCAACGGTCACGTCGGCGTGCACCCGGAGCGGGTGCACCGCCTGCACTCGATGGACAGCGCGGTGCACAGCGTGCTCGAGCGCGTCGAGGTCGTGACGGCCGAGGGCACGCACGGCGGCTGGATCGTCGCCACCAACGTCTACCACAAGACCGCGCTGGGCTGGCGCATGGTCGCGCACCACGCGAGCCCGGGCGCGGCCGAGGAGGTGCAGGAGCTCGGCGAGACGCCGGCCGTCCTGCATTGAGGTCGTCGCGGATGCCCGAGTCTGCGCCACCGCCCGCCGTCGGCCAGCGCGCGCCGTGGTGGCTGCCCGGCGGCCACCTGCAGACGATCTGGCCCGCGCTGTTCGCGCGCGACGTCTCCGGCACGCCTCCCGCGTGGCGGCGCGAGCGCTGGACGACGCCCGACGCGGACTTCATCGACGTCGACTTCCTCGCCGGCACGCCGCGCCCCGGCGCGCCGTTCCTCGTGCAGTTCCACGGGCTCGAGGGTTCGTCGGCCAGCGGCTACTCGCGCGCCTTCGCCTGCCTCGCCCGCGACGCGGGCTGGGGCTACGCGGTGCCGCACTTCCGCGGCTGCTCGGGCGAGCTCAACCTGGCGCCGCGCGCCTACCACTCGGGCGATTTCGCCGAGATCGCGTGGATCCTGGCGCGCTTCGTCGAGCGCCACGGGGGGCCGGTGCTGGCGGTCGGCATCTCGCTCGGCGGCAACATGCTGCTGCGCTGGGCCGAGGAAGCCGGGTTCCAGGCCGCGCGCAGCGCGCACGCTGTGGCGGCGGTGTGCTCGCCGGTCGACCTCGCCGCCGGCGGCCACCAGATCAGCCGGGGCTTCGCGCGCCACACCTACACGCGCATGTTCCTCGCGTCGATGAAGCCGAAGGCGCTCGCGAAGCTGCGCCAGCATCCGGGCCTGTTCGACGGCGAGCGCGTGCGCCGCGCGCGCGACCTCCACGAGTTCGACGACGCCTTCACCGCGCCGGTGCACGGCTTCCGCGGCGTGGAGGACTACTGGCAGCGGGCGTCGGCCAAGCCGCACCTGCGCGACATCCGCATCCCCGCGCTGGTGCTCAACGCGCTCAACGATCCCTTCGTGCCGGCGTCCTCGCTGCCCGTGCAGTCCGAGGTCGGCCCGCACGTCACGCTGTGGCAGCCCCGCCACGGCGGCCACGTGCAGTTCGCGAGCGGCCGCCTGCCGCCGGGCCACGTGCTGGCGATGCCGACGGCCGTGTTCGGCTGGCTGGGTCGCCACCTGCCGCGCGGCGCCTGACGAGCCCGAGAGGGAATCGCGCTTGCCCGGTCATCCATCCCCCCCGACGAGGAGCCTGCCATGGACGAGATGGTGCGCGCGGCGCTGAAGAAGTGGCCCGACGTGCCGGCCTGCACGGGCTGGCTCGCGCTGGACGCGCGCGGCGACTGGTACATGCGCGACGACCGCATCCAGCGCGCCGGCGCCTTCCCCGAGCCCAAGGGCAGCCGCATCCAGCACGACAAGCTGCGCGAGTTCATCGAGCGCAACTACGAGCGGGGCCCCGACGGGGCCTGGTTCTTCCAGAACGGGCCGCAGCGGGTCTACGTGGAACTCGAGGCCGCGCCGCAGGTCTGGCGCCTGCGCGCGGTGGCGGGCGGCGCGCCGGAGGTGCGCTCGCACGCGGGCGGCGCGCCGGCCGCGGTGGAGTCCGCCTGGACGGACGAGCGCGGGCGTCTCTTCCTGGCGACGGACGCCGGCTTCGGCATCGTGCACACGCAGGACATGGAGGCCGCCGCGGACGCGGTGGAAGCCGGGCTGTGGCGGCCGCAGGAACTCGCGTTCGGCGCGATGCCGGCGCGCTTCGGCTACAAGCTCAGCCCGCAGAAGGACTGGGGCGACCGGGCGCCCCGGGGCTGAGCGTCACTGCGAGGCGGCGGAGGCCGCAGCGCCGGCCGCGCTGGCGTCGGCCGCGGGCGCCGAGGCCGCGGCCGACGCGGCGGCGGCGGCCGCGGAGCCGGCGGCGGCGGGGGCCTTGGGCTCGTCGAACTTGGCGCCGCCCTTGTTGGCCATGTAGACGACGGCCTCGCCGACCTCGTAGTCGGAGTAGTCGCCGCCGGCCTGCGCGGGCATGTTGCCCTTGCCGTGCAGCGCGGACTGCAGCAGGGCGTCGACGCCCTTGGCGATGCGCGGGCCCCAGGCCGCGGCGTCGCCGAACTTGGGCGCGCCCAGCAGGCCAGCGGTGTGGCAGGTGGTGCACTGCGCCTCGAACACCTGCTGGCCGGTCTTGTAGGCCACGGGCGCGTTGGCGTCCTTCAGCGTGAACTGCGCGACCGGCGCGATGCGCCGGGCGATCGCCTCGGCGGTGAAGGACGCGGTGCCCGGCGCCTGCTTGTTCTCGAGGGTGACGAACTGCGTGAGCATGATGATCACGACGATCGGGACGATGAACGACGCCGCGACGGCGACGATCAGCTGCTTCGGCGTCTTGATACCGGACGCATGTTCCTCGGGACCTTGCTCGTGCACGTCGCTCATTGGATTCCTCGAACCGGGGCTGCGGGAAAGACCTGCGTCCGCGGCGCGGCGACACGTCTCGCGCGCCTCGGGCGTATTGCAAAAGCCGCGCGATTATAGGTGCCGGGAATGCACGAAGCCCGGGCGCACGACGATGCGACGCCCCGGAGAAACCCCCAGGCGAGGGGTATGCCGCCCGGGCCTCAGGCGGCTTGCGCGCCCGGGGTGCCGGCGACGGCCGGGGCGGTGATCGCCGCGGTCACTTCCTTGCGGTAGCGATTGAGCTCCTGCACCGAGGCGAAGCTGCGTTCGAGCAGCAGGCTCATGTTGTGCAGGATGCGCTCGACGACCTTGTTCTCCCACACGGCGTCGAACTGGATCTGGCGATCGAGCCAGCCCTCGAGCCAGTCGGGATCCGGCACGCGGCTCTGCACGGTGTCGCGCGGGAACAGGGCGGCGTTGACGTGCAGGTTGGTCGGGTGCAGCGCCTGCGCGGTGCGGCGCGCGCTGGCCATCAGGACGCCGACCTTGGAGAACGCCGCCTTGGCTTCGTTGCCGAAGCGGTTCAGCGCGCGCTTCATGTAGCGCAGGTAGGCACCGCCGTGGCGCGCCTCGTCGCGCGCGAGGGTCTCGTAGATGTGCTTGATGACCGGCTCGGTGTGCCACTGGGCGGCGCGGCGGTACCAGTGGTTCAGGCGGATCTCGCCGCAGAAGTGCAGCATCAGGGTCTCCAGCGCCGGGGCCGGGTCGAACTCGAAGCGCACCTCGTGCAGCTCCTCCTCGGTCGGCGCCAGCTCGGGACGGAAACGGCGCAGGTACTCCATCAGCACCAGCGAGTGCTTCTGCTCCTCGAAGAACCAGACGCTCATGAACGCCGAGAAATCGCTGTCGTCGCGGTTGTCGCGCAGGAACATCTCGGTGGCCGGCAGCGCCGCCCACTCGGTGATGGCGTTCATCTTGATGGTGGTGGCCTGCTCGTCCGACAGCAGCGAGGCGTCGAAGCTGTCCCAGGGGATGTCCTTGTCCATGTCCCAGCGGACGGCTTCGAGTTGCTTGAAGAGTTCGGGATAGAGCATGTTCAGACGGGCCTCCAGGGCCGGATTCTAGGCAGCCGACGACGACGGGAAATCGACAAAAACCAGAGAGGATACCGAATCGGTCACGCGCTGTCGCGCCTCGTGTCCTGCCGCGCAAGGTCATTGCACGGCATCGAGCGCCAGGTCGCGACCGCGCAGGGCAGGTCGTCCAGGCGGGCGATCGACTGCACGCCGGCGGGACGCGCGGCCCGGGGCGAGCGCGCTTCGCCGCCGCCCGTCCACAGCGCCACGCCGGCGGGCAGGCGCAGGCGCAACTCGCCGACCGCGTCGCGCGCGGCGAGCGCGGGCAGGATGGCCGTGAACGCGAGCACGACGATGTCGGCCCGCTGCGCGACGGCGGCGGCGGCGATCTCGGACAAGGGCACCTGCACCCCCAACGGCAGGCAATGGCATGCCTGGGTCGTGAGCAAGGCCTGGGCCAGCACGAGGCCGAAGCCGTGCGGCTCGCCCGGCACCGTGGCGAGCAGCACCCGCGGCGGGCCGGGCTGGAGGCCCACCTCGAAGGGCAGCATCGCGGCGCGCAGCACGGCCTGCGCCACCTCGTGGAACGTGTGCTCCTCGTGCACCGCGAGGCGCCCCTGCAGCCAGGCCTCGCCGATGGCGTGCGCGAGCGGGGCGACGCCGGTGCAGACGAAGTCGACCAGCCCGAGGCGCGCGAGACCGGCGGTCAGCCAGTGGCGCAGGCCCGCCGCGCCACCTTCGCGCAGCACCGCGATGCAGGCCGCCGGATCGAAGGCCCCCGCGGCCGGGGCGGGCGGGACGGCCTCGACGCGGGCGAGCAGGGCGTCGAGCTGGTCGGTCGGCAGCGCGAGCAGGCGTCCGGGGCGCTCGCCCGCGAGGAGCGCGCGGCGCACCAGGCGCAGGCGTTCGACCATCGCGCGCGGGTAGCCGCGCATGCCCGCGGCGTCGCGCTGGGGCGTGGGGAAGCCGTAGCGGCGCTCCCAGGCGCGCAGGGTGTCCTTGCCGAGCCCCGTCTCGCGCTCGACGGCGGCGATGGGCAGCAGCGCGTCGGGCGCGATGCGCGGATCCGACGCGGACAGGGAGACGGTAACCATTTCTGACATTCCGAGGATTTCGATCCGAAGCCTCTTGCGCGACAGGCAATTCTGGCAGTTTGTCCTGGACAAACCAAGCGGCGGGTTGCGCCACCGCCGAGCAGGCCTTCATAGGCTGGCGCGCCACTGTCCAGGACAGCATGGTCGACTCCTCGTGCCGGGCGCGCCGGTCGCGTGACACTTCTCCACGAGAAATGAGCCGAGTGGCGCATGCCAGCACAGGAACTTTGGGCGCAAAATGCGTTCCGACGAGAGGTCCGGACGCGGGATCCGGGCGCCGCCGCCTCCCGTGCGGCCTCTTGCAAGGTTTTCATCGCTGCGCAGCTGCGTCGGGTTTTCCACGTGAGTCCCGAGCGCTTCTCCTCCTCCCTCCCTCCCTTGTTCGCTCCGGGGCGCTGCGCAGCGATATTTATCCGGATCGGCCGCGTCCCGCGGCGATCCACCCCCCGGGGCCCCCGGCCGCTCAGCGCAGCCAGCCCTTGCGGCGGAAGTAGATGATGGGCACGGCCACCGACAGCACCATCAGCCCGATGGCGTAGCCATAGCCGTAGTGCCAGTCGAGCTCCGGCAGCACCTTGAAGTTCATGCCGTAGATGCTCGCGATCAGCGTCGGCGGCAGCAGCGCGACCGACGCGACCGAGAAGATCTTGATGATCTTGTTCTGGTTGATGTTGATGAAGCCGACGGTGGCGTCCATCAGGAAGTTGATCTTGTCGAACAGGAACGCCGTGTGCGAGTCGAGCGAATCGATGTCGCGCAGGATCTGGCGCGCCTCCTCGAACTGCTCGGCGTTGAGCATGCGGCTGCGCATCATGAAGCTGAGCGCGCGCCGGGTGTCCATGACGTTGCGGCGGATGCGGCCGTTCAGGTCTTCCTCGCGCGCGATCGCGGCGAGGGCCTCGCCGGCGGCGGTGTCGTCGACGTCCTGCTTGAGCACCCGCGCGCTGACGCGCTCCAGGCTGTCGTAGATGCCCTCGAGCGCGTCGGCCGAATACTCCGCGTCGGCGTCGTAGAGCTTGAGGAGCACGTCCTTGGCGTCGTCGATCAGCGCCGGGATGCGGCGCGCGCGCATGCGCAACAGCCGGAAGACGGGCAGGTCTTCCTTGTGGACCGAGAACAGCACCTTCTGGTGGAGGATGAAGGCGACGCGCACGTTGCGCGGCGTCTGGTCGTCGTCGATGAGGAAGTCGGAGCGGATGTGCAGCTCGCCGTTGTCCTCCTCGTAGAAGCGCGCGGACTCCTCGAGGTCGTCGTCGACGATGTCGCCCGGGATGGTCAGGCCGAAGCGCTCGGTGATCCAGTGCTTCTCGGCCGGCGAGGGATCCTCCAGGTCGACCCACACCGGCTTGACGTTGACCAGCTCGACCAGCGAGGCAATCTCCTCCTGGAACAGGCGGCCGTTGACCAGCGTGAACACGTTCAGCATCTCGCGACTTCCTCCTCTCGCCCCTGGGCCGGTCCCGCCCGGGTCGCTGGCCTGACCCGGGCCGTCGCATTGTGGCGGATCCTCGCCGCCGTTCCTACCGCGCCGACTCGACGTCCCAGCGTTCGCGCCGCTGGTGGCCCCAGTTGCCGGAGCGCCAGCCGACGAACTGGGCGCCGTCGACCGTGCCGTTCTCGCCGTATTCGAACAGGCGCGTGGCGCCGTCCGGGCCGCGCGCGTAGATGCGCAGGGTCTTGTGGGCGCCGATGTCGGGGTCGTCGCCGAAGGTGCCGTTGGTGACGCTGAAGCGGCTGTCGTTGCGCGCCAGGTCCTTGAGGCGATCGGTCACGTCGATGTTGCGGTTCGGGGTGCCGTAGCGTGCACCGAGGATCACGTACTGCCCCTGGTCGCCGGCGATGCCGTTGCCGTCCCAGCCGTAGGTGCCGCCGCCGGTGTTCCAGTTGCCGCTGCCCCAGCCGGTGAACAGGGTGCCGTCGACGAGGTCGCGCTCGCCGTACTCGAAGGTGCGCGTGCCGCCGTTCGGGTCGCGCGCGAAGATGCGCAGCGTCTTGCGGGCGCCGATGTCCGGGTCGTCGCCGAACAGGTCGTTGGTGATGCGGAACTGCTGGTCGCGCGACGCGAGCTGCTGCAGGCGGCCGGTCACGTCGATGTTGCGGCGCGCGGTGCCGTAGCGGGCGTTGAGGATCTGGTACTGGCCGCGGTCGCCGCCCTGGCCGTAGACCGGCTGACCGTAGACGGGCTGGCCGTAGCCGGGCTGCTGCTGCTGGGCACCGTCCCAACCGTAGTAGTAGCCGCCGGTGCCGACGTTGCGCGTCGCGAAGTCGGCGGCGTTGAGCCAGCCGCCCTCGCCGATGTCGAAGGTGCGCGGGTTGCCGTTGGCCTCGCGCGCGAAGATGCGCAGCGTCTTGTGGGCGCCGACCGCGGGATCGACCCGCATGCTGCCGACGCTCACCTGCACGCGGCTGCCGCTGCGCGCGTACTGGACGACCTGGCCGGTGACGTCGACGTTGCTCGTCGAGGTGCCCCAGCGCGCGGCCAGGATCTGGTAGCTGCCGGGCGCCACCGCCGCGGCCGGGAGGCTCGTGCCCAGGCCGAGGACCAGCGCGAGGGCCGCGAAGGCGGCCCACAACCGTCGAATCGCACGCATGTCGTGTCTCCTGCGATGACGGCCCGCCCGCCCGCGCGGGACGCGCGGGACCGGACGGGCCCTGGCTTGTCAACGCGGCAGGCGCGTCATCGGACGACCGGCGAAGCCCGGCGCCTCACTTGATGCGCACGAAGGCGGCGCTGAACGCGCCCCAGTTGCCGGCGTCGTCCTGGGCACGCACGTAGACCAGGTGCGGCCCCTTCTTCCAGCCGGCGGTGCTGATCTTGCCGCCGATCTGCTCCACCGTCGAATCGAACGCGCCGTCGACCGCCGAGAGCGGGTTGGCGACCGCGCCGGCGAGCCAGGGCGGCGTGTCGACGTAGTACTCGGCCGCCGCGATCGGGTGCTTGGGCTGGGTGCCGTTGGTGTCGTTGAAGACCAGGTCGCTCGCCGTGCCGCTCAGCGTGACGAGCGTGCCGGCCGCGACAGGCGTCTTGCTCGCGTTCGGCTTGAGCTTGAGGGCGTTGGCGTCCGGGCCGGCGGGCGTGACGTAGGGCGTGCGCACGACCTTGGCCGCGTACAGCAGCGCGCGCAGGTTGGCCGGCTTGGTGGTCGACTCGTAGCTGCTGCAGCTCTCGAAGAAGTCGGTGCCCATCTCGAAGGTGTAGGCCGCGACGCCGAGCTCGCCGTAGCTCACGCCGTCGCTGGTGCCGTCCGTCGGGTACAGGCCGATCGACTGCATCGGCTCGTACTTGTTGAAGAACGCGAAGTGGCGCCCGGCGGTCTGCAGCGCGGTCGCGTTGCCGGACGGGGTCTTCGTGTCGCCCCAGGGCCAGAGCACGAGGTCGGCGTAGCTGTGCAGGTCGATGTGGATGCCGGAGGTGTCGTCCGGGGCCGCGTCGCCCTTGTTCGGGCCGCGGCTGTCCGGCCAGAGGCTGCGCGCGTAGGCCTCGATGACCTGGGTCTCGGGCTCGGAGCCGGCGCTCGGGCCGCGGTAGGTCTCCTGGCACTGCGCGCCGCTGGAGCCGCGGCCGTTGGTGGTGTTCCAGCTGAACTCGAAGTTGCGGTTCAGGTCGGCGCCGCGGTCGACGCTGGTCACGCCGCAGTAGTCCTGGTCGGTGTTCTTGCGCCAGAGCAGGCCGGTCTCGGCCTGCTTGCGGCCGTCCGGGTTGACGTTGAGCATCAGGTGGAGCTCGTGGTGGTCGAGGATCCACGTGGCGTCGGCGTCCTTGCCGTAGCCGGCGACCAGCTGCTGGGCGAACGACAGCGCGATCGGCGAGGTCGTGTACTCGCGCGCATGGATGGCGGCGGTGACCAGTAGCTTGGGCTTGGGGCCCGCGACCTTCGAATTCGTGAGTTTCAGCACGAAGATGTCGTGGCCGCCGAAGCCGTGAACTTTTTCCCAGGAATCGCCGACGTCGGTGTAGGTGGCGAGCGTCGGGTGCGCGGCGACGATGGCCTGCGCCGCCGCCTGGGTCTCCTCCAGCGTGGGGTAGCAGGGGAAGCCGGGGATGGCGGCGCCGGATTCGTCGACGCCGCTCACGGCGTCCCGGCCCAGGAGCGTCGCGTTCGGGCCCGAGCGCTCGACCAGCGCCAGCGCCGCGTCGCGGCGCCGGATGAAGGCCTCGTCGCGCTCCAGCGTGTAGCCGTCGCGCTTCAGGCGGGCCACGTCGTCCTCGTCGAGCTGCAGCGTCAGCGCGTTGCGCTCGTAGTGCGCCTGGAGCAGGGCATCGTGGAAGGAGACGGCCGCCAGGCGCGTGCTGGCCGCGTCGGGGAAGCGCACGACGTAGATGTTGTCGCGCTGGCGCTCCTGCTGGAAGAGGTCGTGGCGGGTGGCGGCGCGCTGTGCGTCGGCCGGGGTGTCGGCAGCGTTCGCGGGCAGGGTCGCCGCCTGCAGGCCGCAAGCGGCGGCCAGTGCTCCCAGGGCGTGTCGGATGGACATCGGATCTCCTCTCGAGTCGTTTCGAACGGGCAATACCCGGCCGACTCGACCCCCGGTGGGGAGGAGCTGAGACGACGTTGCCGTCGACGACCGGGGGCTTGACAGCGGATGAATATAGCGCGCCGCGGGCAATTTGGGGAGGCTGGCGAAACCCCATCGGGGGGCGCATCATGGGGTCGTTCCCAGGCCCGCGTCCACGGGCGGACGGAACGGTCGACCCGGCCTCCCGGCCGGGCCATGTCCCTCGCAACTTGCAGAAAGGAGGCACTGATGAACCTGACGATCAGCGGCCATCATCTCGAAGTAACACCCGCCCTGCGCGAGTACGTCCTGACCAAGCTGGACAGGATCACGCGCCACTTCGACGGCGTCGTCGATGTCAACGTGTTACTGACTGTTGAAAATCTCAAGGAAAAGGAACGTCGACAAAAGGCAGAGGTCACTCTCCACGTGAAGGGAAAGGACATCTTCTGCGAACAGGCCCACGAGGATCTTTACGCCGCTGTCGACCAGCTCATGGACAGGCTGGATCGCCAGGTCGTCCGCCACAAGGATCGCCTCCAGAACCACCACCATTCCTCCGGCAAGCGCCAGGAGGCGCCGGAACTGCCCGCCTCACCCTGACGCCGCGCCCGTTCTGAACGCGGTTCGCCGGCGCTCTGTCGCCGGCCCTTCGAGGCGGCCTTCGGGCCGCCTTGTCGTTGGGTCCGCCGCGCGCTTGGCCGACCCGCCGGAAGGGTCTCTCCGCCCGGCGCTCAACCCGATCGCGCCGCGGCCGAAACACACGGCCAGGGCCGCCTTTCCGTGATTTTTGTTGCTGCGTCGCAGCATCGGGAGCGCCGTAGTGCACGCACCCCAGTACCGAAGTGCGCACAGGGTTGGCCGGTTCCTATAATCGAACGTTCGATCCCGGGAATTGCCGGGGCGAGCTTTCCAGCCCGGGGACTACCGGGCGTCGCTTCAGGATCCTCGGCTTACCCGCCGGGAACGCCTCATGAACCGTCTCGCCGCCATCCTTCCGCTCGCCAACGTCCAGGTGGGCGTGGACGCCACCAGCAAGAAGCGCGTCTTCGAACACGCCGGTGTGCTGTTCGAGAACCAGCACGCGATCGCGCGCGCGACGGTCACCGACAACCTCTTCGCGCGCGAGCGCCTGGGCTCCACGGGCCTCGGCCACGGCGTCGCCGTCCCGCACGGCCGCGTCAAGGGCCTGAAGAACCCGCTCGCCGCCGTGTTGCGCGTGCAGCAGCCGATCCCCTTCGACGCGCCGGACGACGAACCCGTCGGCCTGCTCATCTTCCTGCTCGTGCCCGAGGCCGCCACGCAGCGCCACCTCGAGATCCTCTCCGAGATCGCCGAGATGCTGTCGGACCGCGAGCTGCGCGAACGCCTCAAGGGCGACGTCGACGCGGCCACGCTGCACAAGCTGATCTCGGAATGGGAACCGCTGAAGTCGGTCGCCTGATTTCGTGAAACCTCGGGTTATCAGCGCCGAGGCGCTCTTCGAGGAACACCAGCCCGGCCTGCGCTGGGAATGGATCGCGGGGCACGCCCATCCCGAACGCCGGTTCGACGAGGCCGCGGTGCGCGAGGCGCGCTCGGCCGCCGACCTGATCGGCTACCTGAACTACATCCACCCCTACCGCGTCCAGCTGGTGGGGCGGCGCGAGGTCGCGTACCTCGAGAACGCCGACAAGGAGATCCAGCAGCGCCGCATCCAGCGCATCGTGACGCTGGAGCCGCCGGTCATCATCGTCGCCGACGACGAGCGTCCGCCCGACCAGCTCGTCGCGCTGTGCGACCGCGCCGAGATCCCGCTGTTCGTCACCTCGGCCTCCGCGGGCCACGTGATCGACTTGGTGCGGTCCTACCTGAGCCAGCTCTTCGCCGACCGCACCACGCGCCACGGCGTGTTCATGGACATCCTCGGCGTGGGCGTGCTGCTCACGGGCGAGTCCGGCCTCGGCAAGAGCGAGCTCGGCCTGGAGCTGATCTCGCGCGGCAACGGCCTGGTGGCCGACGACGCGGTCGACCTCTACCGCGTCTCGCAGTCCACGCTCGAGGGGCGCTGCCCCGAGCTGCTGATGAACCTGCTCGAGGTGCGCGGCATCGGCCTGCTCGACATCCGCGCCATCTTCGGCGAGACCGCGGTGCGCCGGAAGATGCGCCTGAAGCTCATCGTGCACCTGGTGCGCAAGGAGACGATGGAGCGCGAGTTCGAGCGCCTGCCCTACGAGCCGCTGTTCGAGGACATCCTCGGCATCCCGGTGCGCAAGGTCGTGATCGCGGTCGACGCCGGCCGCAACCTGGCCGTGCTCGTCGAGGCCGCGGTGCGCAACACCATCCTGCAGCTGCGCGGGATCGACACCTACCAGGAATTCGTCAAGCGCCACCAGGACGCGATGGCGCGCGGCAATGAATGAGGGCCCCCACGGTCGCTGGCGCTCCCTGCCCCCCAGGGGGGCCGGCCGCATCGTCGCGGGCGGGGCCCGTCTCCTCGCTCCCTTGAACTCCTAAGCTGACTGACGAGCGCCAGCGGCGGGGCGGGACGGCGTGGGCGGGGCGACGACGCGGCTCATTCGTGGCGACCGTGCATCTTCGGGGGCGGACGATGCTCGCAGTTCTCGCGCTTGCACACGCCGTGCAGCGAGAGCGTGTGCTCCTGCAGCGCGAAGCCGCGCGACGCGGCCACCTCGCGCTGGCGCGCCTCGATCTCGGCGTCGTAGAACTCCTCGACCCGGCCGCAGGTGAGGCACAGGAGGTGGTCGTGGTGCGTGCCCTCGTTGAGCTCGAACACCGACTTGCCGGACTCGAAGTGGCTGCGCGCGAGGATGCCCGCCTGCTCGAACTGCATCAGCACGCGGTAGACCGTGGCCAGCGCGATGTCGGAGCCGTCCGCGAGCAGCAGCTTGTAGATGTCCTCGGCGGTGAGGTGGCGCTGTGCCGACTGCTGGAAGACCTCGAGGATCTTGATGCGCGGCAAAGTGGCCTTGAGGCCGCTGCTCTTGAGTTCTTCGGCGTGGGTCATGGTGGGGCTGGGCCAGGGAAGCGCGAAACATTCGCTGGCTAGAATGGGCAATCATATCCAGCCTTGACCCCCTTTGGGTGGCGGCTTCGGGTTCGTCGAATGCATCCCTCGGTCTTCTCCCGGTTCATCACCCCTGTCTGCTGCGCGGTCGCGCTCGCCCTCGGCGGCTGCTCCACGTTCAGTTCGCTGACCAACCACCCGGCCTCGGCGAAGGGCTTCCTGGCCTGGATCGCGCCGTACAAGCCCGACATCGTCCAGGGCAACGTGGTCACCACGGAGCAGATCGCCCAGGTCAAGCCGGGCATGACGCGGCTGCAGGTGCGCGAGATCCTCGGCACCCCGCTGATCTCCGACCCCTTCCACGCCCAGCGCTGGGACTACGTCTTCACGATGCGGCGCCAGGGCTTCGAGGACCAGCAGCGCGCCTTCTTCGTGCTCTTCGACGGCGATTCCGTGCAGAAGGTCGACAGCCCGCCGCTGCCCAGCGAGGACGAATTCGTCGCCCAGATCAGCCGCAAGCCGCTGCCCACCAAGACGCCCAAGCTGGCGCTGTCGCCCGAGGAGCGCGCCGCGCTGCCCGCGCCGGCGCCCGTCGCGCAGGCGGCCTCGGCCGCGGCGCCCACGGGCGCGACGCGCAACTACCCGCCCCTGGGGACCGAATGACCGCCGCCGGGGTGCCGCTGCGCGTCGCGATCGCCGGCGCGTCCGGCCGCATGGGCCGCATGCTGGTCGAGGCCGTGCTCGACGCCCCCGACTGCGCGCTCGCCGGCGCGCTCGACATCGCCGCCAGCCCCCAGCTGGGCCAGGACGCCGGCGCCTTCCTCGGCCGCGCCACCGGCATCGCGATCTCGGCCGACGTGGCCGCGGCGCTCGCCGGCGCCGACGTGCTGATCGACTTCACGCGCCCCGAGGGCACGCTCGCCCACCTCGCCGCCTGCGCGGCGCAGGGCGTGGCCGCGGTCGTCGGCACCACCGGGTTCAGCGACGCGCAGAAGGCCGAGATCCGGGCCCTCGCGCAGCGCACGGCCGTGATGATGGCGCCCAACATGAGCGTGGGCGTCAACGTCGTCATGCGCCTGCTCGAGCAGGCCGCGAAGGCGCTCGCCACCGGCTACGACATCGAGATCGTCGAGGCGCACCACCGCCACAAGGTCGACGCGCCGAGCGGCACCGCGCTGCAGATGGGCCGCGTCGTCGCCGGCGCCCTCGGACGCGACCTGGCCGACTGCGCGGTCTACGCGCGCGAGGGCCACACCGGCCCGCGCGATCCGTCGTCGATCGGCTTCGCCACCGTGCGCGGCGGCGACATCATCGGCGACCACACCGTGCTGTTCGCCGGCATCGGCGAGCGCATCGAGATCAGCCACAAGAGCTCCAGCCGCGCCACCTACGCGCAGGGCAGCCTGCGCGCGGCGCGCTTCCTCGCCGGGCGCGCGCCGGGCCTGTACGACATGGACGACGTCCTGGGGCTGCGCTGATGGAAGGCGTGCCGGGCTTCTGGGGCCAGAGCGACCTGATCAGCCGCGTGGTCGCGGCGCTGCTGCTGACGATGTCGGTCAGCAGCTGGGTCATCATCCTCTGGAAGGGCTGGCTGCTGCGGCGCGCGGCGGCCGACATCCGGCGCGGCGTCGCCGCCTTCTGGGGCGCGGCCTCGGTCGACGAGGCGCGCCGGCGCCTGCAGGCGCTGGATCGCGAGGCGGTGCTGCGCCCCCTGGTGGACGCGGCGCTGCTGCAGCCCGCCTCCGGCACGCTCGAGACGCAGCCCGCGCTCGCCTCGCAGCTCACGCGCCGCCTGCGCGACGCGCTGCACGCCGGCCTGGCGCAGCTGCAGTTCGGCCAGGTGGTGCTGGCCTCGGTCGGCTCGACCGCGCCCTTCGTCGGCCTGTTCGGCACCGTGTGGGGCATCTTCCACGCGCTCGGCGGCATGGCCGAGGGCAACGGCGTCACGATCGACAAGATCGCCGGCCCGGTCGGCGAGGCGCTGATCTTCACGGCCGCCGGCCTCGCGGTCGCGATCCCGGCCGTGCTGGCCTACAACATCTTCGGCAAGCGCGTGGCGGCCTGCGAGGCCGACCTCGAAGGCTTCGCGCACGACCTGCGCGAGATGCAGCTCGACGCCGCCGGCGTGGCCGCCCGGCGCCCGTCGTCCGACGATTGAGGCCGCCATGGCATTCGGCCGCCTGGAGCGCACCCCGGCCTCGCAGCCGATGAGCGACATCAACATGACGCCGCTGATCGACGTGATGCTGGTGCTGCTGGTGATCTTCATGATCACCGCGCCGCTGATGACGTCGAGCCTGAAGATGGAGCTGCCGAAGACGGCCGCCGCGCAGCCCGGCGAGGGCGGCGACGCGCTGGCGATCGGCATCACGGCGGACGGCGCGCTGCACCTGGGCAACGATCCGGTCTCGGCGGCCGACCTGCAGCGCGCGCTGCAGTCCGCCGGCAAGCGCAAGCCGCAGCCCGACGTGCTGCTGCGCGCCGACAAGGCCGTGCCCTACGGCCGCGTGGCGGAGCTCATCGGCCAGGTGCAGGACGCCGGGCTGACGCACGTCGGCTTCATCACCGAGCCGGCGGCGCAGCCATGACGGCCCCCGGCCGCGCGTTGCGCGGCCGCGCGGCGCTCGCGGCCGTCGGATAGTGGCGCCTCCTACAATCGCCGGATGAACGACAAGTACGTCCCTTCCGAGATCGAGGCCGCCGCCCAGGCCCACTGGCAGGCCGCCGATGCCTACCGCGTGACCGAAGACGCGAGCCGCCCGAAGTTCTACGCGTGCTCGATGCTGCCCTACCCGAGCGGCAAGCTGCACATGGGGCACGTGCGCAACTACACCATCAACGACATGCTCGCGCGCCAGCTGCGCATGCGCGGCATGAACGTGCTCATGCCGATGGGCTGGGACGCCTTCGGCCTGCCCGCCGAGAACGCGGCCATCAAGAACAAGGTCCCGCCGGCGAAGTGGACCTACGACAACATCGCCCACATGAAGGGCCAGATGCAGGCCATGGGCCTGGCCATCGACTGGTCGCGCGAGGTCGCCACCTGCCAGCCGTCCTACTACAAGTGGAACCAGTGGCTGTTCCTGAAGATGCTCGAGGCGGGCATCTGCGAGCGCCGCACCCAGGTCGTCAACTGGGATCCGGTCGACCAGACCGTGCTCGCCAACGAGCAGGTGATCGACGGCCACGGCTGGCGCTCGGGCGCGCCGGTCGAGAAGCGCGAGATCCCCGGCTACTACCTCAACATCGTCAAGTACGCCGACGAGCTGCTCTCGGCCGTCGCCGACCCCGACGACCCGCACTACCTGGCCGGCTGGCCGGAGCGCGTGCGCCTGATGCAGGAGAACTGGATCGGCAAGAGCGAGGGCGTGCGCTTCGCCTTCCCGCACACGATCCACGACGAATCGGGCGCGCTGATCGGCGACGGCAAGCTCTACGTCTTCACGACGCGCGCCGACACCATCATGGGCGTCACCTTCGCGGCCGTCGCGCCCGAGCACCCGCTCGCCACGCACGCCGCCCGGGGCAACCCGGCGCTGGCCGCTTTCATCGAGCAGTGCAAGGCCGGCGGCACGACCGAGGCCGAGCTGGCCACGCGCGAGAAGGAAGGCCTGCCCACCGGCCTGACCGTGGTGCACCCGCTGACCGGCGCGGCCGTCCCCGTGTGGGTCGGCAACTACGTGCTCATGAGCTACGGCGACGGCGCCGTCATGGGCGTGCCGGCGCACGACGAGCGCGACTTCGCGTTCGCCAACAAGTACGGCCTGCCCATCAAGCAGGTCGTGGGCGTCGCGGGCGAGACCTTCTCCACCACCGCCTGGCAGGACTGGTACGGCGACAAGCAGCGCGGCACCTGCATCGATTCCGGCGTGCTCGACGGCTTCGGCCACAAGGCCGCGGTCGACCGCGTGGCCGAACTCGTGGCCGCCGCCGGCCTGGGCGAGAAGAAGACCACCTGGCGCCTGCGCGACTGGGGCATCAGCCGCCAGCGCTACTGGGGCACGCCCATCCCCATCATCCACTGCGACGACTGCGGCGTGGTGCCCGTGCCCGAGAAGGATCTCCCGGTCGTCTTGCCGGAAGACCTGATCCCCGACGGCTCCGGCAACCCGCTGAACAAGCACGCGGGCTTCCTGAACGTCGCCTGCCCGAAGTGCGGCAGGCCCGCGCGCCGCGAGACGGACACGATGGACACCTTCGTGGACTCGTCGTGGTACTTCATGCGCTACTGCGACCCCCGGCTCGACGACCGCATGGTGGGCGAGGGCACGCAGTACTGGATGCCGATGGACCAGTACATCGGCGGCATCGAGCACGCGATCCTGCACCTGCTGTACGCGCGCTTCTGGACCAAGGTCATGCGCGACCTCGGCCTCGTCACGGCGGCCGAGCCCTTCACCAAGCTGCTGACGCAGGGCATGGTGCTGAAGGGCGCCTTCTTCCACAAGCCCGCGGACGCGGGCAAGAACTACTACTGGGAAAGCGACATCGACGTCGAGCGCGACGCCCACGGCAACGTGCTGAGCGCGAAGCTGAAGGACGGCACGCCGCTCGAGTACGAGATGACGACGATGTCGAAGTCCAAGAACAACGGCGTCGACCCGCAGGCCCTGATCGAGCGCTACGGCGCCGACACGGCACGCCTGTTCGTCATGTTCGCGTCGCCGCCCGAGCAGACGCTGGAGTGGAACGACGCCGGCGTCGAGGGCGCGCACCGCTTCCTGCGCCGCGTCTGGGGCTTCGGCGCCCGGCATGCGGACGCGATCCGCGCCGCCGCCCCGTGCGACGGCCTCGAGATGCCCGCCGCCGCCAAGGCGCTGCGCCGCGAGGTGCACGTGGTGCTCAAGCAGATCAGCTACGACTACGAGCGCATGCAGTACAACACGGTCGTGTCGGGCGCGATGAAGATGCTCAACACGCTCGAGGCCACCGCGCACGACGGCTCCGCCGGCTCGGCCGCGGCGCTGCGCGAGGGCTTCTCGGTGCTGGTGCGCGCGCTGTACCCGGCCTGCCCGCACATCGCGCATGCGCTGTGGCAGGCGCTCGGCTACGCCGCGGCCTCCGGCGAGCTGCTCGACGCGCCCTGGCCGGCCGTCGACGAAGGCGCGCTGGTGCAGGACGAGATCGAGCTCGTGCTGCAGGTGGCCGGCAAGACGCGCGGCAGCGTGCGCGTGCCCGCCGCCGCCGACAAGGCCGCGATCGAGGCCCTGGCGCTCGCCTCGCCCGAGGCGCAGCGCTGGATGGAGGGCCGGCCGGCGAAGAAGGTCGTCGTCGTGCCGGGCCGCCTCGTCAACATCGTGGCCTGACCGGCATGGCCGTCGCCCTGCCCACGCGCCGCACCCTGCTCGCCGCGGCGGCCGCCGCCGCGGCCCTCGCCGGCTGCGGCTTCCACCTGCGCAAGCCGCAGGAGCTCTCGTACGAGCGCATCGGGCTGTCGGGCTTCTCCGAGCGCTCGACCATGGTCGACGAGATCCGCCGCGCGCTGCCCGCCAACGCGCACATCGTGCCCAGCGTGCTCGACGCCCAGGTCATCATCGAGGCGCTGATCGACACGCGCGAGACCAGCGTCGAGGCCTCCACCGCCTTCGGCCAGGTGCGTGAAATGCAGCTGCACGTGCGGCTGCGCTACCGCGTGCTGCGCCCCGACGGCGCGGAGCTGCTGGTGCCCACCGAGGTCGAGCGCTACCGCGACCTGAGCTACGACGAGAAGGACGCCCTCGCCAAGGACACCGAGCTGAACGCGCTGTACCGCGACATGCAGTCCGACATCGCGATCCAGATCGTGCGCGTGCTGGCGGCGCTCGGCAAGCCGGGCGGGCCCGCGGCGCGCATCGGCGCCTCGCTGGCCGCGTCGGCGGCGCTGGCGTCGCCCCCGGCGTCGTCCGCCTCCGCCGCCTCGGCGCCGTCCGTGCGCTGAGGCCTCGCCGCCATGCAGGTCCGCCCCGAGCAGCTCCCCGACCACCTCGCGCGCGGGCTCGCCAATGTCTACGTCATCCACGGCGACGAGCCGCTGCGTGCGCAGGAGGCGGCCGACGCCATCCGCGCCGCCGCGCGTGCCGCGGGTGCCACGGAACGCAAGGTCTTCGTCGCGAGCGGCGCCTGGTTCGACTGGAGCGGCGTCCTGGGCGCCTCGCAGGCCATGGGCCTGTTCGCCGACGCCCAGCTGGTCGAGATCCGCATCCCCTCCGGCAAGCCCGGCAAGGACGGGGGCGAGGCGCTGCAGCAGCTCGCGCGCGAGGCCGGCCCGGAGAGCCGACTGCTCGTGCACCTGCCAAGACTCGACTGGCAGCAGCAGAAGTCCGCCTGGTTCGGCGCGCTCGAGGCGGCCGGCGTCAGCGTGGCGGCGGACGTCATCGAGCGCCACGCGCTGCCGGCCTGGCTCGCCAAGCGCTTCGCCGCGCAGGGCCAGCGCGTCGAGGCCGGCGCCGCGGGCGAGACCACGCTCGCCTTCATGGCCGATCGCGTCGAAGGCAACCTGCTCGCCGCGCACCAGGAGATCCAGAAGCTCGGCCTGCTCTACCCGCCGGGCGAGCTGAGCTTCGCGCAAGTGGAGGACGCCGTCCTCGACGTCGCGCGCCACGACGTGCAGCGCCTGTGCGACGCCGTGCTCGCGGTGCAGGTGCCGCGGGCGCTGCGCATGCTCGACGGCCTCGCGGCCGAGGGCGAGGCCGCGGTGTTCGTGCACTTCAAGCTGTCCGACGACATCCGCGCGCTCAAGCACGTGCAGGACGCGCTGGCCGACGGCAAGCCGCTGCCGATGGCGCTGCGCGAGGCGCGCATCTGGGGCGCGCGCGAGCGCCTGTTCGAACGCGCGCTGCCGCGCCTGAGCGCGCCCCTGGCCGCGCGCCTGGTCGCCGCGGCCAGCGAGTGCGACGGCGTGCTGAAGGGCCTGCGCCATCCGCAGTGGCCGGTCGAGCCCTGGGACGCGCTGCGGCGGCTGGTGCTGATGATGCTGCAGTCCCTGCGGCCCGAGGGCGCGCGCAGCGGCCTGGTGCTGCGCACCTGAAGCGCGAGGGGTGCCGGGCACTCCACCCGATGACTCGCCGGGCCACGCTCAGTAGCCGCGCCCCAGGTCGACGAGGTGCGCCGGCGCCTCGCCGCGCCGCACGGCCTCGACGTTGGCCGCGACCAGGCCCGCGGCGGTGCGCAGGTCGGTCAGCGCGGCGACGTGGGGCCAGACGGTGATCTTCGGATGGAACCAGAAGACGTGGGTCGTCGGCAGGGGCTCGGTCTCGAAGACGTCCAGCACGGCGTGCCCGAGGCGCCCCGCGTTGAGCGCCTCCAGCAGGTCGGCCTCGACGACGTGCGCGCCGCGCGCCAGGTTGACCAGGCTCGCGCCGGGACGCATCTGCGCCAGGCGCGCACGGTCGAACAGGCCTCGGGTGTCGGGGGTGAGGGGCAGCAGGTTGACGACGATGTCGGCCGCCCCGAGCAGCGCGGCCAGCGCGCCGCGGCCCGCATGGCAGGCGACGCCGGGCACCTCGCGCGGGCGCGCGCTCCAGCCGCTGACCGCGTAGCCCAGGCTCGCGAGGCGCGACGCCGCGGTGCGCCCCATCTCGCCCAGGCCGAGCACGAGCACCGGGACCTCGTCCGCGCGCCGCTGGGGCAGCGTCCGCCACTGCGTGCGGCGCTGTTGCGCGGCGTAGTCGAAGGCGCGGCGGTGCAGCGAGAGCACGGCCCAGGTCGCCGTCTCGGCCATCGCCTGGTTCATCACCGGGTCGACCATGCGCGCCAGCGGCACGCCGGCGGGCAGCGTGGTGTCTCCCAGCAGGCGGTCGACGCCGGCCCACAGCGACTGGATCAGCCGCAGCCGCCCGCAGCCCGCCAGGCGCCCGGGCTGCGGGTTGGCCACCACCGCGACCTCGGCGTCGCGCCAGCGCGCGGACGACGTGCCCTCGACCAGCGCGTCGACCCAGTCGTCGTCCGGCAGCGCCTCGGTCAGGGCGCGCCACCAGTCGGCGCGCTCGGCGCCGTCGAGGCGGGCATCGAAGGCGATCCTCATGGCACGGCGGCCTGGCCGAGGGCGCGGTCGTCGCCGTCGCGCGCGATGGCGAGCAGGCGCGCCAGGGCAGCGGCGACCGTTCCGGCGCGGATCGCATCGCGGTCGCCGGACAGCTGCAGCCGCTCGGTGCGCACGCCGACGGCGCCGGGCTCGCCGCGCGACCAGGCCAGGCCCAGCCACACCGTGCCGACCGGCTTGGCCGCGCTGCCGCCGCCGGGCCCGGCGACGCCGGTGACGCCCAGCGCGAGCTGCGCATGGCCGCGGGCGAGGGCGCCGCGCGCCATCGCCGCGGCGGTCTCGGCGCTGACGGCGCCGAAGCTGCCCAGCGT
>Ga0209051_1001194_pt1 | contig 23470 bp, 20 predicted proteins | sample AraplaCvi_mMS_r2_2_FD_184286 | JGI IMG/M metagenome (GOLD analysis project Ga0209051, IMG submission 184286) | Arabidopsis root microbial communities from North Carolina, USA - plate scrape MF_Cvi_mMS_r2 (SPAdes) (version 2) | ecosystem: Host-associated > Plants > Roots > Endosphere | place...
ACGGACCGTCCACCCCGGCGTCGGCCAGGTCTTCGATGGGCGTGTGCACGAACGTCACCGTGTCCGGCCACGACTTGGCGGCCGCTTGGGCCAGCATCCCCGCCGACGCGTCTACCGCGACGATCTTGGCTTCGGGGGCGGCGGCGAGCAGGGCGGCAGTCGACGCCCCAGTTCCACACCCGGCGTCGAGCAGTCGTAAGCCCTTGCCGCCGTTGGGAATTCGCATCCGGCGCGTAGAGATCCGCAGGTGCTCGTGATATCCCGGGTTCGCCCCGACCAGGCGATCGTAGGACGGCGCCTCGACGTCGAAGGTGCTTGGCACGACTGCCCTGGGCAGGCCGGAGGGGTTCATGCTCATGACGGCCAGTATGTCCCATCACTCGGCATGCGAAACCGAACCGTCAGCCGTAGACCGGTTGCCCGTCCACGCCCAGGAGGTACCGCTCGGTGCCTTCGTCGACCCGCGCGGCATCCGCACCGAGCGACACCGCGATCTTGTTGGCCGCGTTGCGCATCACGTCCAGCGTCAACTCCATGGCCTCGCCGTCGGAGAAGTGCTCCCGCACCCCGGCCACCACGTCGGCGTCGATCGCGGACGGCGTCCAGACCAACGCGTCCACGTAGCGCAGCGCCGCCTTGTGCCGCGCGCTCAGCAGGCTGGACGACTCGTACTGCTCGATGTCGGAGTACATCGACTCGGTCCCGCCCGCGTCGAGCGCGGCGCCCTCACGCAGCGACTTGCACAGTCGGCAGTTGTGCGCGACGGCCCCACGCAGCCGCACCACCTCCGTCGTGACGGGGTCCAACGCGCGCAGCGCGCCCACCGTGGGGACGAACTGGTTGAGAAGCACGTCGAGCGGATCGGTGTCGCGGTCCCACACCACGGGTTCGACGACGGGCGCGAAGCCGAGCGCCGTCAGACCCGCCCTGACGCGCGGCACGAAGTCGGCGACGAAGATCAGTCCAACCATCCGAAACGCCTTGTCGCCCAACGCCGACATGAACGCGGCGCGCTGCTCGGCGATGATCCCCGACACGTCGACGGCGAACTGCTCGGCGAACTCGGCGAGCCGTGGGTCGTCGTCGGCCTCACCCTGAGCCGGCAGCGGCGGCAACGACATGGCGGCCGCGCACACCGCCCGCACCAGGCCGTTGCGGCCCGCGTCACCCTCGGGCGAGAGCGCCATCAACCGAGTCAGCAACCCGTACAGCTGGTCGTCGTCCATACGGGTGATTATTGCGCCTGGCTGACCGAGGACATGTGAAAGTCGGGAATGCGCAGCGACGGCATCTTTGCCCGGGTCGCCCAGTCGCCCCACTCGCGCGGCAGCGTGACTTCGCTGACGCCGGCCTCGGTGGCGCGACGCAACAGGTCCAGCGGGCTTTCGTTGAACCGAAAGTTGTTGACCGCCCCGGTGACCTGGCCGTCCTCGACCAGGTACACGCCGTCCCGGGTCAGGCCGGTCAGCAGCAGGACGGTGGGGTCGACCTCGCGGATGTACCACAGCGTGGTCAGCAGGAGTCCGCGTTCGGTGCGGCGGATCATGTCCGACAGGCTCGCCCACCCACCGGTCATCAGCATGTTGTCCGCCGGGATCGCCACGGGCACGTCGAATTCGGCCGCCGCCGCCCGCGGATAGGCCAGCGCGTTGATGGTTCCGTCTCGGATCCAGTCGACGCGCTCGACGTCCAAACCGTTGTCGAACACCGACATTCGCTCCGAGGAACTCGTCGCCGCCACGAACGGCGCACACTCCAGGCCCGCCGCCGTCGGGTCGGAGTACAGCGTCAGCCCCAGATCGCCGAGCTTCTCCCCCACTCGGGTGCCGCCTGGCGCCGACAGCGCGGTGCGACCCTCCTGCGCGCCGCGACCGTCCATGGTCCAGCCGAGGTAGATCATAATGTCGGCCACCGTCGACGGCGGCATCAACGTCTCGTAGCGGCCGGCGGGCAGCTCGACCGTGCGCTCTGCCCAGCCCAGCCGAGTCGACAGCTCCTCGAGCATCGAATCCGTTGGCACGTCGACGAAGTCGGGTGTCCCCACCCCCACCCAGGCGCTGGCCCCGCCGCGCTTGGCGTTGACCTCCACCGAACCGGTCGGCTGAGTGAATCTGCGCCGCAGACCCGTCGACGTCGCGACGAACGTCGTGTCCAGCTCGTGCCGCGCGAACCCGTACAACTGGTCCGCGCCGCGGAAACCCTTCGCCAAACTCTTGGCCACCCCGGCGAACACGTCGGTGGCGGTCTCGGGCACCGGCTCGTCCCAGTCGTAGGGCACCTCGTCGCCGGACAGGATCGGCGCAGCGTCGCGGGCCTCCGGGGCCGATCGCGCCGCGTCCTGCGACGCGGCGACCAGACCGGGGATCGCCGACGGGTCGACCTCGCTGGACTTCACCGAGCCGACGTGGGCGCCGTTGCCTCTCCGCACGATCGAGATCACCGTGGTGTCGCGGCCGCGCGTCTCGCCGTTGGTGGTCATCGAGTTGCCCGCCCACCGCAGCGACGCCGTCGCCCGGTCGGTGACCACCACGATCGTCTCGTCGGCTCCGCCACGGCGGGAGGCCTCGACGAGGACGAGCCCGGCGACGTCGGATGCGCTGATCATTCCTGCCGTCCTGATTCTTCTCGGGTGTTCAGCACGTTGATGCCCCGGAACAGTGCCGACGGGCACCCGTGGCTGACGGCGGCGACCTGGCCGGGTTGCGCCTTGCCGCAGTTGAACGCGCCGCCGAGCCGCCACGTCGACGGGCCGCCTACCGCCTCCATCGCCCCCCAGAAGTCCGTCGTGACGGCCTGATACGCCACGTCGCGGAGCTGACCGTCGAGGCGGCCGTCGCGAATCCGGAAGAACCGTTGCCCGGTGAACTGAAAGTTGTAGCGCTGCATGTCGATCGACCACGACTTGTCTCCGACGACGTACACGCCGTCCTCCACCTTGGCGATCAGGTCCTCTGTGGTCGTGTCGTCCTGCGCCGGTTGCAGCGACACGTTGGCCATCCGCTGGATCGGCACGTGGTGCGGCGAATCGGCATACGAGCACCCGTTGGACCTGGCTTCGCCGAGGCGTGGCGCGAACACCCTGTCGAGTTGGTAGCCGACGAAGACGCCGTCGCGCACCAGGTCCCACTTCTGTGCGCGCACCCCTTCGTCGTCGAATCCGATTGTGGCCAAACCGAAGTCGACGGTGCGATCGGCGGTCACGTTCATCACCGGGGAGCCGTACTTCATCACGCCCAGCTTGTCCGGCGTCGCGAACGACGTTCCGGCATAGGCGGCTTCGTACCCGATGGCCCTGTCGTACTCGGTGGCGTGGCCGATCGACTCGTGAATGGTGAGCCACAGATTGGTCGGGTCGATCACCAGATCCGTCGGACCCGCGACCACCGACGGCGCCTTGGTCTTCTCGGCCAGCAGCGACGGCAGTTCGGCCAGCTCACCCGACCAGTCCCACACCTCGTCGCCGGCGACGTACTCCCAGCCGCGCGCCGTCGGCGGCGCCAGCGTGCGCATCGTCTCGAACGTGCCTGCCGCGGCGTCGACCGCCACGGCGTCGAAGGTCGGCTGCAGGCGCACTCGCTGCTGGGTGGTCGACGAGCCGAACGTGTCGGCGTAGAACGATTGCTCCTTGACGGCCTGCAGAACCGCGGACACGTGGTCGACGCCGTCGGCGGCGAGCAGCCGGCCCGAGTACTCGTTCAGCACGGCGATCTTGTCGGCGGCCGGCACGTCGAACGGGTCGACCAGGTAGTCCGACACCCACGTCAGGTCGGTGTACACCGGCTCCGGTGCGAGCTCGATGCGTTCGGCGTTGAGGGGAGACAGCGTGGTCGCGACGCGAACCGCGCGGCGGGCCGTCTCGGCCGCAACGGTCGGGTCGAGCTCGGCATGCGAGGCGAAACCCCACGTCCCGTCGACGATGACCCGGACCGCGAGACCGACCTCGCGAGTGATGACCGACGTCTCCAGCTCGCCGTCGCGCAGCTGCACGATCTCGGTGGTGATGCGCTGAATACGCAGGTCTGCGTAACTGGCACCGGCGGCGGTGGCCGCCGAGAGGGCTGCGTCGGCGAGCTCGCGCCGCGGCAGCCCAAGGAAGTCGGGGTCGACACGTCTGCGCGCTGTCACGCCTCCACCGTAGTGGCACATAATGACGCCGTGGGTCGCCGGCCGATACGACGCAGCACGAGCAACGCCGTCGCGGGCTACGCGCTGCTCGCACCCAGCCTGTTCGGCGTGGTGACCTTCCTGGTGTTGCCGATGTTCGTCGTGTTGTGGCTGAGCCTGCACAGCTGGGATCTGCTCGGCCCGATCCGCTATGTGGGCCTGGGCAATTGGCGGTCGGTACTGACCGACGAGACGTTCGGCACCTCGATGGTCGCCACCCTGGCGTTCATCCTTCTGGTGGTCCCGCTGCAGACGGTGCTCGGGCTGCTCGCCGCGAGCCTGCTGGCCGTGAACCTGCCGGCCAGCGGGTTCTTCCGGACGCTCTACGTACTGCCGTGGATTTGCTCCCCGCTGGCCATCGCGGTGCTGTGGAAGTGGATCCTCGCCCCCACCGACGGCGCGGTCAGCACCGTCCTCGGGCGTCCCGTCGAGTGGTTGACCGATCCCACGCTCGCGCTGCCCGTCGTCTCGGCCGTGACGGTGTGGACCAACGTGGGTTACGTGACGCTGTTCTTCCTCGCGGGCATCCTGGCCATCCCCCGCGACATCCAGAACGCCGCACGCACCGACGGCGCCACCACCTGGCAGCGGTTCCGCTACGTCACCCTCCCGATGCTGCGGCCGACGCTGTTCTTCGTCCTCGTCACCGGGATCGTCAGCGCTGCGCAGGTTTTCGACACCGTGTATGCCCTGACCGGCGGCGGACCCCAGGGCCGCACCGACGTCATCGCGCACCGCATCTACGCCGAGGCGTTCGGCGCGGCAGCCGTCGGCCGCGCGGCGGTGATGGCGGTCGTGCTGTTCGCGCTGCTGCTCGGCGTGACGCTGGTGCAGCACGTCTACTTCCGCCGCAGGATCAGCTATGACCTGGTCTAGGAACGCGGCCGTCTACGCGGGCCTCGTCGTCCTCGCGGTCGTCACGCTGGTCCCGTTCGGGCTGGGCCTGTTGACGTCGTTCACCTCGGCGCGGCAGTTCAACACCGAGTCGCCGCTGTCGGTGCCGTCGCCGCCCACGTTGGCGAACTACCTCGGGTTGGGCGACGCGGGCTTCGGCCGGGCGATCGTGGTGACGGCGCTGGTGACCGCCGTCATCCTGCTCGGCCAACTCACCTTCTCGGTGTTCGCCGCCTACGCATTCGCCCGGATGGAGTTCCCCGGCCGCGACGCGCTGTTCTGGGTCTACGTCGCGACGCTGATGGTGCCCGCCACCGTGACCGTCGTCCCGCTGTACCTAATGTTCGCCGAGGCTGGTCTGCGAAACACGTTCTGGGCGTTGGTGTTGCCGTTCATGTTCGGCTCGCCGTACGCGATCTTCCTGCTGCGGGAGTACTTTCGGACGATTCCCACCGACTTGATCAGGGCCGCAAGGATGGACGGCGCCAGCACCCTCGACGTCATCGTCCACGTGGTGCTGCCCGCGAGCCGCCCGATTCTGGTGACCCTCGCACTGATCACCGCGGTGTCGCAGTGGAACAACTTCATGTGGCCGCTGGTCATCACCAGCGGGCGGACGTGGCAGGTGTTGACCGTGGCGACCGCGGGCCTGCAATCCCGGTACGACGCGCAGTGGACGCTGGTGATGGCGGCGACGACGGTGGCGATCGTCCCGCTGATCGTGCTGTTCGTGGCGTTCGGCCGCCACATCGTCGGCTCCATCGTGGTGACGGGCCTCAAATGACGCTCTCACCACCATCGCGTGTGCGCACAGATCGCCTCGCGGCCGAACATCGCGATCCCACAGCACACTCGACGACGGGGACGAGCGCGGGGCCGCGATGACCAAGCCCAAGTTCTCCACGCTGTTCGTCGGCGCGCTGGCCCTCGTCATGGTGGTCCTGCTCGGCGCCGCGGTGCTCCTCGGCGGGTCCACCGAGCGCGCCGGCAAGACCGTCGTGACGGTGCGCCTGTGGGACGAGCAGGTCGCCGCGGCCTACCGCCAGTCGTTCGACGCGTTCAGCCGCGAGCATCCCGACGTCGAGGTGCGCCTCAACGTCGTGGCGTACTCGTCGTACTTCGACACGCTGCGCACCGACGTGGCCGGTGGCGGCGCCGACGACGTCTTCTGGCTGTCCAATGCCTACTTCGCGAACTACGCCGACAACGGCAGGCTGCTCGACGTCGGGAAGACCCTCGGCCAGGACGCTGCGCGCGCATGGGACGCCTCGGTGGTTCGGCAGTTCACCCGCAACGGCGTGCTGTGGGGTGTGCCTCAACTCACCGACGCCGGCATCGCCGTCTACTACAACGCCGACCTGCTCGACCGGGCCGGCGTCGACCCCGCCGAACTCGACGACCTCCGGTGGTCGCCCGACCCCGCCGCGGACACCCTGCGACCGCTGCTGGCCCGGTTGACCGTCGACGCCGCCGGAAATCGTGCCGACACACCACGATTCGACCCGGCCCGAACCCGGCAGTGGGGCTACAACGCCGCCAACGACCTACAGGGCGTCTACCTGAACTACGTCGGCTCCGCGGGCGGAGAGTTCCAGGACGGCGACCGCTTCGCCTTCGACAATCCCGCCGCCGTCCAGGCGTTCGAGTACCTGGTCGGGCTGGTCAACAGCGACCACGTCGCTCCCCCGGCGTCAGACACCAACGGCAACGGCGACTTCTCCCGCAACCAGTTCCTGCAGGGCCGGATGGCGCTGTTCCAGTCCGGCACCTACAACCTGGCCGCGATCGCCGACCAGGCCCCGTTCCGGTGGGGCGTGGCCATGCTGCCGACGGGTCCGAAGGGCCGCGTCAGCGTCACCAACGGCATCGCCGCCGCAGGCAACGCCGCCTCGCCACACCCCGACGCCGTGCGCCAAGTCCTCGACTGGATGGGCAGCACCCGCGGCAACGAATTCCTCGGCAGCGGCGGCGCCGCGATCCCAGCCGTCACCGCCGCCCAGCCCGGGTACTTCGCACACTGGGCCGCCCGCGGCGTCGACGTCACCCCGTTCTTCCGCGTGCTCGACGGGCCGCGCATCCCGGCGCCGGGCGGACCGAGGTTCGCCGCCGGATACCAGGCGCTCACGCCCTACTTCGACGAGATGTTCCTCGGCCGCCGCGACGTGCCGGGCAGCCTCGCCGCCGCCCAGGACGCCGCCAACGCCGCCGCCGACCGCTAGCTCGTCGCCAACGGCGTGAACAGCTCCACGTACACCGACACGGCGCACAGCACCAGCACGGCCGCAAAGGCCACGGCGTCAGGCCATTTCGGGCGTGACGGCAACGCGGAGATCTGACCGGCGCCGCCGCGCGCGGTGATCGCGTCGCCCATCTCGTCGGCGCGACGCAACGCCACGGTGACCGCCGCCGCGAGCAGATCGATGATCTCCGCGTTCAGCCGGCGATGGCGTTCCCTCGCGGTGGTGGCAGGGTCGCGCGGCCTCAGCTTGCGGGCGGCGAACAGCACGCGGAACTCGTCGATCAGCATCGGAAAGGCGCGCAGGGCAAGCGCCAACGCCACGGCGTAGTCGTCGACCGGCAGACGAAACAGGCGCAGCGGCCGACCGATCTTGGCCACCGCCGGCGCGACCTCGGCCACGTTGGTGGTCCACGACACCAGGCCGCCGAGGCCCAGCAGCACTATCGAAAGCACCGTGATCTGAAGGAACTTCAACAGGCCGCCGAACCCGAAGTCCATCGACGCGACGATGAGATGCGGTGCGCCGCCGGCGAAGGACGCCGTCACCGCACCAAGGAACAGCAGGAACCACAGCCAGCGCGGCACCGAAGGCAGCACACCGCGCGGGATGTGTGCGATCTTGGCGGTCACCAGGACGAACAACCCGACCAACGCGATCGGTACCCAGCCGGGATACAGCGTCAGGAGCACGCCGATGATCGCGACGACGAGAAGCTTGGTGCCCGCCCACAATTCGTGAATGGCGGTTCGGCCGGGCACCGGTCGCAGCAGGACGACGGGCCGAGGTTGACGTTGCGGGGCGGTCATCCGACGCCTCCGGCCGTGGTGGGCGCCGCCATCACGCCGCCGTCGCGAAGGTGCAACGTCCGCGGACACAGCTCCTCGAGTCCCGAGAAGTCGTGGGAGATCACGATGACCGTCAACCCCGCATCCCGACGCAGTGCCGACAGCAGACCAAGCAGGCCGCGCTGGCTGGCGGCGTCCAGACCGGCGAGCGGCTCGTCGAGGATCAGCACCCGCGGCTTGCGGGCCAGCAGACCTGCCAGCACCACCCGACGCATCTGCCCGCCGCTGAGCTGGTCGATGCGCCGCAATCCGATTGCCGGGTCGAGGCCGACCATGGCCAACGCGGCGACGATCTGCGAGTGGTCGAAGTAGTCCAACCCCGCGGCCGACGCGATCTCCATGTCCACGCGTCCGCGCATCAGCTGCAGCCTGGCCGCCTGGAACGAAATGGCCACGGCGCCAACCTGGTCGGAGACGGGCTCGCCGTCCAGCAGGCAGGTGCCCGCGGTCGGCGTCAGCAACCCGGCCATGATCCAGGCCAGCGTCGACTTGCCGGACCCGTTCAGCCCGTGGATCAGCACCCCGTCACCCTCGTTGACGACGAGGTCGACGTCCCGCAGTGCCGTCGACGCCCATGGCGTGCCAAGCCCGTAGTCGTGCCCGACGCCCTTGAGCTCCAGCAGCGGCGACCCGCCGCGGCGAGTCTGCGCACTGGTGGCGGCCGGCGCCGGCGCGGTGTCGACCATCTCGACGTTGTCGGCGCTGCCCCCGTTTCCGGTCAGGTCGATCACGCGGTCGGCCGACGCCGCCTCGTCGTTGTAGTGCGTGATGTGCACCAACGACATCCGATGCTTCTTCGTCAGCCCCGACAGCACCTCGATCAGACCCTCGCGCCCCTGCTGGTCGACCATGCTGGTGACCTCGTCGGCGATCAGCAGCGCGGGCTCCCTGGCCAACGCGGCCGCGACCGCGAGGCGCTGCAGTTCGCCACCGGAGAGGTTGCCGGTGTCGCGCTCGGCCAGCCCGTCCAGGCCGACCTCGGACAGCAGCCGGTCGACGTCGGTCTCGGTTCCCGGAGGAAGCCCGAAAACGACGTCGTCGGCGACGCGGCTGCCGAGGACCTGACTTTCGGGGTGCTGCATCACCACGGCGGTGCCACCGGCCTTGCCGAGACCCACGGCGCCGGGCCGGTCGACGGTGCCTGCGGTCGGCTGCCGGCCAGACAACACCAACATCAGCGTCGTCTTACCCGAGCCGTTGGGTCCCGTGACGGCGACGTGTTCACCCTCGCCGATCGTGAGCGACACCGGACCGAGGGCGTCCTGGGCCGCGCCGTCGTAGCGGAAGCGGACGTCGCGGAACTGGGCGGGCACCGGGCCGACGGGTTCAGTCGAGTCGAGGGAGTCGAGCTTGTGCACGTCCGGGACTCCGGACAGTCGGACCAGAACCCGGGACAGTGCCCACCATCCGATGAGGGTCACCGATCCGATGCTGAGCACGCTGGACCCGATGATCAGGAGCGGCCAGTAGGTGAGCACGGTGCCGAAGTCGTCGCGCAGCTGCTGCGCCAGCGGCTCCATTCCCGAGATGCGCTCGAGAACCGCGGCGACGCCGGTGACGTTGGCCGTGATCGACGCGAAGACCAGCTCGCGGATGCGGTAGAACACCAGCAGGAAGCCCACCCCGAACACGCCGAACAGCGCGCCCGCGACGACCGCCGCGACGGCGATCGTCGGAAGACCGCGGCCACGGCGCTTGACGATGCCGACCAAGCCGCCGATGTAGGCGCAGTTGACGACGGTCATCAGGCCACCGAACCCGGCGATGAGGAAGGCGATGGTGCCGCCGGCGACCGTCGCGGCGACCAGCACCCGGAAACGGTGGCGATACGCGAGCAGTCCCATGGGGACGGTGCCGAGCACGGAGAGGCCGGCGGCGAAGGGCACGACGACGGCGATGATCGCGGTGGCCGCGCACAGCGCAGCCATGATGGCGGCGTGCGTAAGCTCGTCGGGCTTCATCGAACCAGCTCGCCGAGGTGCGCCGCCGCCGGTCTCGCTGCCGGTCTTGGCCATTTCTCGATTCTGCCAGCTGTTGTCCAAGAGCAGCCTCAGCAGGCTGTGAGGAGCGCCACCCCGACCCCCGACGGACCTATAGATGTCCTATGTAAACTGGCGGGCATGTCGTCGAGTCCCGCCACGCACGCTCCGGCAGACACGCTGTCCGCGGATCTGCTGTCCGTGGTCGCCCGACTCAACCGGCTTGCCACCCAGCGCGTCAAGATGAAACTCCCGTTCGCCCAAGCCCGACTGCTCTCCACGATCGAGGATCAGGGCGCGGCCCGCATCTCCGACCTTGCCGCGTTCGACCACTGCTCACAGCCCACCATGACGACGCAGGTCCGTCGGCTCGAGGAGGCGGCGCTCGTCTCGCGCGTCACCGACCCCGCCGACGCCAGAGCCGTCCTCATCAGCATCACCGCGAAGGGGCGCGAAGTGCTGGCGCGCGTGCGCGCCGACCGCAGCGCCGTCGTCGACCCCTATCTGGCGCGCCTCGACCCCGCCGACCGCCAGTCGCTTACCGACGCCGTCCGGGTGATGCGGTCGATACTCGCCGACGCCACCCAGGACCGCTGAAAGCGACTCTCCGCCAACCCAATCGACGATCTGACCGTCGCCGACCAATCCTCACGGCGTGGCCCACCGATTGCCAGAACCCGGGGCCAGGGGTCGCACGGACGGCGTCCTGCAAATCCTGCTCCGCCTGCCACACCGTGGCGTCGACCCCGCCTCGCTTCGCCGCGTCGAGAGCGGCGGCGGCCGCCGTGATCTTCCGCATCGGACTGAGGTCGCCGGTCGACCACGACGCGTCATGAAAACTAGCCATCATCCCACCCCTGAACATACAACGCCGATTTCGCAAACTGTCGAGCGCCTGCTGCAGGGTCTGGGCCAGCAAACCAAGCACCACGTTACCGCTGAGGCGACGCAGGCTCCAGACCATTCCGAAGATTGAGAAATGCGCTGTAAGCGCACGTTGGCGTCAACCTGCTTAGACCACGTCACCGCCGTCGACGATGCGATGACGGTGGCGACTCCGACACGCCGGGCTTCCGGCGCCGGTCGGGCAGACTGAACCACCATGACCTGGTTGAGCGCCCTCGCGACCGTCCTCGTGCCCGTGGTGTCGGTCGTGTCGACCGCAACGGTGGCCATCTGGACCAAGCGCATCGACGTCAGAAGCAAGCGAGACGACCGGGAGCACGCGCTGTTGCTCGACTTCGAGCAGCGGGCCGGCGAGGAGAAGAAGGTCGCCCTCAAGACCCTCCTCTCGGCCACCATGCGCGTCAGGCGTGGCGCCGAACCGCTCGCCGGTGCCCACCAGACCGTCGAGCAACGGCGCTCCGAGGCGATCGAAGAGCTGTACGAACTACGCGGTCGCCTCGGCCTGGACGACGGTGTGGCAGAGGTGCTGATCTACGCCGCCGAGCCCGTCCGCCAGCTCACCGAGCTGCTGCTCGACGAATGGGACCGACAGTTCCGCGACCACGGCTACTCGCTGACGCAACTGGACACCTGCAAGCAGCAACTCGTCGCCCCCTGCGACAACCAACAGGAGTGGAACGCGCTCAAGAGCGAAGAGGCGGCGTGGCTCAAGCGACTCGGCGAGGAATCAGACCTCGACGTCGACGCGCTGCTGGCGTTGTGCGACCGCACGATCGCCGCCGCCCGCAAGGACCTTCGTGGCGGCTTCGGCGTCGAACCGCACTGACCGCGGCTAGCCGACCGCCGCCCCGATCAGGTGGCCGACCAGGTAGGTCACCGCGATCGCGATTCCGCCAAAGGCCAACTGCCGCAACGACCCCAACCATGCCGCCTTCCTGGTGAAGTGCGCGGCCACCCCGCCGACGACCAGCAAGCCGACCCCGCCGCACGCCAACCCCAGCCACAGCGACGAGTACCCCAGCAGGAACGGGATGAGCGGGATGACGGCGCCGATCGCGAACATCGCAAAGGACGAACCCGCAGCCACCCATGGTGACGGCTTCTCGTTCGGGTTCACGCCCAGCTCCTGGACGAAGTGAAAGTTCAGCGCCCGCGTCTCGTCCCGGTGGAGTTCCTCGGCGGCCTTGGTCGCGGTTTCGACGCTCATGCCCATCTCGGTCAGCGTTCCGACGAGCTCGGCCTGTTCCGCGTCGGGGTACATGCGGAAGCTGCGCCGCTCCACCCGCACCTCGGACTCGACCTGCTCGTTGGCCGTCGTGACCGAGGTGAACTCGCCCAACGCCATCGAGAACGACCCCGCCAGCATGCCCGCCACCCCGGCGAGCACCACGGCGTGCGTGCTGGCGCTGGCGGCCACGCCGGCGATCAAGGCCGTGTTGCTGACCAGGCCGTCCATCGCCCCGAACGTGGCCGCCCGCAGCCACCCGCCCGTGACGTCGGGGTGTCGGTGGTCGATCTGATGGGGCGTCCCGGCGAGCGACGGCACGGCGTCCGGATCGGTCATGACGACGATTCAACGCCAGCCGCGGAAGCGGGTTTCAATGAGGATGCCCTGGGTTTGCCACATCACAGTTTCGCGGCGGGTTTCGGAGGATAACGTGGCCACCATGACCACCACTGCGGATCACCTTCGTAATGCCCTCGACGGCCGTTGGCGCGACATGAAGAACCGGATGCGGGAGGAGCTGTCCTCCGAGATCTTCAAGCCGCACTACACGCCCAACACGGTGATCGCCCGCACCAAGGTCACCGAGCAGATGCGCATCATGGCCGCCAACGGCGCCGCCGAGGACGGCTTCAAGAAGGAACACGGCGGCAACGGCGACGTCGGCGCCGCGGTGACCCAGATCGAGATGCTGGCGATGTCCGACCTGTCCCTGATGGTGAAGGCCGGAGTGCAATGGGGCCTGTTCGGCGGCGCAATCGAGAACCTCGGCACCAAGCGCCACCACGACGCCTACGTCCGCAAGCTCATCGACCTGGAGCTGCTCGGCTGCTTCGCGATGACCGAGACCGGGCACGGCAGCGACGTGCAGGCGCTCGAGACCACGGGCACCTACGATCCCGAGACCCAAGAATTCGTCATCGACTCCCCTACCCCGTCCTCCCGCAAGGACTACATCGGCGGCGCCGCGAACACGGCGCGGGTGGCCGCGGTGTTCGCGCAGCTGATCACCAAGGGCGAGGGCCACGGCGTGCACTGCTTCGTCGTGCCCATCCGCGACGACGAGGGCAACGACCTCCCGGGCGTCACCACGTCGGACTGCCAGTACAAGGGCGGACTGCCCGGCGTCGACAACGGCCGCATCCAGTTCGACCAGGTGCGGATTCCGCGGGAGAACCTTCTCAACAAGTACGCCGACGTCGCCGAGGACGGCACGTACACCTCACCGATCGAGAACCCGGGCCGCCGGTTCTTCACGATGCTCGGCACGCTGATCCGCGGCCGCGTCACCGTCGGCGGCAGCGCCGGTGCCGCCGCCAGGGTGGCACTCGACATCGCGACGCGATATGCCCTCCAGCGCAGGCAGTTCGAAGCCCCTGGCGCCGAGGAAGAGGTGCTGATCATGGACTACCTGGTGCACCAGCGCCGGCTGTTCCCGCTGATCGCCAAGTCCTACGCCCTCCAGTTCGCCCAGAACGAGCTGGTGGCCAAGTGTCACGAGCTGCAGACCTCCGACGACCCGGACGCCGAGGAGCAGCGCGAGCTCGAGTCCCGTGCCGCCGGGCTGAAGGCCGCCAACACCTGGCACGCCACGCGCGCCATCCAGGAGGCCCGCGAAGCGTGCGGCGGCGCAGGCTATCTGGCGGAGAACCGGCTGATCGCCCTGAAGGCCGACACCGACGTGTTCACCACCTTCGAGGGTGACAACCACGTGCTGACCCAGCTGGTCGCCAAGGAGCTGCTGACGGCCTACGCCGACGACGTCAAGGGCATGAGCCCGGCGCAGTGGGTGCGGTTCGCCGCCAACTTCGCCGGCGAGCGGGTGCTCAAGCGCACCGCGGCGCAGACCATCATGCAGACCATCGTGGACACGCGCCAGGACAACGAGGAAGAGGGCTCGCTGTTCAACCGCGGCACCCAGGTCAAGATGTTCGAGGACCGCGAGGAGTACATGCTGGCGTCCGTCGCTCGGCGGTTGCAGGGCAAGTCCAAGGAGATGTCGCCGTTCGACGCCTTCAACTCCGTCCAGGACCACGTGCTGCACGCCGCCAAGGCGCACGTCGACCGGATCATCCTCGAGGCGTTCGTGGCCGGTATCGACACCTGTGAGGACGAAGAGGCCAGGGAGATCCTCGAGGTCGTGTGCGACCTCTACGCGCTCTCGGTGATCGAGGACGACAAGTCGTGGTTCATCGAGCACCGATTCCTGTCGGTCGAGCGTTCCAAGGCCGTCACCCGCGGCATCAACGACCGCTGCCGCAAGCTGCGCCCGCACGCCGAGCTGTTGGTCGAGGGCTTCGGGATTCCCGAGCAGCTGCGCTACGCCGAGATGCTGCACCCGGAGCACATCCCGGACGCCGACGAGCACGAGGAGCAGAACGCCGAGTAATGAAGAGGTGAAGCTCCCCCGCGTGGACTCGAACCACGAACCTGCCGATTAACAGTCGGCTGCTCTGCCAATTGAGCTACAGGGGAATAGCACTCGGTCCGCGGGACGTGCACGCCGACCGAGCGTTGACTCTAGCGCATGGACTCCGGAAGTCCGATATCGGGCAGGTGAGCGGCGGCTGACGGGCTCGTTCTCTCGCCACTCGGCCGCACGAGGCAGGATGGAACCAATGCACTACCGCGAGAGAGGGACCCCGTGATCCGCGTCGCCGCCGTCATGGCTGTTGGATACGTATTGGGCGCCAAGGCAGGCAGGCGCCGCTACGAAAAGATCTCAAGCACGTTCCGTGCGGTCACGGGCAGCCCGGCCACCAAGGCCGTACTGGATGCGGGTCGACGCAAGATCGCCGACCGGGTGTCGCCCGATGCGTCGATCGGCTCGCTGACGCCCATCGACGCCGAGACCGCGGTGTGGCAGCCAGGGAAGAGCCGCTAGGCGATCGGCTGACGCCAGGTCTGACCGGGGGCCAGGTTGCCCGTCGAGACGCCGAGACCGTTGTTGGGTCCGAACGTGCCGAAGTTCGGCGTTCCGATGTTGGTCGGGTTTCCGTTCGAGTAGCCCACGCACACCGGGTCGGAGCCGTTGGTGGTGACGGTGGCCAGACACGGTGCGGCGACGGCTTGACCTGCGCCACTGGTGAACGCGATCGCGAGCGGAGCGGCGACGGCGGCAGCCGCCAGGGCTCCCGCGGTGGCGATGCGGCGTGCGCTGATGGTCATGAGGTGCCCTTCCGTTGGAACTGACGGCGAGCTCACCATAGCGCGACGCGGCGACTCACGCAGTAAGGTCGTCGCCGCTGGCCCGCTCCAGCAGGCTGCGCCGGTAGGTCTCCATCGCGACCAGGTCGCCGAACAGCGCGTTGTACTCCTCGTCGTTGTCCACCGGCGACATGCGCTGCAGCTTGGACTTCATCTCGGCGATCTCCCTGCCGACCCACACTTCCTGCAACCTGGCCAGTACTCCGCCGATGTAGCGCGGCAACCGTTCGTCGTCCTCGACCCGGAACGCCTCGACGCCCAGCTCGTTGATCAGGTTTGCCACGTGCGGTGAGGCCGCCTGCTCGCGGACCGCGTCGATCCACTGCCCACCCGACCCGCCTGCCGACATGCCGCCCGCCGCGGTGATCGCGCCGCGCACCGCCGCATACGCCGGATGGGTGAAGCTCTCCACGGTCAACGTGTCGAAGACCGGCCCCGCGATCGCCGGGTATTGCAGCGCCGCCTTGAGCGCATCGCGTTGCGGCCACAGCGTCGGATCCTTCGGATCGGGCCGGGCCACGACGGCGGCGTCCGGCGGGGCGGCCGCGGCAGCACTGCGACGGACGTCGCGGCGTTGCGCGGCCCCGCCTGCCTTGGCCGTCTCACGAACCCTGCCGATGACCTGGGCGACGTCGTCCCAGCCCACCCAGCCCGCAAGCTGACGGGCGTACTCGTCGCGCAACGTGGGGTCCTTGATCCTCGCCGCCATCGGGACGCAACGACGAAGCGCGGATACCCGGCCCTCGGCACTGTCCAGATCGTGATCGGCAAGCGCGGTGCGAATCACGAACTCGAACAACGGCGTTCGTCGAGCCACCAGATCGCGCAGGGCGGCGTCACCGGACTTCAGCCGCAGATCGCACGGGTCCATGCCCTCCTCCGCGACGGCGACGAAGGACTGACCGGAGAGGTTCTGCTCCCCGTCGAAGGCCTTGACCGCCGCCGCGCGGCCCGCCGCGTCACCGTCGAAGACGTAGATCAGCTCACCGCGAAAGAAGCTGTCGTCCATCATGAGTCGGCGAAGCATCGACAAGTGCTCCTCGCCGAAGGCGGTGCCGCACGACGCGACCGCCGTCGTCACGCCAGCGAGGTGCATGGCCATGACGTCGGTGTAGCCCTCCACGACGACGGCCTGATGCCCCTTCGCGATGTCGCGCTTGGCCAGGTCGAGTCCGAACAGGACGTTGGACTTCTTGTACAGCACCGTTTCCGGGGTGTTCAGATACTTGGCTGTCATCGTATCGTCGTCGAAGATCCGGCGCGCGCCGAACCCGATGACTTCGTTGCTGCTGGCCCGAATCGGCCACAGCAGGCGCCGGTTGAAACGGTCCCGTGGGCCGCGGCGACCCTCCATCGACAACCCCGCAGCCTCGAGCTCCTTGAACTCGAAACCCTTGCGTAGCAAGTGTTTCGTCAAGGTGTCCCAGCCCGACGGTGCGAATCCGCAGCCGAAGCGCGCGGCCGCCTCGGCGTCGAAGTTGCGTTCGATCAAGTACTGCCTCGCCGGTGCGGCCTCGTCCGACTGCAGCGCCTCGGCGTAGAAGGCCTGGGCGGCGGCGTTGGCGGCGATCAGCCTGCTGCGGCTGCCCTTGTCCCTCTGCACGTTGGTGGTCGAGCCACCGGTGTAGGTGACGGTGTAGTTGATGCGGTCGGCGAGCATCTCGACGGCCTCGACGAAGCTGACGTGTTCGATCTTCTGCAGGAAGGCGTAGACGTCGCCGCCCTCACCGCAGCCGAAGCAATGGAAGTGACCGTGATTGGGGCGGACGTGGAACGACGGTGACTTCTCGTCGTGGAACGGGCACAGCCCCTTCATCGAGTCCGCACCGGCGCGCCGCAATTGCACGTAGTCGCCAACGAGGTCCTCGATGCGGGTGCTCTCGCGAATGGCCGCGATGTCGCGGTCGGGAATCCGCCCGCCCCGCGTCCCATCGTTCCTGCCTACTGCCACCGGCTCAGTCTAAGGGCCGGGGCGAGCGCGCCAAGTGCACGCGTTCCAGCCGTCCCTCGGTGTATGACGCGATCTGGTCGATGACCACCCGCAGCCGGGCCCCGTCGTCGGCGGCCGCCACGAACTCGGGGGCGAACTGGGGGTCCAGGCTGCTCGGCGCCTGCGCCCACAGCGCCAAGGCGACCTCGTGAATGAGCGTGCGCTGATCGGCCTGGACCTGCAGGTGCTGATGGTCGGACATGATGAATTGCAGGGCCAACATCTTCAGCACCGCGACCTCGGCCCGCACCAGTGCGGGCACAGCGAGCTCGGTGTCGAAGCGCACGAGCGGACCGGTGCCTGCCACCTCCCTGGTCGCCGTGATCGCCGCGTTGGCGAACCGGCCGACCAGTTCACTGGTCAGCCGCTTGAGTGCGACCGAGGCCGTGACGGACCCGTCGTACTTGCCGACCGCCGCCACGACGGGAATCCGAGACAGTCGCTGCGCGGCAGCCAGCAGGTCGTCGGAGCGCACGGCGTCGAACGACTCGGCGCCGAGACGGGCCAACGAGGTCGCCGCGTCGGTGTCGGCCAGCACGCGCAGGTCGATGCGCCCCGAGATGACGCCGTCCTCGACGTCGTGCACCGAATAGGCGACATCGTCGGCCCAGTCCATCACCTGCGCTTCCAGGCACGGCCTTCCCTCGGGCGCACTGTCACGCAACCAGGCGGCCCAGTGGGCGTCGTCGTCGTAGAAGCCGAACTTCTTGCGGTCGCCGCGCGGCCACGGGTACTTCGTCACCGCGTCGAGCGACGCCCTCGTCAGATTCAGCCCCACCGATCGTCCTTGGTCGTCAAGGACTTTGGGCTCCAACCTGGACAGGATTCGGAAGTTCTGCGCGTTGCCCTCGAAGCCGCCGAACGCCCTGGAAATCTCGTTGAGCGCGCGTTCGCCGTTGTGCCCGTACGGCGGGTGGCCGATGTCGTGGGCCAGCCCGGCCAGGTCGACCAGGTCGGGGTCGCACCCGAGCCCGACGGCCATCCCACGGCCGATCTGCGCCACTTCGAGGGAATGCGTCAACCGCGTGCGCGGCGTGTCACCCTCCCGGGGCCCGACGACCTGCGTCTTGTCGGCCAGCCGCCGGAACGCCGCACTGTGCAGCACCCTGGCGCGGTCCCGCGCGAAGTCGGTGCGGCTCTCGGTGTCGGTCCCCGCCAGGGCAGCACTCTTCGGCGCCTCGACCACCATCCGCTGTAGGTCGAAGTCCGAGTAACGATCCGCGGAACCGTTCTGATGTTGCGCCACCGACGCACAGTCTGCCAGGACGGTCACGCGGTCTCGGGTGCCCGTCGGCCGTGGCGCACTACATTGGCGGTCATGCGCAGGAATCCAAGGGCAGCCCGCCTTCTCAGCATGCTTCTCGCGGCACTGACCGTAGGCGCATTGCTGACGCCAAACCTCCCGACGGCCAACGCCGCGCCGCCCCTTCGGTTGACCGACTACGTCACCGACGACGCCGGGGTCTTGGACGCCGGCGCGCTCAGTGGTGTGAAGACCGCGGTCGACGACCTCTACACGGCCCGTCGCGTCCGGCTGTGGGTCGTCTACGTCGACACCTTCTCCGGCCAGACCGGGGTGGCCTGGGCTCAACGGGCCATGCAGATCAACAACTTCCAGCCCGACCAGGACGCGATCTTCGCCGTCGCCACCCAGGACCGCGACTACGCGCTGCTGGCGGGCACCGCCATCATGAGCAACTCCGATCAGGACAAGCTTCGGCGCAACGAGGTGGAACCGGCCTTGCGCCAAGGCGACTGGGCAGGCGCCGCGACCGTCGCCGCCACCGGGCTGAAGAACGGCGGCTCGTCGGGCGGGAGCGTGTCGTGGGTGGGCATCGCCATCGTGCTCGTCGTCATCGCCCTGGCGGTGGTCGCGCTGCTGATGTGGCAACGGGGCAGGCGACGCAAGCGCCGCGAGGCCGAGTTCGCCGCCGCAAAACGGGTCGACCCGGCCGACCCGAGCGCACTGTCGTCGCTGTCACTCGACGCGCTCGACGACCTGTCCAAGTCGATCGTCGTGGAGGTCGACAACGCGGTACGCACCAGCGACAACGAATTGACACTTGCGGTCGAAGAGTTCGGCGAGCGGGACACCGCCCCGTTCGCCAAGGCCGTCGACGGCGCGAAAACGGCACTGACACAAGCGTTCAACGTCCGCCAGATTCTCGACGACACCATCCCCGAGACGCCCCAGCAGCGTCGTGATCTGCTCACGCGCGTCATCGTCGCCGCCGCGCGGGCCGACGACGAGCTCGAGGCGCAGCGCGAGGCCTTCGGAAAGTTGCGCGACCTCGTCATCAACGCACCCGACCGACTCGACATCCTCACCCAGCAGATGGTCGACCTGTCGGCGCGCATCGAACCCGCCGACCGGACCCTCGAGGTGCTGCACTCGCAGTTCTCCGAGACGGCGTTGGCGTCGATCGCCGACAACGTCGAGCACGCCAAGCAGCGGCTGTCGTTCGCCGACCAGAGCATCAGCCAGGCGCGGGCCCTCGTCGCCAAGCCCGCGGGCAGCCAGGCCGGGCTGGTCGACGCCATCCGCTCGGCGGAGTCCGCGCTTGGGCAGGCCCGCATGCTGCTCGACTCGGTCGACAGCGCGTCCACGGACATCAACCGGGCGGTGGCCGAAATGCCAGCGGCCATCGCCGACATCCAGAACGGCATCACCGCCGCGTCCGGACACTTGGCTCGGGGCGGCGTGCCGCGCGCCGACGAATTGACCGCCGCTCGCGCCGAGGCAGTCGCGGCCGTCGCCCACGCGCAGAACGCAGGCACGGCGGATCCGTTGGGCACCTTCACCCAGCTGACCAAGGCCGACGCCACCCTCGACCAGCTGCTCGCGGTGATCAGCGACGAGGTCGAGGCCGCCGCCCGGCTGAAGCGGGCATTCGACCAAGCGCTGTTCAGCGCGCAGTCGCAGGTGCGTGCGGTGTCGGACTTCGTCGACACCCGCCGCGGCAGCGTCGGACCAGAGGCCCGCACCCGGCTGGCGGAGGCCGTGCGACAGCTGCAAGCCGCCCAGTCGATCGGTGCGACCGACCCGTCGCAGGCCATTCAGCACGCCAACGGCGCCGCGATGTTGGCGGTGCAGGCCCAGTCGATGGCCAATGCCGACGTCAGCGCCGCCCAGCGGCAGTACACCGGACGCTACGGCGGCGGCGGCTTCGGCGGCGGAGGTGGCAACACCGGCGCCATCCTCGGCGGCATCCTCATCGGCAACCTCCTCTCCGGCGCGCTGCGCGGCGGCATGGGAGGCGGCGGTGGCGACTGGAGCCCAGGGTCGTTCGGCGGGTCCGGCGGCGACTGGGGTGGCGGCGGCGGCCGCTTCTAGCAGCCCTTGAGGCGCACCGCGAGGTAGTCCGAGACCGCGTCGATCGACACGCGCTCCTGGGTCATCGCGTCCCGCTCACGGATGGTCACGGCGTGGTCTTCGAGCGAGTCGAAGTCCAGCGTCACGCAGAACGGCGTGCCGATCTCGTCCTGACGTCGGTACCGGCGACCGATCGCGCCGGCGTCGTCGAACTCGATGTTCCACGACTTGCGGAGCTCGGCGGCGAGATCCTTTGCCTTGGGCGACAAGTCGGCGTTGCGCGACAGCGGCAGCACGGCGGCCTTGACCGGCGCGAGCCTCGGGTCGAGCTTCAACACCGTGCGCTTGTCGATGCCGCCCTTGGCATTCGGCGCCTCGTCCTCGTGGTACGCGTCGATCAGGAACGCCATCAGCGACCGCGTCAGTCCGGCGGCCGGCTCGATGACGTATGGCGTGTACCGAGTTTCGGTGGTCTGGTCGTAGAACGACAGGTCGGTGCCGGAAGCCTTTGAATGGTTGGACAAGTCGTGGTCTGTGCGGTTGGCGACGCCCTCGAGCTCACCCCACGGGTTGCCTTGGAAGCCGAACTTGTACTCGATGTCGACGGTGCGATCCGAGTAGTGCGCCAGCTTCTCCTTCGGCGTTTCGTAGAGCCGCAGGTTGTCCGGGTCGATGCCGAGGTCGACGTACCACTGCAGCCGTGCGTCGATCCAATACTGGTGCCACTCAGCCGCGGTCGAGGGTTCGACGAAGAACTCCATCTCCATCTGCTCGAACTCGCGGGTGCGGAAGATGAAGTTGCCAGGGGTGATCTCGTTGCGGAAGCTCTTGCCGATCTGGCCGATGCCGAACGGGGGCTTGCGTCGCGACGTCGTCACCACGTTGGCGAAGTTGACGAAGATGCCCTGAGCCGTCTCGGGCCGCAGGTAGTGAACGCCCTCTTCGCTCTCGATCGGTCCGAGGTAGGTCTTCAGCATCATGTTGAAGTCGCGCGGCTCGGTCCACTGGCCCTTGGTGCCACAGTCCGGGCACACGATCTCGGCCATCGGCACGGCATCGGGGTCGTCGAGACCCTTCTTTTGTGCGTACGCCTCCTGCAGGTGGTCCTGCCGGTGCCGCTTGTGGCAGTTCAGGCATTCGATCAGCGGGTCGTTGAACGTGGCGACGTGGCCGGAGGCCACCCACACCTCACGCGGCAGGATGATCGAGCTGTCCAGCCCGACGACGTCCTCGCGACCGGTGACGACCGACCGCCACCACTGCCGCTTGATGTTGTCCTTGAGTTCGACGCCCAGCGGGCCGTAGTCCCACGCCGACTTGGTGCCGCCGTAGATCTCGCCCGCTTGGTAGACGAGTCCACGGCGCTTCGCGAGATTGGCAACGGTGTCGATGATGGAGGCCACGGGTGAACAGCGTAGCGGGCCATGGAAGGTCGATTGACATGCGCGTCGGCGCATGTATTCTTGGCCGTAATGAAAACGGTTTCCAAATCCACCGTGCCCACCTCGGCCGACCCCGCGTTGGGCGACGGCGCGTTGTCGGACGGGGAGCACGCCGACCACGTGCACGGCGCCGCACCCGCCCACGACGTGCCGCCGCGACCGGTCCTCGACCACGCCGGTGACCTACTGCGCGCGCTCGCCGCACCGGTCCGCATCGCGATCGTGTTGCAGCTTCGGGAGTCCTCCAGGTGCGTGCACGAGCTCGTCGACGTGCTTGCCGTGGCGCAGCCGCTGGTCAGCCAACACCTCCGCATCCTGAAGTCCGCCGGTGTCGTCGCCGGGGAGCGCAGCGGCCGCGAGGTGCGCTACCGCCTGGTCGACCACCATCTCAGCGACATCGTGTTGGCCGCGGTCGCCCACGCCGGCGAGTATTCACACGACCACGAACACGAAGGAGGCGCGCCCCATGAGCGGTAGTACTGCCGTCCGCTCCACACGTCAGCGGGCCGCCATCTCGGCGCTGCTGGACAACGTGGAGGAATTCCGGTCCGCCCAGGAGCTACACGACGAATTGCGTCGCCGCGGCGAGGGCATCGGTCTGACCACCGTCTACCGCACGCTGCAGTCGATGGCAGCCGCCGGACTGCTCGACACGTTGCGCACCGATTCGGGCGAATCGGTCTACCGCCAGTGCTCCGACCACCATCACCATCACCTGGTGTGCCGAACGTGCGGCACGACGGTCGAGGTGGAGGGCGCCGCGGCGGAGTCGTGGGCCACCGAAGTTGCTGCGTTGCACGGCTTTTCCGACGTCAGCCACACCATCGAGATCTTCGGGGTGTGTGCGGACTGCGCCTCGACCGTCAGCTGACGCCGTTGCGCGCCAGCGCCAACACGGTCTGCATCGTCAGGGGAGCCAGTTCGACGCCGTCCGCCGAATGCGGGTCGACCCACATGACTTCCTCGATCTCGGCGGCCGCCCGAGGCACACCGTCGAGAATGACCAGGAAAAGATCCGCGTCGACGACGTAGCCGGGCTCGTTGGCCGCCGCAGCGGTGAACCGACCGAGCATTCGAGCCGAGGATTCGTCGACGCCGGTGCCCAACTCCTCGCGGACCTCGCGAACGAGCGCCTCCAACGGCTCTTCGCCCGGCTCGATCTTGCCGCCCGGCTGCATGAACGCCGAGGTGCCACGTTTGCGGACGACGAGCACGTGGTTGCGTTCGTCGAGGACCACGGCGGCGACGATGCGAATGACACTCAC
>Ga0209051_1001195_pt1 | contig 23470 bp, 26 predicted proteins | sample AraplaCvi_mMS_r2_2_FD_184286 | JGI IMG/M metagenome (GOLD analysis project Ga0209051, IMG submission 184286) | Arabidopsis root microbial communities from North Carolina, USA - plate scrape MF_Cvi_mMS_r2 (SPAdes) (version 2) | ecosystem: Host-associated > Plants > Roots > Endosphere | place...
CGGAGATGACCTGGCCGGTGAAACCCCAGACCAGCATTTGGTTGAGCATGAAGGCGGGCCCGGCGAATCGGGTGGTGTTCTCCTTGCGGTACACCATCAACCGGTTCTCGGGATTGACGAACGCGCGGATGGGAACGCGGGCGACGATCGCCGTCTCACCGTCGTCGACGACGCCGACCGGTCCCGGGTCAGGCGAGTAGGCCAGCACGGGGACGACGTGGAAGCCCGACGGCGGGATGAACATCCGGTCCAGCGTGACCAGCGGCTGCAACCGGGTGACGTCGACTCCGGTTTCCTCGTTGGCCTCCCGCAGCGCGGTACCGACGGGTCCGCCGTCGCCGGGGTCGGCCGCACCGCCGGGAAAGGCGGCCTGACCGGCGTGCTGACGCAACGTCGAGGCGCGGACGGTGAGCAGCAGGTCGGCGTCGGGCGGCAAGCCGCCGGACGGCGAGTCGAACGGCCCGGAGAACAGCACCAGGACGGCGGCGTCACGCTTGGTTCCGGTCACCGTCGCGGCGGCGTTGGCGACCTTGATGGCGGCGAGCACGTCGGCGGGCACCCGCTCGCGGTACGCCCGCGGCACGTCGGCGACGTTCTCGAGCAGCGGCTTCAGCCAGGACGGAGCCGCTGCGGCATCGACTGCGGCCGACGGTCCCCCGTCACCGTTCGACATCAACCGCGCACTCCCATCGCCGGATTCACCGCCGCGGCAATCTCATCGGCGCTGGTGAACGCACGCGGCAGGATTTTTGCCACCGTACCGTCCGAACGCAGCACGACGGTGGCGGGCATGACATTGGGCACCTTCAGCGCTGCGGCGACCAGCCGTCGACCGTCCTGCAGGGTCGGCAGCTTCACGCCGAGCTCGGTCAGCCGCAGCAGCGCCGCGGTCTCGTTCTCGTCCTGATGCACGGTCAGCACCGTCACGGCAGGCCCCATGCGCCGCTGGTACTCGGCCATCGCGGGCAATTCGTCGGCGCAGGGCCCACACCAGTAGGCCCAGAGGTTCAGCACCACGTTGCGGCCCGCGACCATCGCCGCGACGTCGGCGCGACTGCCGTCGGCGGCGCACTCGGTCGTTATCCCGCGCAGCTCCCCGGGCGAGGATCCGGGCGACGGGGCGGGACAGGGCGGCAGGTCGGCCTCGGCGCGCGGACCCGCCAGCGCCTCGGCGGTGTCGGCGTCCCGGTGCTCCCTGGCGACGCCCGTGGACAGACCGCCACCGGGATTCCCGGCCGGATCGTCGGCGCCGACCTCGCGCCACAGCGCGACGACCAGTGCCACGATGACGACGAGCCCAGCCAGGGTCCATCGAGTCGATGCGCGCATGGGGCAGGCAAGCTCTACAAGCCGGCCAGCGCCAGGAGGTGTTCGGTCTCGGGGCCCTTGACCAACGCGGCGGCGGTCAACGGATCGGTCGGGCCGAGGCCGAACGACGGGCAGTCCTTGGCCAAGACGCACACCCCGCAGGCCGGTTTCTTGGCGTGACACACCCGGCGGCCATGAAAGATCACCCGGTGGCTGAGCAGCGTCCACTCCTTGCGCGGGATGAGGTCGCCGATCGCGAACTCGACCTTCACCGGGTCCTCGAGCTCGGTCCACCGCCACCGGCGCACCAACCTGCCGAAGTGGGTGTCGACGGTGATGCCGGGAATGTCGAAGGCGTTACCGAGGATGACGTTGGCGGTCTTGCGGCCGATCCCGGGCAGTGTCACCAGCTCGTCGAGCGTCCGCGGCACCTCGCCGTCGAAGCGCGCGACCAATTCCTGGCCGAGACGGATCAGCGAGTTGGCCTTGTTCCGGTAGAAGCCCGTGGTGCGGACGAGGGCCTCCAACTCCTCGCGGTCGGCGGAGGCGTAGTCGGCCGCGGTGCGGTACTTCGCGAACAGGGCGGGGGTGGCCAGGTTGACGCCCTTGTCGGTGCTTTGCGCCGACAGGATGGTCGCGACGGCGAGCTCCAGCGGGTTGGTGAAGTCGAGCTCGCAGTACACGTGCGGAAAGGCTTGGGAGAGCGTGCGATTCATCCGCCTCGCCCGCCGGACCAGGCCGGTGTGAGTTTCGTTGTCGTACTTGGTGGATTTCGGGGCCACCACTGCGCGCGTTGCCACGATCATCAGCCTACTGAGCGAACCGACAAGTCTAAGCGCGGACCGGTGGCAATTCGTGATCCCGCCGAGACCTTCGGCGTGTTTACTTCGCCATGTGTCCTGGTTGCTCGTAGCGTTCATCCCGGTGTTGCTGATGTTGGCGACATTCGGGCTCGACCGCTTGGAGGCGGGTCTGGACGACGACACCGTGTCTCCCGCGGACGTCACCGCGTTCCTCGAACAGGCCAAGGCGGACTGCGCCAAACCCGCGGCGCGCACCGGTGGCGTCGGGAGTTATGAATTGCTCGACGACGGATACGACGACGTCTGCCGGGAAAGCGTATTCACCGATTCGGGACGGCATTTGCCGACGCGCGTGATCATCCCGCACGAATCCAATACGGAATTTCGGACGACTCGGCACGCTTATCGTGTGTAGCGTTGGCATCTCGCGAAGGCGCCAACGCTTAGAATGACTTCGCCATCCCGCAGGGGTGGCCTTCGTGTGTCATGTTTTTGTAGAAGAGCTTGATCCCAACGGCCAAAAAGGGGCAACGTGGACGAGATCCTGGCGAGGGCCGGAATCTTCCAGGGGGTGGAACCGACTGCGGTCTCCGCGCTGACCAAGCAGCTGCAGCCAGTCGACTTTCCGCGTGGACACACGGTGTTCGCCGAGGGCGAGCCCGGTGATCGGCTGTACATCATCATCTCCGGCAAGGTGAAGATCGGTCGACGTTCACCGGACGGCCGCGAGAATCTGCTCACCATCATGGGGCCGTCGGACATGTTTGGTGAGCTGTCGATCTTCGACCCAGGCCCGCGCACGTCGAGTGCCACCACCATCACCGAAGTCCGCGCCGTGTCGATGGACCGTGAAGCGTTGCGCGCGTGGATCGCCGACCGACCCGAGATCGCCGAGCAGCTCCTGCGCGTGCTGGCCCGGCGTTTGCGTCGCACCAACAACAACTTGGCCGACCTGATCTTCACCGACGTTCCCGGTCGCGTTGCCAAGCAGCTGCTGCAGCTGGCGCAGCGCTTCGGCACGCAGGAGGGCGGCGCGCTTCGCGTGACGCACGACCTGACCCAGGAGGAGATCGCCCAGTTGGTCGGCGCATCGCGCGAGACGGTCAACAAGGCGCTCGCCGACTTCGCCCACCGCGGGTGGATTCGCCTCGAGGGCAAGAGCGTCCTGATCAGCGACTCCGAGCGGCTGGCCCGCCGAGCCCGGTAGCCCGCCCACCCCCGCGATTTCGGCGTGATCAGTCGCGTTCACCGCAACCAATCACGCCCAAATCACGCCCTGAGGTAGTCCAGTTGGGCCTGCACGCTCCATTCGGCGTGCTCCCACAGCTTTTCGTCGACGTCGGTGTAGACGTGCTCGACGATCTGGCGTGCGGTCGCATCCTCGCCGAGCATCACCAGCGCGTCGCGCACCTGGTTCAGCCGCTGTTCGCGGTGGGCCAGGTACGTCGCCGTCGCCGCCTCGAGGTCCGCGAGATCCGGCCCGTGCCCGGGTAGCACGGCACGCCCGCTCAGGCCGTTCAACCGTCGCAGCGACTCCAGGTAGTCACGCAGGCTCCCGTCCTCGTTGTCGATGACGGTGGTTCCCCTGCCGAGCACCGTGTCCGCCGTCAGCACGGCGTCGTCCAGGACGAAGGACAGCGAATCGGCGGTGTGCCCAGGCGTGGCCAGCACCGTGATGCGAACGCCAGCGGCGTCGATCACCTCGCCGTCGGTCAGCGGACCGCCAAGCCCGCGAAGGAATCCGCTGCCCACCGAACGCACGACGGCGCCGGTCCGGTCGACGAGCTTGTCGATCCCGTCGGTGTGGTCGCCGTGCTTGTGACTGATCAGTACCAGCGGGATCTTGCCGAGCGCCGCGATCCGCTCGACGTGCGCGTCGTCGTCGGGACCCGGGTCGACGACGACCATCTCGTCGCTGCCCGGCCCCTGCAGCACCCAGGTGTTGGTGCCGTCGAGCGTCATCAGGCCGGGGTTGTCGCACAACAGGACCGAGGCGGTGTCGGTGACCCGCCGCAGTTGGCCGTACGCCGGATGCGCCAGGTCCGTCACGCGACCTCTACGATCAACTCCACTTCCACCGGCGCGTTCAACGGCAACTCCGACACTCCGACCGCCGAGCGCGCATGGACGCCCGCGTCGCCGAAGACCTCACCGAGGAGTTCCGAGGCTCCGTTGACGACGCCGGGCTGACCGTTGAAACCCGGTGCCGACGCCACGAACCCGACGACCTTGACCACGCGGACCACGGAGTCCACGCCGACGAGGGAGTGCACGGCGGCCAGCGCGTTCAACGCACACGTGCGCGCCAGACCCTTGGCCTCTTCGGCGGTGACTTCGCCGCCGACCTTGCCTGCCTGCGGAAGCGCTCCGTCGACCATCGGCAGCTGCCCGGAGGTGTAGACGAGGTTTCCGGTCCGCACGGCCGGAACGTAGGCGGCCAAGGGAGCGACGACGGCGGGCAACTCAATGCCGAGTTCCACCAACCGTTCCGACGGTGTCGCTATCCCCGGGTCGCTTCGCTCCTGCCCTCCGGATGTCATTTTGGCCGCTTCATGTACGCGACGAGCTGCTCACCGGTCGGCCCCGGAACGATGGAGACCAGCTCCCATCCGTCCTCACCCCACTGATCGAGGATCTGCTTGGTCGCGTGCGTCAGTAGTGCCACGGTCACGTATTCCCACCGGGTCAATTCGCTCATGGGCCTGAGCTTATCGGTGCCTGTGCGTCCGATGGCTAGCATGCAGTTGTGAGCAACGATGTTCCCGAATCCAGCAGCCGGAGTTCCGTTGGCTGGCCGTCGCGGTTGACCAAGGCGCGGCTGCACTTCGTCACCGGCAAGGGCGGCACCGGGAAGTCGACGATCGCCGCGTCCCTCGCGCTGGCCCTCGCCGCGGGCGGTCGCCGGGTGCTCCTCGTCGAAGTCGAGGGCCGCCAAGGCATTGCGCAGCTCTTCGACGTGCCGCCGCTGCCGTACGAAGAGGTGAAGATCGCGACCGCCGAGGGCGGCGGTCAGGTCAACGCGCTGGCCATCGACACCGAAGCCGCGTTCCTCGAGTACCTCGACATGTTCTACAACCTCGGCATCGCGGGCCGGGCGATGCGTCGCATCGGCGCCGTCGAGTTCGCGACGACGATTGCACCCGGCCTGCGCGACGTGCTGCTCACCGGCAAGATCAAGGAAATCGTCGCCCGCTCCCAGAAGGACGCCGCCAAGGGGGCGAAGGGGAAGTCGACCGCGTATGACGCCGTGGTGGTGGACTCGCCGCCGACGGGACGCATCGCCCGGTTCCTCGACGTCACCAAGGCCGTCTCGGACTTGGCGAAGGGCGGCCCCGTGCACTCGCAGGCCGACGGCGTGGTCAAGCTGCTGCACTCCGAGCTGACGGCCATCCACCTCGTCACCTTGCTGGAGGCGCTGCCCATTCAGGAGACCATCGAGGCGATCGACGAGCTCAAGGAGCTGGGGTTGCCGATCGGCAGCGTCATCGTCAACCGCAACATTCCGTCCTACCTCGACGCGGACGAGATCGCGAAGGCCGCCGAGGGGGACGTCGACGCGGACTCGGTGCGGGCCGGTCTCGCCAAGGTCGGAATCACGTTGGGCGACGACGACTTCGCCGGCTTGCTCACCGAGACGATTCAGCACGCGACCCGCGTCAGCGCCCGGGCGGAGAGCGCGGCGCAGCTCGACGAGGTCGACATTCCACGGCTCGAACTGCCCGCCATCTCCGACGGCGTCGACCTGGGCAGCCTGTACGAACTCGCCGAAGCACTTGCCCGCCAGGGAGTGCGATGAGCGCTTGCGCGAAGAGAATGAGGTCCAGATGAGCGCTTGCGCGAAGAGAATGAGGTCCAGATGAGCACCGCACCCACCGCGCTCGATCTGCACTCGATCCTGATGGATCGATCCAACCGCGTCGTAGTCTGTTGCGGCGCAGGCGGTGTCGGCAAGACGACGACCGCCGCGGCGATGGCGCTGCGGGCTGCGGAGTACGGCCGAACCGTGGTCGTCTTGACCATCGACCCGGCCAAGCGGCTCGCGCAAGCCCTCGGCATCAAGGACCTCGGCAACACACCGCAGCGGGTGCCGCTGGCCCCCGAGGTGACCGGCGAACTGCACGCGATGATGCTCGACATGCGTCGCACGTTCGACGAGATGGTCATCCAGTACTCCGGCGGTGACCGCGCGGAGGCAATCCTGGAGAACCAGTTCTACCAAACCGTCGCCACGTCACTCGCGGGCACGCAGGAGTACATGGCCATGGAGAAGCTGGGCCAGCTGCTCGGCGAGGACAAGTGGGATCTGGTCGTCGTCGACACTCCACCGTCGCGCAACGCGCTCGACTTCCTCGATGCACCGAAACGGCTCGGCAGCTTCATGGACAGTCGGCTGTGGCGGCTGCTGTTGGCGCCGGGTCGGGGCATCGGCAAGCTGGTGACCGGCGCGGTCGGCCTGGCCATGAAGGCGCTGTCGACCGTTCTGGGGTCCCAAATGCTCTCCGACGCAGCGGGCTTCGTTCAGGCTCTCGATTCGACGTTCAGTGGGTTCCGCGAGAAGGCCGATCGCACCTACGAATTGCTGAAGCGCAGGGGCACGCAGTTCGTCGTCGTCTCGGCCGCCGAGCCTGATGCCCTGCGTGAGGCGTCGTTCTTCGTGGATCGACTGTCGACGGAGAAGATGCCGCTCGCCGGCCTGATCCTCAACCGCACCCATCCCACGCTCTGCGACCTGCAGGCCGACAAGGCACGGGAGGCGGCAGATCAGTTGGCCGCAGGCGACGAGGCGGACGCCCTGGCGGCGGCGGTGCTGCGCGTGCACGCCGATCGGGCGCAGACGGCGAAGCGGGAAGTGCGGCTGCTGTCGCGATTCACCGGCGCCAACCCCCACGTGGCGATCGTCGGCGTACCGTCACTGCCGTTCGACGTGTCCGATCTGGAGGCGCTGCGCGCCATCGCCGATCAGATCACCGGCGACGTGGAGTTTGCCTGACGCCTAGACGGCGCTGCGGTGCTTGCGCTGGGCGGCGAAGAACTCCGACCAGGAGACGACCTCGGGATGCTGCTTGAGCAGGGCCCGGCGCTGACGCTCGGTCATGCCACCCCACACACCGAATTCGACCCGGTTGTCCAGTGCGTCGGCACCGCATTCGGAGATCACCGGGCAATGGCGGCAGATGACCGCCGCCTTTCGCTGAGCGGCGCCACGGACGAACAACTCGTCGGGATCAGCCTGGCGGCAGCGTGCCTGGGAAACCCACGCGATGCGCGCTTCGGCTTCGGCGCTTTGGACCACCACACCGTTGACTGGGGAACTCATGACTGTCCTGCGCGCCGCGGGCCGTATTCCTGACACCAGCGATCCCTTCGTCCAGCCGCCCCCTGCGACGGCCCAGTCCTCGGTGTAGAACGCAACTGCGATCTACGCCACATTGCGATTTGGAGTGTTACCTAGATCGCACTGTCAGTCAAAGCTAGGTGGTCAGGGTGGTTTTGCGCAACAGTCAAATCACGATTTTATGGGACGACCGTGCCGTGATACGTGTTTGCGCGCGTTTTGCGCTTGCGAACCACGTGCCCCACGGGTTAGAAGGACCGCTGCGATGCTGGTAGTGATCGGTCTCGCTACTCTGTAGCCATGTCCGACCGATCGCAGGCGACGCCGCCACCGCGGCGCGTGCCAGCCGCGGTCACCCTGATCAAGCTCGCCTGGTGCGTTTTGCTCGCCAGCGTCGTCGCCGCAGGTCTGATGTTTCCGGTGGTCGGCGGCTTCGGGCTGGTGTCCAACCGCGCCTCCGACGTGGTAGCCAACGGCTCCGCCCAACTGGTCGAGGGCGAAGTTCCCGCGGTGTCGACGATGGTCGACGCCAAGGGCAACCCACTCGCGTGGCTGTACACCCAGCGGCGATTCGAAGTGCCGAGCGACCAGATCGCCAACTCGATGAAGTTGGCGATCGTCTCCATCGAGGACAAGCGATTTGCCGAACACAACGGCGTCGACTGGAAGGGCACGCTCACCGGCCTGTCCGGCTACGTGACCGGGGCGGCCGACACCCGCGGCGGCTCCACCCTCGAGCAGCAGTACGTGAAGAACTACCAGCTGCTGGTGATCGCGCAGACCGACGCCGAGAAGCGCGCCGCGATCGAAACCACGCCGGCCCGCAAGCTGCGCGAGATCCGCATGGCGCTGACGTTGGACAAGACCTTCACCAAGCCGGAGATCTTGACGCGCTACCTCAACCTGGTGTCGTTCGGAAACGGTGCGTTCGGCGTGCAGGACGCCGCGCAGACCTACTTCGGGATCAACGCCTCCGAGCTGAACTGGCAGCAGGCCGCCCTCCTGGCCGGCATGGTGCAGTCGACGAGCACGCTGAATCCCTACACCAACCCCGAGGGCGCCCTGGAACGTCGAAACGTGGTGCTGGACACCATGATCGACAACGTGCCGCAGGAGGCGGACGCGTTGCGCGCGGCCAAGCAGGAGCCGCTCGGCGTGCTCCCTCAGCCCAACGAATTGCCGCGCGGCTGCATCGCCGCCGGCGACCGCGCCTTCTTCTGCGACTACGTACTCGACTACCTCGCCCGCGCGGGGATCAGCAAGGAACAGGTCGCCAAGGGCGGCTACCTCATCAAGACCACCCTGGACCCCGACATCCAGAATTCGGTGAAGTCGTCGATCACCAACTTCGCCGCGCCCGACCTCGACGGCGTCGCCAGCGTGATGAGCGTGATCAGGCCGGGCAAGGACAGCCACCCGATCGTGGCGATGGCGTCCAACCGCACCTACGGCCTCAACACCGACGCCGGCGAGACCATGCAACCCCAGCCGTTCTCGCTAGTGGGCGACGGCGCGGGGTCGATCTTCAAGCTGTTCACCACCTCGGCCGCGCTGGAGATGGGCATGGGCATCAACGCCCAGCTCGACGCCCCGGGCCGGTTCGAGGCCAAGGGCCTCGGCAGCGGCGGCGCGAAGGGCTGCCCGCCCGCCACGTGGTGCGTGCAGAACGACGGCAACTACCGCGGCGCCATCAGCGTCACCGACGCCCTCGCGACCTCCCCCAACACCGCCTTCGCCAAGCTCATTTCCCAGGTCGGCGTACAGCGGACCGTCGACATGGCCGTCAAGCTCGGCTTGCGGTCCTACGCGCTGCCAGGCACTGCCCGCGCCTACGATCCCGACAGCAACGAGAGCCTCGCCGACTTCGTGAAGCGGCAGAATCTCGGGTCGTTCACCCTCGGTCCGATCGAGGTCAACCCGTTGGAGCTGTCCAACGTCGCCGCCACCCTTGCCTCCGGTGGCACGTGGTGCCCGCCCAACCCGATCGACAAGATCTACGACCGCAACGGCAAGGACGTCTCGGTCACGACGGAGACCTGCGAGCAGGTCGTCCCCGAGGGCCTGGCCAACACCCTCGCCAACGCGATGAGCAAGGACGACCAGAGCGGCACCGCGGCGAGCGCCGCGAATTCGGCCGGCTGGAGCCTTCCGGTGTCCGGCAAGACCGGCACCACAGAAGCGCACCGGTCCTCGGGCTTCTTCGGCTTCACCAGCGCCTACGCGGCGGCCAACTACATCTACGACGACTCGACGTCGCCGTCGGACCTGTGTTCGTTCCCGCTGCGCCAGTGCGGCTCTGGCAACCTCTACGGCGGCAACGAGCCGGCGCGCACCTGGTTCACCGCGATGAAGCAGTTCACGCCAGAGGACGTCGCTCTGCCGCCGACCGATCCACGGTACGTCGACGGGGCACCGGGTTCGAAGGTGCCCAGCGTGGCGGGCATGACCCAGGATCTGGCCCGGCAGCGACTGAAGGACGCCGGCTTCCAGGTCGCCGACCAGGCGACACCGGTCAACAGCGGCTCGCCGGCGGGGGCCGTCGTCGGAACGTCCCCCAACGGTCAAACCGTGCCGGGGTCGATCATCACGATCCAGATCAGCAACGGCATTGCACCAGCTCCGCCACCCCCGCCGCCGGGATTCCCCTTCGACCCGAACGACCCGAACGCGATTCCCGCGCCGGTGGGTTCGACCGTCGTGATGATCCCTGGTCTGCCGCCGATCACCGTCCCGGTGTTGGGTCCGCCACCACCGCCGCCACCTCCGTAACCGGCCCGCTGGGGCGGCAACCCGCGATGGCGGTCGCGATGTGGCAGTAGGCTGCTCCCATGTTCGCCCGTTCGACGGTACTGAAGAATTCCGCAGCTGCGGCCGCCGGATCACTGGCCGCGGGGATCGCCTACGCAACCCTGATCGAGCGCAATGCGTTCGTGGTGCGGGAGACGACGATGCCGGTGCTGACGCCGGGGTCCGCTCCGCTACGGGTGCTGCACCTGAGCGACCTTCACATGTCGCCACGGCAGCGCCGTAAACAGGATTGGATCCGCGAGCTCGCCGGCTGGGAGCCCGACCTCGTCATCAACACCGGTGACAACCTGTCGCACCCGAAGGCCGTGCCCTCGGTGGTCCAGGCGCTCGGCGACCTGTTGTCGGTGCCCGGACTGTTCGTCTTCGGCAGCAACGACTACTTCGGGCCGTCGCCGAAGAACCCCACGAACTATCTGTTCAAGAAGTCGCACCGCGTCACCGGCGAACCACTCCCATGGCAGGACCTGCGCGCGGCGTTCACCGAACGCGGCTGGCTGGACATGACGCACACCCGCCGCGAGATCGAGGTCAAGGGTCAGCTGGTCGCCGTTGCAGGCGTCGACGATCCGCATCTCTCCCGCGACCGCTACGACACCGTCGCCGGCGCGCCGAACCCGGCGGCGAACCTGACCCTCGGCATGGCCCATGCGCCGTACACGCGCGTCCTCGACCGCTTCGCGGCCGACGGGTATCAGCTGGTGCTGGCCGGACACACGCATGGCGGGCAACTGTGCCTGCCGTTCAAGGGCGCGCTGGTCACCAACTGCGATCTCGACCCGTCGCGCGCCAAGGGACCGTCGCGGTGGGGCGCCAACATGCAACTGCACGTCTCCGCGGGGCTCGGCACGTCGCCGTACGCTCCCTACCGGTTCTGCTGCCGTCCGGAGGCGACCCTGCTGACGTTGGTGGCCGCGCCGACCGGCGGCGGCAGCCTCGGCAGCCGGGTGAGCATGTCGCACCCGACAGTATCGGCGCGTTGACCGACCGCGACTCCGTCGTCGTCCGCCGTCACCACCGCGAGTGGGTGGACGACGCGATACGGCTGATCGAGGCCGACGCGAGGCGAAGCGCCGACACTCACCTGTTGCGGTACCCGCTGCCTTCGGCGTGGTGCGACGGGGTGGACGGCGTGAACGTCCAGCTGTACTTGAAGGACGAGACCACCCACATCACCGGCAGCCTCAAGCACCGACTGGCGCGGTCGCTGTTTCTGTACGCGCTGTGCAACGGCTGGGTCGGCGAGAACACGACGATCATCGAGGCGTCGTCCGGTTCGACGGCGGTCTCCGAGGCGTACTTCGCGGCGATGCTGCGGTTGCCGTTCATCGCCGTGATGCCGTCGTCGACGAGTGCCGCGAAGATCCGACTGATCGAATCACAGGGTGGCCGTTGCCATTTCGTCGCCCAGTCCGGCGAGGTGTACGCCGAGGCGGAGCGGCTGGCCAAGGAGACCGGCGGCCACTACCTCGACCAGTTCACCAACGCCGAGCGGGCCACCGACTGGCGCGGGAACAACAACATCGCCGAGTCGATCTTCGACCAGATGCACGAGGAACGATTCCCGATTCCGGACTGGATCGTCGTCGGAGCGGGCACCGGCGGCACCAGCGCGACGATCGGCCGCTATCTGCGCTACCGGCGCCACGCCACGCAGTTGTGCGTGGTGGACCCGCAGAACTCGGCGTTCTTTCCGTCCTACGCCCAGGGCAATCGTGACGTGGTGGGGTCGTCGTCGCGGATCGAGGGCATCGGCAGGCCACGGGTCGAGCCGTCGTTCCTACCGGGGGTGATCGACCGAATGATGGTGGTTCCGGACGCCGCTTCGGTGGCGACGGCCCACCACGTCAGCGGGGTCCTCGGCCGCAAGGTCGGGCCTTCGACGGGCACCAACGTGTGGGGGGCGTTCAACCTGCTCGCCGAGATGATTTCAGCCGGCCGCAGCGGGTCGGTGGTGACGCTGCTGTGCGACGCCGGCGAGCGCTATGGCGATACCTACTTCGACTCGGAGTGGCTCGCCAGCCAGGGGTTGGACCCCTCGGCGTCGGCTTCGGTGCTCCAAGAATTCGAGCGTTCGGGCCGCTGGGCCTGATCGCCGCTCTGGAATGCGCTACGGCTGAAACGGTCGGACGTCGCGAACAGCCACAAGGCGGCGATGGCGAACAACCCGAAGTACATCGTGGCTCCCAAGCCGGTCATGTGAACGCCTCTCCCGAGAAATCGTCGAACGTAGTGGTTACAACGCTGCCGCGCGGGGATTCCATTCCGCACGTCGGCGTCGATGCCGTGGTTCGACACTGTCTACCCATTCGCCTCGGGGCTAACCAAGGGGCGTGGTGGCGCAGGGCGTTTCGCGTCCGACTGGCTTGGTGCGTTAAGCTATCGAGGCTCTACGCGGGGTATGGCGCAGCTTGGTAGCGCGCTTCGTTCGGGACGAAGAGGTCGTGGGTTCGAATCCCGCTACCCCGACCGCGTAATGGCAGAACAGAAGCCCCAGCCGGGTTCCACCGGCCGGGGCTTTCTGCTGTCGGGGCCGCCGTCAGGGCAGCAGGATGTACGTCATACCCGCGACGTTCTGGATGTCGCGGTCGTTCCAGAGTCCCTCGCCTGCGACGCCGTTCATCTCCGTCACGTGGATGTATTGCCCACCCGCGGACACGGAGTCCACCCAGGCGACGTGGCCGTAACCGCCTGCACCGGCGACGCCCGGCTGGAAGACGACGATCGACCGGTTCTGCGGGGTGTCGACGACGGTGTAGCCGGCGGCCGCCGCCGTGTTCGTCCACTCCAGCGCATTCCCGCGCATTGCCGGATAGGAGCCGGTTGCCTCGAACCACTTCTCCGCGACGCCCCAGGTGCACTGCCCGGGGGCCCCTGGGTTGACCGACTGGGTGCGGCCGACCGTGCGGATGGCCAGTTGGTCGACGGAGTCGGCCGATGCCGGGGCCGCGACGACGACGGCCTGCGCGCCCATTCCGGCCGCGAAGGCGGCGACCGCCAGTGCCGCGAGCCCGCGCCGAACGGTGGCCCCGAACGACCTCGACTGATGCTTGGTGGTGCTGTGGCGTTCATGCGATTCAAAATCGGACATGTTAAACCTCTCGCGCGATGGTCCTCCCCGACCCGCCACATGAGGTTATATCAAAACGGTCACGATTTCGTACCGAATCGTTACGCCGACGCGCTACTAGGCCTTGACGAGCACCCGATCGGCGTCTTCGTCGTGCTGGTGCGCCTTCGCATAGATCGCGAAGGAGCCGTATTCGGCCAGCCCAAGCAGGAGGACCGGCCACACCGCACCCGCGGCGAGGCTCAGACCAAGGCGTTGCGGCCCGGGTCGGCGCTCGTCGCCGAGACGGGCGCTGGCGACGAACACCACGATTGCGGCAACCAGAGCCACGGCGGTGTACCCGACGAGCATTGTCACGACCACGATGTCTCCCTCGTAGGTTTGCTGTTGGCAAATGGGCTTCCCATAATGCCGCAAACCAAACCGATGGCCGCTAACCAGCGGCTTTGCGAAGCTTGTCGAGCAGCGGCGCGGCGGCCTGGTCGAGGAAGCGGTCCTGTCCCTCGTCGCCGACCTGAACCAGGGCGATGTCGGTGAAGCCCGCCTCCCAGTACTCCCGCACCGCCTCGACGATGGCGTCCAGGTCCGGTCCACACGGGATTGACGACGCCACGTCCTCTTCGCGGACGAACTGGGTGGCCCCCGCGAAACCAGCCGTCGTCGGAAGGTCGGCGTTCACCGACCAACCGCCGGCGAACCACCGGAACTGCTCGTGGGCCCGAGCGACGGCCGCAGCCTCGTCGGTGTCCCAGCAGATGGGGATCTGGCCGACCACCCGGGAGTCGCCGGGCAGACCGGTGCCCTTGCGGGCCGCGTGCCAGCCGTCGACGAGTTCTTTGTCGGGTTCGACCGCGATGAGGTGATCCACCAACGGCGACAACGTCTCGACCGAGCGCTCCCCGGACACTGCGGCGGCGATCGCGACGGGAACCTCGGGCACGTCCCACAGCCGCGCCGAGTCGACCTCGAAGTAGTCGCCCTTCCAGTCGACCAGTTCACCGGTGAACAGCTCGCGGATGATCTGGACGGCCTCACGCAACATGTCTTGGCGCCGCTTGATCGTCGGCCAGCCCTTGCCGACGACGTGCTCGTTCAGGTTCTCGCCGCTGCCGACACCGAGGGTGAACCTGCCGTCGGCAAGGATCTGCAGCGTCGCGGCCTGCTGCGCGACGACGGCGGGGTGATACCGAACCGTCGGACACGTGACGTAGGTGAACAGCTCGACCCGCTCGGTGGCCTGCGCCACCGCCCCTAGCAGCGTCCACGCATTTGGCGCATGGCCCTGCGCCGCCAGCCACGGGGAGTAGTGGTCGCTGGAGACCTCGAAGTCGAAGCCCAGACGTTCAGCCGAAACCGCATACTCCACAAGCTGTTTCGGGCCGCTCTGCTCTGTCATCAGGGTGTAGCCGAATCGCGTCATGCATGAACGGCTACCCAGGAACGGCGGCGGAAAACCGCTTAGAGGCGGTCCTTCACCGCCGCCGAGAGACGCGACGAATCCGCCTTGCCCTCGGCGATGGCCATGGCCGCCTTCATCACCTGCCCCATTTGCTTGGCGCCCGGCCGCTGGCCGGTCTCCTCGGCCACCTGGGCCAAGGCGGTGTCCACGACGTTGGCGAGCTCGTCCTCGTTGAGCTGCCGTGGCAGGTAGTCGTCGATCACCTGAGCCTCCGCACGCTCGTTGGCGGCGAGCTCACCTCGACCGTTGGTGACGTAGATCTCGGCGGCCTCGCCGCGCTTGCGCGACTCGCGAGCCAACACCTTGAGTACCTCGTCGTCGGACAGCTCGCGGACCTGCTTGCCCGACACCTCCTCGGCCTGGATCGCGGCGAGCAGCATCCTGATCGTCGCCGTGGTGAGCTTGTCCCGTGCCTTCATCGCCACCGTGAGGTCGGCGCGCAGCCGATCCTTGAGTTCCGCCATGGCGTAGACGCTACGCTCGGGCACCCCGTGCACGTTGTGAATATTCACCGGCATCGACAGGATGGGAAACATGAGCAGCGACGCCGGCGGCCCAAGCGCCCCACCGCCGCCCGCATATCCGCCGCCCGGCTACGCGCAGGTCCCCTCGGGTTACCCCTCCCCGCCCGGGTACGCGCCGCCGGGATACCCACCGCCGTCTGGCTACTACCCGCCGCCGGGGTATTCGGGGTATCCGCCGCCCGGCTACCCGCCGCCTGGGTATCCGCCGATGGGGCCGCCCCCCGCACTCAAACCCGGCATCATTCCGCTGCGTCCACTCGGGATGGGCGACATCTTCAACGCCGCGGTGTCCTACATCCGCGCCAACCCCAAGGCCACGCTCGGTCTGACCACCGTCGTCGTCGTCATCGCCCAGGTCGTCGCGCTGCTCCTCCAGATCGGGCCGTTGGCGAGCAGCGGCCTGCTGTCACCCGGCCTCGGCGAGTACGGCCAGTCCGATCCCACGGAGATGTCCGAGGGATCCATCGTCGCGCTGCTGTTGTCCACCGCCGCAGGCACCATCACCACCGTCTTCGCCGCGATCGTGCTCAGCGGTCTGCTCACGGTCGTGGTGGGCCGGGCCGTGTTCGGTGCGACGATCGGCGTCGGTGAGGCGTGGCGACGGGTGCGGGGCCGCCTCCTCCCGCTGCTCGGCATCACCGCACTCGAGATGGTCGGCGCCACGGTGCTGATCGCCGTCGTCGTCGGCGTGGTGGTAGCCGTCGTCGAACTCGTCGGCGGCGCAGCGGCGTTCGTCGTCGGCGCGCTCCTCGGCCTGGCGGTGGTCGCCGCGCTCGCCTACCTCTACACGGTGCTGAGTTTCGCACCGACGCTGATCGTGTTGGAACGCATCGGCATCGGTGCTGCGATCACCCGCTCCTTCCGCCTGGTCAAAGGTGACTTCTGGAGGGTGTTCGGCATCCAACTGCTGGCGGTCGTGGTCGCCGGCGTGGTGTCCGGTGCGGTCACGGTGCCGTTCAGCCTGGTCGGCCAGGTCATGCTCATCATGGGCGAGTCGACCAGCACGACGGTCATCGCCGTGGTGCTGATCAGCGTCGGTGGCGCGATCGGCCAGATCATCACGGCGCCGTTCAGCGCCGGCGTCGTCGTGCTCCTCTACGCCGACCGACGGATCAGAGCCGAGGCCTTCGACTTGGTGCTGCAGACCGGGGCGACGGGGGCCGTCGGTTCCACCGACAACCTGTGGCTCACCCAGCGCCGCTGACGTGTCCACCATCGACATCGACCGCGACGCGGCGCACGACGCCGCCCAGCGCGAACTGAGCAAGCCCATCTATCCGCGCGGCTCGCTCACCGATCAACTGGCGCGACTGCTGGACGACCTGCTGTACGACATCGTGTCCGGCGGTGCATCGATACCGGGCGGCTGGCTCACGATCACCGTCCTGCTCATCCTGGTGGCGGCGGCCGTCGTCGTGGCCGTGCGAGTGGCGCGACGCACCATGCGAACCAGTCGTGGCCGCCAAAGCGCATTGTTCGGATCCGTCGAGATGAGCTCGGCCGAACATCGGTCGGCCGCCGAATCGGCGGCGGCGCGCGGGGATTGGGCCTCGGCGATCAGGCATCGCCTACGCGCGGTGGCCCGCCACCTCGAGGAGACCGCGGTCTTGTTGCCCGTCCCCGGTCGCACCGCGACCGAGCTCGCCCGTGACGCAGGTCAGGCCCTTCCCGGCTTGTCGGGTGAATTGCGCACGGCTGCAACCGCTTTCAACGACGTCACCTATGGGGAGCTGCCCGGCACCGAGAGTGCGTACCGGATGATCGCCGATCTGGACGGCCAGCTCCTCGACCACGTCGTCGGCAGCACGGCCGACCAGAGCGCATCCGCCACCGCAGACGGCTGGGTCGAAGTGCGATGACCGACACCACGTCCGCGGTCGGCACCACCGTCGTCCAGCGGTGGCGGACCGCGCGGTGGGTGGTGCTGGCCCTGGTGCTCATCGTGGCCGTCTCGGCCGTCTCGGCCTACCTGACCGCTCCCCGCCAAGGCGGCAGGATGAATCCCGACGCCACCACGCCCGACGGCGCCCACGCGCTGGTCGCCCTGCTGCGGGATCATGGCGTCGACGTGGTCACCGCCAAGGACCTCGCCGGGGTAGAACGGGCCGCGCGCCCCGATTCCCTAGTGCTGATGGCGCCAACGCCCTATCTCGTCGACGATGCTGCCCTGCAACGAATCGCCAAGCTTCCTGGTGACGTGCTGCTCGTCGAGCCGACGTCGTGGACGAGGGAGGCGTTGGCTCCGAAGATCAAGCGTTCGCAAGACTCGAGCTTCGGCGGCGAACCCCGATGCGACATGGCCGAGGCCACCCGCGCGGGCCAGGTGCAGCTCAACCTCAGCGACACCTACGAACCGGTCGACGGCGCCGCACTCACCCGTTGCTACGACGGCGCACTGGTCCGCTACGCCGAAGGTGGCCGCACGGTCACCGTCGTCGGCACCGCGGACTTCATGACCAACGCGGGGCTGTTGCGGGAGGGCAACGCCGCTCTGGCGATGAATCTGGCCGGCGCCCGGCCGACCCTGATCTGGTACACCCCCGACCGGATCGAGGGCGAATCGGACGGCGCCACCTCGGTCATGGACCTCATTCCCGGCCGAGTCGGCTGGATCGTCCTACAACTATGCCTCGCAGTCGGATTCGTCGCGCTGTGGCGGGGCCGTCGGATCGGCCCGCTGGTGGCCGAAGACCTTCCCGTCGTCGTGCGCGCCTCGGAAACCGTCGAGGGTCGCGGCAGGCTGTACCGGTCGCGGCGGGCCCGTGATCGCGCCGCGTCGGCACTGCGGACCGCGGTGCTGCTGCGCATCGTCCCCCGGCTCGGCCTCGGCTCCCAGTCCGACCCCGCATCCGTCGTCGAGACGGTCGCCAACCGCATTCGGTACGACCCGGCCACCGTCGAATACGCGCTGTTCGGGCCCGATCCCTCCGACGACGCACAACTGGTAAGCCTCTCGCGGCTACTCGACGACATCGAAAGGCAGGTCGCCACCTCGTGAATCACCCATCGACTTCCACCACGGACGCCGACGCCGCTCGAAACGCCTTGCTTGCATTGCGTTCCGAGATCGCCAAGGCGGTGGTCGGACAGGACGCCGTGATCAGCGGCCTGGTGATCGCGCTGCTGTGCCGAGGCCACGTGCTGCTGGAGGGTGTCCCGGGAGTCGCCAAGACGTTGTTGGTGCGCACGTTGGCGGCGGCGCTTCAACTCGACTTCAAGCGCGTCCAGTTCACCCCGGATCTGATGCCGGGTGACGTCACTGGATCGCTGGTGTACGACGCCCGTACCGCGGAGTTCGAGTTCCGCGCCGGTCCGGTGTTCACCAATCTCCTTCTCGCAGACGAGATCAACCGCACGCCACCGAAGACCCAAGCCGCCCTCCTGGAGGCCATGGAGGAGCGTCAGGTCACCGTCGACGGCGACGCCCGCCCACTGCCCGACCCGTTCATCGTCGCGGCGACGCAGAACCCCATCGAGTACGAGGGCACCTACCAACTGCCGGAGGCGCAACTCGACCGCTTCCTGCTCAAGCTCAACGTCCCGCTGCCGCCGCGCGACCAGGAGATCGCCATATTGTCCAGGCATGCCCGGGGTTTCGACCCGCGAGACCTGTCGGGGATCCGCCCCGTCGCGGGACCTGCGGAGCTCGCTGCTGGACGCGAGGCCGTCCGCCAGGTCCTGGTTGCCGACGAAGTGATGGGTTACATCGTGGACATCGCCGGGGCGACGCGAATGTCTCCGGCCCTTCAACTCGGCGTCTCACCACGCGGCGCGACGGCGCTGCTCGCGACCGCGCGATCGTGGGCGTGGTTGTCGGGGCGCAACTACGTCGCTCCCGACGACGTGAAGGCGATGGCGCGGCCGACGCTGCGACACCGGATCGCGCTGCGACCCGAGGCGGAACTCGAAGGAGCCACTCCCGACGGCGTCCTCGACGGCATCCTGTCCGCGGTGCCGGTACCCCGCTAGTGGTGCTCACCGGCCGGGCCGGATTGGTTGCCCTGATTTGCGTCCTGCCCGTTGGGGTTTCCCCCTGGCCTGCAGAGACCTTCGTGGTCCTGCTGGTCCTGCTGGTGGCGGCGATCGTGGCCGACGCAGTACTGGCGGCGAACACCCGGCGGCTGCACTTCACCAGGCTGGGCGACGGAGCCGCACGGTTGGGTGAACCGGTCGACACGGGCCTGATCGTGGAGAACCCCGGCCGCCGCGAACTCCGCGGTTGGATTCGCGACGCCTGGGCACCGTCGGCGCGCGCGGAGCCACGCACCCACGTCGTGAAGATCCGTGCCGGACAACGACTTCGGATCGAGACGACGTTGCGTCCGATCCGCCGCGGTGACCAGCAAGCGGCGCTGGTCACGGCGCGGTCCGTCGGCCCCATGGGGTTGGCGGGCAGGCAGAGCTCGCACCGCGTGCCGTCCCAGGTGCGGATCCTGCCGCCGTTCCTGTCGCGCAAGCATCTGCCGTCACGGTTGGCGAAGCTCCGCGAGCTCGACGGGGCCGTCCCCGTCCTGATCCGCGGTCAGGGCACCGAGTTCGACTCGCTGCGCGAATACGTCGTCGGCGACGACGTCCGCTCCATCGACTGGCGCGCCACGGCGCGACGGGCCGACGTCGTGGTCCGCACTTGGCGCCCGGAGCGAGACCGCAGGGTGGTCATCGTCTTGGACACCGGCCGGACGTCGGCGGGTCGTGTCGGCGTCGACCCCACGTCGGGGGACCCGAGCGGCTGGCCGCGCCTGGACTGGTCGATGGACGCGGCACTGTTGTTGGCGGCCTTGGCATCTCGGGCGGGCGATCACGTCGACTTCATCGCCCACGATCGGGTGCCGCGGGCCGGGGTGTACGGCGCGACGCGCTCCCAGCTGCTGCCCCAGCTCGTCGAGGCGATGGCACCGCTTCAGCCCGCGCTGGTCGAGTCGGACGCCGCGGCGACGGTCGCGACGGTGCAGCGGCGGATCCGACGGCGGGCGCTGGTGGTGTTGCTGACCGACCTGAATTCTTCGGCGCTCGACGAGGGCCTGATGGAGGTGCTGCCGCAGCTGGCCGCCCGGCACCAGGTGGTGCTGGCCGCGGTCGGCGATCCGCGCGTCGACCGCCTTGCCGCGGGCCGGGCCGACGCCGCGCAGGTGTACGACGCGGCCGCCGCAGAGCGGTCCCGCAACGACCGCGGTGCCATGGCGGCACGGCTACGGCGGCACGGCGTCGACGTCGTCGACGCGATGCCGGAGGAGTTGGCGCCCGCGTTGGCGGACCGCTACCTGGCGATGAAGGCCTCCGGAAAGCTCTAGCCAGCCCCAGCCCCCGCCCCTCCCCGCGAGCAGACGTAAACGGCCCTGAATCCGGCCGAATGAGGGCCGTTTGCGTCTGCTCGCGGCGGCAACGTCAGGACGTCGGGAGCAGATCCGGGGCGTCGTCGACGTCACCGGTCTCGCCGGCCCGCGCGGCCTTGCGGCCGAAGTGGACCACGTAGGACAGGAACGCGAGCTCGGCGGCGACACCGATCGCGATCCGCACGAACGTCGGCAGCGGAGACGGCGTCACCAACGCCTCGATGAGACCCGACACCAGCAGCACGACCACCAACCCGACGGCCACCGAGACGACGGCACGCCCCTGCTCGGCCAACACCTGACCGCGCGGCCGGTCCCCTGGTGAAACCACCGACCATCCGAGCCGCATCCCCACCGCCGCGGCGAGGAACACAGCCGTCAGCTCGAGCAGCCCGTGGGGGGTCAGCAGGCCGAGGAACACGTCGCCCTTGCCCGCGTCGAACATCAGCCCGCCGATGACTCCGGCGTTGGCGGCGTTCTGGAACAGCACGTATGGGATGGGCAGGCCGAGGACCACGGCGTAGCCGATGCATTGCGCAGCAACCCAGGAGTTGTTGATCCACACCCGCAGCGCGAACGAACCCGCCGGGTTCTCGCTGTAGTACGAGGCGAAGTCGTGGTTGACCAGTTCTGCGACGTCGGAGGGGGTCCCGACGGCGGCCTGCACTTCGGGGTTGCCCGCCACCCAGCTCCCCATGAGAACGGCCACGACGACGGACGCGACCGCCGCTCCCAGCCACCATCGCCACGCGCGGTACGCCACGACGGGGAACGACACCGTCCAGAAGCGGGCGAACTCGCTCCACACCGGGGCGTGGGCACCGGTGACCGCCGACCGCGCCGAGGCGACCAGGCCCGACAGCCTGCCGACGAGCACCGAGTCACTCGACGCGCTGCGCACCATGGACAGATGGGTCGAGACGCGTTGGTACAGGTCCACCAGCTCGTCGACCTCGGCACCGGTCAGTTTGCGGCGACGCTTGACCAGAGTCTCGAGCCTGTCCCACGCGGGCCGGTGGGCCAGCACGAATGCGTCGACGTCCACACGGGCGAGCCTAGTAGCGTGGGGCGGCATGGTGGCCAAGCCCGAGCCGATGGTCACGGGTGACGCCGTCGTCCTCGACGTTCAGATCGCCCAGTTGCCGGTGCGTGCCCTGGCCGCGCTGATCGACCTGACGGTCGTCTTCATCGCCTACATCCTCGGGTTCACGCTGTGGGCCGTCGCCGATCTCGACGACGCGCTGTCGGCGGCGGTGCTCATCGTCTTCACGGTGCTGAGCATCGTCGGCTATCCCGTCGTCTTCGAGGTTGCCACCCGGGGCCGGTCGCTGGGCAAGATGGCGCTCGGCCTGCGCGTCGTCTCCGACGACGGCGGCCCGGAACGCTTCCGCCAGGCCCTCTTTCGAGCACTGTCGGGGTTCATCGAGATCTGGATGTTCGCAGGGGCGCCCGCGGTCGTGTGCAGCATGCTGTCGACCAAGGGCAAGCGGATCGGCGACGTGTTCGCGGGCACCATGGTGATCAGCGAGCGTGGGCCGAAGATGCCGCCTCCCGTTCCGATGCCGCCGGCCCTGGCGTGGTGGGCGTCGTCGCTGCAGCTGTCCGGGTTGCGGCCCGAGCAAGCGGAGCTGGCCCGCCAGTTCCTCGCGCGAGCAAGTCAACTCGAGCCCGCGATGCGCGATCAGATGGCGCATCGCATCTACGCCGAGGTGGTCGCCCAAATTTCGCCACCGCCCCCGGCGTCGGCGCCCCCGCCGCTGGTGCTCGCCGCCGTGCTGGCCGAGCGTCATCGCCGGGAGCTCGCCAGGTTGCGTCCGTCGGCCTCCACGGCGTGGCCGCCCACGCCCACGGGACCGGCGGCTCCGCTCCCGACCGGCTACGCGAATCCACCGGGGGGCTTCACCAGCCCCGATTGATGGGACACTACTGTCCCACTATGGGTCACGTGTGCTAAATTAGTGCACATGACTGCATCGCTGTCGGCCATTGGTGGCCCACGCTCGAGAACGCGCAAGGCGATTCTCGACGCGGCGATGGACGTGCTCGGGACCAACCCGAACGCCTCACTCGGTGACGTCGCCGCGGCGGCAGACGTGGGCCGCAGCACCTTGCACAGGTATTTCGCCGAGCGCACCGACCTGCTGCGCGCCCTTGCACTGCACGTCCACGAGCTGAGCAAGGGGGCCATCGAGCGCGCCGAGCCCAACTGTGGGCCGCCGGTCGAGGCGTTGCGCCGGGTGGTCGAGTGTCAGCTGGATCTGGGCCCGATCGCGTCGTTCATCTACTGCGACTCGTCGATCGTTCGCGACGAGGAGCTGACCGCCGAACTCGACACCGGCGACGAACTGATCGTCGAGGTGCTCGACCGGGTGGCCACCCAGGGCACCGCCGGACCGCCGGGGTGGCCCCGCCTCGTCTTCTGGGCGCTCCTGGACGCCGGCCACGACGCCGCGCGTCAGGGCGCCCCCCGCGTGCAAGTGGTCGACGCCATCATGGCCAGCCTGACCCAGGGCACCATCAACCCGAATCAGTCTTAGCGTCAGGGGTTTTCACCCCACCAAGTTTCAGCAGTTCTCAGGAGTAACGAAATGTCCATCCGAATGGACGCCCCCCCGACGTCCACCCCCACACCGCGGCGCGCCTGGTTCGCGCTCGCGGTGCTCATGCTGCCGGTGCTCCTCATCGCCGTCGACAACACCGTGCTCGCCTTCGCGCTGCCCAGCATCGCCCAGGACTTCCGCCCGCCAGCCACCACCCAACTGTGGATCGTGGACGTCTACTCCCTGGTGCTCGCCGCCCTCCTGGTGACGATGGGCAGCCTCGGCGACCGGGT
>Ga0209051_1001196_pt1 | contig 23443 bp, 32 predicted proteins | sample AraplaCvi_mMS_r2_2_FD_184286 | JGI IMG/M metagenome (GOLD analysis project Ga0209051, IMG submission 184286) | Arabidopsis root microbial communities from North Carolina, USA - plate scrape MF_Cvi_mMS_r2 (SPAdes) (version 2) | ecosystem: Host-associated > Plants > Roots > Endosphere | place...
ACGGTTCACTGCCACCGTCGGGTTGACTCCCATGAGGTACCTGTTGGAGTGGCGGGTGGCGCTGGCCAAGAACCTGTTGAGAACCGACGCGCCGACGGTGGCGCAGCTGGCCCAGCTGGTCGGCTACCAGTCCGCGACCGCGTTCACCACGGCGTTCACCCGGGTGGCCGGCTGCTCGCCGAGTGAGTACGCCCGAACCTGCACCGGCGACGAGTAATGATTCGCCGCCCGTCGGACGTTTCCCTCGGTGACCGACCACCGACCCGACCGGGTCACGACCACCTGGGAGCACCATGCCCGACGCCACCGACCGCAGCGCCATCTTCGCCGCCCTGGCGAAATCGGCGCCAGGACCACTGCTGGACTGCTTCGGCGGGCTGGTGCAGATCGTCAGCAGGGCACCCGGATTCTGGGTGTTGCGCGGCGTGGTCCCGCCGGGTTCGTCTGTCCCGCTTCATCATCACGCCGACGCGGAGGACTTCCTCATCCTCTCCGGCACCCAGCAGGTGCTCGTCGCCGACGACGACGGCGTGTTGGCGTGGCAGGACGCCCACGCCGGTGACTACATCCGCGTCCCCGGTCGGGCGTGGCACTCGCACCGCAACGTCACCGACGAACCAGCCGTGGATCTGATCGTCACGACCCCGCGCCTCGGTCGGTTCTTCGAGGAGATCGGCCGGCCCGTGACCGACGACATGGCGCCGCCCACGGCCGAGGAGGTCGCGAACTTCGTCGCCAAGTCCCACGAATACGGCTACGTGCTGGCCAGCCCGGAGGACAACGCCGCCTACGGCATCGAGGTCCCGGACTTCGCCAGCTTCTAGGCCGCGTGCCTGTGGACGAACGGGCGGCTGTGGATGACGGGCCCGCCGACGGGGTCGGTTGTCGGTGCGGTCCCGCACGGTGTGGGCATGACGCAATCGTGGACCCGCGCCCAACTCGGCGCTCTCGGTGAGCAGCTCGCGGTCGACTACCTGACCGCGCACGGGCTGCAGGTGCTGACCCGCAACTGGCGATGCCGGTACGGCGAGTTGGACGTGATCGCCACCGATCCCGCCGTCGGCGCGGTGGTGTTCGTCGAGGTGAAGACGCGCACCACCGACCGGTTCGGGGGCGTCGAGCAGGCGGTGACCCCGCAGAAGCTGCGGCGGTTGCGCCGGCTGGCCGGGGTGTGGCTGGCCGCTCAGGACCGTGGCTGGTCGACCATGCGCATCGACGTGGTCGGCGTTCGGATCGGTCGCAGTGCGACGCCGGAGATCACCCACCTGCAGGCGGTGGGGTGATGGCGCTGGGACGGGCGTATTCGGTCGCGGTCCGCGGAGTGGACGGCACGATCGTGGAGATCGAGGCCGACATCACCAACGGGCTGCCGGGGGTGCATCTGGTCGGGCTGCCCGACGCGGCGCTGCAGGAGTCCCGCGACCGGGTGCGGGCGGCAATCGCCAACTGCGGCAACGAATGGCCGCAGACGCGTCTGACGCTTGCCCTGTCGCCAGCGACCCTGCCGAAGATGGGGTCGGTCTACGACATGTCGTAAGGTGCTCGCCCACCGTTATAACGTCGCAGCTCGCTGGTCTTCGGCGCTTAGAACTTGGTATCTATTCAGCTCTTCGCTAGTCCTGCGACGAGTGCCCTCCAGGTAGCGGGTTTCTGATCGTCATGTTGCGGAGTTGATCGGCGAGGTTTCGAATCTCACCCTGTAGGGCAGCGACCTGTTGGGCGGTTGCCGCGCCTTCGGCGGTGTCCTCTTCGGCGACGCGTTGCACGATCCATGACGCGAGCGAAGCGGTAACCACGCCGATAAGGCTGATCCCGCCCAACATCAACAACACCGCGACGATCCTGCCGGTGGTGGTTTTTGGGTACAAGTCGCCGTATCCGACAGTCGTGACCGTGGTGATCGACCACCACAGTGCCTTGCCGAACGATGTGATCAGCGCGTTGGGCTGATCACGTTCCTGCTCTAGTACCGCCAACGACCCGACGTAGATCAGAAGGGCGACACCGCCGACCGTGTAGATCACGATCCGTCCCCGTATGGCGTTGCCCACCGCCTTCTGCAAGGCGCCAACCAAGATGACGAGTCGCAGCAGCCGTAGCGGACGCAGAAGAGGTAGGGCAACCACCGCTAGGTCGAGGAGGTGCTTCACGAACCATCGACGGCGATCGGTTGCCAAGGCGAAGCGCGCCACATAGTCGAGGACGAAGACACTCCAGATGACCCAGCTCATCACCCCCAGCACGGTGGCTTCGACGCCGTGCGGTCGGCCAAGTACCTGCACCGAATAGACGGTTAAGAACGCGATCGCAACCGCTGCGAGAGGCCATTCGGCTCGCCGCTCCCACCGATCAAGCCTGGGTTGACTGTCCATGGCCTTAAGTCTCCTGCACCGGTAAGAAGAGGATGGGCTCAGGCGGCTGAAGGGTTCGGGAACGACGCCTGCAACCACGCAGTCACCGCCGCCACGTCGCCGTATCCGTTGCCGCGCAACGCATCGACGACGTCACGTCCACACACTAGGGCTATCGGGTGGCCGTCCTGACGTACTTCGTCGTAGACCTGAGCGTTGAAATGAGACAGCGTCAGGAAGACGCCGAAGTTCCTGTACCGGAGACGTGAGACCAGTCTGCTGACGTCGCGGACCCCGACGACCGTGGTCGGCGCGTAGCACTTCGCTTCCAGTGCGAAGTCGATCTTGACGGGGTCTGCCGCCGGTCCAAGTACGTACTCTCCGACGGCATCACGCCCCCCGTCGCGGCTGGGCCGGGTGACGTCAACCGCGCCGGTCGACGGTGCGATCAAGCGCAAGATCTCGACCGCGCACTTCTCGAAGTCAGTGGGCCGTTCGTGGAAGTGGGCGTGGATGGCGGCTAACATTGCCTGGCCTGCCTGGTCGGTGGGAACTTGTTCGGCAGGCTTGCGGATGATGGTCGTCGACGGGGCTGTCAGCATCGTGTACACGCGCCCCGTCACCCACTGGCGCCAGGCACCGGGACAGAATCAGATTCAGTCGGTGGGACACCGGCGACCAAGTCGTCGATCCAGTGCCGCGACACCTCGGGTACGTCGAGCAAGCTGAACTTCGCGCGGTAGTTCTGAAATCGGAGGCCCCCCTTGCTTCGCCAGATCGCGTTCAAGTCGTCGTCGGCGGACAGTGTTTCGGCGCCGGGCGCCAGCAGGCCTCGGAACCGGACCGCCCATCCAGGCGACGTCCTCTCGAAGAGAAAGAAGGGCGCAACCGTAGATCGACCAGCAGCGGTGCCGTGCGCGGCCTCAAATGAGTCACGCAGAAGGAGGTTTCCGTCGCGGGCAGTGTCGTGAAGGTTTCGTCCGGGCTCCCGGTTGTCGCCGTATAACTGAAGATTAGGGATCGCGTAGAAGCCGTTGTCGGCGACCAGCAGGGCGACGTCTGCCACCTGAAGCCGACAGTGCTTGCCGTACATTTTCTCGACCCACGGTGCACCGGCGGAGAAGAAGGCCAGGGCCTTCGGCTACCACCCAATCCATCCACGGATCAAGCCGAAGACGTTGTCGAAGCGACTGGGTCTTGGAAACAACTTCGGGCTGAGCACCAAGATGGCTACCGTCACCTTCGAACCCGGGGTGCGTATCCAGGCCCACGCCCCTGGTGCTAACTGGCATGCGGTCAACGATGAGCATCTTCTCCGTGCCGACGGCAGTCGTCTCATCACCATCACCGAGCTTCGTGATCACTGCTTCAACAAGCAGGTGATGGATGACCCGGCCATGGCTGAGTCCTTCGAGTTGCAGCAGTCGCTGAGCCAGGAGAAGACAGTGGTCGTCGAGTCCCCAACATGGGAAGGGGTGCCGGTCCACTGCATGGCGGTTTACTCCGACGGCACTCAGGCCGTCGTGCCCGTAGAAAGGGTCACCTTCAAGGCCACAGTCGAGCTGTTGTCCGACAGGATCGACTTCACCCAGACCGAGCACGGCGAGTTCGGTGGCTTCGCGTTTGGCACCGGGACGACCAGCTTCGAGGGCAAGCCCGCTCGAATGGTGATTGCTGGAGATGCAGAGGGCAACTGGAAGGCCAAGGCGGTCTGGCAGTTCGTGGTCAGGTAGCTACCCCCTGAGAGAAAGTGCGGCATGCCCACTCGCCCAGATTGCTACATTCTTCGGCGATCTTGAGCGAATGATCCTTACGATGGCTAACTTCGCAGTGTTTGACCTAGGGGGAGGCGATGGCGGCGGCACCTGGCTGGTACCCAGACCCAGATGGCAAGGGTGGGCAACGGTACTTCGACGGAACCAATTGGGGTCCGCAGGCACCGGCGGCGACCGCGCCACCACCCCCACCTCCGCCACAGAAGAAGCCGGGCGGGTGCCTGAAGACCGTTCTCGGACTCGTCGGCATCATCTTCGTAATCGGCATCATCGGCAATGCGTGCGGTTCGGACGACGACAAGAGTTCTAGCAGCAGCAGTTCGAGCTCGTCGAATCGGTCCAGCGAGGCGTCAGCAACCTCGACCACTCCAGCTGGTCCGAAGAAGCCCGACGCCACCTTCGTCGTGGCACCAGGTGGCGCGGTGACTGCCTCGTTCGCCATCGGCGACAACTTCACCAAAGGCTTGATCAAGGACGGTGCTCGGTTCGAGACCATCGATATTCTCAAGTACGCGAAGCTGACCTACCCCAGTGCACCCCAAGTCGAAGTCAAGGGCAGCTTCCCGATGAAGGATGCTTACGGCAACACGTCCACCGACACCGTCATCGACCTCGTCTACCTCAAGTCGACCATCGACCAGATCAACTTCGACGGCGTGGACAAGGACAAGATCTGGGAGATTCGCGACTCTGGCATCGTCGTTCCGGCCTTCCGTCCGTAGCGCCCAAGTGACACAGGACTCTGCATCGCCTCGTCCACGCCGCTTTGCAGTGCGTGGAGTGTCGCTGCCTAGACTCGCTTTACTTGCAGAACGTACGGAGGGGATTTCCGGGTGGACCCAATTTTTCTGGTATGGCTGATCAGTGCGCTGATTTTCGGTCTCGTCTGCGCGGGCATTGCCCCGACGAAGAATCGGAGCGGGATTGCGTTCTTCTTCGCTGGGTTCGTGCTGAGTCTCGTCGGCCTCATCATTTGCATCACCGCGCCAATGGCCCCTCCGAAGGGAATGCGTGCCCACAAGTGCCCCAAGTGCAATGCGGAGACCAATGTCGACGAAGATTCCCAGACGGTCGAATGCTGGCAGTGCCATTTGGTGAGCCCGAACACTTAGATGAAACCTTGCTAGCCAGGCGGCGGTCAATCAAATGGGACGAGGTCCGGAGGATGTTTGCCTTTGGTAGTCAACGGGGTCTCTATGCCATGCTGCGCTGCGTGGGGACGAACCCCATGTTTGCCATACCGGTGGCGGGAGTCTTGTTCGGAAGTGTCGTCGCAGGGGCTGCGTCTGCGTTGGCAGATCCAGGCCCGGCTGTGGGGCAATCGTGCTCCGACCTTGGCCAAGACTCCGGTTCCAATGCGACGGGGCCATTACTCTGCGACCCGGGCACGCACCAATGGACTCCAGAACCGCCACTAGATGTACCGCGATCGCAGACCTTGGGCGATGCCTGTGTCTACCCAGCCGGTACGACAACCAGAGCGCAGGACGTGAGCAGCGGTCGCTACTACCTAGCGATGTGCTACCAGGGCGTCTGGACTCACTACAGGCCGTAGGCGGGCAATTACCCCTATTCAAGTCATTTTCCCGTCGCCCAGAGGTTCTACGTGGGCACCCATGCCTAGGATTCTCGGCACCCTCGCAGCCGGCGAGCGCTTGGCGCGCTTCGGCGGGTTAGATGAGTGGACGACGGGCTCCCCGGACGTCCAAACGCCAAATGTGTGCGCGGATGGTGTTGCTGGCGGATCTAGGATCGAAGGCATGGGAGGAACGCTCCGCGTCGACCCGGCCAAGCTCCGGGCGGCAGCCGCAGACGAGCTCAAGGTGGGGACCTACGTATCGGGCATGGCCACCGGCCAAGCAATGGCTGGTGCGGGGACTGGTATGCCCGGGCTGCTCACCGAAGGCGCATGCCAGTTCGCCAGCACGGAGTTCGACACCGCGAACGCCGCCGTTCACGACGAACTCAGGTCTCACTCGGAGAACCTGACCTCAGCCGCCGACCAATATCACCGCACTGACGAGGAACTAGGTCGGCGCCTTCAGGCCATCGCCAATGGCCGCTAGCACGGTACGACGAACGCACACTGGCGTCGTGTCATGACGGTGACGATTCCGCAGGTGGAGGCGTCAAGACCTGAAGCACTCACGCAGACGGCCATCCAGCTTGGTCAGAAGGCATCTGGCTTGGCGAACCAGATCGACACCCAGCGGGCCACTCTGAACGGATTGAGGATCGGCTGGGAGGGCAGCGCCTCCGACGCCGCCATTGCGAAGGCGCAGCCCACGCTGCAGCGGATGCAACGCGTGCACGATGCGCTGACGAAGGCAGAGACCGCGCTTCAACAGGGGGGCGCGACGCTCAGCCAAACCCGAACCGCGGTGATTAACACCGTCAACGCGTTGTCTGCGCAAGGATGGCAGGTCGGGGCGGACGGCACAGTGTCGGTGCGTGGAGGAAGCCCGCTCGACCAATTCGCCAAGATCAGTTCGGTCAATGCGATGAAGATTCAACAGCTCGCTGCGACCAACTCGGTGAACTTGAAGGCATTCCTGGCGAGTTTCGACACAACTGACCGGTCTCTGAGCCAGGCCATCCGCACCGCCGTCGGCGGGCTCGGAGACGTCCCGGCGCAGACCGGGACCGGCGGTCCGCTACCCGGCGACTTGCCCTACGACACCGGCGCCGAGATTCCGGTTGGCAAGGACCCGAAGGACGTCAAGAGGTGGTGGGACGGGCTCTCGAAGGAGGAACGAGACAGGCTCCTCAAGACGTGGCCGGACAAGCTGGGGAACCTCAACGGCATTCCCATCGCCGACCGCAGTACCGCCAACAAGACCATCTTGCAGCAAGACCTGGACCGGCCCGCTGAGGTGGCGAAATCGCGTGGGGTGACTACTGAGGAAGTTCTCGCCCACCCGGAGAAATACGGCATGGCCGGTCAGATGATGACCCGCTACGAGAATGCGCTGAAGGTCCAGGATGCGTTGGACAAGGACGCCGCCGACGCGAAGGACGCCCGCGGCAACACCCCAGACATCTTGCTGATGAAGTACGACCCGGAGGCGTTCGGCGGCGATGGAGCCGCCGCCATCGCGATCGGCGACCCGGATCACTCCGCGAACACCTCGGTGATGGTGTCCGGCCTGACGACCTCCGTGGAGGCTGGCACGCTGTCCGACGGCAGCGGAGTCAACGTCTACAACGAAGCGAACAAGGCCGATTGGGACAATTCGACAGCTGTCGTGCAGTGGATGGGCTACGACGCACCTGACGACCAAGCCGTCGTGGAGCCGAACATGGCACGCAACGGCGCGCAGCTCTTGGCACCTGACGTCAATGCTCTCTCCGTGACTCACGACGGACGCCCATCACACACCACGGTCATCGGTCACTCGTATGGGTCCACGACGGTCGCTGACGCCGCAGCAGGTTACGGCATGCGTGCCGACGACGTCGTGCTCGTCGGTTGTCCAGGCACCGACATGGCGAAGTCAGCAGCCGACTTCCACCTGCCGCCCGACGGCCACCTATTCGTGGGCTCGGCATCGACGGACATCGTCACCCAATTCGGCCGCGAACACGTCAACGCGCCTGGCGTCGGACTCGGCAGCGATCCTGCCATGGACGGGTACGGCTCCACCCGGTTCCACGCCGAGGTCGCTGACTTCAGTCCGAATCCCATCGACGAGCACACCGCGTACTTTCATCCCGGCTCGGAATCGTTGTTCAGCATCGCCGACATCGTCTCCGGTCACGGTGACGCTCTCGAGCACGACGGCATGACCGCAGACCACCGCGTGAAGACTCCGAGCCTGCCCTTCCCCGTGCCGGGCATCCCACCGTCGATCGTCATCGATCCGGAGCTGGTGCACAGCTCAAACAACGACCACCATCACACCGGGCCAGGCGGATGACCATGCTCAACGAACGAACAGGACGTGTGACCCTTGAAGCAGCTTCCCGCGATGGCCGTGCTGTTGTCGTTGCTCTCCGTGCTGGGATGCAGTGACAGCGTGCCGAATCCGATCTCCCCGCAAGAGGGTCGCAATCAAGTCGTCGAGGTCTCTCGCCAGGTGGTCACCGACCTGGGTGCGGAGGTTGCCGACGCCAAGTTCGGCTACCAGTCATGCAACGACCAGGGCGAGGCGCCGTTTCGAGCTCACAGCTACCTGTTGTTGTGGATGCCGGGGGCAGATAGGTCTCGGGAAGTGTCTGCAGAATCGGTGCTTGACCGGTTGCGGCAACGCGGTTGGCAGACAGACCCTGACTTCACTTCGCACAGCACCACGTTCAAGCGCGACGGGGTGGACGTCAGCGTCTCGGTGATTCCGCCGCACCGGCCCAATGAGCCTCCGAAGGCTCATGTGATTGCCGAGGTGTTTGGCGAATGCCGCGACACCTTCGACCATCAATCCGACAAGACCGACAGGTTGTCGCAGGACATTCGCAATGAACTCGGCGTCGGTTAGGCCCGTGGCTTCAGAGGGGCCGAGGTGGTCAGTCGCCGGTGCCGACGACCAATCTTGGCCTGAGTGCGATTCGCGGTTCCGTCGCGGCGAGTCAGCGGGCGACGCCGTCACCGATCCGGCTGAAGACGCCGGTGATCACCGATTGCACAAGCAGGTCATCGGTGGTGCCGTCACAGATCGCCGCGTGGGTCTCTGGAGCCGATCGCGTCGAGTTCGGTGTTGACCCAGCGTGATTTCGTGGCCCATTCTTGTGAAGACACCGGTGACGACCGAGTCCGCGATGAGATCGTCGATGGTGCCGTCGCAGTTTGCAGCTCGCGTCTCGGGTTCCATCGCGTCGAGTTCGGCGGCGAGCCGCTTGCGCAGTTCGTCGCGAGTCACTACCTCGCCGGAATCGAGGCAATACTTCGCGGTCATCTTCTTGCCCTCTCAGTGGCGGCGATTCGAGGAGTGTCGTTCGAGAGGTGCTCGACACGCTCGTCGCCGCGGCTGAGAAGCGGTATCAATATGCCGTCAGATTGCGCGAAATAGCGGAAGCCACACCAGCAAACGCGTCCTTCACCCTCGATGGCGAACAGTACACCCGAGTGGTCAAGGGGAAGTCCAAGACGACCAACTTCTACGTCCTGAAGGATGGGGAGACGAAGCGACTCGATACCGAGTGGTTCATCACCAGCACCTTCATGACGTGGACGTTCATAGAGGTCCTGCGGCACACGGGCATTCGAGTCGAGGAGATGGTCGAACTCACCCATCTAAGCATCCGCCAGTATCGCCGCCCAGACGGCAGCGTCATGCCCCTGCTTCAGATTGCCCCGAGCAAGAACGACGAGGAGCGGATCATGCCGTGCAGTCCCGAACTGACCGCGGCGCTGGCTCGCTTGATCAAATTCGTATCGCTAGATGGCCGCATTCCTTTGTGTCGCACCGAGACCAACACAAGCGAGTGATGTCGGCGCCACTGCCGTTCCTCTTTCAACTGAGGGAAGCTGGTCGGTCGCGCGTTGCAAGCTATGGAACCGTTCGTCGTTGGCTGCTGGACCTGGCCAACAGCATTGGCCTCAAGGACGAGGACGGCACGCCGCTCCACTTCACTCCGCACGACGTCCGCCGACTCTTCATCACCGACATCGTCAACGCTGGATTTCCCATACATCTTGCTGCAAAGCTAGTAGGACACAACAGCATTGAAGTAACGCGCGGATACACAGCCGTCTACCAAAAGGACGTCTTCGAGGCCTACGAACGCTTCATTGAGAACCGCAGAGCATCAAGGCCTTCCGCGGAATACCGGGATCCGACCCAAGAGGAGTGGGACGAATTCGTCGAGCATTTTGGTCGGCGGAAAGTCGGTCTCGGAGATTGTCACAGGCCGTATGGTTCGGACTGCGTCCACGAACACGCATGCCTGCGCTGTGACTTTCTGCAGGTCGAGCCCAGCCAGAAACCGCGGCTAGAACTGATCCGCGAAAACCTACAGGCGCAAGTGGACGAGGCCGAACGGAACCAGTGGCTCGGTGATGTCGACCAACTCCGGATCACAATTCGGCACGCGGACCGACGAGTCGAGATGCTGGCAAACCAGATCGCAGAACACACAGAACTCGACCTGGTGCATCCCGTCTCTGATCTGCCGGTTACCCTGCCGATCTAGATCACCAGGGTCGCCGCTAGCGAAAATGTGTCACAGCACCGTCCTAGACTCCACCTATGCGCACTTCAAGGGCTGTCGGCACTGGGGGCACATGCGAGGCACTCCACAAATGACTGCTCTGACGCCCCGTAACGCCCTTTCGGCCCGAGTGATGCTGGCAACGGCCATGCACTCTCAGCCGGGCACCTACGCACTCCTGCTCGGCTCAGGTGTATCGACGGGTGCCGGGATACCTACCGGGTGGGGGGTGGTGACGAACTTGGTGGAGAGAGCCGCTGCTGCTCGGGACCCGGGGGACACTGACTCGCACCAACTTGCAGCTACAGACCCGGAAGGTTGGTGGGCCAAACACGGCGTCGGCGAACTCGGGTACTCCGCTCTGCTCGCCGCGATGGCCCCGACACCAGCCGCTCGACAGGGCATACTGCAGGACTACTTCGTACCCACCGACGAAGACCGAGAAATGCACATGAAGGTGCCCAGCCCCGCGCACCGCTCCGTTGCGAATCTCGTCAAGCGCGGCGTCGTGAAGGTAATCGTTACTACCAACTTCGACCGGCTCATCGAACAAGCTCTTGATGCAGCTGGCGTTCAATATCAGGTGATCACACGCGCGGACGCCGTTGCCGGCATGACACCGCTTCCACACGCCGCAACCACCGTGATCAAGCTTCATGGGGACTACGCAGAACTCGACAGGCGCAACACCATTGATGAACTCACCGACTATCCAGAGCAGTGGACCGATCTGCTTAGTCGGGTCTTCGCTGACTACGGACTGCTGATCTCCGGCTGGTCAGGAGAGTGGGATAAGGCTCTTGTGCACGCTCTAGAGTCGGCACCACGGCGTTACCCTCTGTATTGGGACAATCGTTCGTCAAAAGGCGAAGCGGCACAACAACTTATCGGTCTGCACAACGGTCACGTCATCATGGCGGAGTCTGCTGATGACCTCTTCGCCGACCTCGCTGCAAGCGTTGAGGCGCTCGAGAAGCTTGCCGAACCTCCCTTGACGACCGCGATGGCGGTGGCCCGGCTGAAGAGATGCCTACCTGATCCGGTGAAACGCATTGAGCTGCACGACTTGGTGATGGGTTCAGCCGAGCAGGTTGCGGCGACGGTCGGGGAACTGGACGTCAACAGCTCCGACATTGCAGCCCTTGATGAGAGGCTGAGCGTACTTCTAGCTACGACCACACCCCTTCTGCACTTGCTGATAGCGGGAGTGCACCACGACGAGGCGGGCGTTCACTCGCAACTCTGGATCGACGTCCTGCAGCGGCTTCTCGATGCCAGAGTCACCTTGACCGGGTATGACGTCCCCATCCACCTGCAGCACTACCCTGCATTGCTTGCACTTCGGACGATGAGCATCGTTGCCATCAACCGTGGCCGCGAGGACCTGGTCGTCAAGCTCCTCACGACCCCCGAGTGGACGAACCCGGTCAACTCGCTCGCCTCGAAGCTCCCCGCAGAAGTGTTGCACCTGCAGGTGGTTCTGGACGGAAGCTGGATCAACCAGCTTCCGCGGTGGGGCGGCGGCGGTTGGCTCTATCCCCAGAGTCACTTGATTCGCGCTGATCTAGAGCCAATTATGAAGGAGTATCTGACCGGGCATGATCGCTACAAGATGCTTTCCGACGACGCCGAGTACTTGACCGGCCTGGTGCAGGAACTGCGCCATGGAGCAGGGACGCTGCGCGCCAACTCAGGTGAGTTCGTCGGTGAGCGCGGATGGACCTACGACGATCCTCCTGTCCCGCAGAGCGAGACGAGATTGCGCGCAAGGATCGCATCCCGGGGTCCATGGACTGGCTTGGTACCCGGTGGCGGCGAATGGAACGATGCATTTCTCGACAGCTATCGCGAGACCCTCAAGAAATACAACCGCTGGGCATAGTCATTGTGCTATGGCTTCAGGATGTGAGCTGGGGACGCGATCTTGACGAATGCGCATGCCCGCGGCGGCGAATTCATCGTCGGCGGTGACCGGCGCATCGGCCTGCACTTGGGTGAGTGCGGTGTACTGGGGCCTGGTGTTCACGGGTCAGTTCAACTTTAGCGGCGAGTCAGACGTGCTCGTCCAATGATTGGCCGCCGAGAAACCGGATGGGCTGCACGCGGATGCCGTCGAGGATCCGTCTGGCCGACCTGTTCCGCGATCCTTTCCGTTCTCGCACTGGTCGGACGCTGCTGGAGAGCTCGATAGATCGATAGCCAGGACACCTGCTCGCAGGCGGAGTTGACTGCTGACTAATTGTTCGCCGTTAAGCGAGTCTGCGACCAGTAGCGGTCATTGATCTATTCCTGGCGCTGGCCTAAGTGGTTGAACATTGCGTCGATGCTGTTTTCCGCCTGCGTCGGCCATTGCCATGGTTCGACAGGCTCAGAGGTCTTTTCGCCCTCGTCAGCTCCACCGTTCAGGTCCAACTCGATGACGTGCTGAGAGCTAGCTACTGTGCGAGCAGATTGCATTTCTCGATAGTCGTTCCAGTCCGGCTCGAATGATCTGTTGAAATGCTCCTGAACATCGCTTTCGACATCTGTGAATCGCGATAAGAAGGGGGTTAAGTCAAAGTACTGGGTAGCAACGTTACGTATTTCAGCAATATAATTTGTGGCGTCAGATTCGTTGTCGGCATTAGGCAGCACGTTGTCAAGTTCGTTTTTTAGCCATTGGTCGAAACAGGCTAGGAGGTTGGACTCGTCGTCGTCTGTCCAGTCTAACCCGACTTCGTCGTCAAGCCAGTTTCGATACTCGAACACAGTATGCCATTCATCTTGATATCCGACAACATCGCACCATATTAGAAAAAGTAGCTTGCAGCTTTGAAGCTCAGTGTCGGTCGTCAGATTGCGGCCCGACCCGCGAATGGCCTGCGTGAGTTCCTCGCAGTCGTGCCCATCTAGTGAATGGTAGGTCGAATATCTCGAAAGGGAGAGGATCTGATCCATAATCCAGTCTTCAATACCCAGATCTAAATGAGTCGCAGACGCTAGAAGGGACTCAAGTATTGCTGGCGCATCAGACGGCGCGGTTCGAAGAGCACTCAGAGTTTTTTCCCAGGTATCCTTGATCGCCTGGACAATCTCAGCTGAGTTTTCTCGCAGACTTGACCCAAGCAGCGGATACTTCAATGATCGGTCTCTGTCCGTAGACTCCGCGTATCGCAGAAGCTGCGCTATCTGGTCGGGTCCGAGAACGGATTTGGCCAGAAGCGTTGCGTAGTCGGCGTGTGAATTTATGAAGGAGAGAACGAAGTCGCGACAGCTGGGATTGGCGAACGAAGTAAAGGTCTCGTTGCGACGGGTACTTCCGGCTATTTGCACCCAGCTTCCGTCCAGTTGCTTAAGCGCTCGCTCAATCTCCAGCGGACTCGAAGCTCCTGCGACGCTTGCTCGTACTCTACTTGTCGCGGTGCCTGTGGTGGGAAAAGTCACAAGGTGCAGCAACAATGTTCGAGCGGTCTCGGTTAGCGATTCTCTGAAACTTGGGCCCCACAGCTGCATCGGATGATCAAGAGCGTATAACATCGTTTTAAGCAATGCTTCGGCTGTGTCGCCGGTACTGCTATGAGTTATAGTCAATTCGATCAATCGCGGGGTGAAGTTTTTATGGTCGATGATTCGGGTGTAGTGCTTCGCAACAACAAAATCTCGAATAGTTTTGCGCGATAAATCGCTAAAGTACAAGTGATTGTAGAGAATTCGCGCGCGTATTTCTCGTGTGTATTCGGTCATCTCGACTACACATTCGCGTGCGCGCAGACCTGCACGCGACACCGCCTCGTCGCGGAGCTCGGCCTCCTGCAGCACGTGTGTGCGGCTGGTGATCACAAGCTGCTTTCCAGGTCTACGCCCAATGGCAGCGATCAGGCGGGCGATGGTTTTACCGCTATCCCGACTCAGCCGCTCTTGGATATCGGTTTGGCCAAACACATCGTCAAAGTAGAAGAAGAGTTTCTCGTCCTCAGAGCTATCAAGAACATCCCAAGCCTTGTCAATTGCGCTCGATTCTAACTCGACTATCTTCCAGCCGTCTTGCCACTGTGCAAGGGCAAGCATGTCAGCCAGCATTGTTTTTCCGACCCCAGGAGCTCCGCTGATAACACAGACTCTCTTTTCGGCAAGCATCTGAGTGGCTTTCTCATAGCTCGTAGTGCTTACGTATAGTCGGACTCGATCCTGGATTTCTTCGAGCAAGGCTCTGCTCCGGTTCCAGATACCGCTGTTAACAATTTCTCTTAGAATTGTGGACGACGCCATCCACAGCTTGAAGTGATTAACTTCCACATCCGGAAAACGCGTAAGTAGTTCGTTTAGGTCGAGTTGGGAGTAGATTTGGGCCGTGTCGGTGACGTGGGGGGTGAGAACCTCAACCAAGGATAGCTGCTGCGTTAGAGTTAATAATTGAGATGTTACAAAATAATAGTCGTCAGGCTTAAGTTCGTCCATTTTGACTTTTTCTGCTGCAGCGGCACTTTTCAGAGCGCTGAAGGATGATCCCCGGTAGTGCTTGCATTGAACTACTGTTCTTTTTCCGCCGTCCGAGGATTTAAGATCGATGCCGCCGTCGGGCCCGTGGCCGAATGCCTGTAAACGGACACCCAGGTGCTCCTTCAGTAAGTCTCGAACAAGTAACTCGAAGTCCATGGGAGACAAAGTGTGGAAATCGTATGTGTTCATCAACAGCCCCTGATTAAGTTCCGCCGTGCTTTGCTCCGAAGTTTTGCTTGTTCAAGCCAAGGTAGCTCAGTAGCGCCACGTCCTGCGTTCAGACGACGGGAACGACGTGCGCGTCGCCAGCGCGAGGCCGCGTCGTCTGTGGACGGGTCTGTCGGGCTGCAGGTAAATAGTGTCAATCGCGGGGACCACACCCGCCCGATGATGCAAGGGGAGGCAAGATCTTTCGAGCAGTTGACAGAGTGACACGCTCGCACTCGGTGACAGCGGAGTTGTGCAGTCTCCAGATTGCCTCTAGCGCAACGGTTTCCTGCGAGAACCCTGACGGCAACTGGCGAGTTTTGATCATCCAGCTTGCTCACGGTTGCCCACAAACAGTTGGAAACAACCAATGCCCCTAAACGGCGTTTGAGGTCTTTCCCGCGCCACCACCCTGGGGTCAAGCCCACATTTAGTGAGGCGCCGGAAGTCCACTCGACGAGGGACTCACGAGTTGCGGCGAAGCCGTCGTGACCGCGGTCCGCGCCGGCTCAGTTCACCGGGCCACTCTCTGGAACGCTGTATTGACCGTGCTGGTGGGCTTGGGCGTGTCGCGAACTGGCATCGCCTGTGTCGAATAGGACAGAGGCGGCGCCCTGCGAGCTCCCGGCCAGACGCGAGCGTGGGGGCTGCAGCTCAGTAGATCGGGTGCGGGTATAAGGTTCGAAAAGGTACACGTCGCCAAGGCATTTCCCGACTGGGGACCTTCCGTTGGAATTGGGTGACGCCATTCGGCTCGATGGTGAGAATTGCGTGTCACGTACGAGCGCGGAAGGTTGCGGGTGTGTCATGGTCGGCCAAAACATTGCTCAGCGGGACGATCTCGTCATGTTGGGCGGCCAGTCGAGCGATAGCTGCATTGATGAAAGTGATCGTGGGTGGCAACGTCGGCATCGCGTCCGACCAGCCGTTGGCGGAGCTTGACGACCTCGTCTTTTCCGGTTCTCCCGGACATTGCGCCCGAAAGAACGAAGTTGACACCCCGCGGTGTTGACAGAACTGGTGCAGATAAGCCCGCCGGGAGTCGGCAAGACCATGCTGGCGCAACGCCTTCCAGGTCTGCTGCCGCCGCTGACCCACGACGAGTCACTCGAGGTCACGGCCATCCACTCGGTGGCCGGAGTCCTGTCGGGGCGCACATCGTTGATCACCAGGCCGGTGTTGGTCGCACCGCATCACACCTCGAGTGTCGCCGCGATGGTCGGCGGCGGCTCGGGTCTTGCGCGTCCCGGCGCGGTGAGCCGCGCGCGCTCTTCCTCGACCAGTTGTCGAAACCTTATGCACCCCAAAAGAATCCACCAGTCTAGGGCACTCGCTGATCGTAGGCACGCCGTCATTTTCAAGCATCCGGATGATGATTTCGATTACTTGCGAGTGCTCAACCTTCAGCGGAACCTTGCTTGCCCTGGTGGTTCAGATGACGTAAAGCTCGATGTCAAAGTTGCCGTCACGGTCGTAGATGGAGTTCAGTTTCTTTCCGGGCACCGCTCGACGTTAGGAGTTGCCCGGCTATCGGCTGACCGCGGATTGACCCGCCAACACCCTGAAACGTCTGCCATGATGCTGGCGATGTGACAGTAGATCTGGTCGTTCTGTGAGCCGAGGGGGAGATACATGGGGTTCAACCCGCGGCCGAACTGGCCTGAACCACCGATTGGGTGGGAACCGCCGAGGGGTTGGCAGCCGCCGCCATCGTGGGGGCCTATGCCGAGGGGTTGGAATCTCTGGGTCGATGATCTGCCACAAGATTCCCGGCAACCACAAGTGGTAGACAGGGGCACTTGGTCACCAGGCCACATCGAGAGCGACGGTGCGTTTCCGCATCAACCTCTGCAAATGGCGGTAGTCAATAAACCAACCAACGGTATGGCTATCGCAGCGCTTATTTGTGCGGTCCTGTTCGCGCCGGTCGGCGTAATACTCGGGATGATGTCGCTTGGACAGATCAAGAGAACCGGCGAAGGCGGGGAGGGTCTGGCAAAGGCGGCGGTCATCGTCGGCGGGGTAATCATCGCGATCCCGGTTGTCGTCCTCGTTCTTGTCCTGACAGGGCTGGTCGTCTGGGACAACCAGACAAGCGAGAAAACCAACATCCAAACGCCGCAGTCCACGATCAGCTCCTCGGTGATCGTGCCGGCACCCTAGGAGTGACGGATAGTCGCTCTCTTTAGTATGTCCAACTGATCTGTCTCGCCTGATCTACTTCGTCCCACGTAGCGTGCTCCCTGTCGAATAGTCTCGCAGTTGTGCAACCGAGCGACGCGATCACACTGCTTGAGGTCGTCCTGCGAGACGTCATCCGTGAATTCATCCAGGACGATTGGACCCAGGATCAAGAGCTGAACTTGGGGCGCATCAAGGGAACTAGAGACGCCGAGGTCGCTAAACGGGCCGGTGTAGTGGTATCAACAGACCTCCTCGACTTCACTGACTTCTCTCATCTCCACGGGATCATCGGTAGGCGTTGGTCGATGTTCGAACCGGCACTTGGTGACCGCTCAGAGTTTGACGTCTTCATGGAGTTGATGAAGTCGTTCCGAAACCCGTCGAGCCATAGCCGTGACCTGGTTCCCTACGAGCAAAATCTTGTTCTTGGCATCGTCGGTGTTATCCGGAATCGAGTGGCTATGTACCGATCGTCGAGAGGGCCGGACATGAAGTTTTACCCTGAAATAACCCAAGTCACGGACTCGTTCGGTACCAAGCTGTCGGGCATTCTGACCCACACAGACATCGTCCTACGCCCTGGCGAAGTCGTGACTTTCAAATGCGTCGGTACCGATCCGCATGATCGCGAACTTACTTGGGTCATGCGGACGCCGGATTGGCATATCCACACAAGCGCACAGGGAGACGAGGTGACCCTGACTTGGACTGTGCGACCGGAGCATGTTCGGGACCATGCAGCCATCAATATCAGGATGGCCAGCAGCGGACCTTATTGGAAGAACGGCGATTACGACCAAGAACTCATTGTGAACTACGCAGTGCAACCGCCCGCAGGCGCATTTCCCAAGAAGTAGATTCGCGAGCCCCACGGGTTGCTGGGCATGAAGGCTTAACCCGGCTGATGCCACTTCGAGCGTGAAGGGCTCTTCACGTCAGACCACGTGGCTACGCTCGCTAGATGATCCACAAGCATCATGAGTGGCTGGCAGACGTGAATAAGTCAATCGTCGAGTCCTACGAGCGTGAGCAGGACATGGCGCGCACGAAGGGCCGAACCCAGGAGACTGGCCATGTCGTCGAATCACTGTGGGACGGGGTGCTCTCGGAGTGGTTGCCACCGCAGTACGAGGTAGCGAAGCGGAAGTACATCCTGCTTGAAGATGAGGATGGCAACGCTCTGCCGAAAGAGACTGATCTTGTTGTCTTCCACCCTCATTACCCAGAGAAGCTGCGCAAGAAGAATTACGTGATTGCTTCGGGTCTGGCGGCGGCCTTCTCGGTGCGACGAACCATCGGACGTAAAGACATCGAAGATGCGTACGAGGAGGCAATCGCGTTACGCCGTGGCCTGAAGATCAGAGAGGGAACCCTGCATGCTCACTTGATGCCGCCAGTTTTCTTCGGACTCCTCGCCGAGTCCCATGACTGGAAAGCCCCGTCGAGCACTCCGAAAGAAAATATTAGATCGATCACGGACGAGCTCGAGAGCGACCTGGTTCGAGCGCCGCGTGAGGGCTTGGACCTGCTATGTGTTCCCGACCTTGGCACGTGGGACCGGATAACTATGGTGCTACCCGAGAAGTTTCTGAAACAGCAGTTAGCCGCGAACCCTATGTTCGGCGTACTCACCGACGCCTTCGGCACCGACTCGCTGGTCATGTCGTCAATGCGTCACGACTACGAACAGCAGGACTTGTCACCGCTGACTCACTTCGTCGGCTTGCTCTGGGGGAAGTTAGCTCTCAACGATGCGTCGCTCAAACCATTGGCCGATGGGTTTCGAATCACAAAAACCGCCCCCAACATCGGCAGCTTCAACATGGGATCTGGGCCGTACAAGCTTGCCGACGTCTCCACGGCGCAAATCGCCGCCCGCTACCGGCACAGCGACCCGTGGTCTTACTAGAGGTTTAGAGCTGGCGTACGACTAGAGCAATAGCGTCTTGATTGGTGACCCTGATCGGAACACCGCTTAGTCGTGTTGTCTGGCGGACGTACGCCGCTACATCAAAATTAACATTCATGTACCTTTATTATCGCATGAATCTTGTTGTAATTGAACGACTTCCATGCGTAATTAGGCGCAGAATTAGCCGTCTGGTTAATCGCACCTACGCGGCCTGTGTCCGAAAAAACTTTCCAGTTCGGTATCTGTCTAACGCAGACGGTGACCGCTACGCCCTCGTCTCTCCCACAGACGCCAACATGACGGGTTGGAAGATCGAGGTCGGTATCGATGAAAGCTGGAGGGGACACCAGCACGGGATAAGCGAGTACGACCGGCGCATCGATGTCGAAGAGTTCAAGAAAAACATGAGCTTTGGGCTGTCGGAGAAGCCGCGGAGCGCCATGGTCGACTGGGGGCGCAAGATCGTGCGGTGGATTCCGCCCGGCGGGAGCTGACGACACTCGGGGCAGTTGCCAGGCGAGGGCGCGGCCTGCTGATACCTTCCGCGCATGGAAGAGGGGGACAGGGTTCGTCAGAGTAACGCGCTGGGGGCCAGATCCGGTGCTCGCCTTCGGCTTAGGCCCGCTGATCCAAGCAAGATAGAGGACACGGCCAGGCGGCAAGAGGTCCGCGAGAAGACCCGTGGTTACCGGATTGCCTTAGCTAGTCTCGTCCTCTCAATCGTAGTCGCTGTCCTCACGCCGGGCTCGGCGTACTTGATTGCTCGGATGAGTGTCACGTCATCTGAGCATCAGTCGAACCAAGCGTTCCTCCGTGAGCAGCAGAAGAGTGCATACTCGGATTTCTACTCTGCTGTGATCCAGGTGGTACAGAATGCGACGACAGTGCCACAGATCTTCGTAATTTCGCGGCCTATCGAAGATTCGAAGAAGAATGTCATGTCCGATTTCAATAGTCGGATGACAAGTCTGGCAGATCAGTTGACAGCGATCTCGCCCAAATATGCCTTAGTCTACATATCGGGAAGTCCGAGAACCGTGAAGGCCGCAACAGCGCTAGATGACTACCTCATTAAGGATGTATTTCAGGCGGCGACTGATCTCCAAGTCCTGCTGGCTGTACCTATTTATTCATCCGAATGGTTCACTGCGATGATGAAGTTTTCGAAAGCGCTTAATCCGACAGATGAGCTAATCGGGGAGTTCCTCGATTCAGTGCGGGAAGACTTTGGCTCTGCACCCGTCAAAGTGAAGTAATTTTACAAAGTGAATTGACATGGCTACTAGACCAGCGGCTCCAGGATCGTCAGTGATTGTTAACCTGTGGATAAGTCCAAAATTGTCACGTGATGCTCCGGGAATTGCCAGAGCATGCCTCGCTTTAGTCGACAAGGTTTACGGCGAGCAGCCGGAGAAATAAAGCGGGTGACTTTAGTTTCGAGGCGTTGATCGACCGAATCCGCACTGCCCGCTCGCGTCGCGGCCTGACGAAGGCTCTCTTCCCGCAGATCGTCGGGCAGCAGCAGGGCAAGGTCAGCGTGCGCGAGACTGCAGGTGACCTGAGTGTTCCCGTCGAAGAGGTCCGCGCCCTGACGTTCGGGTCGAGCTTGTGAAGAAAGTTGCCGGTGATTGGCCGGCGCCGGCCTCGGCGACTAGGTACGCGTGAATTGGGCCGACCCCACGCCGGAAGGATCGGACGCGGCGCCGGCCCACTCGGTCAGTGAGCTTGAGTCTGGCTCGCGTTCACATCAGCTGGCCTGGACGCAGTGCGAGAAGAAAAGCCCTCTCTGAATTGTTGGTCAATATTTTGCTGGAATCGTTCGAATATTTCCACTAACTTCATATCGTCTTCAGATTGCGGAACTGGCCACCACCTGAGAGGCGATGCCGACGTACCGGCAACAGACGTAACTGGACGATCGAAAGAGTTGGTGAAGTTCAAAGCTTCTTGATAGGCACGACGTGCGTCTAGGTTAATGTCTAGTACGCCCACTTCAGCAATTGTCTTGATGCGGTCGATTGCTTTTCGAACGTCATGAGGGTCGCCCGCGTGAAAAGAACAAATGACGATTCCGGCTTCAGCCTGGACAATGCGGCTCGCATCTCCCGCATATTCAGCCGTCGCGCTAGCGTCGATGAGTCGGCTCCGCGCATCACTGGCAATACGTACTCGTTCGGGGGGAGTCCGCCAGTCATCGGCTAGGTCATTCAGAAGCCGCCTGGCGGCAATCATCAGAACCTCGTACCGGCCGACCCAGTCATCTTGCTCAGTGAGTGCGAGCGGTTCCAGATAGATGCCACTTTGCCACTGCGCCCAGGTTTGCAGCGGGTAGCTGTGCAAAAGAGCCGTGATGCCCGCACCCAAAGCGCCTGCGGGGTCCGGCGCAGTCCCCGTTAGCCACGCTTGAAAGGCCTGGCCTAGCCCTGCGCCCTGCAAATCGCTCCAAAGCCCCACACTGACCTCCGCATGAATCTTCGCGTCGAACGGATCTTTCTAGCCTAGCCGTCAAGCTGCAAAACGCCGGCGATGTAGTGCAGCGTCGCCCGTAGTGCGGTAGCTCCGGGTACGGCTTGACCGATGCGGACGATGAGATTTAGGGCGGCGGCTTCAGGTGTGCTGATTGCAGTCGTCATGCAACGAAACTAAGCCGTAGATTATCGTATTGCCAAGAGCTGCAACAGAAGTCGTACAGAAGTCGTAAAGCGTGCAGGTGCGGAGAATCGGACTTCCGTCGAAATGATGCACTAATGTCGGCTGCGGTCGAGTGGTTGGCGCCTCACGCCACGTATCAGCCCGTTCGTCGCAGGTCGTTGATGGCGCGGTCCTCACGCGGTTCCGCGGCATGAGCTAGATATGCGTATCAATAGCCCAGGCGGTCGCATGGACGCTCGCCGACTTGAAGGGCCGCACGACGCCCGTGCTGGACGACGTCAACACCGCGCTGAGCTTCCGGCAGGCCGGGGGTGCGCGATGAGCGCCGAGGCCCGGGCGTGGGCCTATCTGTCGCGGGTCGTCGAGCCGCCGTCGCGGGAATTGTCGGCCTACGTGGCCGACGTCGGACCGGTGGAGGCGGCCACCCCGATCAAGAGTGGTCGGGTGGAGGACGAGAAACTACGACGGCTCGTGCAGGCGCGCCGCGAGGTCGACCACTCCGCACTCGACCTCGAGGTGCTCGCGCGGCTGGGCGGCCGGCTGGTGACCCCCGACGACCCGGAGTGGCCGCTGCTGGCATTCCGGTCGTTTCACGGAAAGCCTGCGTGCGACCGGCCGAATGGCGCCGCACCGCTGGTGCTGTGGGTGGTCGGAGCGGACTCGCTGGCCGACGTCGCGGAACGTTCGTGCGCCGTCGTGGGCACGCGGGCGTCGACGTCGTACGGGCGAACACCAGGCGGCCGATCTCGCCGCAGGTCTGGCCGACCGGGACGTGGCGGTGGTCTCGGGTGGGGCGTTCGGCATCGACGGTGTCGCCCACCGTGCCACCCTCGCGGCGGAGGGGTTGACCATGGCGGTGCTCGCCGGCGGGGTCGACGTGCCCTACCCGGCGGCCCACACCGCGATGCTGCGGCGCGTCGCCGAGCAGGGGCTGCTGGTCAGTGAATCTCCGCCCGGCGTGCGTCCCGCGCGGCACCGGTTCCTGACCCGCAACCGCCTGGTCGCGGCGCAATCGGGGGCGACGGTGGTGGTGGAGGCGGGCCTGCGCAGCGGTGCGGCCAACACCGCGTCCTGGGCCGAGGCCCTAGGACGGCCGGTGTGCGCCGTCCCCGGCCCGGTGACCTCGTCGGCCTCGGCCGGATGTCACGTGCTGATCAGGAACGGGGCGCATCTCGTCACGCGCGTCGAGGAAGTCGTCGAACTGGTCGGTGCCTCAGGGGAACTGGCGAATGAACCCGACCATCCCGTCTCACCTCTGGACGGGCTGACCGACGTCGAGCTGCGGACCTACGACGCCTTCCCGCGCCGTGCCGCTCGTACCGTCGACGAGCTCGCGGTGGCCGCCGGCCTGCCGCCGACCGACCTGCTCGGACCGCTGGCCACGCTGGAGTTGGCCGGTCTGGTACGCCGTCAGGAGGGCAGGTGGCGAGTCGTGCTTCGGTAGGTTGGCGCCATCTACGACGTGCTCGCCGGTGGTCGCCGCGGGCTGGGCCGGCCCGGCGTTCGTCGACGGCATCCGCGACCTCGACACCGCCAACCGGGGCAACCGCGAGGCCAACTTCGGCGCCCTGCTGACGACGGACTTTCAGCCCAAGTACACCGCGAGCGTGCTCGCACGGTAGCCGGCCACCGGGCCGTGGCCGCTCGTATAGTCGAAGACGCCAACCGACGACTGCAAAGAGGTGACCGTGGCCGCTCGTCCGATCCACACCTTCGAGGTGGTGCGCAGTGAACGGCTG
>Ga0209051_1001198_pt1 | contig 23406 bp, 16 predicted proteins | sample AraplaCvi_mMS_r2_2_FD_184286 | JGI IMG/M metagenome (GOLD analysis project Ga0209051, IMG submission 184286) | Arabidopsis root microbial communities from North Carolina, USA - plate scrape MF_Cvi_mMS_r2 (SPAdes) (version 2) | ecosystem: Host-associated > Plants > Roots > Endosphere | place...
TGGTCGCCCTGCACGCGGCCGCAGCGCTCGGCCGCCCCGGAGCAAGGCCGCGCGCCCCCTCGGGGGGCTGGCCGGCGTACTCGCCGGTCAGGGGGCCTCGACGTCACGCCGCAGCGCTCGGCCGCCCCGGAGCAAGGCCGCGCGCCCCCTCGGGGGGCTGGCCGGCGTACTCGCCGGTCCGGGGGCTCCATTGACTGAACCACGACTGGGCTCGCTCGTCGAGGCGCTGAAGGCGCTGCCCGGCGTGGGCGTGAAGTCCGCGCAGCGCATGGCCTTCCACCTCCTGCAGCACGACCGCGACGCGGCGCTGAGGCTCGCCACGGCGCTCGAGGCGGCGGTGCACGACATCCGCCACTGCGCGCGCTGCCACACCTTCACCGAGCACGCGCTGTGCGACGTCTGCGCCGACCCGGCGCGCGACGCCGCGCTGCTGTGCATCGTCGAGACGCCGGCCGACCAGTCGGCCATGGAGCGCACCGGGAGCTACCGCGGGCTCTACTTCGTCCTGATGGGGCGGCTGAGTCCGCTCGACGGCGTGGGCGTGCGCGACATCGGCATCGGCCCGCTGCTCGAGAGGCTCGAGCGCGAACCCGTCGGCGAGGTCATCCTCGCCACCAGCTTCACCGCCGAGGGCGAGGCCACGGCCCACGTGCTGGGCGAGGCGCTGAAGGCGCGCGGCATCGCGGTCACGCGCCTCGCGCGCGGCGTGCCCGCGGGCAGCGAGCTGGAGTACGTCGACCTCTCCACCATCGCGCACGCGCTGGCCGACCGGCGCTGAGCGGCCGGGGGGGCGGAGAGTCCTGGCCGCCGAGGGGACTGGCCTCCGGCCTGTCCCCGTGTTTCCAGCGCCGGCAGCCGAACACGGGGACAGAGGCCGGAGGCCCGTCCCCGCCGCGCGCGACCCGTCAGCGTTCCGCGACGCGGGCCTTCGTCTTCGCGGCCGTCTTCGCCGACGTGCCGCCGCCGCCCTTGGCGACGACCTTCGCGGCGGGCTTCGCCGGGTGGGCGGCCTTGGACACGGCCACGTGCGTGCCGCTGCGCGCGTTGCCCGCGACGGTCTTGCCCTTGGCCGGCGCCTTGGCGGCGACCTTGGCCGGCGCATGCGACGGCGTCGCGCGCGCCAGTGTGGCGCCGCGCGGGATGAACAGCACGGCGGTGGCGCCGGCGGCGAACTTGCCCGTGGGCGAGACGTGGTTCCACTGGGCCACGTCGGCGGCGGCCACGTGCCAGCGGCGCGCGACCGAGGCCACCGACTCGCCGCCCTTGGCCACGCGCATGTTGACGCGGCGCGTCGGCGGCAGGTCAGGCGCCAGCGTCATCGCGGCGTTCTCGGCCAGCTGCTCGGAGACGTCCTCGGTGTGCGAGGCGCTGCGCGGCACGAGCAGCGTGGAGCCGGCCTTCACCAGCATGCGCGCCGGGATGTGGTTGACGTCGCGCAGCTCGGCCTCGCTCATGCCGACCTGCCTGGCGGCGTCGCCGGGGCGCATGGTCTTGGTCGCGACCCAGGCCGTCCACGTGGCGAGCGCGCCCTTGTGGCCCTCGACCGCCTTCACGAAGTCGTCGGCGTTCTCGTAGGGCAGCAGCACCTGCGGCGTGCCGGCTGCGAGGATGACGGGCTTGTTCAGCTGCGGGTTGAGCATGCGGAACTCGTCGATCGGCACCTTGGCCAGGCGGGCGGCGGTGTCGACGTCGATGTCGCGCTCGATCGGCACGCTCAGGAAGTACGGGTGGTTGCCGAGCGCGGGCAGGGCCAGGCCGTAGGTGTCGGGGTGCAGCACGATGTTCTTCACCGCCTGCAGCTTGGGCACGTAGCCGCGCGTCTCGGCGGGCAGCGACAGGCTCTCGTAGTCGGTCGGCAGGCCCTTCTTCTGGTTGCGCGCGATGGCGCGCGCGACGTTGCCCTCGCCGCAGTTGTACGCGGCCAGCGCGAGCTGCCAGTCGCCGAACATGTCGTGCAGCTTCTGCAGGTAGTCGAGCGCGGCGCGGGTGGACTGCAGCACGTCGCGGCGGTCGTCGCGGAAGATGTTCTGCGTGAGGTCGTAGTCCTTGCCGGTGGACGAGATGAACTGCCACATGCCCGAGGCCTTGGCGACCGACATCGCCTGCGGGTTGAACGCGCTCTCGGTGAAGGGCAGCAGCGCCAGCTCGGTGGGCATGTGGCGCTTCTCGACTTCCTCGGTGATGTGGAACAGGTAGCGCGAGCCGCGCGCCGTCATGCGCGCGACGTAGTCGGGGCGCGACGAATACCACTGTTCCCATTCCTTGACGGCGGGGCTGTCGAGGTCGGGGATCGCGAAGCCGGCGACCACGCGCTTCCACAGGTCGGTGCGCGCCCGGGCGTCGTCGAGGTTGACGCGCGCGTCGGGCTGCAGCGGGTCGTACGGCGGCAGCACGGCGGGGGCGGGGGCGTCCGCGGCGGGGGCCGGATCGGCCTCGGAGGCGTCGTCCGCGTCGGCGTCGTCGGACGCGCCGGCCGGCGCGGCGGCGGCGGCGGTCCTGGGCTTGCCGTCGGCCTCGTCGAGCGCGACGGGCGGCAGCAGGCCCTGCGGCGTGGCCGAAGGCGCCAGCGCGCCGGCCATGGCGGCATCGGCGCCGCCCGCGGCCACCCCTGGCGAGGCGGGCGGGAGCTCGACGCTGGAGCAGGCGGCCAGCGCGAGCGCGAACGGCAGGCCGGTCGTCAGCAGGGCGGGGCGGAAGGCGGCCTGGAGCGCGGAGCGCAGGGCCCGTTGCCGGCGAGGGGTCGGTGCGTTCTTCAAAATCTGTTCTTCCATTCACGCAGGGTGGCGAAGACGTCGGTGACGTCGCGGGAGGCCGCGCCATGGGCCAGGGCCGCCGCGGCCACGTCGGGCTCGGCGGTGCGCAGGAACGGGTTGACGGCGCGCTCGGTGGCGATGGTGGAGGGCAGCGTCCAGGCGCCTTCGGCGCGCAGCGCCTGGCAGCGCACCTCGTAGTCGGCGAGGGCCTGGTTGCGCGGCTCGACCGTGCGGGCGAAGCGCAGGTTGGACAGGGTGTATTCGTGCGCGCAGCATACGCGCGTGTCGCCGGGCAGGCGCTCGAGCTTGGCGAGCGAGTCGACCATCTGCGCGGGCGTGCCTTCGAAGAGGCGGCCGCAGCCGCCGGAGAAGAGGGTGTCGCCGCAGAACAGCCACGGCGCCTTGCCGTCCGCGCGCGCCACGTAGGCGATGTGGCCGGCGGTATGGCCCGGGACGTCGAGGACCTCGATGCGCAGGCCCAGCACCTCGAAGCGCGCGCCCTGCTCGACGCGGCGTACCTCCACGGGCATCTTCTCGTGCGCCGGGCCCCAGATCGGGCCGTGCAGCAGGGGCTGGAGCTCCTTCAGGCCGCCGACGTGATCGGCGTGGTGGTGGGTCACTAGAATGGCCCCGAGCCGCAGCCCGCGATCTTCGAGCGCCGCGGCCACCGGCGACGCCGCCCCCGGATCGACCACCAGGGCCTCGCGGCCGTCGTGGAGCATCCAGATCAGGTTGTCGGCGAAGGCGGGTACAGCGATCAGTTCCATGGAGCGAAGTGCGGCGATTATAGAGTTGGGAGGGTGGCTGAAGACGCCTCCGGGCCAGTACCTTCTCGATTGGGAGCAGGCGCAGGTCGACCGTGCCGTGTTCGACATCTTCGGCTACCACGCGCTGCAGATGGGCCTGCCCGAGCTGGACGGGCTGCGCGCCAACCGCATGCCGCACCGCTGGCTCGCGAGCGACAGCCTCGCCGACCCCGAGCCCGTCGAGGTCGCGCCGCCGGCCGATCCGCACATCACCACCCAGCCGCTCAAGGTGCGCGTGGGCCTGCGCTGCGACGCCGAGGCCTTGCCCTTTCGCTCCAACAGCCTCGACCTGGTGGTGATGCCGCACACGCTCGAGCTCGCGGTCGATCCGCATGCCGCATTGTCCGAGGCCGCGCGCGTGCTCATGCCCGAAGGCAGGCTGGTGATCCTGGGCTTCAATCCGGCCAGCCTCTGGGGGATGCGCCAGCGCCTCGGCCGCACCACGCGCGGCGTGGGCCTGGGCGACGGGCGGCTGTTCCTGCCGAGCTCGGGCGAGTTCATCGGCTACTGGCGCCTGCGCGACTGGCTCAAGCTGCTCGGCTTCGAGATCGAGGTCGGCCGCTTCGGCTGCTGGCGCCCGCCGTGGAACTCCGACCGGTGGCTCGAGCGATTCGCGTGGATGGAGCCGTGGGGCGAGCGCTGGTGGCCGGTGCTGGGCGCGGTCTATTTCCTCGTCGCCGTGCGGCGCGTGCGCGGCATGCGGCTGGTGGGCATGCGCCGCGAGCGCGTGAAGGGCACGGCCGCGCCCGCGGTCGCGACCCAGCATCGGCCCCGGGTCGGCCCGCCGGGCTGACCCGGTACCATCGCGCCCATGAGCGAAGTGACGATCTATACCGACGGGGCCTGCAAGGGCAACCCGGGGCCGGGGGGCTGGGGCTGCTGGCTGAAGGCCGGCACGGCCGAGCGCGAGCTGTTCGGCGGCGTGCCGCAGACGACCAACAACCGCATGGAGCTGACCGCGGTGATCAAGGGCCTGTCGGTGCTGACCCGGCGCTGCGACGTGGCCATCTACACCGACAGCGAATACGTGCGCAACGGCATCACGACCTGGATCCACGGCTGGAAGCGCCGCGGCTGGAAGACCGCCGACGGCAAGCCGGTGAAGAACGTCGAGCTCTGGCAGCAGCTCGAGACGCTGGCCAATGCGCACGACGTCGACTGGCACTGGGTCAAGGGCCACGCCGGCGACCCCGGCAACGAGCGCGCCGACCAGCTCGCCAACAAGGGCGTGCAGGCGGTGCTCGAAGGCAAGGTGGCCTGAGCGCGCGCGGCCGCGCGCCGGGCAGGTCTTTCGCGGCGTCGGGAAGGGGACTGGCCCACGGCCTGTCCCCGTGTTCGTCGCCGTGGCCCTGCTGGAACACGGGGACAGGCCGGAGGCCAGTCCCCCTCCGCGTGCGCAGGCGGGCCCGGGCGGGTCAGGCCGACCGCCGGGCCCCGAGCTCGGCGAGCGTGTTGAAGTTGGCGAAGGCCGCGTCGTCGCCCGGCGCGTCGAAGCGCACGCGCGCCGCGTGGCGCAGCAGCCAGGCCTCGACCTTGCGGTCGCCCCGCGCGAGGGCGTCGGCCAGGTCGTCGGCGAGCGTCGTCGAGAGCAGGCAGCAGACCGGCTCCAGCCGGCCGTCCGCGCGCTCGACCACCGCCGCGCTCGCCTCGCCGCGTCCCGCGGCCAGGCGCTCCACCAGGTCGAGGGGCAGCGCGGGCGAGTCGCAGGGCACGACCGCGAGCCACGGCGTGCGCGCGGCGCGCAGGCCGGCGAGCATGCCGGCGAGCGGGCCGGGGAAGTCGGCCGAGGCATCCGCGAGGACCCGCACCCGGCGCTTCGCGTACTCGTCGGCGTTGCGGTTGGCGCTCACCAGCACGTCGGACACCTGCGGCGCCAGCCGCTCGATCGCGTGGTCGACGAGCGGGCGCCCGAGGTAGGGCTGCAGGCCCTTGTCGACGCCGCCCATGCGCAGCGCGCGGCCGCCGGCCAGCACCAGGCCGCTGACGGACGTCTTCAGAAAGCGGGGATGGTCATGCATTCCAGGGCCGGGAGCGGACGGCCGCTCCGGAGCGGACGGCCCAGCCCCCTCGGGGGGCGACTCGCGCAGCGAGTGGGGGCCGTCACTCATCCGCCGATGTAGTGCATTTCGACGCGGCGGGCACCCGCCTGCGCCGCGCGTTCGCGCGCCGCGGCGGTCTCGGCGGTGCGCAGCGCCGAGTAGCGGTCGCCGCGCCGCGCCCACACGTGGTCGATGGCCGCGGCGATGGCGGCGTCGTCGGCGCCGCCGCGCAGCAGCGCGCGCAGGTCGTGGCCCTGGGTGCCGAACAGGCACAGGAAGAGCTGGCCGTCGGTGGACAGGCGGCCGCGCGTGCAGCTGTCGCAGAACGCGCGCGTGACGCTGGAGATGAGGCCGATCTCCTGGCCGCTGCCGGTGAAGCGCCAGCGCTCGGCGGTCTCGCCCTCGGCGCTCGCCTGCAGCGGCTCGAGCTCGCCCAGCGTGCGCAGGCGCGCGAGCACGTCCTGCGAGGGCAGCACGTCGTCCAGGCGCCAGCCGTTGGTCATGCCGACGTCCATGAACTCGATGAAGCGCAGCACCACGGCCGTGCCGAAGCGGCGCTGCAGGGCCTGGGCCAGGGGCACGACCTGGTGGTCGTTCGCGCCCTTCTTGACGACCATGTTGACCTTGACCGGGCCCAGGCCCGCGGCCAGGGCGGCGTCGATGCCCTGCAGCACGTCCTCGACGGCGAAGCCGACGTCGTTCATCGCGCGGAAGACGCCGTCGTCGATCGCGTCCAGGCTCACGGTGACGCGGCGCAGGCCGGCGGCCCGCAGGGCCGCGGCCTTGCGCGCGAGCAGGGAGCCGTTGGTGGTGAGCGCCAGGTCGAGCGGCTCGCCCGCGGGCGTGCGCAGGTCGGCCAGGAGCTCGACCAGGTGCTCGAGGTTCTTGCGCAGCAGCGGCTCGCCGCCGGTCAGGCGCACCTTGCCGACGCCGGCGTCGGCGAACAGGCGCGCGAGGCGGGCGATCTCCTCGAAGCTCAGCAGCGAGGCGTGCGGCAGGAACGCGTGGCGGGTGTCGTAGACCTCCTTCGGCATGCAGTAGGTGCAGCGGAAGTTGCAACGGTCGGTGACGGAGATGCGCAGGTCGCCCAGGCGGCGTCCGAGGCGGTCGAGCCGGTCCTGCCCTGCCGCGAGCGCGCTGGCGCCCGCAGGCACGAGCGCCGCGCTGCGCCGCAGGTCGTGGATGGCAATGATCTTCTCGCCCATGGCCGCATTGTGCCCGTCGATGCCACGGCCGGCATTGACCGGGGCCATGTTTCCGGATCCAGGCTCGAGTACCTCCTGCGAGGGTTGCCGCCAAGGGGACTGGCCTGCGGCCTGTCCTCGTGTTCGTCCGGGGGCGCCTTGCGGGAATCGGGCACAGGCCGCAGGCCGGTCCCCGTGCTCCGCGACCGCCGGGATCAGCGGTCGAGGATCGGCTGCGCGAGCGGATCGCGCATCGGCGCGAAGCCGACGAGGCTGTGCTCGGGCAGCGACTGCACGCTGCCCGCGCGCACGTTGAACGTGGCGGCGGGCATCGCCTGCGCGCCGGTGATGGGCGAGCGGGTGGCCTGCTCGGCCAGCCTGGTCAGGGCCTCGCTGCCGCCCGCGCTGGCGCCGGCCAGCTCGGGGACCCGGCGCGCGCCGGTGAAGTGGCGCGCCCAGTAGGAGATGTTGATGTCCTCGATGCGGACGGACTCGCCGGTGCGCGGCGAATGGATGAACTTGCCGTCGCCCAGGTAGATGCCGACGTGCGAGAAGGTGCGGCGCAGCGTGTTGAAGAAGACGAGGTCGCCGGGCTTCAGGTCCTTCTGCTCGACCTTGACGAGGTCGGGCGCGTTGGCCTGTTCGTCGGCGCGGTGCGGCAGCACCTTGCCGATGCTGTTCTCGAACACGTAGCGGGTGAAGCCCGAGCAGTCGAAGCCGGTCTCGGCGCTGTTGCCGCCGCGGCGGTAGCGCACGCCCAGGAAGTTCATGGCGGAGTCGACCAGGTTGGCGGCGCCGTCGCGCACGCCCGAGATCAGCTGCTGGCCGCCGGTGATGAGCTGCTGGCTGCGGTCGGCCACCGAACCGAGCAGGCCGCGCTCGTCGACCGGGGGCATGGCCGGCTGGCGCACGCCCTGCGGGGCGGACACGGCCGCGCCTGCCGCGGCCAGGAGGGCCAGCGAGAGAACGAGACGGGTGAGCCCAACGGTGACGGGGAGGTGGCGTGACGACGCCCCTCGGTTCTGGTCGATTCGCACGGGGCGAGCATACAAGATGCCAGAAATTCGGGTCAACGCCGGAGTGGGGGAAAACCCGGTTAAATACAAAGACTTGCATCACGAAACTCGTGGTTTCCCGCAGGAGTCGCCGCGGTCCGGCCCGGCGAAAACGCAGTTCGTCACAGCGCGATCGGCAATCCGCTCTGCACCCTGTGACAATCGCGCGACTTCGTTGCCGCCCGGCAGGAGGCCCCGCGGCAGCGCGGGACGGGCGGCCTCCAACCGCCTCCTCCGGAGTCCCGATGCGATCCCTCCTCCTTCCCGCCGCCCTCGCGGCCGCGCTGCTCGCCGCCGCGTCCGCCGGCGCCACGCCGGCGCGCAAGCACGCGCCCGCCCGCCCCGCCAAGGGCAAGCCGGCCGCGGCCGCCTCCGCGCCCGCCGCCAATCCGGCCCTGCCGGGCATCCCGTTCCCCGCCTTCGCCAATCCGGGCCAGGTCGCCCAGGCCTGCACCGACGGGCTGGAGGGCGCCGGCCAGCGCGTCAAGACGCTCGAGAAGCGCAAGCCCGGCCTCGACTGGCTCAAGGGTTGGGACGAGCTCTACGGCTGGCAGGAGGACAAGAGCGGCGCGCTGATCTTCCTGAAGAACGTGAGCCCGAACCCGGACATCCGCGCGGCCGCCGAGGCCTGCGAGCTGCGCTGGCAGGACTTCCAGTCGACGCTGGGCCTGAACGAGGCGGTCTACCTCGGCGGCAAGAAGTCGCTCGGCGTGTTGAAGGACGCGGTCGACCGCCGCGCCGTCCAGGTCGCCCTCGAGGGCTTCGAGGACTCCGGCGTCGCGCTGCCCGCCGAGAAGCGGCCGCGCGCGAAGGAGCTCTCTGACAAGCTCACCGAGCTCAGCCAGGCCTTCGCGAAGAACGTGCGCGACGCGCACGTGCGGATCTCGTTCACCGAGGCCGAGCTCAAGGGCGTGCCCGACAGCGTCTGGAAGGATCGCCCGCGCGACGCCGACGGCAAGGTCTCCCTGGGCGTCGACTACCCGAGCTACTACGGCGTGCTGCAGAACGCCGACGACGCGACGACGCGCGAGCGCATGTGGCGCGCCAAGATGGGCGAGGGCGGTGCCGACAACCTGCGCATCCTCGGCCAGATCGAGAAGCTGCGCCTGGAGTACGCCAGGCTCTTCGGCTACCCGAGCTTCGCCGACTTCCAGCTGCGCCGCCGCATGGTCGAGAACACGGCGCGCGTCTCGAAGTTCCTGGACGACGTCCACGGCGCGGTGGCCGACGAGGAGCGGCGCGACATCGCCGACCTGCGCGAGGCCAAGGCGAAGCAGCTCGGCAAGCCGGTCGAGGCGGTCAAGCTCGAGCGCTGGGACGTGCCGTACTACACCGAGCACGTGCTGCGCGAGCGCTTCGCCGTCGACGACGAGACCTTCCGCCCGTACTTCCCGCCGCAGGAGAGCCTGCGCTTCGTGATGCGCGTGGCCGAGAAGCTGTTCAACATCCGCTACGACAAGGTCGAGGCGACGACGTGGGCGCCCGAGGTCCAGGCCTTCGCCATCACCGACCTGGCCACCAACAAGAAGATCGCCGCGCTGTACGTCGACCTGTACCCGCGCGACGGCAAGTACAACCACGCCGCGGTCTGGCCGCTGCGCAACGCGTCCACGGCGGCCGACCGCTCGCCCCAGGCGGCGCTGGTGGTCAACATGGACCGCAAGGGCCTGACCCTGCGCGAGCTCGAGACGCTGCTGCACGAGTTCGGCCACTCGGTGCACTCCGACCTCTCGGCCACGCGCTGGGCGAGCGACGGCGGCATCAACGTGCAGACCGACTTCGCCGAGGCCCCCTCGCAGATGCTCGAGGACTGGGTCTACGACAAGAAGGTGCTCAAGCTCTTCCAGGAGGTCTGCGCGAGCTGCAAGCCGGTGCCCGACGAGCTCGTCGACAAGGCCAGGCAGGCCAAGGACTTCGGCAAGGGGCTGATGTTCGCGCGCCAGCACCTCTACGCGAGCTACGACCTGGCCCTGCACGGCCCGACCGCGCCCGAGCCCATGGACACCTGGGCGCGCATGGAAGGCGCCACGCCGCTCGGCTTCGTGCCGGGCACCATGTTCCCCGCGGGCTTCCAGCACGTGGCCAGCGGGTACGGTGCCGGGTACTACAGCTACCTCTGGAGCCTGGTCGTGGCGATGGACATGCGCACCGCCTTCGCGGCCGACAAGCTCGACCCCAGGGTCGGCGCGCGTTACCGCGCCACCGTGCTGGCGCAGGGCGGCCAGAAGCTGCCGCAGCAGCTGGTGCACGACTTCCTCGGGCGCGACCTGAGCCCGCAGGCCTTCTTCGACTACCTGAAGAAGTGACACGGCGGCGGGGACTGGCCTCCGGCCTGTCCCCGTGTTCCGCAGGCACCCCCGAAAACGGGGACAGGCCGCAGGCCAGTCCCCCCGCCACGCTCCTAGAATCCGGCGACGCGTTCCAGGAGATGCCGCGGTGGCCTACGACTACAGCTCGGAGAATCGGCGGCTGGAGCTGCCCAACCCCTACCGGGTCGAGAACCTGTTCCTGTTCGCGTGCGCCGCCATCCTGCTGCTGGCGGGCGTGGCCGCGCTGGCGTGGGCGCGCAGCGCGATCGAGGCGCATTCGGTGCGCATGGGCGTCGCGCCGCTGCTCGTCGGCAGCGCGCTCGTGGCCGCCGGCCTGGGCTTCGCCATCGCCGCCGCGCGCCGGCTGCGCTTCTTCTTCGGCCGCGGCCGCCCGGCGTCGCTGGCGCCCGAGGTGGCGGTCGGCGCCAGCGGCAATTCGGGCGCGGCCGACGCGGTCAAGTCCGTCCTGCGCCAGGGCGGCCTCGAGTACCACGAGCCCGTGGGCGCGCTCAACGGCCTGCTCTACCACGCGCTGCCGCGCCTGATCACGGCGCCCCGGTTCGTGCAGGAGATGACCCAGCGCCAGTTCTTCAACGCGCTCGCCTTCCTCGTCACGCTCGCGAGCTTCGTGCTCGCCTGGGGCCTGTTCGGCAACGACGCGACGCGGCCGCTGATCAGCATCGGCTACTTCGTCTTCGCCGCGCTGGTGCTGCTGCGTCCGCTCGTGAGCGGGCGCCAGGCGGGCCTGCAGCGCGGCGGACTGGTGGTGCTGATCGTCGTCGCCATCGTCGGGCCGGTGCTGGTCGGCCTGCTGGGCAACGCGCTGCCCTCGGTGCGCTTCGCGCTGCACGGCCAGGTGCTGTTCCTGCTCGTGTCGGCGCTGGTCGCGGTCGTGCTGATCCTGCTCGCGCTGCACGCGCAGCTCGACCCGCTGCCGCAGACCGAGCGCAGCTGCGAGCAGCTGACGCTGTCGATGAACGGCCCGCCCGGCGCCCTCGTGACCGAGCTCGACCGCCGCCTGCAGGACGCGTGGGTCGAGAAGATCCCGAACCGCCGCTATGCGCGCCAGGAGCCGGTCACCGAGGCTGCCGCCGGCTCGGGTCGCTTCGCCGGCGAGCTGCTCGAGGAGACCCAGCCGATGCCGATGACGGGCACCGCGCCGCTCACGTTCGGCGGCGCGCTCACCTCGGCGCGCCACGGCGGCCTGGTGGTGCTCGACCTCTATGCGACGCTGCTGGTCGTGATGGGCGTGACCTGCGCGCTGGTCTTCGTGCGCGCCTTCGATCCGGCGCGCTTCTGGCAGGAGGGTTGGGGGGGCAACGCGATGCTCGGCTACGCGGCCGTGGCGCTCGCGGTGGCGGCGTTCTGCTTCCAGTCGGCCGGCGCGATCTGGGGCCGCTTCGCCTTCGAGTCGGTGCTGTTGTGGGTCGAGCTGCTCGGCACCTGGCAGTCCTCGCGCATCGGCACGGGCAACCAGCTCGCGAGCCGGCTGCACACCGACAACGAGGTCGTGCGCGTCGAGTCCATGACGCTGCGCGTCTGGCGCGCCCGCATCGAGTCGGTCGTCTTCGGCAAGGACGGCGCGCGCCAGGTCACGGCGATGTTCGCGACCCGCCAGGAGGCGGCGGAGCTCGCGCGCGGGCTGGAGGCCTTCGCCGGGCAGCAGAGCGTCTTCGTCGCCCCGCGCGCCGCCGAGGACCAGCGCCGCGTCGGCGCCCTGCAGGCCACCGAGGCGATGCTGGGCGGCGCGCCCGCGGCGCCGCCCGAGGCGCTCGCCGGCGCGGGCGCGGGCGGCGCGGCCGAGCAGCTGCGCGTCGCCGCGGCGCACGGCGAGCGCGCGCGCTTCTGCACCGCCTGCGGCGCGCCGGCCACGTCGGCGGCGAAGTTCTGCAGCGCCTGCGGGGCGGCCCTCGACCCGCGCTGAAGGCCTCGCGGGGCTCGGGGCCGATGCCCCCCGTCACGCGGCCCGGGCGCCGCGGGGACGGCAGGCCCAGGCCAGCGCGGCGCCGAGGAACATCAGCGCCGACGTGACGTAGAAGACGGGGCCGAGCCCGATGCGCGCGCCGACCTGGCCGCCGATCAGCGGCCCCGCCACCTGGCCCGCGAACTGGGCGGACTGCAGGATGCCCAGCAGGCTCCCCGACGAGCCCTCCTTCGCGAGCCCGCGCACCAGCTTGCCGATGGCCGGCAGCAGCCCGGCGATGGTCAGCCCCATCAGGAATCGCAGGGCGCCCAGCTGCCACCACGTCGTGACCCAGGCCTGCGGCAGCAGCACGAGGCCGGTCGCCACCAGGCAGCCCACGATCACCGTCCAGCCGCCGACGCGGTCGGCGAGGGCGCCCAGCCGCGGGGCCGCGATCATGCTGGCCAGCGCCGTGGCGGACATGATGATCCCCGCGTCGCGCGCGAGCCGCGCCCGCTCGACGCCCAGCTCGCCGATGTACACGGTGATGATGGGCTCGATCGACATGCTGGCGAGCAGCACCATGGCCGCCGTCAGCAGCAGGGCGGCGAGGGCCGGGCGGTCGCGCCGTCCGACGGAGCCCGAGCCGAGGTTCGAGGGACGCCGCGGCAGGCGGCTGAAGTCTTCCCGCACCAGCACCACGGTGGCGACGGCGGCGATCGCGATCAGCGCCCCGCCGAGGAAGAACGAGCCCCGGATCCCCACCCACTCCGGCAGGAAGCCGCCGACCAGCGGGCCGACGAGGGTGCCGCACAGCGCGCCCGTCGAGAGGATGCCGAGCGCCCAGCCCGCCCGGTCGTGCGGCGCCTGCGAACCGACCATCACGATCGAGGCCGAGGCGTAGCCGCCGACCAGCCCGGCCGCCAGCCGCAGCGCGACCAGCTGCCCCGCCGAGCCGGCGGTGCCGATCAGCGACATGACGATGGCCATGCCGACGGCGGCGCGCACGAGCATCGCCTTGCGCCCGTAGACGTCCGCCAGCCGGCCCCACAGCGGCGCCGTCAGGGCGGTGCCGACGAAGGTGGCGCTGAAGGCGTACGACGACCACTGCACGATGGCCGCCGCTCCCCGCACGCCGAGCTGCTCGACGTAGAGCGGCAGGAAGGGCAGCAGCATGGTGAGGCTCACGGCGGTGGTGAAGGAGCCGAACACGCACACCGCGAGGTTGCGCCGCCAGTAGGGCGCGTTGCGTTCCGGGTAGGTGGGGAGGGCGGCGGACATGGTGATCTCGATGCGCTGGGATCGGATGCTGGGGATGCGCGGCGGCGGCCGGGAGTCCCCGCGCGTGCACCGCGGCCGAGCGAAAACGCTCGGCCCCTGCCGGCCTCGCGCCTGCGCGCATCGTGGTCGGCCGGGTGCGCGGGCGCGAGCGGCATCGGAACGACGCCGGCCTGCCACCGTGGTGCGGCTCGCGCGGCCGGAAACCTCCGGTCCGCCGACAAGGCCTGCCGTCGAGCGGGCGTACCATGGGGCGCGATGAACGAAGGTTCCGACGCCTCCTTCCCGCCCCCCCCGGGCCGCTCGACGGTCGAGCGCGCCGCGCGCGCGCTCGGCGGCGAGCGTCCGCCGCCGCCGCGTCCGCCCGCGGGCCCGCCGCCGCCGCCCGCCGAGCCCCCGCACGACCCGGCGCGGGTCGAGGCGCTGCTCGCGGCGTTCGCCGCGGGCGACGCCGAGGCCTTCGGCCGGCTGCACGACCTGTACGCGCGCCCCACCTGGCGCTTCATCCGGCAGCGCCTCGGCCCGGCGCACGAGGGCGCGGCCGACATCGTGCTCGAGACGTGCTGGATCGAGGCGGCGCGCGAGGCGCGGCGCGACGCGCTGCCGCAACGCTGGCGTCCGTGGCTGTTCGTGATCGCCCGCCGCCACGCGCTGCTCTACCTGAATTCGCTGGGCATCGCGGCCGACGCCGGCCCGGAAGGCGCGGCCGCGCCCGCGGCGCCTGCGCCCGAGGCGATCGCCTCGCGCGAGGACGCCCAGGCCTTCCTCGGCCGGCTCGCGCAACTGCCGACGCTGGCGCACGAGGCCTTCGCGCTGGCCGTCGAAGGCGGCCTCGAGGACGACGAGATCGCGCTCGCGGTGGGCGCGTCGCACGAAGACGCGGTCGCACGCCTGCGCGACGCGTTCGCGCGCCTCGGCGGCGCGCCGCGCGACGCGGCCGTCGTGCTCGCATACCGCCGCGCCTGGGCCTTCCGCGAGGCCGAGTCGCGCGGGCCCTCGCCCGACGTGCGCGCGGCCGCGGTGGCCGCGGCCCACGCGGTCGTCGCGAAGGCCGCGGCGGACGCGGCGCCGGACGAGGGCGACCCCGAGGAGCAGGCGCAGGCGCAGGCGTCCGGATTCGACCTCGGGCCGGAGTTCGAAGCGTCGCTCGCGCAGGCGGTGGCGTCGGCCGCCGCCGCGCCGCCCGTCGCGGCCGATGCGGCGGCGCCGCCGCCGGCCGCCGTGCCGCGGAGGGCGGCGGCGGATCCCGGCGCTGCCGTGCCGCGCGACGAACGCACCCCGGCGCCGCCGCGCCGGCACACGCACTGGGTCACCCGCCTGGCCGTGGCCGCCTGGATCGCGCTGCTGGGCGGCGCGGCGGGGTGGTTCGTGCGCGACCAGTCGGCGCCGGGCGGACTGTTCGCCGCCTTGCGCGGGCAGCCGGCGACCGCCTCCGCCGCGCAAGCGCCGGCCGCGCCGGCGAGCGGTGGCGATGCGCGGATGTCGCAGATCGATGCCGCCCTGGCACGGGCCGAGGCGGCGCTCGCCGCTCCGGCGGCGCCGGCGTCGGTGCCGGCATCGGTGCCGGTGTCGGTGTCGGCCGCGCTCGCCGCGGCCTCCGCGCCCATGGCGACGCCGAGCGCGACCGCCGCACCCTCCGAGGCCGCCGTCGCGGTGGCGGCGCCCCCGGCGTCGGCGCCGGCGGCGGAGGTGCGCCCGGCGGCCCCGCCGGCGGCCGTCGACGCCCGCGCGTCGGCCCCGCCGGTGCCCGTCGACATCCGCGCGCCGGCGCCGGTCGCCGCGGCCGCGCCTGGCGTGACGCGGTCGACCGGTGCGGGCGCTTCCGCTGCGGTCGCGTCCGGCGAGCGCGAGATGGCGTCGCGCCCGTCCGCGGCCGGACGTCGCCCCCGCCCGGTCGACGGCGGCACCGCCGCGGCCGCGGCGAAGGCGCGCGCCGACGCGTTCCTGGGCGCGCGCCGGCCCGACGCCGGTTCCGGCGAAGCCGCCGCGGTCGCGGCGAAGGCGCGCGCGGACGCCTTCCTCAACGGCCCGGCGTCGACGCCGGCGCCCTGAGCATTCAGTCCGCCGGGTCCTTCAGGCACTTGCCCAGGTCGGCCGTGCTCGCGAAGGCGCGGAAGCGCCCCTGCACGTAGGGGCCGACCTCGGTCGGATCGAAGGAGAAGACGAGCCCGCGCGGCAGCGCGAGCGCGCTCGCCTCGGGCCAGGGGCGGCCCACGCTCTCCTTGGTCGTCGGGTCGCCGGCGGGCCGCAGGGCGCCCTGCGCCGGCCACGCCGCCTGGGCGTCGCGCAGGCGCGCGGCGACGACGCGCGACACGGTGCGCAGGCAGTCGGGCGACGTGTCGAGGAAGGTGTCGAGCGGCAGCGGCCTGCCCGACGGCGGCGCGAAGTTGACGAAGCGGGCGTCGGGCTCGGGATGCGCCGCGCCGTCCTCGAAGACCGAGAGATCGTCGTAGACGGCCAGCGTGCGCGTGTCGCGCCACGCGACCGTGACGACCCGGCGCGCGTCGAGCGCGCCTTCGCACGCGCCGGCGCGCCCGCGCAGGTCGGCGGCGAGCGCGGCCTCGGGCAGCTCGGGCCACAGGGCCTGCCAGCGCCAGGGGTCGCCCGCGTCGCCGCGCGCGTGCCAGCCCAGCGAGACCGCGCGATAGGACGCGTGCCGCTGCAGCGTGAAGCGCAGCCGGATGCCGCGCTCGGCGTCGGCGAAGCTGCCCACGGCGCGCGCGCCGTCGTCCTCGAAGCGGCCTTCGAAGCGGCGCGCGCCGTCGGGCGACTCGAGGACGAACTCGCCCGGCGCGGCCGGCGCGCGCGGCGCGGCGACGCGCAGCGCGTTGGGCGTGCCCTCGAAGGTGCGGGGGAACCAGTAGGCGGCCGGCACGGCCACGGGCCGGTCGACGGGCGGCGGCGCCGCCGCTGGCAGGTTGGCCTCGATCGGCGTGCCGTCGTCGAAGCGGCCCTCGTAGTAGCCGCCCGCGATCCACTCGATCCGGCGCGGGTCGGCGAGGCAGTCGTGCACGGCCGGCGCGTCGGCGGCGCGCACCGAGGCGGCGGCGGCAAGCAGGCCCGCCGCCGCGAGGGCGGGGCGGCGCACGGCTACAAGGCCTCGGACGCGAAGTCCGCCAGGCGCGAGCGCTCGCCGCGCGCCAGCGTCAGGTGGCCCGAGTGCGGCCAGCCCTTGAAGCGGTCGACGGCGTAGGTCAGGCCCGAGCTGCCCTCGGTGAGGTAGGGCGTGTCGATCTGCGCCAGGTTGCCGAGGCAGACGATCTTGGTGCCCGGGCCCGCGCGCGTGACCAGCGTCTTCATCTGCTTGGGCGTCAGGTTCTGCGCCTCGTCGATGATCACGAACTTGTTGAGGAAGGTGCGGCCGCGCATGAAGTTCATGCTCTTGATCTTGATCTTCGAGCGCACCAGGTCCTGCGTGGCCGCGCGGCCCCACTCGCCGGCGCCGCCGTCGCCCTTGGACAGCACCTCGAGGTTGTCGTCGAGGGCGCCCATCCAGGGGCCCATCTTCTCCTCCTCGGTGCCGGGCAGGAAGCCGATGTCCTCGCCGACGGGCACGGTCACGCGCGTCACGATGATCTCGCTGTAGCGGCGGTCGTCCATCACCTGGGCCAGGCCGCAGGCGAGCGTCGCCAGCGTCTTGCCCGTGCCGGCGGTGCCGGTGAGGGTGACGAAGTCGACCTCGGGATCCATCAGCAGGTTGAGCGCGAAGTTCTGCTCGCGGTTGCGCGCGGTGATGCCCCAGACGGCGTTCTTCGCGTGCGTGTAGTCCTTCAGCGTCTTCAGCACCGCGGACTTGCCGGTGATCTCCGTCACGCGCGCGTACAGCGGGGCGGCGCCCGGGGTCTCGAGGTAGACGAACTGGTTGATCAGCAGCGAGGGCACCAGCGGCCCGACGATGCGGTAGTACGTATGGCCGCCCTGGTTCCAGGACTCCATGGTCTTGCCGTGGCGCTCCCAGAAGTCGGCGGGCAGGGCCAGCACGCCGGTGTAGAGCAGGTCGGCGTCGTCGAGCGTCTTGTCGTTGAAGTAGTCTTCCGCCGGCAGGCCGAGCGCGCGCGCCTTCACGCGCATGTTGATGTCCTTGGACACCAGCACGACCTCGCGCTTGTCGCCGTGCTGTTCGCGCAGCGCCTGCACCACGGCCAGGATCTGGTTGTCGGCCTTGCCCTGGGGCAGGCCCGAGGGCGCCTTGGCGTCGAGGAACTGGGTCTGGAAGAACAGCTTGCCGCCGGCCTCGCGGTGGCCGGTCTTGGCGAGCGGGATGCCCGCGGCCGGGTCGAGCGAGCCGTCGGTGGCGAGCGAGTCGAGGTCGCGCGACACCGCGCGCGCGTTGCGCGCCACCTCGGTCATGCCCTTCTTGTGGTTGTCGAGCTCCTCCAGCGTGATCATGGGGAGGTAGACGTCGTGCTCCTCGAAACGGAACATCGAGACCGGGTCGTGCAGCAGCACGTTGGTGTCGAGCACGAAGATCTTCGGCGGGCCGTCCGCGCGTGCGCGCTTGCGGGCGCCGCCCGAGGCGGGCTTGGTGCCCGTGCGCTTGGGCTGCGCCGCCGGCCCCGGCGCGACCTCGGGCGCGGCGGGGGCGCGCGCCACGGGGGCGTTGGCCGCCTTGGCCTGCACCTTCGCGACGACGGTCTCCGCGCGGTCGTCGTACAGGTCCAGCAATTTGGGTTGGGGCTCCGCCTGGGCCGCGGACTTCGCGCCGCGGCGGCTCGGCTTGGGCGCCGATTGGGATTCGTAGTCAGCAGCCGACAGGAGAGCTGCACGCGTGGCGGGAGGCTTCGGAAGTGGCATGGATGAGCGGACGACTCGCGGTCGGGTGGGATTCAGGAAACAAAAAAGCCGCGCAGTCACCTGGGCGGCTTGTTCGGGGAGGGTGCGCGGTACGGGACGCGGCCATGCGATCCATCATACACATTCGGCGGGTGACGCCATCGTGACCGGCGCCGCGCCCCGAGAAGCCCTTCACGCCGCGCAGGCGGCCTCGACGTCGGCGCGCGCGCGCGGGATGTGCGGCCCGAGCTCGCGCCGGCCGTCCGCCGTGACGAGCACGTCGTCCTCGATGCGGATGCCGCCGAAGTCCGCGTGCCGGTCGAACATCGCGTAGTCGATGAACCCGGCGTGGCGGCCCTCGGCCTGCCAGCGCCCGGTGAGCCAGCGGTTGATGTAGACGCCGGGCTCGATCGTGACCACGAAGCCCGGCTGCAGCGGCCGCGCCAGGCGCAGCGACTTGTGGCCGAAGAGGGCGCTGCGCGCGAAGCCCTCGCCGTAGCCGACCTCGTCCTCGCCCAGGCCCTCCATGTCGTGCACGTCCAGGCCCATCATGTGGCCCGTGCCGCACTGGAAGAAGATGGCGTGCGCCCCGGCCTGCACGGCCTCGCGCGGGTCGCCGCGCATGAAGCCGAGGTCGACCATGCCGGCCACCATCGTCTCGCACGCGAGCTCGTGGATCTCGCGGTACGGCCGGCCGGGCGTGACCGCGGCGATGGCGCGCCGCTGCGCCTCGAGCACCAGGTCGTAGAGCTCGGCCTGCAGGCCGCGGAAGCGGCCGCCGACGGGGATGGTGCGCGTGATGTCCGAGGCATAGCCCGCGGGTGACTCGGCGCCGGTGTCGTTGACGACCATCTCGCCGCCCGCGAGCCGCACCGAGTGGTCGTGGTTGTGCAGGATCTCGCCGCGGCTCGTGAAGATGGACGGATAGGCGAGGCGCCGGCCGTGCGAGGCGGCCAGGCCCTCCATCGCGCCCACCACCTCCTGTTCCACCGTGCCGGGCCGGGCCAGGCGCATGGCGAGGCGGTGCATGTCGTGCGTGACGTGCAGCGCGTTCTCGATCTCGGCGACCTCGCCGATGGACTTCACGGCGCGCAGGCCGATCACCGCGCGCACCAGCGGGCGGCTCGCGGCGGCGGCGAGCTGCGCGTCGGCCAGGCCGAGCCAGGCGGCGAGCGCGAGCCGCGTCTCGCCGCGGTAGGGCGGCAGGAAGTGCACCTCGCGGCCGGCGGCGCGCGCGGCCGCGAGGGCCGGGGCGAGGCGGCCGGACGGCGCGTGCGCCTCGAGGGCCGACAGCGCCGCGCGCTCGCCCAGCGAGGGCAGGGGGCCGGTCCACACGAGGTCGTCGATCGAGACGTCGTCGCCGTGCAGCACGGCGCGGCCGTCGTCGAGGTCGAGCAGCAGCGCGAGCCCCGGCTGCTGCAGGCCGCAGAAGTACAGGAAGCTCGAGTCCTGCCGGAACGCGTAGGCGTTGTCGCGGTAGTTCATCGGGCTGTCGACGTTGCCAGCCAGCAGGACGAGGCCGCGCGCGCCCTCGGCGCGCAGGCGGGCGAGCAGGGCGGCGCGGCGCTCGGCGTAGGCGGCGGCGGGGAACATGGACATGGCGGGGCGCTCCTCTGGACGGGTCGACCCGATTATCGCGAGCCGGCGCGCGACGCCTGGCGGCGGAACCAAATCCCGTCCAAGCAATCCTGTACTCGTTACCACGGGGCGGGCCGGTGCCGGTCCTTGGGACAATCGCGCTTTTTCCGCGGGCCCTGCCCGCACGGCGCGCAGGCCGGCCCACGAAGCCGCCCCAGCCGCCCGCATCGATCGACGAGCCGACACCACCATGGCCATATTGCAACTCACCGAAGAACAGACCAAGACCTGGACACGCCAGCAGAAGGACGAATGGTGGCTCGCCAACGTCTACCGCGGCGACATGGCGCAGCTCACGCTGCGCTCGGGCCTCACGGGCTTCCTCCTCGGCGTCATCCTCTCCGCCACGGGCCTGTACATCGCGGCCAAGACGGGCATCTCGATCGGCGTCGGCCTGACCTCGGTGATCCTCGCGTTCGCGGCCTTCCGCATCATGGCCTCGGCGGGCATCGCCAAGGACTTCACCATCCTCGAGAACAACTGCACGCAGTCCATCGCCACCTCGGCGGGCTACGTGATGACGCCGCTCACCTCCACCTTCGCGGCCTACATGATGATGACCGGCCAGGTCGTGCCGGCCTGGCAGATGATCGTGTGGCTGATCGTGGTCTCCATCATCGGCGTGCTGATCGCCTTCCCGATGAAGCGCCGCTTCATCAACGAGGACCAGCTGCCCTTCCCCGAGGGCCGCGCCTGCGGCGTCGTGCTGGACTCGCTCTACACGGGCCACGCCGACGCGGGGCTGTTCAAGGCCAAGCTGCTCGCGGTCACGTCGGTGATCACGGCGGTCTGGCAGGGCCTGGTGAGCGACGGCTGGGCCGTGCTGATCCAGTTCAAGATCCTGCGCATGGACAAGTGGGCCGGCATGAAGGAGCCCTTCCTGATCCACGAGCGCCTCGACGACTACTACTACGCCGCGCTCGCCAAGGTGCACGCGGCCGCGCCCGCGATCCTCGGCACCGACATCCGCCAGCTCGGCCTGCGCTTCACGCTCGACTTCTCGATGCTGGGCATCGGCGGCCTGATGGGCATCGCGGTGTCGACCAGCGTGCTGCTGGGCGCCTTCGTCAACTTCGTGATCCTCGCGCCCATCATGATCGAGCACGGCGACATCGTCGTGCGCACGCTGGCCAACGGCACGCAGGTGCCGATCTCGCGCGCCGAGATCGTCAACCAGTGGTCGATGTGGTGGGGCATCACGATGATGGTCGTGGGCTCGCTGGTGGGCCTGTTCGCCAAGCCCGACATCTTCACCAAGGCCTTCGCCAACCTGCGCGGCCGCGGCGACGCCAAGGCCTCGTCGGGCTCCGACGTGCTCAAGGACATCGAGGTGCCGCTGTGGGTGTCCTGGGTCGGCGTGCCGATCTTCAGCGTGCTGGGCGCCTGGATCACGCACGACTTCTTCAACGTGCCCTGGCTGCTGGCCTTCATCTCGCTGCCGCTGATCTTCGTGCTGACGGTGATCTGCACCAACTCGATGGCGCTGACCTCGTGGACGCCCACCGGCGCGCTGTCCAAGATCACGCAGTTCTCGATCGGCGTGATCGACCGCGCGAACCCGGCGAGCAACCTGTTCCCCGCCGGCATGACCTCGCAGATCTCGGCCAACGCGGCCAACCTGCTGTCCGACATCAAGCCCGGCTACATGCTGGGCGGCAAGCCGCGCCACCAGGTGATCGGCCACGTCATCGGGCTGGTCGCGGGCTCGCTGGCCTGCGTGCCGCTGTTCTTCCTGCTGTTCCTGCGCCCCGACGCGCACGGCGTGGTCGACGCCACCAAGGTCGTCTCGGAGGCCTTCCCGATGCCGGCCGCGATCCAGTGGAAGGGCGTGGCCGAGATCATCGGCAAGGGCTTCCACGGCCTGCCGGCCTCGGCCGTCGTGGCGATGATCGTGGCGGCCGTCGCCGCGCTGGTGATCGAGGTGCTGCGCATGGTCACCAAGGGCCGCTTCCCGCTCTCTTCGGTGTCGATCGGCCTCGGCGTGGTGCTGCCGCCCGAGTCCTGCCTGGCGATGTGGCTGGGCGCGGTGGGCTTCTGGATCATGGGCCGGATCTACCGCCGTCCGGGCACCAAGGCGCACGCCATCTGGGTCGAGGGCGCGGAGCCGATCTGCGCGGGCCTGATCTCGGCCGCGGCGCTGATGGGCATCGCCAACGCGATCATCAACGTCCTGCTCGGCTGAGCACGGGCGCGGGGACCGGCCGCAGGCCAGTCCCCGCGCCTCATCGTGACAGCGCCCGGTAGTCGCGCGGGCTCAGGCCCGTGCTGCGCCGGAACTGGCGCGTGAAGGCGCTGTGGTCGGCGTAGCCGCAGGCGTGGGCGATGTCGGCCACCGAGTCGGCGCTGCCCACCAGGCGCTCCAGCGCCGCGTCCAGGCGCGCGCGTGCCAGCAGCTGGCGCGGCGTGAGGCGATAGAGGTGCAGCACCTGGCGCTCCAGCTGCGCCATCGACAGCCCGGCCTCGCGCGCCAGGTCGGCGATGGCCAGGGGCTCCGCGTAGTCGCGCTGCAGGCGGCCGACGACGCGCGCCACGCGCGCGTAGGTCTGCGCGGTGGTGGCGTGGCTCACGCCGGGCGCGGGCAGGTCGCGCGAGATGCCGACCAGCCCCACGATCGTGTTGCCGCGCCGGCCGCCGGCCGGCTCGGCCTCGCGCCAGGCGAGCTTGTGCGTGAGGCACCAGCCGGGCACGCGGTTGGGGAACAGGTGCAGCTCGAGCTGGTCGGTCACCTCGCGGCCCTCGCGCAGCACCTGCGCGTCCTGCGCCGCGAAGCGCTGGCCCAGCGGGCCGGGGAAGACTTCATCCGCTTTGCGGCCGATCAACTGTGCCGGGCTCGTCAGGCGCAGCCGCTCGAGCAGGGTCCGGTTGCCGTGCGTGTAGCGGCCCTGGCGATCCTTGGCGAAGAAGACGACGTCGGGCAGGGTGTCGAAGAGCCGCTGCAGGAGCTCCAGCGGCAGGCGGCGATCGGGCAGGAGGCCGGGCGATGGGGGCGGGGGCATGGCCGCATTGTGCAGAAATCGTCTTGCGTCGCGCGGCATTCCATCAAGCCATCGCCGGGACGGAACCCGACAATGCCCTGCCATGGACGTGATCTCCGTCATCGACTCGCACACCGCGGGCGAGCCCACGCGCGTCGTGCTGGACGGCCTGCCCGAGCTGCGCGGCGCCACGCTCGCCGAGCAGCGCGCCGACTTCGTCGCCCGCCACGACGGCTTCCGCGCCGCCGTCGTCGACGAGCCGCGCGGCAACGACACCCTGGTGGGCGCGCTGCTCGTGCCGCCGCGCGCGTCCGGCTGCGCCGCGGGCATGATCTTCTTCAACAACGTGGGCGCGCTCGGGATGTGCGGCCACGGCACCATCGGCGTCGTCGCCACGCTGGCGCACCTCGGCCGCCTCGGCCCCGGCCGCTGCCGGCTCGACACGCCCGTGGGCGTGGTCGACGCCGAGCTGCACGCCGACGGCCGCGTCACGGTCTTCAACGTGCCGAGCCGGCGCCACCGGGCCGGCGTGACCGTCGACGTGCCGGAGCTCGGCCCCGTCACCGGCGACGTCGCGTGGGGCGGCAACTGGTTCTTCCTGGTCGACGCCACGCGCCTGCCCGGCGCGCCCGCGCTGGCGCTGGCCCGCGTCGAGGCGCTCACGGCGTTCGCCTGGCGCATCCGCCAGGCCCT
>Ga0209051_1001201_pt1 | contig 23394 bp, 23 predicted proteins | sample AraplaCvi_mMS_r2_2_FD_184286 | JGI IMG/M metagenome (GOLD analysis project Ga0209051, IMG submission 184286) | Arabidopsis root microbial communities from North Carolina, USA - plate scrape MF_Cvi_mMS_r2 (SPAdes) (version 2) | ecosystem: Host-associated > Plants > Roots > Endosphere | place...
CGCCGGCCTGGTTGCCATGCCCACCACGCCGTTGAACTGCGCGTTCTGGCCGGCCGTGTAGCGCTCCCACCAGGCCAGCCGGTCGAGCAGCTTCTGGCCGACCTCGGGCGTCGCGGCGCGCCGTGTGAGCATGAACTCGACGCCGTGGATCTCGGGCGTTTCGGAAAGAATGGCGGTGCCGCCATGGCGCACCAGCAAGTCCATCGCGGCGCCCAGCGCGGGGTTGGCCGTGATGCCCGAGAAGCCGTCGGAGCCGCCGCACTCCAGCCCGATCTTCAGGTGGTTGGCGCCCACGCGGGTGCGCTGCGCGGCGTTGGCCTCGGGCAGCATTTCTTCCACCGCGCGGATACCGGCCTCGATGGTCTGGCGCGTGCCGCCCACCTCCTGCATCACCATCGTGCGCATCAGGCGGCCCTGCTGCAGGCCCTGCGAATCGACCAGCGCATCGACCTGGTTGCGCTCGCAGCCCAGGCCCACGATCAGCACGCCGGCCAGATTGGGATGGCGCGCATAGCCGGCCAGGGTGCGGCGCAGCACGTCGAAATGCTCGCTCGGCGACGACATGCCGCAGCCGCTGGTCTGCGCGAAGGCGGCCACGCCGTCCACGTTCGGAAAGGCCGCGAGCCGCTCGGGCGTGAAGTGCGCGGCAATGCGCTTGATGACGGTGGCCGAGCAGTTGACCGACGACAGGATGCCGATGAAGTTGCGCGTGCCCACGCGGCCGTCGGCCCGCACAAAGCCCATGAAGCTGGCGCGCTCGGCCTCGGGCACGTAGGCCACCGGCCGCAGGTCCTGGCAGAAGGCGGGGTCGCGGTAGGAGTCCACCAGCGTCAGGTTGTGGCTGTGCACGTAGTCGCCGGCCTCCAGGTCGCGCGAGGCCACGCCGATGACGGTGTCGTACTTCTTCACCTGCTCGCCGGCTGCAATGGCGCGCGAGGCGATCTTGTGCCCCGCGGGAATCTGCGCGCGTGCGCGCACGCCGAACTCGGCAATCGTTTCGCCCAGGGCAATGGGCGTCTTGGCAACCAGCACGTTGTCGTGCGGGTGCAGGCGAAGCAGGGGGCTGTCGTTCATCAACCCTTCTCCATCAGTTCCTTGAGGTTGAGCTTGCGGATCAGCTCGGTCTCCTGCTTGTAGACGGCTTCGACGTACTTGCGGTAGTCGGGGCCGTCCTGGTACATGACCGGCGCGTCGATGCTGTCGGCCACCTTCTTGAATTCTTCGCTGTTGACGGCCATGCGGAACGCGTCGCGCAGCTTCTTTTCCACCGCCGGCGGCAGCCCGCGCGGCGCGCCGATGCCGTTGGGTGCTTCCACCACCACGTCGTAGCCCAGCTCCTTGAGCGTGGGCGTGTCCTTGAAGCGCGGCGTGCGCGCCTCGCCCCAGGTGGCGAGCAGGCGCAGCTTGCCGCTTTCGACGTGCGGCGCCCAGGAGCTGCTGTCGGCCAGCATGTCGACCTGTTCGCCCAGCACGTCCTGCAGCGCGGCCGAACCGCCCTTGTAGGCAATGGCGTTGAACTTGACGCCGGCCGCCTGCGCGAACTGCTCCATGCCCACGTGGGTGGCGCCGCCCACGCCGGCATGGGCGTAGCTGACGACGCCGGGCTTGGCCTTGGCCTGCGCCACCATGTCGCGCAGCGACTTGAAGGGCGAGCTGGCCGGCACCGCGATGCCGAAGGTCTGGCCCGAGGTGCGCGCCAGGTAGCTCAGGTCCTTGAGCGGATCGATCTGCACGGTGCCGATCTGCGCGAAGCGCGTCACCGAGATGGGGATCTGGCCGATGGTGTAGCCGTCCGGCCGGGCCGAGGCCAGCGCCTTGGTGCCGATCATTCCCGAGGCGCCCGCACGGTTCTCCAGCGCAATCGGCTGGCCGAGTTCGCGCGCGGCAATCTGGCAGATGGTGCGCATCGAGCGGTCGGCGGTGCCGCCCGCGGGCCACGGGCAGATGAAGGTGATGGGGCGTTCCGGATAGTCGGCCGCGAAGGCGCGGCCGGCGGCAGTGGCGAGCGCGGCGGCGCCGAGGCCGCCCAGCACCAATTGGCGCCGCTGCAGGGAGCGAGAGAAGGTCATGTGTGTCTCCGACGATTGTTGTTCGAGAAAGCTGGGCGCATTCTTCAGTAGACAATCATTGCAATCCAATGAAATAGCGGACTCGCTTCATAGCCCGGAGGTTATGAAGAGAAAAAAAGCCGCACACACCACGATGAGCCAGATCGACCGCGTCCTGCGTTCCAACCTCAAGTTGCGCCACCTGCAGATGCTGGTGGCGCTCGACCAGTTCCGCCACCTGGGCCGTGCGGCCGAGTTCCTGTCGGTCACGCAGCCGGCGGTGTCCAAGTCGCTGGTGGAGATCGAACGCATGTTCGGCCTCGCGCTGTTCGAGCGCTCCACGCGCGGGACCGAGCCCACGCCCTACGGCGACAGCGTGGTGCGTTTCGCGCGCTCGGTGCTGGCCGACTACGACCGCACGCGCGACGAGATTGCCGCCGTGGCCAGCGGCGCCGCGGGCCGCACCAGCGTGGGCGCCATGGTGGTGGCCATGCCGGTGCTGCTGGCGCGCGCGGTCGAGATGCTCAAGGCCAACTCCTCGCAGACCACGGTGCTGGTGGAGGAGGGCGACCTCACGCGCCTCTTGCCCAAGCTGCGCCTGGGCGAGCTCGACCTGTTCGTGGGGCGGCTGGAGCCCGGCTATGCGGCGCCCGACCTCGAAACCGAGGCGCTGCATGCCGAGCCCATGCAGGTGGTGGTGCGGCCCGGGCATGCGCTGGCCGCGAAGCGCCGGCTGGGCTGGGCCGACCTGGCGAAGGAGCGCTGCGTGATGCCGCCGCCCTGGGCCTCCTTGCGCGTGAAGCTCGACCAGATGTTCTTTCGCGATGGGGTGCATCCGCCGACGGACATCATCGAATCGGCCTCCTTCCTCGCGCAGATCAGCTTCCTGCAGCAGCGCGATGCCGTGGCCTTCATGGCGCGTTCGGTGGCGCGGCATTTCCAGCAGCAGGGCATGCTCAAGGTGCTGGCGCTCAAGGTGCCGATCGAGCTGCCGCCGGTGGGCCTCATCACCATGCGCGGGCGCCGGCGCACGCCCAGCACGCAGCAGTTGATCGATTGCCTGCGGCGTGCGGCCAGGGCCAGATCCACGGCTTGAGGCGGTGCCGTGGCTTTGCGGCGCGGCATCCCCAATTCATGGGTATGCACTCTGCAGTGCCTTCGGAGACCATTCGGGCATGTATTTGCATACCCTGGTCGCCGATCTGCCGCATCCGGACCGCACGGCATTGGACGAGGCCAGCGAACTGCGCTTCTACCAGTGCGACGAAACCGTTCTTGCCTCGGGCGAGTGGACCGACCGGGTCTATTGCGTGGCGAACGGGCTGCTCCAGGTGGTGAGCCACGGACGCGCGGGCGGCGCCGATGTCGTCACCGACCTGATCTGCCAGCACGACTTCTTCCTTGGCCCTTCGCTCAGCGAAGACCGCTACGAGGCGAAGCACACGCTGGTGGCGGCCGAGGCTTCATCGGTGTACCTGATTCCCGTGGCGGCCATGCGCGGGCTCTGCGAGCAGCACCCGCAGGTGGCGCTGAAGCTGCTGGGCATGGCCATCGAGCGCACGAGGGCCATGCGCGGGCAGCTCGGGCTGGGATAGGCGCGGGCCGGCTGCGGCCGATGCGCTATTTGCCCGGCGGCGGGTTGGCCGGAGTCGTCTGCGGCGCGCTCTGGGTTGGTGTCGACGGCTTGACCGGCCCTTCCTCGCGCGTCTGGGTCAGGAAGTTGTAGGCCAGCGCCAGGATGAAAACGAAGATGGCCGCGCCGATGCCCCAGCGGAACACGCGCGCGTTGTCGCGTTCGTCGGACTTGACTTGTCTAGAGGGCTTCATGCTTGCAACGCTGCGCCGGTGGATCGGCGCGAAGTGTCGGACGGCGGCTCGGCTTCCTGTCGCAGAAAACAGGAGCGGGCGGGCGTTCAGGCCTCGGCCTTGGCCCGCTCGATGATGCCGCGCACCATGGCCGACAGCGTGCAGAGGTAGCGCGCGTCGGCCGAGAGCGAGCGGCTCATGGCGTGGATGAGCTCGCCGAAGTCTTCGTCCGCCGGGACGCTGCCGGCAGCGAGCCGGTGGCGCGACAGCGCGTCTCGGATGCGGCTCTGCACCTGCACGTAGTCGGCGCGCAGCAGCACGCTGCGCGCGAGCAGTACATCCAGGTTCAACAGGTCCAATGCGGTCATGGATGTTCCTTCACTGTTTCGCGGAACGACCTCGGCCCGGCGTGGTGTCGAAGAAGATTCGGGCGGAGGCCGGGCGCGCCGCGTCAGAGTTGACCCTGGCCATCGCCGGTGCGGTCGTGCACCCAGCGCATCGCCTGCTGCTCTGCGTGCCGCAGCGCCTCCGCCTCGGTGGCATAGGCGATCTCGTCGGTGTCGCTGGGCAGCGTCTCTTTTTGCTCCGGGCCATGCCCCCGGCCAAGGCACACGACCACGGGGCGGTACACGCCCGGGCCCGTGCGCTGCGCACCGTACTTGAAGTGCCAGCCCCGGTAGATGAAGTCGATGCCCGGTTCTTCGGTGCCGCTTCCGGCGGCTGCGTCCTGCGTGTTCATTGCGAATGCTCCTTGGGCGCGGGCACGCCCATCCCGCCTTGCGCGCCTTGCGCGCGAGCGCCGCATCGCTGAGCGGCGCCACCGGCCGCATGGTTCAGGCCGCGCGAGAAGAAGTACTGCATGGCAATCGAAGGTGCTGCGTAGGAACCTTTCGCATCTGAGGTGGCAGCGCAGACTACATCCAGCGGCCGCGGCAAGATACCGCGCCGCGCACCGCAGGACCGGAGGCTCCGGTCCCGCATTGACTCCAATGCCCCCATCGAATCCCCCGCCGTCACCTGCCGCCGACAAAGGCGAGCTTGCGCCCAGCGCGCTGGGCTTCCCGGTCGTCGGCATCGGCGCATCCGCGGGCGGACGACCTGCTGGTGTCGGACCTCGGCATGCCCGAGATGGATGGCTACCAGTTCATTGCCGAGGTGCGGCGGCGCCCGGCCACGCGCGAGCTTCCTTCCATCGCGATGTCCGGCTTCGGCCGCCGCGCCGATGCGCGCCGGGCGCTCGAGGCAGGCTTCAACGCGCACCTGCCGAAGCCCGCTTCGCTCGATGAACTCAAGGCCGCCATCGGCCGGCTGTGAGAGCTTGCGCTAGCGTGGCGCGCGGTAGATGAAACCGCTGGCCGGCGCGATCCATTCGGCCTCGCCAGTGGCGTGCGCTGCGTGCGCCGCGGCGCGGCCGGTGAAGAGCATGCGTTCCTCGGCCAGCAGGAATTGCCGCGCGGGCCCGCCCTGGCCGGCCGGGCCCGGCTCTTGTACATGCAGCGTGGCGCCTGCAAGGCGCAGCGTGTCCCCGGGCTGCGGCCACAGCGCGGCGGCATCGGGCCATGCCGATCGAAGCCCCTCGAGCGACGCGGCCGAGGGCTGTCTACCAGCCCCTGTCCAGAGCAGCCACTTCACCTGGCCCGGCGCCGCGTTCTGCGCCAGGCCGTGCGGCAGGGGGTCGATCAATGCCCAGTGGCCGCCTTCGCCGCCGACGAAATAGCCGTGAGGCGAATCCGCTGCGCCGGCCACGCGCTGCACGCGCGCCGACAGCCGCGTGACCAGGCCGGGCTCGAGCGCGTAGTGCGCATGGCCCTTGCCTTCGGGATCGAGGTGGCCGATCTCCTGGTAGGCGGCCTCGTCGATGTTCACCGCGCGGCGGCCCGCGGGCCCGTCGGCCAGGCGAGGCATGTTCAGCACGATCCGCGTCAGCGCCCGCGCATGCGCCATGCAGTCGGCGGCGCTGCCGAAGCCTGCGAGTTCTTCGAGCGTGCGCCGCGTCACGTTCATCAGCTTGAGGCCGCGGCGCGGGTCCGCCGCCTCCGCGGGCTTGAGCCACATGTGCGCCACGGTCTCGCGGCCGTCGGGCTTCACGGCCTGGCCCGGTGGCATCTGCGCAATGAAGAAGCGGGTGTCGAAGCGGCGCGGCATGCCGGGCGGCGTGAGCCAGTGGCTGAAATAGGCGAGCCGGTCCATCGCCAGGCGCCAGCCCTGCGCCTCGCACATGGCGAGCAGCGCATCGGTGCCTTGCTCGGCGGCATGGCGCATGGATTCGAGCCGGCCCGGCGGCAGGCCGTCGAGTTCGGCCAGGCGGTCGCCGGCGTCGCTTGCGAACAGGACGCCCGCTTCCTCGAAGCATTCGCGCACCGCGGCGGCGTAGTAGTCGAGGCCGCCATCGGGCAGGCCCAGGCGCGCGCTGGCCGCGGCGTCGTCCAGGCCCTTGCACATCAGGTGCAGGCGGCGGTCGTGCGCATCGACCACGCCGCCCGGAAACACGCTGGCGCCGCTGTTCTGGTCGTCAGCCTTCTCGGCACGGCGCAGCAGCAGCACTTCCATGCCGTCGGCGCCGTCGCGCAGCAGGATCAGGGAGGCCGCGACGCGGATGGGGCGCGGCAGGGACGGCGCTGGGCCCGGCGGGGCCGTTGTCGTCGAAGGCTTGGCATTCATGGGCGCCGATTGTCGGGCCAGATTGGCGGGCCCGTGCCGCGCAGCCGCGCTTCAGTCCTTGGGCGTCAGCTGCCCCGCGGCGCCGCCGGCGCTGGAGTTGGCGGACTTGCCGAGCGAGGCGCCCTCGTTGACCTTCGGCGTGGCCACGGGGCCTTCGGATTTTGGGGTCGCCGGCACGCGCCGGCTCGGTGCGGGTCGCACCAGCCGCGGGGCGCGGCCTTCTTTCGACCTGGATGGGCTCATGCTGACCTCCTTGCGTGAATCACCTTATCGCGGCCGCGTCGCACCGATGTCGGACAGCCTGCATGCGGGCGTAGGACGCCGCGCGGCAATGCTTCAGATCGCGCGCTGGTTCACGCGCCTGGAAAGCTGCTCGGCGTTTTCCCTGCGCTCGCTGTAGCGGTCGACCAGGTAGGCGGCCGCATCGCGCGTGAGCAGGGTGAACTTCATCAGTTCCTCCATCACGTCGACCACCCGCTCGTAATAGGCGGAGGGCTTCATCCGACCGGCCTCGTCGAACTCCAGGAAGGCCTTGGCGACCGACGACTGGTTGGGAATGGTCAGCATGCGCATCCAGCGCCCGAGCACGCGCAGCTGGTTCACGGCGTTGAACGACTGCGATCCGCCCGACACCTGCATGACGGCCAGCGTCTTGCCCTGCGTGGGCCGCACGGCGCCCACGCTGAGCGGAATCCAGTCGATCTGCGCCTTCATGATGCCGGTCATGGCGCCGTGGCGCTCGGGCGAGCACCACACCATGCCTTCGGCCCATTGCGCGAGTTCGCGCAGTTCCTGCACCTTCGGATGATCGTCCGGCGCGCTGTCGGGCAGCGGCAGGCCGGCCGGATCGAAGATGCGCGTTTCGCCGCCCATGGCCTGCAGCAGCCGCGCGGCCTCCTCGGTCAGCAGGCGGCTGTAGGAGCGCTCGCGCAGCGAGCCGTACAGCAGCAGGAAGCGCGGTGCGTGGCGCGCCGGCGCGGCGCTGGAGAAACGCTCGGGCGAGGGCCGGTCGAACAGCTCGGCGTCGATGTTCGGAAGCTCAGGCAGCGCGACTGACACGGCGGCCCTCCGCATCGATGACCTGCTCGCCGTCTTCCTTGGCGAACGGGCCTTTTTGCTGCGAGGGCAGGATGTCGAGCACCTCTTCCGAAGGCCGGCACAGCCGGGTGCCGATCGGCGTGACGACGATCGGGCGGTTGATGAGGATCGGATGCGCGAGCATGAAGTCGAGCAGCTGTTCGTCCGACCACTTCGGATCGTCGAGCCCGAGTTCGTCGCAGGGCGTGCCCTTGCGGCGCAGCAGCGCGCGCGGCGCCATGGCCATGGCGGCGAGCAGCTCGCGCAGCGTTTCCCTGGTGGGCGGGGTCTTCAGGTATTCAATGACGCGGGGCTCTTCGCCGCTGTTGCGGATCAGCGCCAGCGTGTTGCGCGAGGTGCCGCACGCGGGGTTGTGAAAGATGGTGATGGAGGGGCTGGTCGATTGCATTCTTGCGATTATGCAACTATTATTGAAATATGGAAGAACAAGACATCGTCAGATCCCTGGCCGCGCTGGCCCAGCCGGTGCGCCTGCAGGTGTTCCGCGCGCTGGTGGTAGCGGGCCCGGCGGGGCTCACGCCCGGTGCGCTGGTGGAGGCGCTCGACGTGCCGGCCACCAGCCTCTCGTTCCACCTGAAGGAGCTGACCCATTCGGGGCTGGTGACGCAGGAGCGCAGCGGCCGCAACCTGATCTACCGCGCGGCCTTCGGGCAGATGAACGCGCTCATCGGCTACCTCACCGAAAACTGCTGCCAGGGCGAGGCTTGCCTGCCCCAGGCGGCGCAGGCTTGTCCATGCTGAAGGAGAAACAACCATGAAGCGATTCCATGTGCATCTGAACGTCCAGGATCTGCCGGCGAGCATCGCCTTCTACTCCAGGCTTTTCGCCTCGGAGCCGGCGCGGGTGGAAAGCGACTACGCCAAGTGGATGCTCGACGATCCGCCGGTGAATTTTGCGGTGTCCACGCGCGCCGGCGCGACGGGCATCGACCATCTGGGGCTGCAGGCCGAGAACGAGGAAGAACTCGCGGAACTCAAGGTCCGCGCCGCGATGGCCGAGATCGAGACCTTCGACGAGGGCGCCACCACCTGCTGCTACGCGCGCAGCGAAAAGCACTGGATCACCGATCCGCAGGGCATTGCCTGGGAGCACTTCCACACGCTGGGCAATGTGCCGGTGTATGGGGAGACGAGGGCGGTTGCGAGCCAGGGCACCGCATGCTGCGCACCGCGCAGCGAAGCCGTGACCATTCATCCGCGGCTCCACGACATCGGCAAGGTCCAGCAGGCCGCGCGATGACGGCCAACGTGCTGATCCTGTGCACGCACAACTCGGCGCGCAGCGTGCTCGCCGAAGGCATGCTCAACCACCTGGCGCAAAAGGCGGGCAGGGACGTGCTGGCCTACAGCGCCGGCAGCGCGCCGAGCGGCCGGCTGAACCCTTTCGCGCTCGAGGCGCTCGCCAATGCGGGCGTCGACGTGTCGGCCTTCCGCAGCAAGAGCTGGGACGAGTTCGTGGGCGAAGGCAAGCCGGCCATGCGCATCGTCATCACCGTGTGCGACAGTGCCGCGCAGGAAGCCTGCCCCTACTGGCCCGGCAGCCCGGTGCAGGTGCATTGGGGCTACCCCGACCCGTCGAACGCGCCCGGCGGCGACGAAGGCCGGCGGGTGGCCTTCGAGCTGACGCGCCAGGCCCTGGCCTACCGTCTCCTGCAACTGCTGGCGCTGCCGATCGAATCGATGGCGGACGCCGAACTCCAGGCGGCGCTGGCCGCGATTTCCGAAAGCTGATCTTTCCATGAGCTCCAACACCGCCGCCGCCGTGGCGTCTTCCGCACCATCGCCCGCCATCGGCTTCTTCGAGCGCTACCTCACGGTGTGGGTGGCGCTGTGCATCGTGGCGGGCATTGCGCTGGGCCAGTGGCTGCCGGGCGTGTTCCGCGGCATTGCCTCGCTGGAGGTGGCCAGGGTCAACGTGCCGGTCGGCGTGCTGATCTGGGTGATGATCATCCCGATGCTGCTGAAGATCGACTTCGCGGCGCTCGGGCAGGTGAAGGCGCACTGGCGCGGCATCGGCGTCACGCTCTTCATCAACTGGGCCGTGAAGCCGTTCTCGATGGCGCTCTTGGGCTGGATCTTCATCCGCCACGTGTTCGCGCCGCTGCTTCCGCCCTCGCAGCTCGACAGCTACATCGCGGGCTTGATCCTGCTGGCGGCGGCGCCCTGCACGGCGATGGTGTTCGTGTGGAGCCAGCTGTGCCGGGGCGACCCGTACTTCACGCTGTCGCAGGTGGCGCTGAACGACGCGATCATGGTGGTGGCCTTCGCGCCGGTGGTCGCACTGCTGCTGGGGCTGTCGTCGATCACGGTGCCCTGGGACACGCTCTTGACCTCGGTGGGCCTGTACATCGTGGTGCCGGTGGTCATTGCGCAGCTGCTGCGCAGGCAGCTGCTCAAGCGCGGAACGGCGCACTTCCAGGCCGTGGCGGCGCGGCTCGGGCCCTGGTCGATCTCGGCGCTGCTGCTGACGCTGGTGCTGCTGTTCGCCTTCCAGGGCGAAGCCATCCTGCGGCAGCCGCTGGTGATCGCGCTGCTCGCGGTGCCGATCCTGATCCAAGTGTTCCTGAATTCGGGCCTGGCCTATGTGCTCAATCGCAAACTGGGCGTGGCGCACTGCGTGGCCGGGCCGTCGGCGCTGATCGGCGCGAGCAACTTCTTCGAGCTCGCGGTGGCCACGGCGATCAGCCTGTTCGGCTTCCAGTCGGGTGCCGCGCTGGCCACGGTGGTGGGCGTGCTGATCGAGGTGCCGGTGATGCTGCTGGTGGTGGCGGTGGTCAACCGGTCGCAGGGCTGGTACGAAAAAGGCGTGCGGGCCGCCTGACGGTCCGCAGGGCGTGTTCTCCGACATGGGCCGGTGGGCTTTGGGGCCATGATCCGGCGCATCTGCTTGTGTTCGACGCAGCGCCCATGAAGATCGCGACCTTCAACGTCAATGGCATCAACAGCCGGCTTGCGCTGCTGCTCGCATGGCTGGCCGAGGCCCGCCCGGACGTGGCCTGCCTGCAGGAGCTGAAATCCCCGGACGAGAATTTTCCGGCGGCGGCGATCCGCGATGCGGGCTACGGCGTGCTGTTCCATGGCCAGCGCGCGTGGAACGGCGTGGCCATTCTGGCGCGCGGCAGGGAGCCGATCGAAACCGGCCGCGGGCTCGACGGCAACGCCGAAGACAGCCAGAGCCGCTATCTCGAAGCGGTGGTGAACGGCGTGATCGTCGGCTGCCTCTACCTGCCCAACGGCAATCCGCAGCCTGGCCCCAAGTTCGACTACAAGCTCGAATGGTTCGAGCGGCTCAACGCCCATGCGCGCCTTCTCTATGGCTGCGGCATGCCGGCCGTGCTGGCCGGCGACTTCAATGTGGTGCCCACCGATGCGGACATCTACAACCCGGCTTCCTGGCAGGACGATGCGCTGCTGCAGCCCGAAAGCCGCGCGGCCTTCGCCCGCCTGCTGAAGCAGGGATGGACCGACGCGATCCGCGCGCGCCATCCCGATGAGGCGATCTACACCTATTGGGATTACTGGCGCAACCGCTGGCCGCGCAATGCGGGCCTGCGCATCGACCACCTGTTGCTCAACCGCGAACTCGCACCCTTGCTGGCCGATGCGAACGTGGACCGCGAGGTGCGCGGGCGGCCCGGAGCGAGCGACCACGCGCCGGTCTGGGCCCTGCTGGACCTGCCCGCGGGTTGATCGAAGGAGGGGCCGTGAACAAAGAGGTTACATTTAACTACCTATCAAGCCGCCTGAACGACGCGTCCCCTTTCCCGCGAGATCCACTCCAGTGACCATCGGAACAACGGCGGATGCCTGCTTTCCCGGCTTCGATGACGGGTTCGTCATGGCTTTCCAGCCGATCGTGGATTTCCAGCGGCGCGAAGTGTTCGCGCACGAAGCCCTGGTGCGCGGCACCTCGGGAGAGGGCGCCTTCGAGGTGCTCTCGCGCGTGAACCCGCGGCACCGCTTCGCGTTCCACGAGGCCTGCCGCGTGAAGGCCATCGAGACCGCCTCGGCGCTGGGCATGGAAACGCGGCTGAGCCTCAACATCCTGCCCAACGACGTGGCGGGACATCAGGACGAGTGCTTCCATACCGCCATGGTGGCCGCGCAGCGCTGCAATTTTCCGGTGGACCACCTGATGTTCGAGATCACCGAAGGCGAACGCGTGGCGGACCTGCCGGCGCTGGCGGCGACCTTCCGCACCTACAAGGGCTATGGCTTCACCTCCGCCATCGACGACTTCGGCGCCGCCTATGCGGGCTTCGAGCTGCTGGCGGGCTTCCAGCCCGACGTGGTGAAGATCGACATGGGCCTGGTGCGCAACATCCACAACGACGCGGTCCGGCTCAGCATCGTGAAGGGCTTCGTGGGCACCTGCAGCGAACTCGGCATCCGGGTGGTGGCCGAAGGCGTCGAGGCCTCGGAGGAGGTGCACGCGCTGCGGGCGCTGGGCGTGGACCTGTTCCAGGGCTACCTGTTCGCCAGGCCCGGCATCGCCACGTTGCCGGCCGTGGCGTGGGACGCCGCCTGAAGAGCCAGCTCAGGCGTTGCTGGTGGCGCGGACCTCCTCGATGGTGGTCTGCCCCGACAGGACCTTGCCGATGCCGTCCTGGCGCAGCGTGCGCATGCCCTCGCGCAGGGCAGCTTCCTGCAGTTCCTCGGCGCGCGCGCCGCTTTGCACCAGGCGGCGCAGCGTCCTGGAGATCACCATCAGCTCGTGGATGCCGACGCGGCCGCTGAAGCCGGTGTTGTCGCAATGCACGCATCCGGGGCTCGAAAAGGCCTGCAGCCGGCCGTCGCGGCCGTGCTGGCCGAGCCAGCCGCTGCGTACGGCTTCGCGTTCGTCCGGTGTCTCCTTTCCCGCGAACGCGTGCATGTAGTCGGCCAGCAGCTCCTCGGTTTCATCGGGGCGCATGGGGCGGCTCTGGATGCAGTGGCTGCACAGGCGCCGCACCAGGCGCTGCGCCAGCACCGCGAGCAGCGAGTCCGCGAAGTTGAAGGGGTCCATGCCCATGTCCAGCAGCCGCGTCACGGTTTCGGGCGCGCTGTTGGTGTGCAGCGTGGAAAGCACCAGATGGCCCGTGAGCGAGGCTTCGATCGCCGTCTTGGCCGTTTCCTCGTCGCGGATCTCGCCGACCATGATCACGTCCGGATCGGCGCGCACGAAGGCCCGCAGCGCCTTGGCAAAGGTCCAGTCGATGCGCGGATTCACCTGCACCTGGCGCAGGCCGGGCTGGGTGATCTCGATCGGGTCTTCGGCGGTCCAGATCTTTCGCTCCGGCGTGTTGATGTGCATCAGGGCCGAGTGCAGCGTGGTGGTCTTGCCCGAGCCCGTGGGCCCCACGCACAGCACCATGCCATAGGGGCGCTCCACTGCCTTGGTGAGCTCGGCGAGGTTGCGCGGCGAGAGCCCGAGCTTGTCCAGCGCAATCGGCCTGGCCGAGGCCAGGATGCGCATCACCACGTCTTCCAGGCCGTTGGCCGTGGGGATGGTGGCCACGCGCAGCTCGATGCGGTGCTGCGGCGAGTACTTGGCGAAATTGATCTTGCCGTCCTGGGGCTTGCGCTTTTCGCTGATGTCCAGGTCGCACATGATCTTCACGCGCGCGACCACCGCGTTGCGGTAGCTGGCCGGCAGCTCCAGGTGCGTGTGCAGCCGGCCGTCGCGGCGGAACCGGATGCGGGTCTTTTCCTTGCCCGGATAGCTCTCGATGTGGATGTCCGACACGCCTTCGCGGTGCGCGTCCACGATCATGCTGTTGATCATCCGCACCAGCGAGTTGTCCGATTGCTCGATGGCCGTCTCCTCGACGGCCGGCGCGGGACCCTCCTTCTCGAGCGTGACCAGGAGGTCGCTGGTGCCCAGGCTGGTGCCGGGACCGGCGCTGCCGCCGGGGCCCGCGCCGCCGCCCATGTCGAAGTCCAGCGGCCGCGAGGGATCGTGCACGATGGTCGGGTCGGCCGAATCGGTGCCGATCTTGCCGTAGGCCTTGTAGAGCACGGTGTCCAGCACCAGGCATTCGCCGATCACCGGCACCACCTTTCTCTGGGAGATGAACTCCACCTCGTCGATGGCCGCATGGCGGCTGGCCGGATCGTCGAGCGCAAGGATGAGGCGCCCCTCGTGGATCATGAGCGGCATCACCTGCAGTCGGCGGGCCACGGCATGGCTGATGGTGCGCAGGGCGTCCACGGCCACCGGGAACTCGTGCAGGTTCACGAGCGGGTAGCCCATCTTGCGCACCAGCGCGGCCTGCAGCTGGGCCCGCGTCACCACGCCCATGCGCACCAGGGTCTCGCCCAGCGGCACGCTGCGGTCGAGCTGCTGCTGCGCAAGGCCGGCGCGCAGCTGCTCTTCCGTGAGCATGCCCAGCGCCATCAGGGCCTGGCCAATGCGCAGGATGGGCATGCGGCTCTGGACTTCCAGTGCGTGCAGCAATTGCTCGGGCGTGACGACTTCGGTGGGGGACATGAAATGGTTTCTCCTGTGAAGGGGATTCTGAGGCCGCCAGGGCGGGCTTGTCAGCAGGAATGCGCCCCCCGCCAGCGGCAAGGGTGATGCGCAACCACTACCAAAGTTCTCAATCGGAGAAGCCGAAGGTGTTGCGTCCCGCGGCCTTGGCGCGATAGAGCGCGGCATCGGCGCGCGCCAGCAGGTCGGCCGCACCGGCCGAGGCGTCCGCGGCCTGGTGGAAGGCGATGCCGATGCTGGTCGTGACGTTCAGGCTGCGGCCGTCCAGTTCGAAGGGGACGGTGCCTACCCGCTCGACGATCTTCCGCGCGACCGCCACCGCGGCTTCCCGCGTGTGCACGTTCTCCAGCACGACCACGAACTCGTCGCCCGCCAGGCGCGCCACGGTGTCGGTGCTTCGCACGCTGGCCAGCAGGCGCTGCGCATATTCCACCAGCACGCCGTCGCCGGTCGCATGGCCGAGCGTGTCGTTGATGGTCTTGAAGTAGTCGATGTCGAGAAACAGCACCGCCAGCGCGTTGCCCGAACGCTGCGCGCGCGCGATGGCGCCGGGCAGGAACTCGTTGAAGGCGAGCCGGTTCGCCAGGCCGGTGAGCGTGTCGATGCGCGCCAGGTCGATCAGCTTGCGCTCCACCGCCTTCAGGGCGCTGATGTCCAGGCTCAGCGAGAAGATGCCGCGCGTGATGCCGTCGGGGCCGATGTCGGGCACGTAGCTCACGCGCGTGGTGCGCTCGGCGCCGGTGGTCCTGGTCTGCGCCTCGAACTCCACGCGCTCGCCCGCCAGCGCGCGCGCGATCATGGGCTTGCGCGAAAGATACACGTCGGGGCCCACGACGTCGCTCACGTGGCGGCCCAGGACGGCGTCGGGCTCCACGCCGAACCATTCGCGGTAGGTGGCATTGGCGAAGGTGATCTTCTCCTCGCGGTCGATGTAGGTGATGAGTGCCGGCAGGTTGTCGGTGATGGTGCGCAGGCGCCTTTCGCTTTCGGCTTGCCGCAGCTCCGCGCGCTTGAGCGCGGTGATGTTGAAAGTCATGAGATAGAAACCCACGAGCCCGCCCTGCGGGTCCATGTCGGCCACCAGGTTGACCTGGAAAAAGCCATTCTTCCCGCCCAGCGGCGCCTGCACCGGAAAGCGCACCGACTTGCCCTCGCGCACCAGCGGAAGGTAGGGCCGGATCTGCCGGTGCACCGCCTTGCCCAGCGCCGAGCGCAGCGTGACGTTCTCGAGCGGGCCGCTGCCCAGCCCCGCCATCTGCCGCGCGCGGCTGTTGGCGAAGAGGCAGTTCTCCGCGCTGTCGAAATAGCCCACCAGCGCCGGGATGCTGTCGGTCACGTCGCGCAGCCGCTTCTGCTGTTCGGTCAGGGCCTTGCGTATGTTCACCTCGTCGGTGATGTCGAAGGTCATCGCGAACACGCCCTGCACCACGCCGCTCGCGTCCCGGTCGGGAATGTAGTGGGCCTTGAAGGTGCGGTCGCCGATGCCCAGCGCCGGATCGCCGGATTTCTCGACCACCACCGTTTCACCGGCCAGCGCGCGCTCGTAGGCCGGCGCCACGATGGCAAAGTCCGACGGGCCGCGAACCTCCGGCATCGATTGCCCCACCATGGCCCGGTCCTGGTGCAGGGCCTTCACCTGGGCATTGACGAAGGTGTATCTCAGCGAGGAATCGACGTGCGAGACCAGCGCGGGGATGTTGTCCGCAATGACGCGGACCTGCGCCTCGCTGTGGGCAAGGCTGAATTCGATGCGCTTGCGCTCGGTCACGTCGGAGGTCATGGCGTAGTAGCCGCGGACCTGGCCGGCCTGGTCGCGGTCGGGGATGAGTTCGGTCTGGAAGTAGCGGTCTTCCTCGCCGCGCTTCGCCTCGCCCCGGCTTTCGAAGCTGACGGCCTCGCCGGCCAGCACGCGCCGCACGGCGGCATCCACCGTCTCGTCCTCGCCGATGTTCTGCGCCGTGCGCCCGATCAGCTGGGCCGCGCCGCGGTCGAACTTCCTGCACAGCGGGGCGTTCACGAAGGTGTAGCGGCCCTGCGCATCCACGTGCGACACCAGCGCGGGAAGGTTGTCGGTGATGTCGCGCAGGAACTTCTCGCTCGATTTGCGCTGCTGCATCAGCGTGTCGAAGGTGCGCGCGAGATCGCCGATCTCGTCGTGCCGGTAGGTGCGCGGCACGGCCGTCTGCAGGGCCGGGTTGTCCACATCCAGCATGTGCCGGTGCAGGTGCCTGAGCGGCGTGAGCTGCTGGCGCACGAAGCCCAGCACCGCGGCACCCGCGAGCATGGCGAGCACCACCGCGCCGATCCATGCCGAGCGCTCGATGGCGTCGACCCGGGCGAAGGCTTCCGTGCTCGGGTACATGGACCCGAGCACCCAGTTGGTCTGCGGGATGCGCTTGAAGGCGTAGAGGCCGTGCACGCCCGCATGGTTGAAGCCTTCGGTCGCGCCTTCGTAGCCTTCGACCGGGCGCTCGATCTCGGGATTGCCGACCCCCTTCAGGCCCGTCTGGTTGATGATGCGCTCGGTGCGCGGATGGTCGATCACCACGCCTTCCGTGCTGGTGATGAACAGGTAGCCCGTTTCGCCGAATTTCACGTCGGCGAGCTCGCCCAGGATGTTCCGGTCCTTCAGGTTGATGGCGCCCGAGATCACGTATCTGACGTTGCCGGCGGCGTCGAGCACCGGCTCGGTCATGGCGATCTGCGCCAGGCCGGTGAGCCGGTTGAGGTAGGGCTCGGAGATCACGCCGGCGCGGGCCGCGAGCGTTTGCTGGAAGTACGCACGGTCCTTGATGTTGACCTTGCCAGGCTGCTGCGGCCCGCTCAGGCTCGCGACCAGGTCGCCTTCGGCCGTGAAGAAGGCGACGTTGCTGAACGCCTTGCGAAGCGACGGGTGCTTTTCGAGGAAGGCCTGCAGCGCCGGCGTGTCGGGGAACTCGCTGAGTGCCACGCTGTCGGCGAAGGTCTCCAGCAGCGTGCGGCGGCTCACGAACTTTTGGTCGATGGTGTTCGCAATGGCCGACAGGCGGGCGAAGGCTTCGCTTTCGATGGAGGCCTTTATGCTGGTCTTGACCAGCTGCAGGGCGACCGTCGCAATGGCGAGGGTGGCCGCCAGGACGACCGCGGCAATGCCCAGGCCGAGGCGTGTGTTCAGGCTGATGCGGATGTTCCGAAGACCGGGTAAGTTCATTGGCATGGACGTGCACCGCGATGAGGTCCGCGCTGCGCCTGCACGTAGTGTGTCAGAACCGGGGACCGGGCCGCTGCGCGCAATCCCCCATACGCCGCTCGCCCACGCCGCACCCTCACATTTCCTCGCGCTTGAGAAGATAGTCGAGCGGGCCGACGCGGAACCAGCGGTAGCCGTAGGGCTCCAGCAGCATGCAGTGCTTTCCCTTGGGGTTGGCGCGGCTGTGCGCGTTGGAGAGCAGGTTGACCAGCTGCCCGCCATGCCTGCCGAGCGCCTTGGCACCGAGCTTTATTTCCAGCGGACTTTCGCTGAGGTTGTGCACGAAGACCGCCGCGTTGCCGCGCCATTCGTAGCGCATGACGAGCACCGCCCGCTCCTCGTTCGGAATCACCTCGAAATTGCCCCAGCCGATCTCGGGCACTTCCTTTCGCATGCGGAACACGCGCTCCATCCAGTTGAGCAGCGACTCGGGATCGCGCCGCTGGGCCGCCACGTTCACGTGCTCGAAGCCATAGGCACCGCCCGTGATCACGGGCAGCACCGGCTTCGAGGAGGTGGTGAATCCGCCCTGGCGTTCGGTGGACCACTGCATCGGCGTGCGCGCGCAGTTGCGCTCCGGCAGGCTCAGGTCGTCGCCCATGCCGATCTCGTCGCCGTAGCGGATCACCGGCGTGCCGGGCAGGGTGAGCATCAGGCTGTAGGCCAGCTCGAGGCGCCGCCGGTTGCCGCCGAGCATCGGTGCCAGCCTGCGGCGTATGCCGCGGTCGTACAGCTGCATGTCCTTTTCGGGGCCGAAGGCGGCGAACACGCGCTGGCGCTGCGCGGGCCGCAGGCGGCCCAGGTCGAGCTCGTCGTGGTTGCGCAGGAAGATGCCCCATTGCGAGGTGGCGGGACGCGCCCGGGTCGCCTCCAGCGCCTTGGCCAGCGGCCGCGAGTCGCCCGCGGCCATCGCATAGAAGAGGTGCTGGTTGACCTGGAAGTTGAACATCATGTGCAGCCGCTCGCCTTCCTCGCCGAAGTAGGCCATGTTGGTGCTGGGCAGCACGTTGGCCTCGGCAAGGATGATCGCATCGCCCCGGCGCCACTGGAGCAGTTCGCGGAACTGCCGCAGCATGTCGAACTTCTCGGTCGGGCGCACGACCCTCGGGCCCTTTGCGCCGATCACGAAGGGCACGGCGTCCATGCGGAAGCCGGACACGCCCATCTGGGTCCAGAAGCCCATGATCTTCAGGATCTCGGCCTGCACCTCGGGGTTGGCGGTGTTCAGGTCGGGCTGGAATTCATAGAAGCGGTGGAAGTACCAGCGCCTTGCGAGCTTGTCGAAGGTCCACGTCGATTTCTGCACGCCGGCGAAGACCACACCATCGGTGTAGCGAGGCGGCTTCTTGTCGGACCACACATACCAGTTGTGATACTTTGACTTGCGGTCCCTGCGCGCCTGCTGGAACCACGGGTGCTGGTCCGAGGTGTGGTTCACCACCAGGTCCATCAGCACGCGCATGCCGAGGCGCGAAGCCGAATGCGTGAATTCGACGAAATCGCCGAGCGTGCCGAACCGGGGATCGACGTTGTAAAAGTCAGAAACATCGTAGCCGTCGTCCTGCCTCGGCGATGGATGGAAGGGCATCAGCCACAAGGTGGTGACGCCCAGGCCGTGAAGGTATTCCAGCCGCCGTGTCAGCCCCTCGAAGTCGCCGCAGCCATCGCCGTTGGAGTCCATGAAGGTTCCCACGGAGAGGCAATACACCACGGCGTTTTTGTACCAAAGGTCGTTGATCATGGCGGGGAACCTCCTGAAGATCGGAACCTCGCAAACCCGGAACACACGAAAGGAAACCCGATGTCGGCCGATGCTTGGTGGAAGAACGGAATCGTCTACCAGATTTATCCGCGTTCATTCCAGGACAGCGATGGAGACGGCATCGGCGACCTGCGAGGCATCCGCAAGCGGCTCGATTATCTGGTCGAGCTCGGCGTGGATGCCATCTGGATATCGCCGATCTACCCCTCACCAATGGCCGACTTCGGGTACGACATATCCGACTACTGCAACATCGATCCGCGCTTCGGCACGCTCGAGGACTTCGATGCGCTCGCGGCGGAATGCAGGGCGCGCGGCCTCAAGCTGGTGCTGGACTTCGTGCCCAACCACACCTCCGACCAGCACCCCTGGTTCGTGCAGAGCCGCGCCTCGCGCACGAGCCCCAGGCGCGACTGGTACCTGTGGCGCGATCCTGCGCCTGATGGCGGCCCACCCAACAACTGGCTCAGCAATTTCGGCGGTCCGGCATGGACCTTCGACGAAGCCAGCGGCCAGTACTACTGCCACTCCTTCCTGAAGCAGCAGCCCGACCTCAACTGGCGCAACCGCGAGGTGCGCGAGGCGATGTACGAGGTGCTGCGCTTCTGGCTGCGGCGCGGGGTGGACGGTTTCCGCGTCGACGTGCTCTACCACCTCGTCAAGGACGACCAGTTCCGCGACAACCCGCCCAACCCGTCGTTCCAGCCGGGGCAGGACCCCTCGCACCGGCTGCTGGCGCTCTACACGACGGACCGGCCGGAGATGCAGGACATCGTGGTCGAGATGCGCCGCGTGGTCGACGCGTTCAGCGACGAGGCTTCGGCGCGGGTGCTGATCGGCGAGCTCTATCTTCCGCTCGAGCGGCTCATGGCCTATTACGGGCGCACCTCCGAAGGCCTGTTGCAGGGCGTGCAGCTGCCGTTCAATTTCCAGCTCATCGCGGCGCCCTGGCATGCGGCCGAAATCGACCGCATCGTGCGCAACTACGAGGCGGCGTTGCCGCACGGCGCGGCGCCCAACTGGGTGCTCGGCAACCACGACAAGCCGCGCATCGCGAGCCGCGTGGGGCAGGAGCGGGCGCGGCTCGCGGCAATGCTGCTGCTGACGCTGCGCGGCACGCCCACGCTCTACTACGGCGACGAGATCGGCCTGACCGACGTTCCCATTCCGCCCGATGAGGTGCAGGACCCGTTCGAGAAGAACGAGCCGGGCAAGGGCCTCGGGCGCGATCCGCAGCGCACGCCCATGCAGTGGAGCCGGGCACATGCGGCCGGCTTCACCGATGGCACGCCATGGCTGCGCCTTGGCGGCGACTGGGGCATGCGCAACGTGGAGTCGCAGCTGGCCGATCCGGCCTCGATGCTGCAGCTCTACAAGCGGCTCATCGCGCTGCGGCGCAACGAGCCCGCGCTGCACGAAGGAAGCCATGAGCAGCTCGATGCCGGCGCCGACGTGCTGGCCTATGCAAGAACCTCCGGGGACAGGCGGCTGGTCGTGCTGCTGAACTTCGCCACCACCGAAACCCGGGTGGCCGCCGATCTGCTGCCGGCGGAAGTGGTCGTGCTGGCTTCCACCCATGCGGACCGCACCGGCGCGGTGGCCGGCGAGCTGGTGCTGCAGCCGCTCGAAGGCGTGATCGTCACGCACTGATCGGTGCGCGAAAGACGGTGCGGGGAAAGACGCGGCTACTGGCCCGAGGGATAGGTCTCGGGAACTTCCGCGTCCATGGCCACCGCATCGCGTTCCAGCGGCGCGACCGCGCGGCTGCGGTCGAAGTGCAGCAGCGCATCGAACTGCACCGGCAGCCGCGCGAAGAAATAGTGGCTCTGCCGTTCGGTCTCGGGCCGGTAGATCACGCCGATGGCGCGCTCGAGCCGCGCCTCGCGCAGCGCGAAGAAATGGCTTCCCTCGCCGCGCAGCGGCAGCATGAAGCGCTCGAGCCCGGTCTCGTGCATGAGGCCCTCGTAGCTGTCCGCGCGTGATGGAAGTACCTGCTTGCGCTCGGCCGCTGCGCCCCAGTCGGAGGCTGCCATCACGCTGCCGGTGTGCGTGGTGAAGCCCACCAGCACCGCATCGCGGCCCTGGCGTTCGCGCACCAGCTGGCCGACGTTGAGCTCGCCGCGGCGTTCGCCCATCTCGGTGGCGCGCGCATCGCCCAGGTGCGAGTTGTGCGCCCACACCACGAGCTTCGGCCGATCGCTCGCGCGCCACAGGTGGCGCTCGATCTCGCCCAGCGTCTCCACCATGTGCCGGTCGCGCAGGTTCCAGGAGGACACGTCGCTCAGGTACATCGAGCGGTAGTAGGCCTCGGCGTTCTTGATCAGGCGCGCGTTCTGCTCGGCGTCGAATGCTTCTTCCTCATTGGCTGCGCTGCCGCTGCGCCATGCGTCGCCGGCGGCGCGGCGCATCTCGACGAGCATCTCGACCACTTCGCGCTGGCACGAGGGCGTGTTGCCGAGCCCGGCCATCAGGCCGTAGACCTGTCCGCCGTCGCCGAAGCGGTCGAAGCAACCGTAGCGTTCGCGGGCGCTGCGCGCCGCCACCGGATCGGTGCGTTCGAAATAGTCGAGCACGGCTTCGATGGAGGCGTGCAGGCTGTAGAGGTCCAGGCCGTAGAAGCCGGTCTTTCCCTGCGGCGGGCCTGCGTCGTTGAAGGCGCGCTGCCATTCGACGAAGCTTGCGACGTCCTCGTTGCGCCACATCCAGGTCGGAAAGCGCCGGAAGCCCGCGAGCGCATCGCGCGCATTGGCGTCGTCGCCCGCGCCCCTCACGTAGCGGTTCACGCGATAGGCATCGGGCCAGTCGCCTTCGATGGCCACCGCGTTGAAGCCTTTCTCGGCCAGCAGGCGCCGCGTGATGTCCGCGCGCGCCGCATAGAACTCGTGCGTGCCGTGCGAAGCCTCGCCGAGCAGCACGTAGTGCGCATCGCCGATCAGTTCGAGCAGCGCGTCATGGTCGCTGGAAGATCCATCCATCGGATGCGCCACGGCACGCAGCGCCTGCGCCTCGTCCGAAATGCGTGAGGGATTCATCGTCCACGGTCCTCAGGCAGGAAGCGCGCCATGAGGGTTGGCGTCTTCGATCAGGTGGCAGACCTCCTCGTCGCTGGTCTGCGAGAAGTCGAGGTACCAGCGCCCCACGCCGAGGAAGGGCTCCGGCGTCTCGGCGCAGACCACGTCATCCGCTTCGCCGAGCAGCAGCGCGCAGGCTTCGCGCGATGCCACGGGCGCTGCAACCACCACGCGGGCCGGCGCCTGCCGGCGCACCGCGCGAATGGCCACGCGCATGGTCGAGCCGGTGGCCAGGCCATCGTCCACCAGGATGGCGGTGCGGCCATGCAGGTCGGGTGCGGGCCGGTCGCCGCGGTAGGCGCGCTCGCGCCGCTCGAGTTCGTATTGCTCGTTGCGCACGACTTCGTCGACCTCCTTTGCGCCGATGCCGAGTTCGCGCACGAGGTCTTCATCCAGCACCCGCTCGCCGCCGCCCGCGATGGCACCCATCGCGTACTCCTCGTGCCCCGGCACGCCGAGCTTGCGCACCACGAGCACGTCGAGCGGCGCGTTCAATGCCTTGGCCACTTCGTAGGCCACCGGCGTCCCGCCGCGCGGCAGGGCCAGCACGATCACATCCGGCCGGTTGGCATAGCTTGCCAAGCTCCGGGCGAGCGCCCGGCCCGCCTGCTGCCGGTTTCTGAAAGACTGGAACGCCATTTCTCGAATGTCCTTGCGGCCACCTTATTTCCGGCTGGGGCGGGAGTGTTGTAGGGCGATGCCCACATGGGCGTAGGCGTGCACTGCCAGAGGCCCGCCGCGGAAATTGCTACTTTCGGGTGCTTCCACCGCAGGTACATCGGCTTACATAATCCCTGGATAAAAGCCTGCCCTCATCGGGAGCGGCAGACACCTCCAGGGAGTCCCATGTCCAACCTGCACAGCGTGCCTGCACGCCCGCGGCTGCCATGAAGCGCCGCGTCACCATCCAGACGCCGCTGGGCGAGGCACTGCAATTCCACCGCCTGGCGGGGCGCGAGGCGCTCAGCCAGCTGTACGCCTTCGACCTCGAACTGCTCGGGCGCCACAACGCCATCGACCCCGCCGCGCTGCTGGGCCAGCCCGCTACCGTCGCCATGCAAACCGAGAGCGGCGGCGTGCGCCACCTGGGCGGCCTCGTCACCCGCTTCGGCCTTGCGCGACAGGACGACCGCCAGGCCTTCTACGGCATGCGGCTTCGCCCGTGGCTCTGGCTGGCCACGCGCCGCAGCGACTTCCGCATCTTCCAGGACCAGACCGTGCCCGAGATCGTTGCGGCCGTGCTCGGACGC
>Ga0209051_1001202_pt1 | contig 23394 bp, 17 predicted proteins | sample AraplaCvi_mMS_r2_2_FD_184286 | JGI IMG/M metagenome (GOLD analysis project Ga0209051, IMG submission 184286) | Arabidopsis root microbial communities from North Carolina, USA - plate scrape MF_Cvi_mMS_r2 (SPAdes) (version 2) | ecosystem: Host-associated > Plants > Roots > Endosphere | place...
GCGTCGACGTGATCCTGACCTATGTGTCGAACGAAGCCAGCGCGCAGGCGGTGGTGTCGGAGATCGAGGCGAAGGGGCGCCGTGCCGTCGCGCTCCGGCTCGACGTCGGCGACAGCACGGCCTTCGCGGCGTTCGCGGACTCGGTGAAGGCGACGCTGGCTGCCACCTGGCAGCGCGAGCGCTTCGACTTCCTGGTGAACAACGCCGGCGTGGGCCTGCATGCGAACTTCGAGGACACGACAGAAGCCCAGTTCGACATGCTCTTCAACGTGCACTTGAAGGGCCCGTACTTCCTCACGCAGAAACTGCTGCCGCTCATCAACGACGGCGGACGCATCGTCAATGTGTCGTCCGGGCTCACCCGGTTTTCCATGGCCGGCGCGTCTGCCTATGCCGCGATGAAGGGCGGCGTGGAAACGCTCACGCGCTACCTCGCGAAGGAACTCGGCGCGCGCGGCATTGCGGCCAACACGATCGCGCCGGGTGCGATCGAAACCGACTTCAGTGGAGGCATGGTGCGTGACAACCCGCAGGTGAACGCGATGGTGGCGGGTTTCACCGCGCTTGGGCGCGCAGGCCAGCCCGACGATATCGGCGGAGTGATCGCGGGCTTGCTGGGGGAGGGCAATCGCTGGGTGAATGCCCAGCGCATCGAAGCATCCGGAGGGATGCTGGTCTGAGCGCGCGGCGCACCCGGCAGGTTGGGGTTCAGCTCTTCTCGAGCTCGCTCACTTGCAGAGACAGGTCGAACAGCTTCGACTTGCTCGCGTAATAGCGGTCGAGCCGCCATTCCTTCAGGATGTCCATGGCGAGCTCGAAGCTCTTGTAGTCGAGGCTGTAGAGCCTGACCAGCTCGAAGCTGCGTTCGGATTCGAGCGCCAACACGAGCTGCGCCAGGATCTTGGCCGACTCGTTGGCCGGGTCCGTTTCTATGAATCGGCGAGCGACCTTGATGGCATTCATGGGATAGTGTTCCTCGGTAGGCAGAGACCGAGAACTATAGCTAGCACGCCCTCGTGCTTTATGACAGTCGTGTGACAAGCGAGGGTCATTGCCCTTGACGGGCGTGGTGCACGCGTCCGCCGCCGCCCGGTCCGGGCAGCGGCGGACGCCGCCGGGCAGCGAGCTTCAGCGTGTCGGCGCCGGCATCGGGGCCGGCATGGGCATCGGCTCCATGGGCGCGATGGGTGCAATGGCCGGTGGCGGAACCCGCGAAGGCGCGGGCATCGGCGCCGGCATCGCGGCAGCGGGCGCCGGCATGACGACGGTGGTGACCGATTCGCGGATCACGCCGCCGCCCATCACGCTGCCATCCACATTGCCGCGGGTGTTGCCGCTGCCGCCCATCACGCGGGCCTCGCAGTCCGCGCGATCGGCCGGTGGCTGGAGTCCGCAGCGCGCGAGGGCATTGCGCTGGTAGTCGGGTGCGCTGGTCAAGCCGCCGCGCGCAGCTTCCTGACGCGCGGCGCCGGCCTCGCGGATGCAGGCCGCGCGGTCCTGCTGGTTGTGGCCGCAGACCGCGAGTTCCTGCTGGTAGGTGGAGTCGCCGCGGCGCGACTGGGCCGGGGCCGAGGTGGCGGCGGCCAGGCCGCCCACGGCAATCAGGGCGGCAATCATCGAACGGGTGGTGCTGTTCATGGGGTGCTCCTTGGAGTGACCTGAGACATGAAAATGTTGGACGGGGTGGGCCGCCTCGGGTTCCGCGCGGCCGACGTCCATCAGCGCGTGGGTGCGGCCGGCTGCGCCGGCAGCGGGGTCACTGTTTCGCGGATGACGCCGCCGCCCATCACGCTGCCTTCGGTGCTGGTGCGCGCGCCGCCCTGCAGGCGGGCCTCGCAGTCGGCGCGGTCGGCCGCGGGCTGTTCGCGGCAGCGCGCCATCGCGTTGGCGTCGTAGCGGCCGGGGCTGGCGCTCGTGAGGCCATTGCGCCCCGCTTCCTGGCGCGCAGCGGCAGCCTCGCGCAGGCACGCCGCGCGGTCCTGCTGCACGCCGTCGCAGGTGGCGCGCTCCTGCTGCGCGCGCGCGGCTGTGCCGGGCGCCTGCGCGAACGATGCGCCTGGCACCAGCAAACCGCTTGCTGCAAGAAGCGCGGCAGCACAAAGGGTGGAACGAACTGTTGTTGTCATCGGGTGCTCCTGGTTAGGGCGCGCCCTCCGAAAGCGCGACCGGACATGCAGTGTGGTCCGGTGCAGGCCGTGCGGGGTGTGGGACGGCACAGACAGCAGCCCCGGCCGGACTCGCCCCTGCGTGTGGGACGTGTCCGGCATGGGCCGGCGCGCGGCCGGTCCGGTGCGTGTCAGCCCGCCGCGATGCGCTGCGCGAGGTGCGCGAGCGCTTCCTCGACCTGGTCGACCAGGATCAGCGACAGGTCGCCCGGCTGCAGGCGCGCCAGTGCGGTGTCGATGGCGACGAACTCGCCGCGGATCTCGTCGATATAGCGCGTGCGCGCCGCGCCCTGCAGGCCCTGGCGCAGCAGCGCCATCACCTCGCCGTCGGCGCGGCCGCGCTGGGCCGCGTCCTGGTACAGGATCACGTCGTCGAAGGCCTGGCCGAGGATGGCGGTCTGGTCGCGGATGTCGGAATCGCGCCGGTCGCCCGCGCCGCTGATCACCACCGAGCGCTTGTTGGCCGGCATGGTGTCCACGGCCGAGACCAGTGCGCGCATGGCGTCGGTGTTGTGGCCGTAGTCGGCGATCACGGTGGCGCCGCGGTAGTCCATGACGTTGAAGCGCCCCGGCACCCCGGCCGCGTCGTTCATGAAGCTCGCGAGGCCGCTGCGGATGGTGTCCCAGTCCAGGCCCACGGCCCATGCGGCGGCCACGGCCGCCATCACGTTGTCGACCTGGAAGCCGATGGTGCCGCCGCGCGTGATCGGCACGTCGCGCAGCGCGATGCGCTCGCGCCAGGAGCCCTCGGCGGCCACCAGCGTGTCCTGGTCCACATAGACGGTGCGCTTGCCCTGCGCGCGGTGCGTGGCCATCACCGGATGCTGGCGGTCGGCGGTGAAGAAGATCACGTGGCCCGGGCAGCCCGCGGCCATGGCGGCGACGTTGACGTCGGCCGCATTGAGCACTGCATAGCCGTCGGGCGCGACGTTGCGCACGATCACGCGCTTGAGCACCGCGAGGTCTTCGACGGTGGTGATGTAGTTCAGGCCCAGGTGGTCGCCGCTGCCGATGTTGGTGACCACGGCCACCTGGCAACGGTCGAAGCCGAGGCCCTCGCGCAGGATGCCGCCGCGCGCGACTTCGAACACGGCCGCATCCACGTCGGGGTGCATCAGCACGTTGCGCGCGCTCTTGGGTCCGCTGCAGTCGCCGCTGTCCGTCTGGCGGCCGTCGACGTACACGCCGTCGGTGTTGGTCATGCCGGTGCGCAGGCCGCTCGAGGCGAGCAGGTGGTTGATGAGGCGCGCCGTGGTGGTCTTGCCGTTGGTGCCGGTGACGGCCACCACCGGGATGCGGCCGTCGTCGCCGTGCGCGAAGAGGGTGTCCATGACGGCCTCGCCCACCGCGCGGCCGCGGCCGAACGAGGGCGAGATGTGCATGCGCAGGCCGGGCGCGGCATTGACCTCGACCACGCCGCCGTGCTGTTCCTCGAGCGGGCGCAGCACGTTCTCGCAGACCATGTCGACGCCGCAGATGTGCAGCCCGACCATCTGCGCCGCATCGACCGCGCGCGCGGCCACTTCGGGGTGCACGGTGTCGGTCACGTCGGTGGCGGTGCCGCCGGTGGACAGGTTGGCGTTGTTGCGCAGCACCACGCGCTGGCCGCGCGCGGGCACGCTGTCGGGCGTGAGGCCCTGGGCCTCGAGGCGGCCGATGGCAATGTCGTCCAGGCGGATCTTGGTGAGCGAGGTGGCATGGCCTTCGCCGCGGCGCGGGTCGAGGTTCACTGCCTCCACCAGCTGGCGCACGGAGGCGCTGCCGTCGCCGATCACGTGCGGCGGATCGCGCCGCGCGGCGGCCACGAGGCGGTCGCCCACCACCAGCAGTCGGAAGTCGAAGCCGGGCAGGAATTTCTCGACCATGACCTCGCCGTACACGGCGGCCGAGTCGTAGGCGGCCGTGAGCTGCTCCTCGGTCGTGATGTTGACCGTGACGCCCTTGCCCTGGTTGCCGTCCTGCGGCTTCACCACCACCGGCAGGCCGATGTCCATGGCCGCGGCCCAGCCGTCTTGCGCATCGGAAACCGGGCGGCCCAGCGGCACCGGCACGCCGGCGGCGTTGAGCAGCTGCTTGGTGAGTTCCTTGTCCTGCGCGATCGATTCGGCCACGCCGCTGGTGCTGTCGACCTCGGCCGCCTGGATGCGGCGCTGCTTGGAACCCCAGCCGAACTGCACCAGGCTGCCGCTGGTCAGCCGGCGGTAGGGAATGCCGCGCGCCACGGCGGCATCGACGATGGAGCCGGTGCTCGGGCCGAGGCGCTCGGACTCGTCGAGGTCGCGCAGCTCGGTGATGGCGGCGGCGGCGTCGAAGGCGGTGTCGGCCTGCGCGGCCGCGATCAGCTGTTCGGCCAGTTCGATCGCGCGGCGGCCCACGGCCTCTTCGCTGTACTGGAACACGACCTGGTAGACGCCGTCTTCCACGGTGGGCGAGGTGTGGCCGAAGTTGACTGCGCAGCCGGCCTGGGCCTGCAGCGCCACGGCGGCGTTCTCGAGCACATGCGCCAGTGCCAGCGGCTGGCCCAGCACCATGGGATGCAGCTCGCCGATGGTGGGAAACCGTGCGCGCAGGCGGGCTTCGAAGCCCGGCAGGCGGCTGATGGCGTTCTCGTCGCCTTCGCAGGCAACCACCGCTTCGATGGCGGTGTGGCGGCTCCAGAGGTTGGGGCCGCGCAGGGCGCGGATACGGGTGACTTTCATGGGCGGCGGTGCGCTTCAGGCGAGTTGCAGTTGGGGGGACGAGAGCGGCTGGGTCTGCGACAGCTGCAGCGAGGCCAGCGCCGCCTGCAGGTCGGCCTCGAAGGCCTCGACGCCAGCGCCGATGAGGTTCAGCGGAATGCCCAGCGCCCAGGCCGCGGCCACCGCGGCCAGCAGGCTTTCCAGGCTGACACCCACGTGCGTGGCGCGCCAGACGGTCAGCCGGCCGAGGCCGGGCAGGAAGGATTCGCTGCTGCCGTTGGCCAGCACCACGCGGTCCTGCCGCACCAGCACGGCCTTGCCGCCGGCGGCCTGGTGCGCGGCGAGCGCGGCAGCCTGCGGATCGGCCGCATAGAGGATGACGGCGCCGTCGCACAGCGGCGCCAGGCCCGCCACGCGCGGATCGCCCGCGTTCAGCACCGCGGTGCCTTCGCCCAGCACCACGTCGACCTGCGTGCGCAGCACCTTGACCATCTGGTCGCTCTCGGTGATGTCGTAGTCGGCCAGCGCCTCGGCGCCTTCGAGGTCGGTCACGATGCCGATCTCGCAGCGGTCGTAGGCCAGGCCGTCGCGCAGGATGGTCTCGGCGCCGTTCTCGATCACCACGGCTTCCACCGCGCGGTTCACCAGCAGGCGGCGGCCGGCCTCCCAGTTGGCGCTGTCGCGCGCATCGACGCGGCGGCGCTCCAGGAACAGGCCGTCGCGGCAGGCCAGGCCCGTGTGGCGCCCGCCCAGGTTGATGAGCCAGGCGACCAGGCGCGCGAGCACCGCGGTGTCGCGCGAGCCGGCCACGCCGATCACGGGGATGCGGCCCGGCGCATCGCCCGGGAACAGGTGGTCGCAGATCGCGCGGCCCACCGGGCGCGGCGAGCCCACGGCCGGCTTCAGGTGCATCAAGAGGCCGGGGCCGGCATTCACTTCGACGATGGCGCCGCGCTGCGGGCCGAGCGGCTTGCCGATGTCCTGCGCCACCAGGTCGATGCCCGCGATGTCGAGGCCCACCACGCGCGCAGCCAGCACGGCGGCATGCGCGACTTCAGGGTGGACCTGGTCGGTGCAGTCGTTGGCCATGTTGCCGTTGCGCTGGATCGTGACCACGCGGCCGGCGGCCGGCACCGAGGCGCCGTCGAGTTCCTGGCGCTTCAGTTCGAGCTGCAGCTTGGCGTCGGTGTCGAGCACGATCAGGTCGAGCGGGTATTCCTCTTCGGCGCCGCGGCGCGGATCGCTGTTGAGCTGTTTCTCGATCAGCTCGGCGACGGTGCTCTTGCCGTCACCGGTCACGGTGATGATCTCTCCGCGCGCGGCCGCCACCACTTCACCGCCCACCACCAGCAGGCGGTGTTCGTGGCCGCGGATGAAGCGCTCGACCATCACGTCGCTGCCTTCGGGCTCGGCCACCGCGAAGGCGGCCATGACTTCCTCGCGGGTCGTCAGCTCGAGCGAGACGCCGCGCCCGTGGTTGGCATCCGAAGGCTTCACGGCCACCGGCAGGCCGATGTCTTCGGCCGCTTCCCAGGCTTCCTCGGCGCTGGCCACCACCTGCCCCTCGGGCACCGGCACGCCGCAGCTCGCGAGCAGCGACTTGGTGAGCTCCTTGTCGCTGGCGATCGATTCGCCGATGGCGCTGGTGTAGTCGGTTTCGGCGGTCCAGATGCGCTGCTGGTTGGCGCCGTAGCCCAGCTGCACCAGGTTGCCGCTGTTGAGACGGATGTGCGGAATGCCGCGGTCGGTGGCGGCCGACACGATGGCCGCGGTGCTCGGGCCCAGGTAGCAGTCCTCGACCTTGGCCTTGACCGCATCGACCGCCTTCTGCACGTCGGCCGAAGTGAACGGGTCGTTGTTGATGGCCGCCATCAGCAGGCGGTGACCCTCGGCCAGCGCCACGCGGGCCACCTGCTCGTCGCGCGCGCGGAACACCATGCGGTAGACGCCGTGCTCCGAGGTGCTGCGGGTTTGCCCGAAGCCGGTCGGCATGCCGGCCAGGTTCAGGAGCTCGATCACCACGTGTTCGAGCACGTGGCCCGACCAGGTGCCTTCGGTCAGCCGCTGGATGAAGCCGCCGCGCTCGCCCACGCCGCAGTGGTGCTCGATGAGCGCCGGCAGCAGGGCCGTGAGCCGGTCGGTGAAGCCGTCGATCTTGTTGGAAGGGTAGTCCTCCAGCTGGCCCAGGTCGAGCCAGACTTCCAGCACGGGCCGGTAGGTCCAGAGGTTAGGACCGCGCAAATAGTTGATGCGCAGCAGGCGGATGTCGTCGAAACGGGTCATGCAAACGTTCGATGTGCTTTGGCCGAGCACCGCGGCGCCTTCAAGCGCGCCCATGGCAATCGGTCAGAATCGGCGCCCGACAAAGGACGCCATGGCGCGGTCCCTGAGGCCCGCGACGGGCAAGAGTCAAAGAAACACAATGCAACATCACGATCCAGTCGGCACCCGGGAGGGCGAAATCGAGACGGCCTCAGACGCGCTGAAAAGCCGGCTCGCAGCCGCGGAAAACGTTCTGGTCACACTGCCGGTTGACCTTGACGATGAACTTCTGTTTACCTTTGGGCTCGTGGCCCTCACCGACCGGCGGCTGCTGGCGCTGCAACCGGACGGCCAGTGGTGTGAGTGGACACTATCAGATTCATCGCTCCGCCTCCATCTGAGCGATCATTCGGGCGTAGGAACGCTCGACCTGGTGGGCGCCGAAGGCCGCCTCGCGCGCTGGCGCTACACGCTGGCCAGCCAGCCGGCCGCGCTGCGGCTGCTCAAGCTCTTCGGCCAGCGCGAGAACGGCACTGTCGCGGAGGCGACAGCCGAGCCCGATGGCGACGAGCTGGCCTCGCCCGACGCCGAGCTCCAGACGCCGCCCTCGACCTGGGTGCTGCTGCGGCTGGGCCGCTTCGCCAAGCCCTACCGCAAGCAGCTGATCGCCGGCTTCCTGCTGACGCTCGTCTCCACGGCCGCGACGCTGGTGCCGCCCTACCTGACCATCCCGCTGATGGACGACATCCTGATTCCGTTCCAGAACGGGCAGAAGATCGACCCGGCCCGCGTCGGGCTCTACCTGAGCGGCCTGCTGGGCGCGGCGCTGGTCGGCTGGGGCCTGGGCTGGGCGCGCACCTACCTGCTGGCGCTGGTGTCGGAGCGCATCGGCGCCGACCTGCGCACCACCACCTACGAGCATCTGCTGACCCTGCCGCTCGACTATTTCGGCGGCAAGCGCACCGGCGACCTGATGGCGCGCATCGGCTCGGAAACCGACCGCATCAACGTGTTCCTCTCGCTGCATGCGCTCGACTTTGCGAACGACGTGCTGATGATCGTGATGACGGCGGTCATCCTGGTCTCCATCAATCCGCTGCTGGCCGTGGTCACGCTGGTGCCGCTGCCTTTCATCGCCTGGATGATCCACGTGGTGCGCGACCGGCTGCGCACCGGCTTCGAGAAGATCGACCGCGTGTGGTCCGAGGTGACCAACGTGCTGGCCGACACCATCCCGGGCATCCGCGTGGTCAAGGCCTTTGCGCAGGAGCGCCGCGAAGCCGAGCGCTTCCGCGTGGCCAACGCCTACAACCTGCAGGTCAACGACAAGCTCAACCGCACCTGGTCGCTGTTCACGCCCACCGTCTCGCTGCTGACCGAGATCGGCCTGCTCGTGGTCTGGGGCTTCGGCATCTGGCAGGTGGCGCGCGGCAGCATCACCGTGGGCGTGCTCACGGCCTTCATTGCCTACATCGGGCGCTTCTACACACGGCTCGACTCGATGAGCCGCATCGTCTCGGTCACGCAGAAGGCGGCGGCCGGCGCCAAGCGCATCTTCGACATCCTGGACCACGTGAGCAACGTGCCCGAGCCCGCCAACCCGGTGAAGATCGAGCGCGTGCAGGGCCGCATCGAAATGAGCGGGCTGGGCTTTCGCTACGGCTCGCGCGCCGTGATCCACGATCTCGACCTGACCATCGAGCCCGGCGAGATGATCGGCCTGGTGGGCCACAGCGGCTCGGGCAAGAGCACGCTGGTCAACCTGATCTGCCGCTTCTACGACGTGACCGACGGTGCCATCAAGGTCGACGGCACCGACATCCGCCGCTTTGCCGTGGCCGACTACCGGCGCCACGTCGGGCTGGTGCTGCAGGAGCCGTTCCTGTTCTTCGGCACCATCGCGCAGAACATCGCCTACGGCAAGCCCGACGCCACGCGCGCCGAAGTGGTGGCCGCCGCGCGGGCCGCGCATGCGCACGACTTCATCCTTCGCCTGCCGCACGGCTACGATTCGCTGGTGGGCGAGCGCGGCCAGGGGCTGTCGGGCGGCGAGCGCCAGCGCATCAGCATTGCGCGCGCGCTGCTCATCGATCCGCGCATCCTGATCCTCGACGAGGCCACTTCGGCGGTGGATACCGAGACCGAGAAGGAAATCCAGAAGGCGCTCGACAACCTCGTGCAGGGCCGCACCACCATCGCCATCGCGCACCGCCTGTCGACGCTGCGCAAGGCCGACCGGCTGGTGGTCATGGACCGCGGCGAGGTGGTGGAGGTCGGTCCGCACGACGACCTGATGGCCAGGCAGGGTGCCTACTGGCGGCTCTACCAGGCGCAGCTGCGCCAGGCCGACGAGGAGGCGAGCGAAGGCGCCGTCGACGAACGCGCCGGTGCGCAGCTGCCGCTGGCCATCAGCCACGCGGCCCACCCGGCCGGAGAAGCATGATGAGCGACACCATTCCCACTTTCGATCTCGAGCGCGATGCCTTCGGCCGCCTGGTGCTGACCGATGCCGAGGGCGAGCGCCACGAGGGCGTGACGCCCGTGCGCGCCTTTCCGCTCAGCGCGCCCGGCGAGGGCGTGTCGCTGGTCGGCAGCGATGGGCGCGAACTGGTCTGGATCGACCGCCTCGAAGCGCTGCCTCCACAGATCAGCGCGCTGCTCGAACAGGAACTCGCGGTGCGCGACTTCGCGCCCACGCTGCTGAAACTGCACCGCGTGTCGAGCTTCGGCGTGCCCAGCACCTGGACCGTGAGCACCGACCGCGGCGACACCAGCTTCGTGCTCAAGGCCGAGGAAGACATCCGCCGCCTCGAAGGCGGCGCACTGCTGATCGCCAGCGCGCACGGCGTCCAGTTCCGCATTCCCGACGTCAAGGCGCTCGACCGCGCCTCGCGCAAACTGCTGGAGCGCTTTCTCTAGACCGCCCCGTTCAGGCCGAGGCCGCGCTGCCCGGTGCGGCCGGCAATGCAGGTGCCGGCTGCGTGGCCGCGCGGGCCTGGCGGTGGCCCCACTCGGTGATCGGCTTCTCGAACCGGCGGTAGAGAAAATCGGAGACAACCAGCGCCGCGCCGAAGGACGCGAACAGCAGCGTTGCCCCCGCCACCGTGGTGGGCGAGATGCCGATCACGGCCTGCGCTGCCAGGTACTGCACCAGGTACATCGCGTACGAGCGGCGCCCCACGAACAGCATGAAGCGCGACGAAAGAAGCCTGCGCAGCCAGCTGTTCGCCGCAACCAGCGAGGGCAGCCACAGGCCCACCAGCACCACGTACACCGCGATGAGCTGCGGCTCGCCGAAGCGGGCGCTGATCGTGAGCGACTTGCGGTGCACCAGGAACAGGGCCAGCGCAATGGCGATGGCGGCCGCCTGCGTCATGAGGCCGCGCATCCATGCGAAGGTCCGGCGCGTGTGCATCGCCATCGCCACCATCGAGCCCACCAGCATCCCAAGGTAGTGCCAGGGCGAGAATCCGGCCGGGTGGGCGCCCGTCATCCAGACGGCCGCCAGCAGCGCGAGGCTGCACGCGGCGATTCCGAAGCGCGAGGCGGCCGTGGAACCGAACAGCGCGAACAGCGCCGGCCACACCAGGTAGTACTTCCACTCGATGCCCAGCGTCCAGGTCATCTGCAGCGGCGCGAAGCCGGCAAACTCGTTCAGCAGCGTGAGGTAGTAGGGCGTGGCCGCCTTCATCTGCTCCCAGGCCGCACCCTGGGCAACATAGCTCAGCGCGAGCACCAGCAGGTAGACCAGAAAATACAGCGGCAGGATCCGGGCCGCGCGCCGGATGTAGAACGCCTTGAGCGACACCCTGCCCGTGGCATCGCGCTCGCGCAGCAGCAGCGTGGTGATCAGGAAGCCGGAAAGCACGAAGAAGGCATGCACGCCGAGCCAGCCCGAGAACTTGTCCCAGCGCGGCCCGCCGAAGTGGAACCCGAAAACAAGGAAGACGGCCACCGCCCGCAGCCCATCGAGTGCTGCGAAATTGCGGGTCTCCAGGTAATCGTCGGGGCCGTGGATCGACCCTTGTTCACGCATGTTGAGCGGTGCCTCTCCTTCGAATCGCGCGGATTCTGCCCGAGATAGCACTTTCGTGGTGCATCGGCAGGGTCGGGCGGCCGCGGCTGTTGGTGCGGCGCCACGCTGCGCCGCAAGGGCTGCGAAAATCGCGGTTTTGAAGAGACGGACATGCCCCTGCACACCACCGCCCTCGTCCTGTTCTCCGGCGGCCAGGATTCGACCACCTGCCTCGCGGACGCGCTGTCCAGGTACCAGCGCGTCGAGACGCTGGGCTTCGACTATGGCCAGCGGCACCGCGTCGAGCTCGACGTGCGCGGCACCATCCTCGCGAAGATGCGCGAGCGCTTTCCCGACTGGGCGCCGCGCCTGGGCGAAGACCACGTGCTCACGCTGGCCGCGCTGGCCCAGCTCGGCGGCTCCTCGCTCACGGAGGAAGTCGCCTTCGAGATGCAGGCCGACGGCCTGCCCAACACCTTCGTGCCGGGGCGCAACCTGCTGTTCCTTACCCTGGCCGGCGCGCTGGCCTACCGGCGCGGGCTGCAGGTGATCGTCACCGGCGTCTGCGAGACCGATTTCTCCGGCTACCCCGACTGCCGCGACGACACCATGAAGGCGATGCAGCTCGCGCTCTCGCTCGGGCTGGAGCGCCGCCTGGTCATCGAGACGCCGCTGATGTGGATCGACAAGGCCGAAACCTGGCAGATGGCGCACCGCCTGGGCGGCGAGCCGCTGGTCGACCTGATCGTGGAAGAAACCCACACCTGCTACCTTGGCGACCGCACGCATCGCCAGGCCTGGGGCTATGGCTGCGGCGAGTGCCCGGCCTGCGAGCTGCGCAAGAAGGGCTGGGAGCGCTATGCTTCGCGCCCCCAGGAGGCCTAGGTAGCCGCCGTTTCCAGCCGGTAGCGCGCGCCGCCGGCCGGGGCGCCTTCGGGCTGGGGCACCAGCGTCCAGCGCTGGTTGTGGAAATCGCCGACCGCCGCGCGGTGCGCGATCGACACCATGGCGCCGCCCGCGGCCTTCACGCGGTCGGAGAGCCGCTTGTAGAGCACGCCCTCGGCCTCGGCATCGAGCGCGCTGGTGATCTCGTCGGCGAAGAGCCATGACGGCTTCTTCAGCAGCACGCGCGCGATGGACAGCCGCTGCTGCTCGCCGCCCGAAAGCTTCTGGCTCCAGGCATCGCTGTCGTCGAGGCGGTCCACGAGGTTGGGCAGCAGCGCGTCGACCAGTGCCTGGCGCAGCTCGGCATCGCTGTAGTTCTCGGCCGGATTCGGATAGGTCAGCGCATTGCGCAGGGTGCCGTCGGGCACGTAGGGACGCTGCGGCATGAACACCGCGCCATCGGGCACCTTCACATGGCCGCGCGCGAACGGCCAGATGCCGGCAAAGGTGCGGAACAGGGTCGACTTTCCGCTGCCCGACGGCCCCTGCAGCAGCACGCTATCGCCCGGCTGGACCGCCAGCGCCGCACCGGCCAGCAGCGAGGTGCCGTTGGGCAGCGCCACCGTGAGATCGCCGGTCTGCAGCGCGGGCGCGCTGCCGTCGCGCTCGAGCGACTGGCTGCGCGCGGCGTGCGCGCGCATCGCATCGTCGAAGCTGGTGAGGCGGTCGGTGGTGGCGCGCCAGACGGCCACGCGGTCGTAGTTGTCGACGAACCAGCTCAGCGAATCCTGCACCTTGCCGAAGGCCGACGAGATCTGCATCAGCTGGCCGAGCTGGATGGCGCCGCTGAAGAAGCGCGGCGCGGCCACCAGGAACGGAAAGATCACCGCCGCCTGCCCGAAGAACGAGGTGAAGGTGATCAGGTTCTTCTGCTGCTTGATGAGCACCAGGTAGTTGCGCAGCACGCTGCCGAAGCGCAGGTCGAGCTGGCCGTGCTCGACTTTCTCGCCCTTGTCCAGCGCAATCGCCTCGCTGTACTCGCGCACCCGCACCAGATGGTGCCGGAAGTCGGCTTCGAAGCGCTGCTGCCGGAAGTTGGTGCCGATGAGCGGGCGGCCGATGAAGTGCGTGATGGCCGTGCCCACCACGCAATAGGCCACCGCCAGCCAGACCATCGCACCCGCGATCTGGTAGCTGCTGCCGCCCATCGAGAACGCGAAGCTGCCCGACAGTCCCCAGAGGATGCCCACGAAGCTCACCAGCGTGACCACGGCGTTCAGGAGGCCCATTGACAGCGTCATCGTGTAATCGGTGAACATCTGCATGTCCTCCTGGATCCGCTGGTCGGGATTGTCGGGCGCCTGGCCGTCCTGGTTCGCGTAGCGCGCGAGTTCGAGGTGATAGAAGGTGCGGTCGGACATCCAGCGCGACAGGTAGTCGCGCGTCATCCAGCTGCGCCAGCGCAGCTGCAGCAGCTGCGTCACATAGAACTTGAGCACCTGCACCGCGATGTTGAAGAAGGCGATCCAGCCGAAGACGCCCACCTCGCGCCAGAAAACCGCCGAATCCTTGTTCTGCAGTCCGTCGTAGAAGCGCCCATACCACTGGTTGCCCAGCACCGCCACGTACACGTAGAACAGGTTCAGCGCGACGATGCCCAGCAGCATCGCGCGGGCGCGCCATTTTTCCTCGGAACGGAAGTAGGGCGCCGCAAGCGCGAAGACGCGCTTCACTACCTGGGCGAACGTGGCGGCACGCGCCGTGACGGATAAAGACATGCAGGTTTCCTCGCTGGGCGCGGGTGCGCCGGACATCGTGAGGAATCGATGGTAGTCAAATGTTCCTTAAGCAGGGCTGAACCGGCCCGGATGCTCGGCAAGCGCTCAGCGCAGCATGATGCGCGCCGCGATCTCCAGGAAGTGCTTGAGCGGCGGCGTCTCGAGTCCCTGCACCTTCGCTTCCTCGTCCCACAGCCGCAGCCGCACGGCATCCGCGGCCCAGCGCTGATCGGCAAAGCGCCGCGCCGCTTCGTCGTCCATCACGCCGCCCTGCAGCGCGAGGCTGCGTACCGAATCGGGCGAAAGCCGCGCGAAGTAGCCGGGCCGCGTCGCGCAAAGATAGCGCTTGGCGTCCACGTGCAGCCGGATCGGCTCGCGCACCTCGGCGCCGAAGACGCCGCGCAGGAGCGGCATGGCGATGTACTGGTGGCGGTCGTCGATGCCCAGTTCGGTGGGCGAGCGCGACAGCGTCTGGTGCTCGGCGATCAAGAGGTGTCCGAGGTCGTGCAGCAGCGATGCCGTGACCAGCGCATCGCCCGCGCCGGCCTGCTCCGCAAGCCATGCGCACTGCAGCGCATGCTCGAGCTGCGACACCGGCTCGCCCGCATATGCGACCCCGCCGCGTTCGGCGAACAGGCGGGCGATTTCGGCGAGGTCGAGTGTCATGGAGCTGGGGCGAAGGCGGAATGCGCGGAGCGAGGGCACGCAGCTTCGCGCATTCCGATGACCGGGGCATGACGAAGCCCGCGGCGCTGCACCAGCGCACCGCTCAGTCGGCATGGCGTCCGACTTGACTTGCGGGAAGGCGGGCATAGCATCCGCCGCATGAGAAGCACAGTCCTTGTTCTTCTGCTCTGCATCGGCCTGGTAGCGGCCGGCTGCAACGACAAGCCCAAGCCCGGCGTCCCGGTGCCGAAGGCTTCGGCCGATGTCGTGATGCCGGTCCCGTTCGCGGGCTGATTCGCCCCTCCCGGGCGTGCGGGCGGCCATGCGCCGCCGGGCATTGCGCGTGCTCGCCTCCGCATATCCGCGCCCGGCGATATCCTTGGCGCGGAGCAAAAAACAATGAAGACTTTCGAGACAAGCGCCCACGCGGCGGATTCGCGCTACGCCATGCTGCGGCTCGGCCTCACGCTGCTGGTCATGACGGTCGGCAGCAGCGGCATGTACGTGGTCTCGGTGATGCTGCCTGCCGTGCAGGCCGAGTTCGGCGTCGCGCGCGCGGACGCCTCGCTGCCCTACACGCTGCTGATGCTCGGCTTCGGCGTGGGCGGCGTGCTGATGGGGCGGCTGGCCGACCGCTTCGGCGTGATGTGGCCCTTGCTGATCGGCGCGCTGAGCCTTGGCGTGGGCTATGTCGCCTGCGGCATGGCCGATGGCATCGTTTCCTTCATCGCGGCGCAGGCCGTGCTGGTCGGCCTGCTCGGCAGCGCCGCGGCCTTTGCGCCGCTGGTGGCGGACACTTCGCTCTGGTTCGTCAAGCGGCGCGGCATCGCGGTGGCGGTGTGCGCGAGCGGCAACTACGTGGCCGGCGCCATCTGGCCGCCGATCGCGCAGCACTTCATCGAGACGGTCGGCTGGCGCCAGACCTACATCGGCATGGGCCTTTTCTGCGGCCTCGCGATGGCGGCGCTCGCGCTCTTCTTCCGTGCGCGGCCACCGGCACTGGCCGTCGTGCCCGCCAGCCATGCCGGCCATGCCGCGCGGCGGCGCGACCTGACGCGGCCCTTCGGTTTCAGCATGGGCACGGCCCAGGGCCTGCTGTGCGTGGCGGGCGTGGCCTGCTGCGTGGCCATGGCGATGCCGCAGGTGCACATCGTGGCCTACTGCGGCGACCTCGGCTACGGCGCGGCGCAGGGCGCGCAGATGCTGTCGCTGATGCTGGGCTTCGGCGTGGTGAGCCGGCTGGTGTCGGGCGCGATCTGCGACCGCATCGGCGGGCTGCGCACGCTGCTGCTGGGCGGCGCGCTGCAGGGCGTGGCGCTGCTGCTGTTCCTGCCGTTCGACGGGCTGGTGCCGCTCTACGTGATCTCGGCGCTGTTCGGCCTGTTCCAGGGCGGCATCGTGCCGTCCTACGCGATCATCGTGCGCGAGCACTTCCCGCCCGAGGAAGCCGGCGCGCGCGTCGGCACGGTGCTGATGTTCACGCTGTTCGGCATGGCGCTGGGCGGCTGGATGTCGGGCAAGGTGTTCGACCTCACCGGCAGCTACCACGCGGCGTTCCTCAACGGCATCGGCTGGAACCTGCTGAACGTCAGCATCGCGGCGATGCTGCTGTTCAGGGTCCGGCATCTGCGGCTTCGCACCGCCGCGGCGTAGCTCGCTGCGTCAGAGGTCGGGCATGCCCATCGCCGGATCGCTGACCGTGTGCCGGCCGGTCTCGACGCGGCCGGCAAAGCGGCGCACGAAGCTCGTGTCGGCATCGCAGCTCACGGCAAAGTCGTACCACGCGCCGCTGGCTGCGAGGTCCCAGTGCAGCTCGGCCTTGGCGCCGCCTTCCACCGTCGCGGTCCACGGGCCGTCGCTGCGGTAGGCCTTGGCGCGCACGCTGAACTTGCAGGCGTTCTTGCCGCCGTTGAGCAATTCCAGGTAGACGTTGCCGTTGGCGATGTCGTAGCACACGCGCACCTCGGGCATGGCGGCGTCGCCGGCGCGCAGGGCGTTCAGGTCGCCCTTGAAATGGCGGTGGAAGCCGTTGGGGCCGAGCACCCAGAGGTCGTAGAAGCCGCTGTCGTCGCGCATCGCGCTCCATGCATCGTCGAGCGTCTTGCCGGGCTCGACCATGTAGCGGCGCGGCAGGCGGTCGAGGTTGAGCCTGTCATAGACATGGAACACCGCGCTGGCCGTGCCGGTGTTCGAGAACAGCAGCTGGATCTTTCCGCCGATGGCATCGGCGCGGGCACTCGTGTGCAGCTCGTAGGGCAGCGCGCGCGAGGGCCGCGTGCCGGTGGCCTGGCGCGGCAGCAGCGGGTCGAGCGGCAGTGCCACTTGCGCCAGGGCCTGCTGGTCGGCGCGCAGCTTGTCGGCGTCGGCCCTGGTCGTGCGCCCCGCCAGGGTGGGCAGCGCTTCCGTATTGGGCGTGGCGAAGTTGAAGGCGCTGGTGAGATCGCCGCACACTGCGCGGCGGAAATCGCTGATGTTGGTTTCCTTCACGCCGAAGCGCGTCTCGATGAAGCGCAGCACGGAGGTGTGGTCGAAGGCCTGCGAATTGACCCAGCCGCCGCGACTCCACGGCGACACCACATACATCGGCACGCGCACGCCGGGGCCGTAGACGCGGCCATCGGGCGGCGGCTGGTCGGTGGTGCCGGGCGGATTCGGATGGTTGAAGTATTCGGGCGCGAGCGCTTGCACTGGCAGCGTGGTCTTGCCCGCGGGCGTGCCGTCGGCGTTGATCGAAGGCGCGGCCGGCGAAGGAACGTGGTCGAAGTAGCCGTCGTTCTCGTCGAAATTGATGAACAGCACGGTCTTGCTCCACACCTCGGGAACGGCGGTGAGCGCATCGAGCGTTTCCTGGATGTACCAGGCGCCCTGCACCGGGCTCGACGGGCCGGGGTGCTCGGAATAGGTCGCGGGCGCGACGATCCACGAGACCTGCGGCAGCTTGCCGTTCCTGATGTCCTGGCGGAACTGCTCGAGAAAGCCGCCGTCCGGCATGGTGTTGGCAATGCCCTTGTAGAGCGGATTGCCGGCGTCGTCGCTGGCCGGGTCGTAGGCGGGCGAGATGGCGTCGTTGCTCACGGGCTTGCCCGAGGCTTCGTTGGCGAGCCGGTACTGCTTGAAGCCGGCCAGCGAGTTGTCGCCGAAGTTCTCGGGCATGTTCTGGTAGACGATCCAACTCACCTTGGCTTCCTGCAGCCGCTCGGGGTAGGTCTTCCAGCTGTAGCCATTGGCCGAGCTGTCGATCGAATCCCACTCGTTGTTGACCGTGGCCACGTTCGCGCCGGTGGGGCCGTTGGTGCCGGTCCAGAGGAACATGCGGTTCGAATTGGTGCCGGTGTGCATGCTGCAGTGGTAGGCATCGCAGAGCGTGAAGGCGTTGGCCAGCGCGAATTGGAAGGGCAGCTCCGCTTCTTCGAGGTAGCCCATCGATTGCGTGAAAGGCGCCGTCTTGGTTTTCTTGTAGCGCACCCATTCGTACATGCGGCCGCCAGCCCACGCAGCCTGGCCGTCGCTCCAGCTGTGCGGCGTCCCGGCCACGCGCTGCGCGTTGCCCTTCGAGCCGTCGAGGTGGTAGGGCAGCACTTCCTTGCCGGCGTCGTCGAGCTGCTGCCACACGCTGCGTCCCTTGGGCAGCGGGATGGTGAAGCGGTCGCCGAAGCCGCGCACGCCCATGAGCGTGCCGAAGTAGTGGTCGAACGAGCGGTTCTCCTGCATCAGGATGACGATGTGCTCGACGTCCTTGATGGTGCCGGTCTTGTTGTTGGCGGGAATGGCGAGCGCGCGGCGGATGCTCGGCGGAAAGGCCGAGAGTGCGAGCGCGGCGGCACCGGTGGTGGCTGTGCCTGTGAGGAAACTGCGGCGTGAGGTCATGGTGTTGTTCTGGTGTGGGAGGGTGTTCAGGGTGCGCAGCGCATCTCGGGCTTTGCGCCGGTGTCGGGCGGCGGCGTGGTGGGCGTGGTGGGCGTGGTTGGCGTCGGCGTGCCCACGCCGGGCAGGCCGCCGAAGAAGCCGCCGCCACCGCCGCTGCCGCCGCCGCAGGCGGAAAGGGCGCAGGCCAGGATCAGCGCGGGAACGAGCCGCGCAGGCAGGGATGAAAGTCGCATGGGGATTCCTTGGGAGTCGTCGTTGCGTGGGCGCCCGGAAGAGCGCTGAAAAAAGACCGCGCGGGCTCGAAGACGCAGCGCCGAAAAGGCATCGCGAAGCACCCGCGCGGAGGCAGGCCGCAAGACTAGGGAGATCGCGTTACATCGCCATGAACGAGCGATGACAAGGCAGCGGCGCAGGGCGCGCCGCGGGAGCGCTCAGCGCTCGTTGCTGATGCCGCTCGAGACGTGGCCCGCAGGCACGTGGCGCGCCGCGGCATCGACGTGGCCGGTCTGGTCGTCGAAGAAGAAATCGGGTTCGAACTCGCGCAGGAATTCGCCCTTCGGAAGGCCACCGAGGAACATCGCTTCGTCGACGCGGATGTTCCACTTCATGAGCGTGCGGATCGCGCGCTCGTGCGCCGGGGCGCTGCGCGCAGTGACCAGCGCGGTGCGGATGCGCATCTGCGCATTGCCCGCCATCTGCAGGCGATGCAGCGCCGTCAGCAGCGGCTTGAAGGGCCCTTCGGGCAGCGGCAGGTCGGCCTTGCTGAGCTCGTGCGCCTGGAAGGCATCGAGGCCTTCGGCCTGGAACACGCGCTCGGCTTCGTCGGAGAACAGCACCGCATCGCCGTCGAACGCGATGCGCACTTCGTTCGGCCAGGCATCGCTGGCCTTTACCGATTCGACCAGCACGCGCGCGGCAGGAAAGCCCGCGTTGAGCGCTTCGCGCACGTCCTGCGCATTGACCGAGAGGAACAGGTGCGCGCGCAGCGGCCGCAGATAGCCGAAGGGTGGGCGTCCCTGCGTGAACACGCCGCGCTGCAGCTTGATGTCGGCCGCCGCGCTCGAGCGGAAGATGCGCATGCCCGAGACCGGATCGTTGCGCGAAAGAATGACCACCTCGACGCGCTGCACGCCGTCCTCGTTGAAGCGCAGCAGCTTGCGGATCAGCGAGTAGGCGATGCCCGGCGCGGCCGGCACGTCGATGCGGTCGAGCTGCAGCTTCATGTAGCCCTCGTTGTCGCCGGCCTCGAAGATCCTGTTTTCTTCTTCGAGGTTGAACAGCGCGCGCGAGGAGATCGCGACCACGAGTTTGTCTTCGAGCGTGACGGGCATGGCGTGCAGTGCTTCCTGGCGGACTTACTTGACGAACTGGTTGAGCTGGATGATAGGCAGCATCACCGCCAGCACGATGAGCATCACCACGCCGCCCATGGCCACGATCAGCAGCGGCTCGAGGATGGTGGCCAGGTGCATCGCGCGGCGCTGCACCTCGGCGCCGAGCTGGTTGGCCGCGCGCTGCAGCATCAGCGGCAGCGTGCCGGTCTGTTCGCCGAGCCGCGCGAACATCGACACAAGGCCAGGGAAGCGCTTTTTCTGCGCCAGCGCCGAGGCCAGCGGCGCGCCTTCGCGCACCAGCACCAGGGCGTCGAGCGCATCCGCGCGCATGGCGCGGTTGCCCAGTGTCTCGGAGGCCGCCTGCAGCGCGCGCAGGATCGGCACGCCGGCGGTGGCCAGCATGGCCAGCGTGCTCGCAAAGCGCGCCGCGTTGTAGCCGCGCGCGAGCTTGCCCACCAGCGGCAGCCGCAGCCAGGCGGCGTCGAACTTCAGCCGGAAGGCCTCCTGCGCCAGCGCCAATCGCGCGGCGATCGCGGCGAACACCACGCCGCCCAGCATCCACCAGCCGTAGTTGCGCACCGCCGCGCTCAGCGACAGCATGACGGTGGTGAGGAAGGGCAGCGAGCGCTTGGTGCCCGCGAACACCTGCGCCACCTGCGGCACCACATAGCTCACGAGGAAGATCACGATCACGATCGCCACCAGCGTGACGATGGCCGGATAGAGCGCGGCGCCGATGAGCTTCTGCTGCAGCGCCTGCCGCTCCTCCAGGTCGTCGGCGAGCCGGTCGAGCACGAGGCCGAGGTTGCCGCTTTGCTCGCCTGCGCCGATCACGGCGGTGTAGATGGGCGAGAACTCGCGCGGATGGGCCGCGAGCGCGCGCGCGAAGGGCGAGCCCGCGTTGACCTCGGCACGCAGCGAAGCGACCAGGTTGCGCTGCGGCTCGGTCTCGGCTTCGTCGGTGAGCGCGGTCAGCGCGCGTTCGAGCGGCAGGCCCGAAGAGACCAGGCCCGCGAGCTGGCGCGTCCAGACCGCGAGGCCGGTGGAGCTGAAGACCCTGGCGCCGCCGCCCAGCCAGCGGCGCAGGCCGCCATTGCCGGTGCCGTTGACGTGGCTGCTGCTGACTGGCGTGACCGATAGCGGAATGAGCGCCTGCGCGCGCAGCAGGCTGCGGGCGCTGCGCGCGGTGTCGGCCTCGAGCACGCCTTCGCGCGACTGGCCGCTGGCATCGATGGCTTCGAAGGAATAGGCGGGCATGGCGGGTGCCGGGCGGATCAGTCGCGCGTGACGCGAAGCAATTCGGCGCGCGAGGTGATGCCGGCCTGCACCAGCCGTTCGCCGTCTTCGCGCATCAGGCGCAGGCCGCCGCGCGCGCCGGCCTGGAGCAGTTCGCTCTCGGCCGCCCTGCTGTGGATCAGGCCCTGCACGGTCTCGTCGGCCACCAGCAGCTCGAAGATGCCGGTGCGCCCCTGGTAGCCGGTTTGCCCGCACACCTCGCAGCCGGCGCCGCCGCAGGCCGTGCAGACCTTGCGCACCAGGCGCTGCGCGAGCACGCCCAGCAGCGACGAGCTCAAGAGGAAGGGCTCCACGCCCATGTCGGTCAGGCGCGTGACGGCGCTGACCGAATCGTTGGTGTGCAGCGTCGCCAGCACGAGGTGGCCGGTGAGCGAGGCCTGGATGGCGATCTGCGCGGTCTCGAAGTCGCGGATTTCGCCGATCATGATCACGTCCGGGTCCTGCCGCAGGATCGCGCGCAATGCCTTCGCGAAGGTGAGCTCGATCTTGGCGTTGATCTGTGTCTGCCCCACGCCCGGCAGCTCGTATTCGATCGGGTCTTCCACCGTCATGATGTTGCTGCGGCTGGCATCGAGCCGGGCCAGTGCGGCATACAGCGTGGTGGTCTTGCCCGAGCCCGTGGGGCCGGTCACCAGGATGATGCCGTGCGGCTGCGCAATGAGCTTCTCGAAGCGCGCGAGCGTGTCGCCCTGCATGCCCACCGATTCGAGCGTGAGCTTCGATTCGCTCTTGTCCAAGAGGCGCAGCACCGCGCGCTCGCCATGCGCGCTGGGCAGCGTGGAGACGCGCACGTCGACCGCGCGCGTGCCGATGCGAAGGCTGATGCGCCCGTCCTGCGGCAGCCGCTTCTCGGAGATGTCGAGGTCGGCCATGATCTTCAGGCGCGAGATCAGCGCGGCGTGCAGCGCGCGGTTGGGCTGCACCACCTCGCGCAGCGTGCCGTCGATGCGAAAGCGCACGGATGAGGTGCGCTCGTAGGGCTCGATGTGGATGTCGCTCGCACCATCGCGTGCGGCCTGCGTGAGCAGCGCGTTGAGCATGCGGATGATCGGCGCATCGCCGGCGCTTTCCAGCAGGTCTTCCACCGCCGGCAGCTCCTGCATCATGCGCGAGAGATCAGCGTCGCTCTGCACCTCGCTCACCACCGCGGCGGCACTCGACTCGCCCTGCGCATAGGCCGCGCTGATGCGCTGCGCGAGCGGGCCGTCGGCCAGCACCTCGAAGGCCTGCACGCCGTACTTGCGCGTGACCTCGCCGACCGCGCTGCGCGAGGGATGGCTCGACATCCACAGCGTGTGGCTGCCGTCGTCGGCTTCTTCGAGCAGCAGCTGCTGGCTGCGGGCGAACGCGTAGGGCAGGGGATGGCGCATGGGCTTCAGGGCAATTCGCGCGAGCTGGTCGGGTCGGCCGTGGGCGGCAGCGCGCCGCGCAGCGGGCTCGGGCGCAGGCTGCGCGTGTCGGCGGGCGGGCGCGGCGGCGGGATCAGCTGCGTGCCCTGGATGCGGTCGCTGCCGCTGCTGTTGCTGCTGGTGTCGCGGCTGCCCGCGCGCGGCAGCGGTGCCTCCGGCAGCACGGGCGCGGCATCCACGCCGCGCAGCATGACGTTGTCGGTGTTCGGCTGGGTGCGCTGCTGCATGCCGCGGATCTCGTCGTAGCGGTCGTAGGCAAAGGCTTCGGTCGAGGCGCCGTCGCGCATGACGGCGGGGCGCAGGAACATCATCAGGTTGCTCTTGTTGCGCGTACGGATCTCGTTCTTGAACAGGTTGCCGAGCACCGGGATGTCGCCCGCCACCGGCACTTTCTCGACCGTGTTGCCGTAGTCGTCCGACAGCAGCCCGCCGAGCATGACCAGGCCGCCATCTTCCACCAGCACGCTCGATTCGATCGAGCGCTTGTTGGTGGTCGGGCCGTTGGGGTTGTTGATGGTGTTGCCGTCGACGGTCGAGGTCTCCTGGAAGATGGTCATCTTCACGGTGCCGTTCTCGTTGATGGTCGGGCGCACGCGCAGCGTGAGGCCCACGTCCTTGCGCTCCACCGTGGTGAACGGGTTGATGCCCACCGAGCCCGAGGTGCTGGCGTACTGGCCCGTGACGAAGGGCACGTTCTGGCCGATCACGATCTTGGCTTCCTCGTTGTCCAGCGTCAGCAGGTTGGGCGTGGAGAGCACGTTGGCGTCGCCGTCGCTGTTGAAGAAGTTGGCGATCGCGCCCAGGATGTACTGCCCGCCGATCTTGCCGGCAATGCCGAGGTTCAGCCCCGACGACGGCCGCACGTTGGCCACGTCGCGGGTGGCCAGTGCCTGCGTCAGCGCCAGGATGTTGGCGCTGGCCAGGCTCGAATTGGTGCCGATGACCGCGTTGTTGCCCAGCGCGCTCTGCCACTGGACGCCGAAGTTGGCGGCCTTCTTCGCGCTGACCTCGACGATCAGCGCTTCGATCATCACCTGCG
>Ga0209051_1001206_pt1 | contig 23339 bp, 18 predicted proteins | sample AraplaCvi_mMS_r2_2_FD_184286 | JGI IMG/M metagenome (GOLD analysis project Ga0209051, IMG submission 184286) | Arabidopsis root microbial communities from North Carolina, USA - plate scrape MF_Cvi_mMS_r2 (SPAdes) (version 2) | ecosystem: Host-associated > Plants > Roots > Endosphere | place...
GTCATCATCATAGGCGCGGGTCCCACAGGACTGACCCTCGCCAATCTTCTGGCGACCTACGGTGTCAATTTCATCATCCTCGATCGTGAACCCGCGCCTCTGGAACTGCCGCGCGCCATCGTGCTGGATGACGAAGGCGCCCGCACCCTTCAGGTCTTCGGCCTCGACAAATCCTACGTGGCGAAGACGGTGGAGGCCGTGGGCTCGCGCTACTACACAGACCGCGGCGGCTGCTTCGCCGAGACCGGCGCAGGCCCGCGGACCTATGGCTTTGCGAAGCGCCATTACATCTATCAACCCGAACTCGAAGCAGCGCTGCGAAATTCCGTGACCGACCGCAATCCGGACCGGCTTTTCTATTCAGCCAACGTAGTCGACATCATCTGCCAAAACGACAAGGCGCATGTGAGGGTTGTCAGCGGGGACGGCACGGAAGAGGAGATCGTCGCGGATTGGGCCGCAGCTTGCGACGGTGGCAGAAGCCCGACCCGGGAGCGGCTCGGCATCGCCATGCAGGGCAATACCTACAATCAGGACTGGATTGTGCTCGATATGCGCAACGACCCGGACCAGTCCCGGTTCTCCAAGTTCTTCTGCAGCAATCTGCGGCCTGCTGTCAGCGTGCCCGCGCCCGACGGCGGCCGCCGATACGAGTTCATGCTTCTGCCGGGGGAAACGCGCCATGAGGTCCTGGAATCCAGTTTCCTCAATGCGTTGCTGAAGCCTTTCCGGCCTTATGACGAAGCCGATATCCTGCGCAAAACGGTCTACACCTTTCATGCGCGTATCGCGGAAAGGTTCCGACACGAGCGCATTGTGGTTCTCGGCGACGCCGCCCATCTGACGCCGCCCTTTGCTGGCCAGGGGATGAATGCCGGGCTTCGCGATGCTCACAATGTCGCATGGAAAATCGCGGCCCATCTGAAGGGTGGCGCCGAGGATGCCATTCTCGACAGCTACGAGAGCGAACGGCGTCTGCCGGCATGGGACATGATCCAGCTTGCCGTATCGATGGGCAATTTCGTGATGCCGATCGGCGAAGACGATATCCGGTTCAGGGACCATCTGCTCAGGCATCTCGAACCCTTTCCCGCTATACGGGACTATCTGATCAACATGCGCTTCAAGCCGAAGCCGAAACACCCCGATGGCGTCTATCTCGACCTCCATGACCAGCTTTACGAAGCATCGCTTGTGGGAGAGATGATCCCGCAGCCCGAGATCACCCGGGGAGCTGCAACAGAGAAACTGGATAGGCTCCTTGGCCCCGGCTTCGCGCTGATCGGGCAAAGTGCCGAAGCGGCGGCGGCCATGGGAGAGCTAAGGGAACCGACCTTCCTTGGACTGCCGCTCGCGCAGGTGCTTCTAGGGTCAAACGCCATTCTCGCGGATGACAGCGTGTGGCACATCGCCCCGTCGAGCAAGATGGAGGGCAGGCCTCTGCTCACACATCGCGATCAGATCCTTCTCATTCGGCCCGACCGCTATTGCGCCGCGGCATTCTCCCCCTCTGAACTGGTGCCGGCCCTTGCGCGCTATGCATCATCTCGTGCCGGAGGCGGAAATAATTCCGGCCTTGCATTACGCACGAGGCGCCTGGCACGGGCCGGATGACCCGGAAACCTGTCAGTTCAGCGTGTGTTTGGTGCAGCGGCGCCCGACTGCCTTCGCCTTGAAAGGAATCGAACCGCCGACCCTCGGTTGAGTGGTCGTGTCTTTCTAGAAAGTTTCGCATATATACAACTACATGCTCCCCTTAAAGGCCAGCTTGGTTTGGCAATCTCGGCGGCTGTGCGCCACAAGCGGTCATGAGGATATCGAATGATACTCTCGTCTAAGATTTGCATCGTGCCCGACTAGCGATTGACACCCAATTCGGAAAACGCTTCGTGCGCAGCTCTTGTCAGTTCGACGAGGAAATCCTGCACGATGTGGACACGTGAGGGCGTGTGACGTTTGTCGATCCGCACGGCGTAGAGCGGGACTTCACTGCTACGCCAATCGCGTAAGACTTCGGTCACGATGCCCTGCTTCCAGTCCTCTATGCCTACCCACGCTGGCGCATAGCCGACACCAACTCCAGAGCGGATCATGTCCCACGCAGCTTCTGGATCATCGAACACATGTCGCGCCTTAGGCTGGTGACGGATCGTTTTTCCGTCCAACGGACTACGGAAACGCCAGCTTTCGACCTGCCCACTAGCCCGATTACGCAAACCAATAAGATCGTGGCTGGCCAGATCAGACGGAGTGACCGGTCGTCCGTGTGCGCTGATGTAGTCGGGCGTCGCACACACGATCCACGGAAACGTACAGAGTTGCCGAACGAAGTGACCGGGCAGTCCTGACACGTCTCCGCCTCCGATAGCGATATCGATCCCGCGCACTGCCATATTGAGGAAATCGGCGCTGAATTCGATCTCTACCGAAATGCTTGGATTCGCCCGGAGAAACTCCGGTAGGCGAGGCAGAATGCATCTCTTCGCAAATGAAGGCGGTGCGCTTATACGGACACGCCCCACAGCTCCTTGATGGCCAACTTCACCGATGGCGTCACGGGCTTCTTCCAGGTCGTTCAGGAGCTTGGTTCCGATAGCCAGTAAACGGTCCCCTTCGGGCGTGGTCGATAGAGAGTGCGTTGTCCTGTTGAGAAGTCTTACCCCGTGGGCCTGTTCCAGCCGACTGACCGCTTTGGACATTGCGGAGGTAGAGCTATTTGCCCGCCTGGCTGCTTCCGAAAACGACCCCGCTTCAACGACGCGGGTAAACCAGAGGAGCTGGAGTAGATCGGAAGACAAGGGCGGTATTGACATGCAGTCAACACTACCATGGCGGCATTCTGGGTTCAACCCGATCCCGATCGCGGCGATAAGTGGCCATCGAAGGCAATCGGACAGCATCAATGTGCACCGATCATCCTTCGCCCCTGCGTCAGCCGAGAGCTGCCAGGCCACCTTACCGGAGAAATCGAAATGGCTAAGACATGGTTTATTACTGGCACCTCTTCCGGCTTCGGCCGCGCTCTGGTTGAGCAGCTCCTCGCCCGGGGCGACCGGGTCGTCGGTACTGTACGCAAGATCGCAGCGATGGATGACCTCAAGACGCGCTACGGTGACCAGCTTTCGGTGGCAAGCCTGGACGTGACCGATACCAACGGGATCCGCGGTGTTGTTCATTCCGTGTTCGAGGAGGTCGGACATATCGACGTGGTTGTAAACAATGCAGGATACGGCTTGTCAGGCGCTGCGGAGGAAGTGACGGACGACCAAATTCGCCTCCAGATCGATACCAATCTAATCGGTTCCATCCAGGTCATTCGTGCTGTCATCCCTCATCTGCGTCAGCAGGGTGGTGGTCGCATTCTCCAGCTCGCATCCATGGGTGGCCAGATCGCCATACCAAACCTCAGCGTCTACCATGCGACAAAGTGGGCGGTCGAAGGCTTCATGGAATCCGTTGCGCAGGAAGTCGCCCCTTTCGGCATCGAAGTCACGATCGTCGAGCCGGGTCTGGCACGGACGAACTTCATGGGGGGCAGCATGGTGTCTGGACAGCCGATGGAAATTTACGACGGGACCCCGGTCGGTGACTTCCGCCGCGCAGTCGCGCAAGGTCTGGTCCCGAACAATGGCGATCCGGTCAAAATGGCGAACGCCATGATTGACTCCGTCTATACGAACCCCGCCCCACTCCGTCTGGCTCTGGGAAGCGATGCTTTCTCCGCCATTCGCGGCGTACTTGCTAGCCGCCTCGCCGCGCTCGACGCTCAAAAGGCGATAGCCCTCTCAACTGACGTTGAAGAGATTGGGTCCTTGCAGAACGTCGCTTGAGCAACGAGCACCGACGACATCGTTATTCGTACCACGGTGCTGGTTCGGCACCGTGGGCCGCGATGTCTCAAATGATTTAACAGACATGGAAAAAGAGGAAGACAATGGTTGCGTTTTCGCCCACTGCGTTCGCCGAGTTCTTGGCCGCCAAAGATGACAAGGAAGTCATCATGTTGAACCTTCTCAGGTTCGATCCCGATGGTGGCCGGGAGAGGCATCTTGAATATCTGAAAATGGCCGAACCGATCCTAGCTCGCTTCGGAGCAAAGATTTTGTTTCGTGGCAATGGTCTACCTATCCTCACGGACGGCGAAACGCGCATGTGGGATGCGGTATTGCTTGTGCAGTATCCGGGGAGAGCTGCGTTCAAAGCAATGGTTGATGATGAAGAGTACCAGCAAGCGTTCCAGGTTGGTGCATCGGCACTCGCGGACATTGTCCTGCAGCCGCTGACGATGGCTGATGATCTGATCTGATCGCTTCGCACCGATCAGGAGACGATATTTCGGCGGCGGGAAGGTTTCTTCCTGCCGCCCGAAATCGGATGGTTAGGGATGGGAGACAACCGCTCTAGGCCAAACGCAGACATTCTGAACTGCAAAGCTCTTGACCGGATGCGAACCGACGACCCGTCATAACGTCGGATCCAAGCCGGCGGAAAAACAAGCTAGATCATGCATCTGGTTCATTTGGAATGTCCGGAAGGGGGCCGTGAGAAGACTGTCCGATGACGGGGTGCCGAACGGCGAAAGCGGACATCCACAGATTAGGCGATGTAGTCCGTGTTCGGCCCGAAGCCGACATTCGGGCCAGATAGCTGCCAGGCGGCTATGCGCCTTCGTTTCGGACATCGAGTTCGCGTTGCGACTGCACGAAAGCAGTCGTTGCCGACAATCACTCGAAAAGGCTGATATGCAGCGGGCCATTGACCTCCTGCGATAGGTCGCGTGCATGGCTTGCGCGAAGGGGTGACATCATCGATGACCTCACATTTCCCCGTCGTACTAACCTACCCCATTAGAGCGTGCTACCGAGATCCTGGATCGGATGACCATGAAACCAGTTCGTTAGCGTCGTCATGGCGCTCGGCGTTAGGCGCTGGGTGAACAGCAGGGCAAGCCGACGCTTCGGCCTTGATACCGCGACGTAGAAGAGGTTCCGGTAGCGCTCGTAGCGATCACGCTCCTTTGCAATGCGGTGCGGATCACCCACCATCTCTAGGAAGGCGTTAAAGTCGTAATCCGACCAGCCCCGGCCGAACACGACCAGCACGTTCTCAAACTGGTCTCCCTTGACGCCGTGCTTGGTCTCGAAGGGCGAGTGCCCGTCGAGATATTCGCAGAGCGCGATGATCTCCTTATACCGGACTGCGTGGAGCTTATCGAGTTCTTTAAGGCGATCGCTCAAAGGCTCCTGACCCTGCTTTGCCATCGCCAGGTCGTTTTCTATCCGGCTTACTGCCTCGCCGAGAAGCGGCAGGCCAGAGTTTTGAAGGTGAACGATAACGTCGCCGACTGTCCCTGCCTCTCGAAGCTCGCACAGGCGGCTCATCGCCGTTGACCAGCGCGCTTTGTCAGCCGGACCTTTCATCACGGGGCGCTGGGTGTCGATATAATGAAACATCGCCCCGAAGCGCTTTTCGAGGAACGCCTTCGCCGCCGGCTCAAGGTGTTCGTGGAAGTACTTGATCACGTCGTTGCCCTTGCGAGCGAAGGAATCGTTGAAACGGAACACGTCGCGCATCGATGCGTAGCCTAACTCGTTTGCGAGCGCCCGGTGCGTGAGCATCAGGACCTTGGTGTCTGATTTAAAATCCCACCCCTCCGCGATCAGCGCCTCTTTCGTCGCTTGGAATGCGGCAGCCGCCTTTGGCTCCGGCAAGTCGCCGCCCCAATGGGCGCCGGTCCGTCGCGTCCCGATCCAAGCATTGGTGTGAAACAGCCTGACTACTGCTGTCGAGTCTGGATCGCGAGGCGCTTGCTTCAGATCCGGCCTGATCTTGTTCAAACAGTCGACGATCGGCTTTGCACTGCGGAAGTTCGCCTTTTTGTCTACACGCTTCAGCGACGCGTGTTGGATTGAACCGCAGCCATCGCCATAAATCTTCTGCCAGTGATCGCCAAAGAACCCGAACTGCGGTGCGCCTGGTTTCCCGAGGAAGTGCTTTTTGAAAGCCGCAACTACCTCCTGATTCGTGTCCTGATATTCGTCGACGAGGATGATCGGGAAACGGCTCGTCAGTGCGTTCCGAAACTTCGTCGAGTTCATCAGCTCGATGAAGAGCGGGAATATATCATCGTGGTGCAGTTTGGCCGTGCGACCCTCGATGGACCGCCGGCCGAGAGCATATCCAACCGCATTAATCCCCGACGTAGGCGGCGCGTCAGGATTCGATGGCGCGGTGTCGTCGGCAGCATTCGCGAGCTCATCCGTGCGCCCCTGCCAGCCTGCTAGGGTCGGCACCAGTTCAATGAGCCGCTTCTGAAATCCACTAATGAGAAACCAAGCAAAGGCGTGGGTTGTCTCGCAGTAGATCGCAGGATGACCATCAGTCTGGGCAATGATCATGTCCCGCGCGACGTTCGTGTATGTGATGCAAGCTACCTGCTGATGACGCCTGATTAACTCCCGAGCGCGGTCGGCGAGAATATGACGCAGGGCCGCAATCAACGAGTAGGTTTTGCCTGCGCCTGCGCCGGCTTCGAAAACGAAGCTGGAGCCGTCTTTCAGGTGCGATTGCAGCTTGCTCCACGCTTCCGCAGCGGCGGCCTCGGCAGGGTTGAGTTGCAGCTCCTCGCTCATGCACCTGCTCCACTGCCGCCTTCGTTGGCGGCCGCAGCTTCGACATGCGCCATCGCAGCCGTCACGACGCCAGGATCTACCTCCGCAACCGTATTGACCGCGAGCCAGCGCAGCCCGTCAGCGATGTATTTCGGCGTCGTCCAGCTCGTTACATCGATGGCATACCTGAGCGCGAACTTGGACTTCTTATGCTTCTTCGCCTCAGTTTCCGCTGCCGTGGCCATCACGTCAGGCGTGCCGGTCGCCAGATTGAAGAGCGTCGGATTGGCGAGGATGAAGGCGTCTTCGAACGTTCGACCGCAGGGACCGCCTGCGACTTCCGGCACTTGATAGGCCAACCGAACCACTCCACGAATCTTGTCAGCATCCGTTGCTACGCGAACGACTGCAAGGTCCAGAGGAGCCTTCTTCGCCTTGGGGGTGCTGTTCGGGGCGCCCGTCGGCGCTGTTCCAGTTTGCTGCTCCGACACGGCTGCCGTCTCGGCCGGCACAAGGACCGACACGTCGCCAGCTCCTTCCTCCTCCTCGCCCACATCGTCATCGTCGCCACACGAACCGAACCAGTGCTTGATGCAGCTGTTGCTCGTGGTCTTACCGACGTGGACGGGGCAGGCCTCCCACTTGCCGCTTGGCTTTTTTTCTACGGCATCGATGTCTGTCACGATCAGGCTTCGCAGCCCGATGAACTCGAGCAGCGGCTTGAAAAGATGCGCGTACGCGCCGCCGACTTCCATGATCGTAATGTATTGGCTGGTTAGCTTCAACTCCTCGTCCGCAGCGTCCAGCGCGCGGATGATCCGGGGCAGCATGAGCCGCTCTGTCGTACCTTCGATCAGGATCGCCTTATCCGCAAAGAACAGATCGCAGCGCGTCAGCGTAAGGTATTGGTGCAGGAATTTCTGGGCTGGCTCCCCCAGATCCTTTATACCGGTGCTAAGATCGCGCACATCCGTGCACCTCACGCCAATGGGCTGCCCCTTCGATGTCACGGCGAAGTAGCGGATCGTATCGAAGCTCGCCTCATTCGCGATGTGTGGCGAGTGAGTTGAGACGATGAACTGTACCGGCCATGGCTTGGGTTCTTCGTCCACCTCGCCCTTGCAGAGTTTGGCTACAATCGTGGGCAATTGCCGAATAAAAACCTCCTGCATTTGCGGGTGCAGATGCGCCTCGGGTTCTTCGATGACGATGAGCTGCAGGCCGGGCGCCTGCGGCTCGGCGCGGTACTTCCGATAGAAGCCGACGATGCGGAGAAGGATGTAGAGGAGATTGCGGAAGCCTAGGCCATTGTATGCCTCGGGGAGCTGCACGCCGGAATAGCCTTCGTACTGAACCCGGGTGAAGTTCGAGAGCAGCTTGCCGACATCAAGCTTCGTTTCAGGCAGGAGCGGAGCGCTGTCGAGCCCCGGATAACCGAAGTCAGCAATGGTTGGCATTAGCTTACTGAGCTGCTTCTTGAAATCGCTATCAATGTCGCTCTGGATCTGGTCGACCGCCTTTTTCAGGCTTTCGGCGATGTCGCGCTGCTCTCCGTCAGCGGTCGCAATCGAAGCGCTCGCGAAGAGGCCTTCCAAGACCTTTGCGAGGACATCCGTCTCGCGCCCTCCTGTGCCATCAACTGCCCGCTGAGCATTGATGAAACCAAGTGATAGCAGGCCGTTCACAGCCTTCGGCGAGACTTCTCGCGTGTTTGCAGCGTCGTTGGGGTCTTCGGCCCACATTTGGGTGACGAACAGCTCCGGCACTCGCTCGGCGAGCGTTCGAAACCACACTAGGCGATCCGCCTCCGACACACTCTCGTCCGCACCTTCGAGCGTCAGCCCCTCATGGCCTTCGAAGAGCGCTTTGATCGACCCGCTCCCTAGCGCGCGGCGACACACCACAACCGCTTCTGTGCAGGCATCGTCGGTGTCTATCACAAAATCTTCTAAAGCCCCAAACTCGGGCATGCTTGGATCATAGAAGACGTGAATCCGCAGCTCGAGGTACGGGATGAGCGCGCGGATCTCTGGTTCGGGCGCACCCTTGTTGTATGCGCGAAGTGCCGCACAGAACTGGTCGTAACAAGCACTGGAAAAGTCTTCTATTTCAAAGCCCGACTTGTCTTCTAGGAACTTTCGGATGACGTCAGAGAGCGAGGTCTTCCCGCAATTATTGCGGCCGACGATGACTGTAGTAGTAGGCTCCAATTGCAGCGTCACTTCGTGAAGCAAACGGAAATTGGTGACCTGTATTTTCGAAATCCGCAACACCCACCCCCATTCGAGCCCGCCGAGTCCCGGCATGGGATAGCATAACACTTGCCTTCCCGCTTCGGTAGCAATGTTACTCAATCGCCACCATGCAAAACCATGACTTTCCACATGCTGATCAAAGTCTCTTGAAGACAGCAATTATCAAGTCGAGATGTGGCGCGAGGAAAAAAGTGCCTTGTCATTGTTCCTCAATAACTCTGAAGGGTCTCGAGGGTATTAGAACTGGCGTTGCTGAGGCCGGCCTATTGGGTAGACGTCGCGAGTACCGAACTGGAGTGATGGCAGCTATTGCATAGTAGTAGCATTCAACCAGACAGTCCGCTCCCGGCCCCATTTCAGCCGCCAACCTCGAAGCAGGCTATGTCCCCTATTGGCGCGCACGCGACGTTACACCGCCGCGGAGCTATATCCGCTCTGGGGCAAGGTGATCGGTATCACCCGGCTGATATTCCCTAATGAAACGCTCGGGAACTCTGGTACCCTGCGGATGAGAACAATCGGGAATTGCTCTTGTCCGCAGGGAAGGCTTTAGCCATTGCTGCGACTGGCTGCTATTGCAGCGCATAGTCCCAAAGTTGCGGCGAATCCCCCAATGAGGAAAACCGAGGAGTATCCCGAGTAGTCGGCAAGCACGCCGACGACAGGTCCAGTTGCACCATACGCCAGGTCTTGGAAGGCCGCGAAGCCACCAATCGCTGTTCCCCGAAGCTGCGGCGGTATCTGCTTGATGACCACGGATCCCATCGATGGGAAAACCATGGAGCATCCAATGCCGGTTAGGAAGGCGCCCGCAAACGCTGCATAGGGCCCGGGCGACAGCCAGATGAGATACTGGCCAAATGCTTCAACCACGAGAGAGGCCGCCGCAACGCGTGCGCCGCCCATCCTATCCGGCAAATGCCCGCAGAGCAGCCGCATTCCTACAAAGCCGGTTCCGAAGAAGGTGAGGCCAAGTCCGGCATGATGCCAGCCCTTGCTCAGGAAAAAGAGCGGGAGGAAGGCACCCAAGGCGGCAAAACCTACCCCCTGCAGACCCACTGCAGCACCAGGCCGCCAGATCCGTCCGACGATGCGCCAGATGGACTCGCGCGGACCAGCATGAGGTTCTACGGCCGGGACAGATTGAATGATGACAAGTCCCGCCATTGGCAGAACGCTGCATACCCCCATCAAACCCACGAAACCAATCCGGTCGAGCAAGATCAACCCAAGAGGGCCGCCAGCGGCAAAAGCGCCATACATGCCCATGCCCACAAGGGAGATGACACGTCCCGACCGTGCCTGTCCCGTCAGGCCAATCGCCCAGCCCATCATGCCCACCAAGGCAAGGCTTTCGCCAAGACCGAGCACGAGTCTGCCGATGAGGAGCAGTGTATAGCTTTGTCTCACCGAGAGATCTGGCCCGGCCGCCAGGGCGCAGACAAGGCCGGCTGCAACGTAGATGAGCAAGCCGCATTGCATCGCAAGCTTACCCCCGACCCGATCGCTCCATGCACCGGCATGCCCCCGTGTGAGGATTGTGGAGAGGAAGGCGATGCCGACCGCAAGGCCGCCCCATGTATTGTCGAGGCCGAGACCTTCAACAACATGAACCGGTATGGCCGGCAGAGCCATGGCAACGGTGAGATAGGAGAGAAACAGGGCGACGGTCAGGACGACCACACGCAGATAGCCAGGCGTGGCTTCAGTGGTATCAGTCATGTAACGCACTCTTTTGGTGATTATGGGTGCGTTGGTTGACGTAAACGCTTACGGTTCCAGCAATCAGCGGAACATGGAATGAACTTGGTCAGGCCGCTCCGAGGACTTCGGCCTTGTAGTGTTTGGCGTATTCGTTCTCGATCGCGGGAATGATCTTCTCGATCGTGAAGTAGCTGCTCCAGAACTTGGTCTCACGAAGATCATTGACCACGCCGTTGTAGTGCTCGAGATCGGTCACGGTCCAGACCATGACGTCGGTGCAATCGGCGGTGAATGCCTCGCTATCAAAGAATGCCATTCTGGCGCCTGGGTAGCGTGCCAGGATCGGGTTGAGCACGGTTTTGCCAAACGCAAACCGACCTCCTTCCCCCTGCGGCGGGAGATGTAGCCATTCGGGCGTTGTTTTGATGAGCCAAAATATGGTCAACGGGTTGGTCGCAAGGTCGTACTGTGATCCAGCGGTGTCCATCATGCCTATCCTTTATACGGCAAACACGGGCACCAGGTTTTCCTCGCAGAAAGCCCGGAAGCTGGTGTGGCCAATTGTTTCAGGTGTGCGGGCAGCAGTATTGTCGATGCCCTCTTCCTTCGCCCGGTACATATCGACATAACCCTGAGCGACGGATTCGCTTGTGCCTCGAGCAAGGAACTGCTGCTTGAACTGGTCATAAGAAATCTGCTGGTAACGCACAGGATGACCGGTGACCTCGGAAATGATCGCCGCCTGGTCGTCGAACGACAGATCTTCGGGCCCTAACACTGGAACCTCCTGCTGACCGCTCCAGCCATGATCAGCAAGCAGGCGGGCCGCCGCCGCAGCCATGTCCCGCGTTGCCGTAAACGGTAGCTTCCGGTCGGAAGCAATCGGACCGAAGAACATGCCCTTCTCCTTCATGACACCGACCTGACGGGCCGTGTTTTCCATGAACGAGGGCATGGCCAATGCGCGGAATGCTGCGCCCGTCGACATCAAAAGGTCGTCCATCCCGATCGAGGCGGTAACCGGCCCCGCCCGGTCCTGCCATTCCGTTCCCCGGCCGATCGCGGTGATCGACAGGACGCGCGGGACAGAATGGCGGCGGATCGCCTCGGCCGCGGGCTGAGTGAAGGCGAGGTAAGCATCCTCCAGGGACTGCGCCCATGCGGGCGGTGCCAACCAGAAAACGGCGTCGGCACCTTCGAAAGCGCGGTCGACAACGGATGCGTCACCGTGGGATCCGAAGACGATTTCCGCTCGATCGCGCACATGTTCGGGCAGCTTTGCAGCATCGCGGACGATAAGACGCAACGGCGCGTCTGCTTCGATGAGCGTATTGACGACCTGTCTGCCAATTTGGCTGGTTGGGGCGGTAATAACAATCATGGTGTGTTTCTTTCATTCTGTTGAGGTATTGATGGCCGCAGGCAGCAGTTCTTTGGTTCACAGGCGGATCGAAAGTTCGATGTCGTCGGCAACCGCTACCGACAGATAATTGCCGTGTGCCGTGCGCATGTGCTCAAGGTAATCGGGGCACAGATCTGCGTTGTCCGCGATGATCAGAGCACCGGGCCGGAGGCTGTTTTCCACCAGGCGCAGGACGTCCGCGTAGAGCGGCTTTGCGCCATCGAGCAGCACGAGATCGACCTGATCCGGCAGGCCGACGCTCAACGTCTGAAGGGCATCCCCTTCCCGGATTTCGACGAGGTCGATCAATCCGCTTTCCATCAGATGCCCGCGGGCTTTTGCGACCTTGGAAGGCTCGAACTCTGTTGTGATGAGACGCCCACCGCCATTGTCGCGCAGTGCTGACGCCAGAAACAGCGTTGAAATTCCGAATGACGTCCCGAATTCGATAACGGTTTTTGCCCTGATGCTGCGCGCCAGCATGTAGAGGAGCTTTCCCGTCTCCGGCGAGACTGGAAGCCAAAGATCCTTCATCAACGAGTAGAGCTGAAGATACTCCGTTTTGCTGTTCAGCAGACGCGCCCGCTCGCTTCCGGGTACGCTGCGAAAGATCGGGCTGGTCGCGGTGTCGGCTTCGGCAAAGAGCCGATCCAGCAGTGGGGCAACTTGTGTACTCTGTAACGTGTTCATGGTCTTCCAATCGAATTGAGCTTGTAAGTCGGATGAGCTATAATGCGACGAATTCGTCACATTTAACAATTCGCATTGGGAGAAACACTTGGCCACCGGTCCCGTAACCCCCCGTATTTCTTCGAGAAAACAACCCAAACAAGCGCGTTCGGAAGGACTTGTTGCGGCGATCCTAGAAGCCGCTATTCGCGTTTTGGCGGAGGAAGGAGCGCAACGCTTCACAACCGCACGTGTCGCGGAGAAAGCCGGGGTCAGTGTCGGTTCGCTGTATCAGTACTTTCCGAACAAGGCTTCGATCCTCTACCGCCTGCAAAGCGACGAATGGAGACAGACGACTGAACAATGGCGGATCATTCTGACTGATCACGCACGGCCACCCGCTGATCGTTTACGACATCTGGTGCATTCATTCTTGCATTCCGAGGTCGAAGAAGCCGCAATACGCCTGGCGCTTGATGATGCCGCGCCGCTCTATCGTGACGCGGCCGAGGCCCAAGAAATTCACGCTGAAGGCGACCGCATTATCGAGGCATTCATGGCCGAGGCGCTGCCAGAGGTTCAGGACACAACGCGACAACGCGCAGGCGATCTGATCGTGATGACGATGACTGCAGTTGGCAAAGAGCTGACAGAGACGGCACGCGAAAGCTCAGAGATTGATGCTTATGCAGATGCCATGTCAGACATGTTCACAACCTACCTAAATTCGTTGAGGCAGGTTTGATAGTCACTTCAGTTTTTCGAACCACCAGCGTGCACCCCCATTCGTCTTTGACTGACAAATTGCTCTTGTCCGGAAAGGTGACCTCAGGCGCAGATCTCCGCTTCGCCGTGGGTACCCGTCATCTGACAGTCTCCTCGCGGCCCCAGATCGGGCAGGGCCCCAAGCGAAGCTCCTGTCCGCTTTCTGGTGCTTGTCAGGCAGGTCTGTATGACCGACTTGGAGGCGCTAAACTGCCACACGTCTCTCGTCTTCGCCTTGAATAGATATGAACCAGCGACTTGTAGTTTGAAACGACAGGTCGCTGGATGCTCGAGACCAATCATCTGATCAAGACGCCTGCTCCGTCACTTCCGTAGCAATCCAGCCCGAGTTGAGATGACCTTGCGCATTGCGGTCAGGATAGAAAGCTTGATTCCCTCTTCGGTAAACTGAGCAGCAAGGGCATAAGACGCGCCCGCCGGGGTTGTCAAAAGGGCGCGGCGTACCGCTTATCCCGCCAAACTTTAGCCTGTTCATCTTTCCGGGCGTCAGCGCCGTGGTCTGTGACAATTGACCATTGTCCGATGCCTACTCCGTATCAGGGCTGACGATGGTTAGCCTCTGCCCTGCGCCTGTCCAGCCGGAAAACCACGAAGGCGAAGGCTGCCATTGCCAGGACGCCGGCAGTAAGAAAGGTCAGGCGCATCCCCGATGCTATCGCCGAAGCTGAAGCCTGCGTGACATCCGTCGTGCCGACGCCTAGGGCGAAGACGAGGCCCATGGCCGAAGCGCCGGCGATCAGCCCGATGTTGCGTGACAGGCCCAGCAGCCCCGATACCGTGCCTCGCCGGTCCTTGGCCACATCCGAAAGCGCTGCCGTGTTGTTGGCTGCCTGGAACAGCTGATAACCCGGAGTGAGCACGACAATCGACAGCACGTAGCCGGAGACCCCGATCACGCCCGGCACGATGGCCAGCATCAGCGCTCCGGCGCCCAGCAGGGCCAGGCCGATTACCAGCGTGCGGCGGCTGCCCCAGACATCCACCAGCCGGCCCGAGGGCACGCCGCTGACGATCGAAATTACCGGACCGATCGCCATCACCGCGCCGACCTCAGAAACGGTCAATCCCAGCCCCAGGCCGAGATAGAAGGGGCCTACCACCAGCGTCGTCATCATGATGCCGGCAACCAGCACGTTCACGAGCAGATTGCCGGCGAGGCTTCGGTCCATCACCGACCACAGGCTCGGCGCCTTGCTATCGGCGAAGCGCGTGTCACGCGGCAGAAACGAGACCGCAAGGATCAGCGCCAGAGCCGCAATCGGAAATTGCACCCAGAATATCGTGCGCCAGCCCGACAGCGGGATCAGCAGCCCGCCGAGCGATGGCCCCAGAGCGGTGCCAATGGCCGAGACGGTGCCGAGCAGCCCCATGGCCCGCCCGATCTGTCCCTCGCCTGCGGTTTGGCGCATCAGCGCCATGGCCAGCGTCATCAGAAATGCGGCGCCGGCGCCCTGAAACGTCCTTGCAATGATCAGCACCGACAAGGTCGGCGCAGCGGCGCACAGCCCGGTGGCCAATGCAAACAGCACCAGGCCCAGCACGAGCATCGCCTTGGCACCGAAGCGGTCGGCAAGACGGCCGGCAACGACGACGCAGACCGTCAGGCTGGCGAGATAGGCCACCGTGACGGCCTGCACCTGCGGAAGCGGCGCGGCAAATGCCGTTGCCAATTCAGGCAAGGCGATGTTGGCAATGCTGGTGCCGAGCGAGGCCAGACCAGTGGCCAGCGACAGGGCGATCGTGATGCCGGTTCTACCCGTCAGCGATCGGGGTGAATTGATGGTGTCCAATGTCGTTTCCTCTTGTTGAATGATCAACTGAGGAGCAAGCTGCCACTTCAAGCCAACTTGAGGTCAAGCATGAAATTCCTGGATATCGGTGAGGTTGCCGCGCGCACAGGGATCAAGCCGTCGGCCCTGCGCTATTACGAGGAAGCGGGACTGATCGCCTCGGTATCGCGTCACGGCCTGCGCCGGCAGTTTCCGCCCGAGGTGTTGCTGCAACTCAAGCTGATCGCCATGGGGAAATCGGCGGGTTTCTCGCTGGAGGAGATCGCCGGCATGTTCGGCCGGAATGGATTACCGGATCTGCCCCGCGACTTGCTACGTCGAAAGGCACAGCACATCGATCAACAGATCGCGGAGCTGACGGCGCTGCGCGAGACACTGCGTCATATCGCCGATTGTCCGGCCCCATCGCATATGGAATGCCCCACGTTCCGAAGGCTGATCCACAGGGCCATCAAACGCGAAGGCCAGGCGAGCGGTCCCCCAAAGCGGTCATTGAAAGCGGAGGAAGTATAGCCACGAGAGCCCGTCCGGCTTCGCCCCCCCCCCGAGCGTGGCAATCTGCGCCGAGAAGGTGGTTCATCAGGTTGTTTGCAGTAGGTGAAGGCGTGGGCTCTTGAAGGGATCAGAACCAGCGACCCGCTGTTCAGCACTACCAAACTATTGAAAAATCTTGCTCCCGCTTGTCAACGAGCGGGTCAAAGGGATTTGGGTTCAACGAGAGGAGTACGATCCACTGCGTTGCGGACAGCGCTGCTCGCGTCTAAGGTGCAACCACATCCCCTCTCACACGAAAGCCGCAAGTGACCACCTCCATTGTTCTCGGCAAAGACCTTCCGCCCCTGCCCATGGATTTGCTCACGGCGAGAGATCATGGCGAAGTGTTGTTCATTGTCGGCGCCGGAGCTTCTTACCCGGCCCCCTCCTCACTTCCGGATTTCGGCGGTTTGGTCGCAGACATCTACGCGGAAGTAGATCCCGCGATGAGCGGACCACTCGCGGCCGTGCAGAAAAAGGGCGGCCCTAGCTGGGACACCGTGCCAGATCTTCTAACCCACCAGCAGCGCACGGAGCTAAAGTTTTTTGCCCAACACGAATATGATGTTGTTCTTGGCATGCTGGAGCGTCGCATTGATGGCGACCCGAGCAAAGCCAGTACGCTTCGGCGGGCAGCGCAGACGGTGCTAGACCGGACGGTCGAGCCTAACCCCCTGCACTCGGCCCTCGTGCGTCTTGGCCAACGCTTCGGGCAGACGCTGCTAGTGACGACCAACTTCGATCGTCTTCTTAGCATAGCCGCTAAACGAGAAAAATATTCAGATTCCGCCTTCGCCCTCGGTGAGATTCCAAACCCCAGCCGAAACACTGAATTTGCAGGAATTCTGCACATCCACGGAATGCTGCCGCTCAAATCGGAAAGGGGCTCGGCGCTGATACTCACGGACCAGGACTTTGGCGACGCATATCTCAGGCGCCATATCGTCACATCCTTTCTCTACGACGCAGCCCGCATCTTTCACCTGGTTCTAGTCGGCTACAGCGCCAATGACTCCCCCGTGCGCTACCTACTGAATGCTATTGCCGCCGACGAGAGGCACTTCAATGACCTTAAGCCTCGTTACGCGTTCGTCGGTTGCGCAGTGGGAGATGACCGCACGGCGATCGAATGGCAGTCGCGCGGTATTACGCCGATACCCTACGATCGAGCCAATAAACATAAAGCCTTGACTGAGGTTTTGTCACGGTGGTCGGAGATCATCCCGGACAAGCGCAACACGGCGCGCGTGCAGACGTATCTGAAAACCGTTGCCAAGCTGGATCCTGATGGGCCAGACGGGGTCGCAGCCCAATCCTTCCTTCGATACTACATCAGCCGGTGCAACCCAAGCGAACAAGCAGAACTCGCGCGGCTCCTTGCCTCCAGCAAGGCATCACCGAAATGGCTCACGACGATGAACCAGGTGGTTCGCGATGCGCCGAGGAGACGTTAAGGTGAGAACACTGCGATTGTCGGATAAGGATGCAATCATCGCGCAGAACACGCGCGTGTTTGCGATGGAACGTCTCGAAGACCGCGAATTCCTCGAATGGGCGCTCGCGTTGCGGTACGATCAGCTAGCGGAACGCGCTGCCCTCAAGGACCTTCTCGAGTTCCGCGTCGCAGATGTTGCAGAACCATACAGGCAGGCTTGGGTTTACCTGCTCGAATATTGGGACGATTCAACGACTGACGGTGCATATGATCGGCTGCTTCTTAAACGAGAGCTGAAATCAGGCGCCTCTCCATCTCAAACAATCAAGCTCATTACCGAAGCTGTTCGGCCACGGATAAAAGTCGAGAGCGGCCAAAAATACGAAGCTTTCGGCCGCAAGCGCGCAAAGCATCCCAAAACCGTAGGAGATATCTTCTGGATTTCGATTGATGGCGGGGAGCGGCTTACCCCCGAAGAGATTGGTTTGGCGGAGATCAACGACCGCGACTTTCTCTTCGAGCTGGCGACCGCGCTAAACGCTGTTCTGCTCACTGGGCTTAACCAAGCGCGACGGATCGGGATGATTGCTAGCGATGCGGACTCGACGGTCTGGCTCGTCCATCGCGTCTATTTCGTGCCCGCGGGTCAGTTTGCTGAAGGGGGAGGAGAACCGGACCGCTACAGTAAAGGGTTTGCACCGACCACAAAGCTGCTTTACGCGGTTTTCGAACGCTTGGGCGAGATTGATCGTCCAGCTGCACTGCGGGTAATGACAGTCTGGGATGCCGATCGCTGGAAACTGTACAAGCGGCTTTGGGCAGCTGCTGCCCGAGATGAAGCCGTCGTCAGCGGCACCGAGGTCGGTCGATTCCTGGCTTCCTTGGACGATACCGAGTTCTGGTGGACGGATGCGTTTCCCGAGTTTGCGGAACTCCGTGCAGTCCGATGGTCTTCGCTTCCCGATGATGTGGTTGCGCCCATCGAGCGGCGGCTCGTCAATGGCGAACCGATTGCAAGGCTGAAAAAGAGAATGGGAAAAGAAAACGCCAAAAGAGCGGTTGCGCGCAGGAGCGTGACCGAATTGCAGCGAATTAAGGCTGGGGGTGGTCATCTTTCGATACCGACGGAAGCATGGCTAGCGAAGACTCTTCTTCAGCATCCCCGAGAAGGTGACGTGGCCTCCGTCACGGAGGGCTTCAATCCTGGCGTTAGAACACTGATCGACGATCGAAGCGGCGATCCAACCTTTGGAGATGTTCCTTCTGCAAAACTTATTGACGAACTTGCGCGTCATCTGAGTGACGAAGGATGGGAAAGCAAAAGCCGCGCGGCTTCAGACTTCATTGGACGGAATCCTGATCTGATTCTTGATCTTCTTGCCGAAGCGCCGAAGTCGCTGGCTCGTGAAAAGGTGTGGCAGGCCTTCGGCTATGGTTTCAGACCCTCCGATCTGAATGTTATGATCGACACGGCAAGCCCTGAAGATAAAGAGCTGATCCCCGTGGCCCTCAAAGCCTGTATCGAGATTGCGCGTCTAGACGAGGCGACGATCGAAAACGCGCTACAGGGGCTCACGTCCTGGATGTCGATCTGGGACCGGCTATTGAGTGGCGAGGACGATCTCATCCGGGCGTGGTTGGCTCTTTGGCCCACCGCAGTTAAAAAGACGAACCAGAACGCCGAAAAGAATGTTCCCCTGCGGGACCGCAGCTACTCTAGCGCTGTCGGCAATCTCGTTTCTGCGTTTATGCGAGCGTGCCCGAGCTTCAAGAAAGACACGAAACCGCTGGCTGACTCACCATGGCGCGAAGCGTTGGCCGGCATCGAACAGACGAAAGGCGAAGCGAAGCTACAGGCACAATATCAGTTGCTCAGCAGCTTCAATTACTACTGGGCGGCCGACGAAGCTTGGTCACGAGTGAACCTCCTTGAACCTCTGATCTCGGCGGCTGGTGCGAGTATCGAACTCTGGCATGGTTTCGTCCATAGTCGCTTTCTGCCTCCGAAAAACGTCCTGGAAGAGTTGGGACCGCACATGATCGCCGCGGCGGCAGGAAACGAATTGCTGGACGAAGCTCGGGGCTCACTCAGCCAGCGGGTGGTGTTTTCGACGATCATTGATATGCGCGACGGCCAGAAGCTGACTATCCCCTCGCACCTGACCCAGCAGATGCTGCGTATCGGTGGAGATCCGGTACGAACCCGTGCGCTCGATGCTATGAAAAACTATCTCAAGGACGACGAGGCGGAGCCAAAGGATGCCCGTGAAAGGTTCGGGCTGGTCAAGAGGCTGTTCCAGGAAATTTGGCCGAAAGAACTGACGCTCTCATCGCCGACACTATCGGACGCTTTCGCTGACTTCCCGGCAGCAGCTGGCGAAAACTACGCTGAGGCGGCCGACCTCATTCTGCCCTACCTTACGCCTTTTCAGTGCTGGTCACTCTGGGACTACGGGATACTCGACCGCAGCGCCGACGAGCGAACGATCACAGGTGTCGATTCCGCGAGGGATGCAGCGGCTCTGCTATCAATATTGGATAAAACGGTTGGTGCTGAGGATGCCGCCATTATCCCAAACGGACTCGATAAAGCTTTAAAGCATATCGCATCGAAGAGCCCGCGTCTTGAATCGGACATTCGGTTCCAAAGGTTGCTGACGCTATCCCGTCGGTAGATCTTGAAAAGTCCACCGTTCGAACAAGAGACCTGACGGCCATGGTTGCAAACGACAAGCGGATCTTGTCACTGCTGTAATAGGAATCGAACGGTAAAACCCGGGGCTGAGGCTTCGATAAGCTGTGGGAGATTTATCAACTTTCCAACAGCACTCCGATCATCAAGTCAGGCCTTGCGAAGTCGTTCAGCGAACTGCTGCGTCGCCTCGAAGGCGACTTTGAACTCCGGCCTGTCGCCGTAGACAAGATCACCAAGTAATTTCGAATAGCCTGCTGCAAATTCCGTATGGCTGGCCATCACTTCGTATGTGCGGAGTGTCTCGCCCCTTGGATCATTCTTGTAAGCGGGATAGTCGCCCGCGCGTGTCGCGGCTTCCGCCTTCATCGTCTCGAGCGCGATCGTGACCGCTGCATCCAGATCGTATTGACCATCCATCCGCGATAGATCGTAAACGTGCCGGACGAGCGTGTGGTCAAGCTGGCCAAGACCGGAAAAGGCGAAGCCGGCGCGACGCCCGAGAGCGACAAACTTGTCAGCGGCAGTTTCCACCAATCTCACACACTTTACTTCGACGGCTTCCGGCTTTTCCTTCTTTGCCTCCGCTACGAACGACGACACCGAGCGCGTTTCAGGGGCAGTCGCGACCGGAAACGACGAGAGTTCGATCTTGATCTCCGGACGCAGGACGCCTTCTCCTTTGGCAATCGGCTCATACGGCAAATCGTATCGGACGTATTTGTCGTTTTGCTTCACCTCGTAGTGGCCGTCGACATTGAAACCGGCCGCGGCTAGCCGGTCATTCACCTCGCCCCGAAGGCGCTTCAGGACGCTTCGCGAGGTGGATTTTTCGCCGATGATGCGGAGGTCGATGTCTTCAGACATGCGCTCGAGCAGGCGGTAGGCGCGACCGAGCGCGGTTCCACCGCCGAACGCCAGAGTGAGACCATCGACCTCCACATCGTGAATCGCTGCTAGCGCTTGAACGACAAACCAGTCCTTCTCGACCAACGCAGCTGACGGAAGTCCAAAATACTCCTGCACTTCGAGAAGTGTCTGACGATCGGGCTTACCTTTCAACGCGAAGCTCCGTGCGGCCGTCAGAGAGCCGCCGGTTGAAACGTGTCTTGACCTTGACCGTCGGATTGACCGGGATTTGCGTTGAGCGGCCTTCGTTATAAGCCTTGATGCTGTCGCTCTGCTCCCAGGCGACACCAAGCTTGGTAAGAGCCTGAAGGGCCGCACTATGGAAACCGTTCGAGCTCGAAATAATCGGCCGGCCCGATATCCGAGACCGCATCGCGCGTGCATAGACGCCATAGCCGAGGCGCATCAGGCTGCCCTCCTTGACAAGCGACCGGAGAGCGCGAAGAACCTGATCCTCGCCACTCAGATCGGCAAAATCGCGAGGCAAGAAGACGTCGGTCTTCTTGGTCCTGGCAACGCGATTTTCAATTCGCTTTTTCAATGTCTTCGGCTGGCTCATGGTCAACCTCGTTGTTACAAAAACCCGACAACATATATATGCAAAAACCCGACATCTGGCAAGGTTTATCCTTCTCACCACGCCACCTCCCGAGCAGAGCAGTTTTCCCCTTCGCCTGGGTCTTACTTGGGCTCAGAACAAGATCAGTGCGAAATCGAACGTTTAGCCGAGAAAGTGATGCTCGAGATCAATATTCGTCCCCAAAACTGGCCCTAAGTAGCATTTCACCATAAAACTTCATATTCAGCACAGGAGGCAAACTACGGAAAATATGCACGAATTCGCTTAGCGTACGATTTCGCACTAATCTTGTTCTGCCCCCAGATATCCATGCGACATCACTCCATTGCCGCACCTCCTCGCAATCGATGTGGTTATCGTGTGCGCCCGACCCAACTGACGCAAACGCCGGCAGCGTTTCACAGAAGCACTATGCCGGACTATTGTACTCTTGCGTACTCCATAATCCTCTGTTACTACGATATCAACAAAACAGCAGGTGAGTTCCGTGAGGCCAATTTCGATCCAGATCCCGGCAGAACTCTTTATCGAGTTCGCTGCTCGCGTGAAGGGCGATCCAAGCGAAGAGATCGAACTCCTCGTGCGCAAACACCTGACCAGCCTTGATGAGGTTCAGGAAGCCAACCTGTTTCGGACGGTGACGAGCAAGGAGTTCAACGACGGGGATCCGAGCGGGGGCATGGAATGGTCTCCGCTCTGGCTGCCGAACGGAACCGATTTGCGGATGCGGTATCGGCAGAAGACGTACTTGGCAAAGGTTCGGTTCGACGCCATCCATTTCGGCGATCTGGAATATCACTCGGTCAGCCAATGGGTGCGCCAGATCGCGCGCGGCACGGCACGGAATGCGTGGCACGACGTGTGGGTGAAGTTCCAAGATAGCGACGACTTCGTCTATGCGGACACTCTGAGGCAGGTTCCGAGGACGGGGGTCCCGCCAAGTGGAGAGAGCCGCGCAGCAAGAATCATTCGTTTGGCCGCGATCTCGCTGCCTGACGACGAAAATACCGAGGGGAACAAAAAATAAAGGGGCCTCCACTGGAAGCCCCTGAATAGATGGGAAAGACGGCCTCGCGACCTGGAAAATCAGACGTCGTCGATCCCTTGGCTGCACTCGAACGCAAAGGAGAGTTCATGGACTGGCAATTCAGCATCAGAAGAGTCTGAACACCGCCACGGCCTAAACGGTCGGGCACAAGATGGCTGCCGCAGGGTGTCAAATCCCTTGCGGCAGCTTCAAGCAATATATGTGCGTCAGGGTGAGCTGTCTATAACGATGGCTAGATTGCTAGTTAGGCTGCAATCAGCAGCATGGATGGAATGCCGTGAGAGTTATTGCAGCCGTGTTCGGTGAGGAAAATTTTCTCTGGCCGTATTGCAAGGAAAACGCGACTGTCGCGACCTTGAATCGGGTGGAGGCTCAACGGCTCTGGGAGGCGCGGGATAAAGAAGGCTACATCCAAGACGGCATGAAGCAGAAGACCGTCCGTGGAGTTCTCGCGACACGCCAAGTCGCCAGCACTTGGTACGGGCTGATGACCACCGTCAGTGATACGAGCGGTGATGTGTGGATTCATAAAGAGGACGACCGCATCTGGTGGACGACATCAAAGGCGGATCCGGCCTACTACATCCGGGACGTGGTAGAGCCAGTAGGAGCCAAGCGACGTGTCATCGTCTGCCACAAGCCTTGCGATCCATGGAAGAATGTCGGCCTCAAGGGGCAGCCGCTGTTGTGGCACACCCTTCATCCCAAGGCCAAGGACTTCCTTACAACCCAGTCGACACTGAGACCGCTTGGCGCCGAAAACGCTGCCTACGCACTCGCTGTTGATTGCCACTGAGAACTGACCCGGCGTGGCCTGATATTTCCATTGAGAATTGACCCATGTTCCAACCTTCCCTCGCATGTTTTCAGCGGGGGCTATGGAGTGATCGACATGGCGTTATTGAGCGTGATCCGACGCTGGCA
>Ga0209051_1001208_pt1 | contig 23322 bp, 18 predicted proteins | sample AraplaCvi_mMS_r2_2_FD_184286 | JGI IMG/M metagenome (GOLD analysis project Ga0209051, IMG submission 184286) | Arabidopsis root microbial communities from North Carolina, USA - plate scrape MF_Cvi_mMS_r2 (SPAdes) (version 2) | ecosystem: Host-associated > Plants > Roots > Endosphere | place...
GGCGGCGACGAGACGACGGGCGTAGGGCGCCAACAGGAACAGACTCAACAGCAGCAACTGCGACGACACCGACTTGAGCCGGATGTCGTAGGTCATGTTCAGGATGAACACCTGCGTCAGGTCGAAGGCGCACACCAGGGCCCCGGCGGCGGCGGTCCGCGGCACCAGCAGCAGCAGGCCGCCGAGCACTTCCGCCGCGCCGAGCATGATCTGGTACGGCTGCGAAATGCCAACCTGGGCCCACAGCACCCCGGTGGGGCTGAAGTTGCCGAACGGCTCGACCAGACGATTCAGCACGAACGGCATCTGCGTCGGGATCAGCTTGGCCGTCCCGAAGTAGAACATCGCGGCCGCGAGCACCAACCGCAGAACCGTCCACACCCACGGCTGCAGTCGATCGTGGCGCTGCCGCGTGTCGAGCGCCGACCAGACCGCCGTGGCCACCAGCGAGAGCAGGGCGATGCAGTAGAGCGCCGACCACTGGAACGCGCTGTCACTGCCGACCTGGGTGCCCTCCACCCGCAAGCCCAGCAGGTTCTCCCCGACCCACTCGATCGGCGGGCGTAACAGATGGATGAGCCCGCGCACCGCCGACCACGGTCCCTGCACTCCGACGCCGGTGAGGAGCACGGGAACGAGGCCGATCGCGATGACGAGTCCGAACAGGCCGAAGTAGCAGGTGCCGAGCCGGAAGCCGATCAATGTCACGACGCCCCACCGGGGAGGTGGTTCGGCAACCTCACCCGGGGACTCGGGCGCGTCCGCGGCACGTGTCTCGGTCATGGTCATCCCCCCATGGTCGGTGCTGACCCGGTCGTTGCTCAAGACATTTGGCAAACCCGTCATTGCACGGGTGGTCGGTGGGGCGACGGCATGGGGCAGCATGGGGGAATGACGATCACCTTCATCACCGGAGCCAACAAGGGCCTTGGCTACGAGACCGCGCGTCGGCTCGTCGAACGGGGCCACACCGTGCTTCTGGGAGCCCGTGATCCGGAACTCGGTCGCGCCGCGGCCGATGCTCTCGGCGCCCGGTTCGTCCACGTCGACGTCACCGACGACGCCTCGGTCGCCGCCGCGGCGAAGGACGTCGAGGAGCACGAGGGTGTGGTCGACGTGCTGATCAACAACGCGGGCGTCGCCGGCCCGTACGCCGACGCCGCCGATCTGACGGCTCAGGACTTTCACGCCGTGTTCGACGTCAACGTGCTCGGGGTGGTCCGGACGACCACCGCGTTCCTGCCCTTGCTCCGCCGCTCGGCGGATCCGGTGATCGTCAACGTCGGCAGCGGGATGGGATCACTGGAGCTCACCCATGACCCGTCGCGTCCCGAGTCGTCGATGGTGGCACCCGCGTACACGTCCTCCAAGGCGGCGCTGACCATGCTGACGACGCAGTATGCCAAGGCGTTCAACGACATTCGGGTCAACGTCGCCGACCCCGGCTACACCGCGACCGACATCAACGCCAACTCCGGTCCGCAGACCGTCACCGAGGGCACCGACGCCGTCGTCATGCTCGCCACGGAGGGGCCCGGTCACGGCTCGGGGCGGTTCGTCGACCGCCACGGCGAGACGTCCTGGGGCTAGTCACGCGTTGGTCCGTCGCGCGCCGAGCACCGGTTGCCGCCGGTGGCCGCCGTCGAACCCGGGAGCCCAGGGCCATCGGCGCCGGCCGTCGGCCCACACCAGCTGTAGCGCCCGGACGTCGTAGCCCTCGATCGCGATGGCGATGCCCATGTGGGCATCGGGATGCTCGACGTCGACCACCTCGAGGTGGGTGTCCGCCGGCAGGACGAGCTGGTCGCCGGGCACCGGCCGGAGGCCAGCGGACATCCGCTTGGCGAAGGTGTTGAGCAACCAGCCGGCCTGCTTGGTGGGCAGCCCGGTCACCAGGAGCTCCGGCAGGCCACGATCGTGCAGTCCGATGGTGTAGGAGAAGGGCCTGCGGTCACTTTCGACGTGTTGCACGGCCCAGCCGTGCGTCGCGATCGTCTGGCGGATCAGCGCGAGGTAGTCGTCGAATGTCTTGTCGGGGTGGTCGCATTGCCAGCACATGGCGGGTCTGCCCTTCTGTCGGTTCGTGCCGCGAGCGTGTCGCGCGGCACCGACAGTCGGTGCGCCAAGAACCGTGGGGGCGGTGGTTCATCCACAGTCGGGAATCGATCCACAGCGCCTGCGGGCGGCGGTGCTACCCCATCCGCCCCGCGTCCACCACCCGGATCACCGCCACGCCCTCCTCGTCGGACGCCTCCAGGTCGACTTCGACGTCGAAGCCCCAATCCCGGTCCCCGGCAGGGTCGTCCAGGATCTGCCGCACGTCCCACCGGCCGGGATGGCGGTCGACGATCAGCAGGGCGGGACCACGCGCGTCGGCGCCGGTGCCCACCGAGTCGTGCTCGTCGAAGTACTCGGCGCCGACCTCCGCCCAGCGTTCGGCGGTCCACCCCGCGGCCCCGTCGAGCTGGCCAAGGTCGTACCAGCGGCGGCGCGCGAAGAGTTCGACCCGCCGGAACAGCGCGTTGCGGACCATCGCGGTGAAGGCCCGCTCGTTGCCCGTCAGCGGCCGTGGGCGCGCAGGAACCGCCACCGGGGCGTCCAGCGGCTGATCCGGGCTGGTGAGCTGTTCCCACTCGTCGAGCAGGCTCGAATCCACTTGGCGGACCAGCTCACCGAGCCACTCGACGACGTCGACGACCTCCTCGGTGCGGGCCGACGCGGGCACGCCCGACCGCAGCGCCTTGAACGCGTCAGAAAGGTAGCGCAGCACCGCGCCCTCGGATCGCATCAGGCCGTAGACGCTGACGTACTCCCGGAAGGTGAACGCGCCCTCCCACATCTCGCGCACGATCGACTTCGGCGAGAGCTGACCGTCGGCCGCCCACGGGTTGCTCTGCAGGTACACGTCGAAGACGTGTCCCAGCACGTCCGCGAGCGGCTTGGGATAGGTGATCTCGTCGAGCAGCGCGATGCGCTCGTCGTACTCGATGCCCTCGGCCTTCATTGCGGCGACGGCCTCGCCCCTGGCCTTCTTCAGCTGGGCCGACAGGATCTGACGCGGATCCTCCAAGGTCGCCTCGATCACCGAAACCACATCCAGTGCATAGGTTTCCGAGTCGGAATCCAGCACGTCGATGGCGGCGAGGGCGAACGTCGACAGCGGCTGGTTGAGGGCGAAGTCGGGCGGCAGGTCGACGGTCAGGCGGTAACGCCGCCCGTCGGGTTCGGGCTCGGGGAGGCGCTCGAGCACCCCGGCCTGCAGCAGCGACCTGGCGATGCCGACGGCCTCCCGAACGTGCCGCAGCTGCCGCTTGCGCGGCTCGTGGTTGTCGGTGAGCAGGCGCCGCATCGCGACGAACGGGTCGCCCGGTCTGTCGACGACGTCGAGGATCATCGCCGTCGACACCCGCATGTTGCTCGTCAACGGCTCGGGGGTGGCCTCCATCAGGCGGGTCATGGTCTTCTCGCTCCATGGCACCATGCCCTCGGGTACCTTGCGGCGCACCAACTTCCGGCGCTTCTTCGGATCGTCGGCGACCTTGGCGAACTGCTTGAGGTTCTCGACCTCGTGCTCGGGCGCCTCGACCACGACGGTGCCCGCGGTGTCGTACCCGGCCCGCCCGGCGCGGCCCGCGATCTGGTGGAACTCGCGGGCGTTGAGCAGTCGGGTGCGAGTGCCGTCGTACTTCGAGAGCGCCGAGAACACGACCGTGCGGATCGGGACGTTGATGCCGACGCCGAGCGTGTCGGTGCCGCAGATGACCTTGAGCAGGCCGGCTTGGGCCAGCTGTTCGACCAGTCGCCGGTACTTCGGCAGCATGCCTGCGTGGTGGACGCCGATGCCGTGCCGGACCAGCCGCGACAGCGTGGTGCCGAACGCCGACGAAAAGCGAAACGCACCAATGAGTTCGGCGATGGCCGCCTTCTCCTCCTTGGTGCTGACGTTGACGCTCATCAGCGCCTGCGCCCGCTCCAGGGCGGAGGCCTGCGTGAAGTGCACGACGTAGGCCGGGGCTTGCTTGGTGTCGAGCAGATCCTGGATGGTCTCGTGCATCGGCGTGGTCGCGTAGTAATAGTGCAGCGGGACGGGCCGTTCGGCGTTGGCGACCAGCGCGGTCGGGCGGCCGGTCCGGCGGGTGAGGTCCTCGCGCAGGAACGTCACGTCGCCCAGGGTGGCCGACATCAGCAGGAACTGTGCCCGCGGCAACTCGAGCAGCGGTACCTGCCAGGCCCAGCCGCGGTCCGGGTCGCCGTAGAAGTGGAACTCGTCCATGACCACCAACTCGATGTCGGCGTCGGCGCCCTCGCGCAGAGCGGTGTTGGCCAACACCTCGGCGGTACAGGCGATGATCGGCGCGCCGGCGTTGACCGAGGCGTCACCGGTCAGCATGCCGACGTTGGCCGCGCCGAACACGTCGCACAGTGCGAAGAACTTCTCGCTGACGAGCGCCTTGATCGGCGCGGTGTAGAAGCTGCGCGACCCCGCCGCCAGCGCCGCGTACAGCGCACCGGTCGCGACGAGCGACTTCCCCGAGCCGGTCGGGGTGGCCAGGATGACGTTGGCGCCGCTGAGGAGTTCGATCAGCGCTTCCTCCTGCGCCGGGTACAGCACCGTGCCGCCCGTCTCGGCCCAGGCGGCGAACGAGGCGAACAGCTCGTCGGGATCGGTGCCCTTGGCGCGCAGCGTGGACAGGTCGCCTGGGTCGGTCAGCAGGGCAGGAGCGGTGGTCATCGTGGGTCCAGCCTGCCCGACCGACCGGCGTTGGAGTAATTCCGGCGCAACGGGGGCACTCCCCTCACCATGTCCAGGCGAAACGAGTACACCGGCGACACGTGCGTCTGTGGACGTCCGACCTACTACCGGGTGGTTCAGGTGGGCGCCCGTCCCGAGTCCCGGCGCGGGCCGGCCTGCTGGTACGACGCGTGCCCCGAGCGCGACGGCAGGCAGGATCGTGGCTAGCCCCTGAGCGCCCTGGCAGACTCTCCGGGGTGCCTCCCGTCAACGGTCACGTCTCCCACTGGTTCGACAAGCTCCCGTCGCCCCGCACGTCGCTGCCCGGGGATCGGGACGCCGACGTGTGCATCGTCGGCGCCGGCTTCACCGGCTTGTGGACGGCCTACTACCTCAAGCGCGCCGACCCGTCGCTGCGCGTGACCGTCCTCGAGGCACGGTTCGCGGGCTTCGGCGCCTCGGGCCGCAACGGCGGCTGGCTGTCGGGGATGGCGCCCGGCGACCGGCAGGCGTTGGCCCGCGAGCGTGGCCGCGACGCGGTCGTGGCCTGGCAGCGGGCGCTGATCGAGGCGATCGACGAGGTCATCGAGGTCGCCGACCGCGAGGGCGTCGACGCCGGCATCGTCAAGGGCGGCACCCTGCAGATCGCCCGCAACGCCGCCCAGGCCCTGCGGCTCGCCGAACGGCGCGCCGAGGAAAGCAGCTGGGGGTTCACCGACTTCACCGAGTTGACGACGGCCGAAGCGGCGCAACGGGTTCGGTTCTCTCGCGTGGTCGCGGCCCATCACACGCCGCACTGCGCTCGTATTCAGCCGGCGGCGCTGGCCCGTGGACTGGCCGACGTCGTGGAACGTCTCGGCGTCGACGTGTACGAGATGTCTCCGGTGACGGAGATCGCCGCGGGTCGGGCCACGACCCCGACGGGCACCGTCCGGGCGCCAGTCGTCCTGCGCGCCACGGAGGGGTTCACCGCGGGGCTGCCCGGGCTGAAGCGGCGCTGGCTGCCGATGAACAGTTCGTTGATCGCCACCGAGCCGATCGGCGCGGAGGTGTGGGACTCCATCGGGTGGGACGGCCACGAGACCGTCGGGGACATGGCGCACGGATTCTTCTACGCCCAGCGCACGGTCGACGACCGCATCGCCATCGGCGGCCGCAGCGTGCCCTACCGCTACGGGTCGCGGACCGACGTCGACGGTCGCGTGCCGCAGCGCACCATCCGGGAGTTGACCGCCGTGCTGCACGACGTGCTTCCCCAGGTGCGCGACGTTCCGATCGCGCACGGTTGGTGCGGGGTGTTGGCCGTCCCGAGGGACTGGTCGGCGGGGGTGAACTTCGACCGGGTGAGCGGCCTCGGCTGGGCCGGTGGCTACGTCGGCCACGGCGTGACCGCGACCAACCTGGCCGGCCGCACGCTGGCCGACCTGGTGCTCGGCGAGAAGACGCCGCGCACCGAGCTGGCGTGGGTGGGGCACCGGTCGAAGAACTGGGAACCCGAGCCGCTGCGCTGGCTCGGCGTCCGCAGCCTCTACCTGGCGTATCAGGCCGCCGACCGGCACGAGTTCGGGGGTCGCGCGACGACGTCGCCGATCGCGCGGGTGGCCGACCGGATCACCGCCAAGCCCTAGGCCTCCGCTCTCGCCTTCAGCCGCTGCAACGTCAGCTCGATGTTCTTCGCGTTGACCGACGTGCGGTCGGAGACGCCCGTGGCGATGCTCGCCGGCTTGAGGAACCAGCCCGGCCGCCGGTCCCAGGTCTGCTCGGTGACCCGGCAGCCTCCGTCGACCGGTTCGATGTCGTAGCGCCAGTGCGACACGGGGACGACGAGGCTCTTGACGTCGAACGCGAACACCCGGCCAGGCTCGGCGTGGGTGACCGTGCACGTCGTGGTCCAAGACTTGCCGCCGTTGGCGTTGCGACCCTTGAACACCGCGCCGGGTGCGGCGCCGTCACCCCGGTGCCACTGCATCGCGTGGGCCTCCTCGGCGAGCTTGGCCATGGTGGGCAGGTCGGTGATGAGGGCGTACACGTCGGCGCAGCTGGCCGAGATGGTCACCGACGCCTGCGCCGACGGTTCAGTCATGGCGCGATGGTAGCGAGCGGCGCCGGAAACAAGGCCCGGTCGACGAACGTTGGGTAGGGAATGAGCGAACGACCAGTCCTCCAGCCCACCGAAGCGCACCCCATCACCGTCACGCCGACCGGCGAACACGTCGTCGTACGCGTGAACGGCGAGGTGGTCGCCGAGACCGACGCCGCGCTGACCCTGCAGGAGTCGACGTATCCCGCAGTCCAATACGTGCCCCTGGCCGACGTGTCGCCGTCGGCGCTGACGCGCAGCGACACCACCACCTATTGCCCGTACAAGGGCGAGGCGAACTACTACCACCTCAGCGCCGCGGGCCGCACCGTCGACGACGCGATCTGGACCTATGAGCAGCCGTACCCCGCCGTGGGCGCCATCGCAGGTCACGTGGCCTTCTACGCAGACAAGGCCGACGTCGCGGTCGGATAATCTTTGGCGGTGTCGAGTCAAGCCAGCGTCACCTTCGAGAGGCCCGCAAGCCCCTCGATGACGCTGTCACCGCAGCGTCGCGGTCCGGGTGACCCCTGCTACCAGGTGTTCGACGGGGCGATCTGGAAGACCAGTCTGCTTCCGAGCGGACCGGTGACGGCGCGCATCACGACCTCGGCCCGCACGACCGTCGACTGCGAGGCGTGGGGTACGGGGGCTCCCGAGTTCCTCGAGCGGCTACCGGCACTGCTTGGCGTGCACGACGACGCAACCGGGTTCGCCCCGGCCGAGCCGACGATCGCCGCGGCTCATCGCCGGGTTCCGCATCTGCGCCTGGGCCGGACGGACCAGGTGGTGGAGGCGCTCGTCCCCGCCGTCCTCGAACAGCGGGTGGCGGGCAAGGACGCGTTTCGGGCCTGGCGGTTGTTGGTGACCAAGTTCGGGGCGCCCGCGCCCGGCCCCGCTCCGGAACGCATGCGCGTCCCCCCGCCGGCCGACGTGTGGCGGCGCATTCCGTCGTGGGAGTTCCACCTGGCCAACGTCGACCCGGGGCGCGCGCGGACGGTGGTCGGGTGCGCGCAGCGGGCCGACGCGCTGGAGCGGTTGTCGAAACGTCCGCCGGAGGACGCCAGGGCGGCCCTGATGACGCTGCCGGGGGTGGGAATCTGGACCGCCGCCGAGGTCGCCCAGCGGGCCTGGGGCGACGCCGACGCACTCTCCGTCGGCGACTACCACCTGTCCAACGTCGTCGGGTCGACGCTTCTCGGTCACCGGATCGACGACGACGAGATGCTGGAACTGCTGGAACCCCTTCGGCCGCACCGTTTTCGGGCGGTCCGCCTGCTCGAGGTCAGCGGGTTGGCGCGCAACCCCCGCTTCGGCGCTCGAATGGCGATCCCGAACCTGCGCGCGCTCTAGTCGCCCAGCCGGGCGGCCACCCATTCGACCAGTGGTCGGGCTGCGCGCCAGTCCGCGCGCACCGCGTCCACGAACTCCGGTGTGTGGATGACCGGCTCGAAGCCGTAGTCCTTGGTGACGGTCAGCGAGCGATGCCGCAGGAGGTCGATGCGCGGATGGTCGGCGTCGAAGCCACGCGGCGAGGTCTTCAGGCGGTCGCCGCCGACCGTGAAGCCCGCGCGGGTCAGCTTCGCCAGGATCTTGCCCAGCTGATCGCCGGTGAGATCGTTGACGATGGAGGCGCGAATCCTGGCCAGGTCCGTCGAGCTCGCGTCGTAGAAGCCCGCCCCTGTGCGTACCCCGCGGGCGGCGATCTCCACGTACCAGCCGCACGCCGGGCCCGCCCCGACGTACGCGCCCTGGTGGGTCTTGTACGGCGTCTTGTCCTTGGCGAACCTGACGTCGCGGAACGGGCGGAAGACCTTGGCGGTGCCGAACTCCGGCTCCAAGGCGGTCACCAACGCGGTGGTCGGCGCCTTCACCGACGTCAGGTAGACGTCCTTGTGCGCCTCCCAGAACGCCTTGGTGTTGTCGATCTCCAGGTCGTCGTAGAAGTCGAGGGCGGCTTCCGGGAACCCCGTGAAGCCGTGCGCCGACGCTGCCATGTCGCGAGCGTAGCGATGACGGCGTGACCCGGTCCGGGGTGTAACCCTGCGCTGAGGCGGGTAGGTGTCTTGGTAAGCACCAGAAAGGGAGATACAACGCATGGCAGGTTTCACGATCCCAGGAATTTCGGACAAGGATGCCGGCGAGGTCGCCAACTTGCTGCAGAAGCAGCTCAGCACCTACAACGACCTCCACCTCACGTTGAAGCACGTGCACTGGAACGTCGTCGGTCCGAACTTCATCGGCGTCCACGAGATGATCGACCCGCAGGTCGAGCTCGTCCGCGGCTATGCAGACGAGGCCGCCGAGCGCATCGCCACCCTCGGTGCGTCGCCGAAGGGAACGCCGGGCGCCATCCTCGCGGACCGCACGTGGGACGACTACTCCGTGGGCCGCGACACCGTCTTGGCCCATCTTGCGGCGCTCGACCTGGTGTACACCGGCGTCAACGAGGACACCCGCAAGGCCATTCACACACTCGAAGACCTCGATCCGGTGTCCCAGGACATGCTGATCGGCCACGCCGCCGAACTCGAGAAGTTCCAGTGGTTCGTCCGAGCGCATCTGGAGAGTGCGGGTGGCGAGCTGGCCAACCAGGGCGCGACGACCGAGAAGGGCGCCGCCAAGAAGGCTAAGAAATGATCTTCGGTTAAGCAAATAGCCGTGGCGGGCCCGCACCCCATTGGGGTGCGGGCCCGAGTCGTCCGTCGACCTAGTTCACCTCCTCCAGTGCGTCGTCGCGGACCGGGCGGTCGGCGAGTTCTTCGTTGCGGCCGAACAGAAGTGGGTACGCGGCGCCGGCGATCGCCGCGCCCACCAGCGGCGCCAGCCAGAACAGCCACAGCTGGGCCGGTGCGCCGTCTCCGTTGAAGAACGCCACCGCCGTCGACCGGGCCGGGTTGACCGAGGTGTTGGAGATGGGAATCGAGATGAGGTGGATCAGGGTGAGCGTCAACCCAATTGCCAAGCCCGCGAAACCCTTTGGCGCACGGTCGTCGGTCGAGCCGAGGATGACGAGCAGGAACACCGCCGTCAGGACGACCTCGGTGATCAGCACGGCCACCATCGAGTAGCCGCCGGGGGAGTGATCGCCAAATCCGTTGGCGGCCATGTTGCCCTCGGCCGTCCAGCCCGCCTTGCCCGAGGCGACGACGTAGATGACCCCGCCTGCCACGGCGCCGCCGAGCACCTGCGTCACCCAGTAGGAGGGCAGCGCCCGCCACTCGACGCGCTTGGCGATGGCCGCCCCCAGGGTCACGGCCGGGTTGAAGTGCCCTCCCGAGATGGTGCCGAACGCGTACACACCGGTCAGGACGGTCAGACCGAAGGCCAGGGAGACGCCAAGGAAGCCGATGCCCAGCGCGGTGCCGTCGGAGGGGAACTTCGCGGCGAACACGGCGCTGCCGCAACCGCCGAGAACCAGCCAAAACGTGCCGACGAACTCTGCTGCCAGTCGATGCCACATGGTGGGTGCGGTCATTGGAGTGCCCTCCCTCGGCGGCGCGCCGTTGCGCCAACGGATTCGAGGGTCGCACGCGACCAAACCCGTCCGAAACGCTCGTTGCCGAAACTTGTCCCGATGGTGACCGGACGTGCGCGGAGCCGGGGGAGGTGCGTTCTTCGCCACACGAAGGGGAGCCCCGTGGCACGCGACGACGCGGTATCCGTGGTGGCCGCCGCGAGGCTTGATCCGGTCGACGTCGCCGCCCGTCGACGGTGGGCGCCGTAAGCCCTTGGCGAACAGCGGAAGTGGGGCGGCCAGCACGTGGGCGGGCGGCCGTCGGGCCGACGAGTATCGGCGGGCGGGACCTCGGGGACGCTCCGGCGCCCTGGCGGACCGCCCCAGCACCGCGACGAGTCAGTCGAAATTGCCCGCCAGCAAATTTGTTGGACCACATATGACGACGTGAAGAGGAAATATAGATGATCATGGCTAATTATGGTTGAACGACCCCGTGGAGCGTCACCTCGATACCCGCTGCCGCGAACCGCGTCACCGGCGAACCGCAACAACGGATTTCGTCGTCACCCCAGCACCGGGGGCACTGAATCGCCGCATCGGTGCAGCTCGATCGTTAGGCTTGACTAAGTTGGCATGTCAGGCGGGGTTTGTCATATCGTTTCCCTCATTCGTGGCGAGTGGGAAGTCCCGTCGTTCAGTGCTGCACGTAGATCGACCCATCGCCCGCCGGCAACAGCCGTCATGACGGCTGTCAGCATCAGGCTTCCATGACGGTGTGAAGGGCAGGTGGGAATGGCGCCCAGCGACCATGGCTCGAGGCAGGGAGGCCGCAAGCAGGGCCTCTACAACCCGGCCTACGAGCACGATTCCTGCGGCGTGGCGATGGTGGCCGACATGCACGGCCGCCGCAGCCGCGACATCGTCGACAAGGCCATCACGGCCCTGCTGAACATGGAGCACCGGGGCGCCCAGGGCGCCGAACCGAACACCGGCGACGGCGCGGGCATCCTGCTGCAGGTTCCGGACGAGTTCCTCCGCGCCGTGGTCGACTTCCAATTGCCCGAGGCGGGCAGTTACGCCACCGGCATCGCGTTCCTGCCGCAGTCGTCCCGCGACGCCGCGGCGGCGAGCGAATCGGTGGAGAAGATCATCGAGGCCGAGGGCCTGACCTTCCTGGGCTGGCGTGACGTGCCCACCGACGACTCCTCCCTCGGTGCGCTCGCCCGCGACGCGATGCCGACGTTCCGCCAGGTGTTCATCGGCGGCGCCTCCGGGATGGACCTCGAGCGACGCGCCTACGTGGTGCGCAAGCGCGCCGAGCACGAACTGGGCACCAAGGGCCCTGGCCAGGACGGTCCCGGCCGCGAAACCGTGTACTTCCCAAGCCTTTCGGGTCAGACGTTCGCCTACAAGGGAATGCTCACCACCCCGCAGCTGAAGGCCTTCTACCTGGATCTGCAGGACGAGCGGCTGACCAGTGCGCTGGGCATCGTGCACTCCCGCTTCTCGACGAACACCTTCCCGTCGTGGCCACTGGCGCACCCCTTCCGGCGCGTCGCCCACAACGGCGAGATCAACACCGTCACCGGCAACGAGAACTGGATGCGGGCGCGCGAGGCGCTGATCAAGACCGATGTCTTCGGCTCCCATTCCGACGTCGACAAGATCTTCCCCGTCTGCACCCCCGGAGCCTCGGACACCGCACGCTTCGACGAGGTCCTCGAGCTGCTGCACCTCGGCGGTCGAAGCCTGCCCCACGCCATGCTCATGATGATCCCGGAGGCGTGGGAGCGGCACGAGAGCATGGATCCCGCGCGTCGCGCGTTCTACGAGTACCACTCCTCGCTGATGGAGCCGTGGGACGGCCCGGCGTCGGTGTGCTTCACCGACGGCACCGTCATCGGCGCCGTGCTGGACCGCAACGGTCTTCGGCCGTCGCGCATCTGGGTCACCGAGGACGGCCTCGTCGTCCTGGCGTCCGAGGCCGGCGTACTGAACCTCGACCCGTCGACCGTGGTGCAGAAGATGCGGCTGCAGCCCGGCCGGATGTTCCTGGTCGACACCGCGCAGGGCCGCATCGTCTCCGACGAAGAGGTCAAGGCCGAGCTGGCCGCCGAGCAGCCGTACAGGGAATGGCTCGAGGCCGGCCTGTTCCATCTCGGCGACCTGCCGCCCGGTGACTACGTCCGCATGCCCCACCACCGCGTCGTGCTACGGCAGCAGGCCTTCGGTTTCACCTACGAGGAACTCAACCTCCTGGTCGCGCCGATGGCCCGCAGTGGCGCCGAAGCGCTCGGCTCGATGGGTACCGACACCCCGGTGGCCGTGCTCTCGGCCCGGCCGCGGATGCTCTACGACTACTTCCACCAGCTGTTCGCCCAGGTGACGAACCCGCCGCTGGACGCCATCCGCGAAGAGGTGGTGACCAGCCTGCAGGGCACCGTCGGCCCCGAGGGCGATCTGCTGAACCCGAACGCCGATTCCTGTCGTCAGATCGTGCTGTCCAACCCCATCCTGCGCAACGCCGAGCTCTCCAAGCTGATCTGCGTCGACCCCGACCACGAGATCCGTGGCCACAAGCACGGGTTGCGTGCGGCGGTCATCCGCTGCCTCTACCCCGTCGCCCGTGGCGGCCAGGGCCTCAAGGAAGCGATCGACGACGTCCGGGCGAAGGTCTCGGCGGCCATCCGCGACGGCGCGCGCATCATCGTGCTCTCGGACCGTGAGTCCAACGAGTCGCTGGCGCCGATCCCGTCGCTGCTGAGCGTCTCGGCCGTCCACCACCACCTGGTGCGCGACCGGACCCGAACCCAGGTCGGTCTCGTCGTCGAAGCGGGTGACGCCCGCGAGGTGCACCACATGGCCGCGCTGTGTGGTTTCGGCGCCGCCGCGATCAACCCGTACATGGCGTTCGAGTCCATCGAGGACATGGTCGACCGCGACATCATCACCGGCATCACCAGTGACCAGGCCAAGGCCAACTACACGAAGGCCGCAGGCAAGGGCGTGCTGAAGGTGATGTCGAAGATGGGCATCTCCACCCTGGCGTCCTACACCGGTGCCCAGCTGTTCCAGGCCATCGGCATCAGCCAGCAGGTGCTCGACGACTACTTCACCGGGTTGCACTGCCCCGTCGGCGGCATCGACCTCGAGGACATCGCCGCCGACGTCGCCTCCCGGCACGCCCTGGCCTATCTGGATCGCCCCGACGAGCGCGCCCACCGCGAGCTCGAGGTCGGCGGCGAGTACCAGTGGCGGCGCGAGGGAGAATACCACCTCTTCAACCCCGACACCGTGTTCAAGCTGCAGCACGCCACCCGCACCGGCCAGTACTCCATCTTCAAGGAGTACACGAAGCTGGTCGACGACCAGAGCGAGCGCTTCGCCTCGCTGCGCGGGCTGCTGAAGTTCCGCGACGACTTCAGGCCACCGGTGCCGATCGACGAGGTCGAATCCGTCTCGGAGATCGTCAAGCGATTCTCCACCGGGGCAATGAGTTACGGCTCGATCTCCGCCGAGGCGCACGAGACGCTGGCCATCGCGATGAACCGGCTCGGCGGCCGGTCGAACTCCGGTGAGGGCGGCGAGAACGTCAACCGCTTCGAATACGACGAGAACGGCGACTGGCGGCGCAGTGCCATCAAGCAGGTCGCGTCCGGCCGCTTCGGGGTGACCAGCCACTACCTGACCAACTGCACCGACATCCAGATCAAGATGGCCCAAGGTGCGAAACCCGGTGAGGGCGGCCAGCTTCCGGGTCACAAGGTGTACCCGTGGGTAGCCGAGGTGCGCCACTCGACGCCGGGCGTCGGTCTGATCTCGCCGCCGCCGCACCACGACATCTACTCGATCGAGGATCTCGCGCAGCTGATCCACGACCTGAAGAACGCCAACCCCAGTGCCAGGGTGCACGTGAAGTTGGTGTCCGAGAACGGCGTCGGCACCGTCGCAGCCGGCGTCTCCAAGGCCCATGCCGACGTGGTGCTGATCTCCGGGCACGACGGTGGCACCGGTGCCACTCCGCTCACGTCGCAGAAGCACGCCGGCGCCCCGTGGGAGCTGGGCCTGGCCGAGACGCAGCAGACGTTGCTGCTCAACGGACTTCGCGACCGCATCGTGGTGCAGGTCGACGGTCAGCTCAAGACCGGCCGTGACGTCGTCGTCGCCGCGTTGCTCGGTGGCGAGGAGTTCGGCTTCGCGACTGCCCCGCTGGTGGTGGCCGGTTGCATCATGATGCGGGTGTGCCACCTCGACACCTGCCCCGTCGGCGTCGCCACCCAGAACCCGCTGCTGCGCGAGCGGTTCAACGGCAAGCCCGAGTTCGTCGAGAACTTCTTCCGCTTCATCGCCGAGGAAGTCCGGGAACTGATGGCGCAGTTGGGCTTCCGCACCGTCAACGAGATGGTCGGGCAGGTCGGTGCGCTGGACACCAAGCAGGCGGCGGCGCACTGGAAGGCCCACAAGCTGGACCTCTCCCCGGTGCTGCTCGAACCCGAGTCGGCGTTCATGAACCAGGACCTGTACTGCAGTTCGCAGCAGGACCACGGACTCGACAAGGCCCTCGACCAGCAGCTGATCGCCCAGAGCCGAGAGGCCCTCGACACCGGCTCGACGGTGAAGTTCCGGACCACCATCGCCAACGTCAACCGCACGGTCGGCACCATGCTGGGCCACGAGCTGACCAAGGTGCATGGCGGACAAGGGCTTCCGGACGGGACCATCGACATCACGTTCGACGGCTCGGCGGGCAACAGCTTCGGTGCGTTCCTTCCGAAGGGCATCACGCTGCGCGTCTACGGCGACGCCAACGACTACGTCGGCAAGGGTCTGTCCGGTGGGCGCATCGCGGTGCGGCCGTCGGAGTCCGCCCCGGCGGAGTTCGTCGCCGAGGACAACATCATCGCGGGCAACGTGGTGCTGTTCGGCGCCACCAGCGGCCAGGCGTTCCTGCGGGGCCAGGTCGGCGAGCGCTTCGCGGTCCGCAACTCGGGCGCCCACGCGGTGGTCGAGGGCGTCGGTGACCACGGCTGCGAGTACATGACCGGCGGCAAGGTGGCCATCCTCGGACCCACCGGCCGCAACTTCGCCGCGGGAATGTCCGGTGGCATCGCCTACGTCTACGACCTGCACGGCACGCTGTCCGACAATCTCAACGGCGAGATGGTGGAGCTGGAGCGACTGGACGACGACGACGTGCACTGGCTGCGCGACATGCTCGTCGCGCACGTCGACGCCACCGATTCGGCCGTCGGCCAACGGGTTCTGTCCGATTGGGAGTCTCAACTGAAGCACTTCGTGAAGGTCATGCCGCGCGACTACCGGTCGGTGCTGACCGCGATCGCCGAAGCCGAACGCAACGGCGAGGACGTCAACACCGCGATCATGGCGGCGGCTCGTGGCTGATCCGCGCGGCTTCCTCAAGCACACCCACCGCGAGACGCCGCAGCGTCGCCCGGTCCCGCTGCGTCTCCGCGACTGGAACGAGGTGTACGAGGACTTCTCCCACGATGTGTTGCAAGACCAGGCCGCCAGGTGCATGGACTGCGGCATCCCGTTCTGCCACAACGGGTGTCCGCTGGGCAACCTGATTCCCGAGTGGAACGACCTGGTGTTCAAGGACCGGTGGCGCGACGCCATCGAGCGGCTGCACGCCACCAACAACTTCCCGGAGTTCACCGGGCGGCTCTGCCCGGCCCCGTGCGAGGCGTCGTGCGTCCTGGGCATCAACCAAGAGCCGGTGACCATCAAGCAGGTCGAGGTCGAGATCATCGACAACGCCTTCGACGAAGGCTGGGTGCTTCCGCTCCCGCCGCACCGCCTGACCAACAAGAAGGTCGCGGTCGTCGGATCGGGTCCTGCCGGTCTGGCTGCGGCACAGCAGCTGACGCGGGCTGGCCACCAGGTGACGGTGTTCGAGCGCGCCGACCGCGTCGGTGGTCTGCTGCGCTACGGCATCCCCGAGTTCAAGATGGAGAAGCGCCACATCGACCGCCGTCTCGAGCAGATGGTGGCTGAGGGCACGACCTTCCGCACCGGGGTCGACGTCGGCGTCGACCTGACCGCGGCGCAACTGCGGCTGAACTACGACGCCGTGGTGCTCTCCGGCGGGGCGACCGACTGGCGCGACCTGCCGATCCCCGGCCGCGAACTCGACGGCATCCATCAGGCGATGGAGTACCTGCCCTGGGCCAACCGGGTGCAGAACGGCGACCCCGTGGTCGGCGAGGACGGCGAGCCGCCGATCACCGCCAAGGGCAAGAAGGTCGTCATCATCGGCGGCGGCGACACCGGGGCCGACTGCCTCGGCACCTCGCACCGCCAAGGCGCCGCCAGCGTGCACCAGTTCGAGATCATGCCGCGGCCTCCCGAGGAGCGGGCGGATTCGACGCCATGGCCGACCTACCCCCTGATGTACCGGGTTGCCTCGGCGCACGAAGAGGGCGGCGAGCGGGTCTTCTCCGTCAACACCGAGGAGTTCATCGGCGTCGACGGGCACGTGACCGCGCTCAAGGTGCACGAGGTCGAGATGCGCGACGGCAAGTTCGCCAAGCTCGAGGGCAGCGACTTCGAACTGGAGGCCGACCTGGTGCTGCTGGCGATGGGCTTCGTCGGCCCCGAGAAGTCGGGCCTGCTGACCGATTTGCGGGTCGAGCTGACCGACCGCGGCAACGTCAAGCGTGACGACGACTTCCAGACCTCGGTGCCGGGCGTGTTCGTCGCCGGCGACATGGGCCGTGGGCAGTCGCTGATCGTGTGGGCCATCGCCGAGGGCCGGGCCGCGGCCGCCGGAGTCGACAGCTATCTGATGGGTCGCACGGCACTGCCGGCGCCGATCAAGCCCACTGCCGCACCGCAGCGCTAGAACCCGCTCGCCGACACTACGGTCGTTGTGCGGGTGGGCCCCACATGCCTCGACGACCGTGGTTTCGCGGGTCGGTCCGAACCCCAGTAACCACTTCAGTCACATCAGAAACATCCGATCTTTCGTCGGCGCGTCCTCTGGTGTTAGCCAGATCACAGGTGTCTAATGATTCTCGGGGTTCGTGCACTAGTGTGAGCCCACGGTGAAGCAAGACGACCGCAGGAGTAACACCGTGTACATCAATCCGATCGCTCGCTCGCGAATGGGCCGTATGGCCTGGTCACTGTTCCGTCATCCGGTCCGCAGCCGCGACTTTCCGGCCAAGCACGAGCGTCTCGTGACGGCCGCGGAACTCGTCCGGTACGGCGTCTAACTCAGCCCCGTCGCGTCGGAGTCACGGCGCGAAAGTTTGCTTAGCCGATATATCTACCCGGCCGTCAGTAATCGCTACAGCGCGATGCGTTCGCGGCTGCGGTGCGCGTCGCCGGTCACCGCGTCGAAGTAGTACGTCCGCTCCGGCGGCATCGACAACCCGACGCGCGTACCCGGATCCAGCAACGTGGTCGCCGGGGCCTGCACGATCACCCTGGTGTCCTCGCCCACGATGGTGGTGACCAGGGCATGGCTGCCCAACGGTTCGACGAAGTCGACGCGCGCGGGCACCATGCCGTCGGCCACGTTCGTGTGCACCGCGAGGTGCTCGGGTCGCACGCCCACCGTGACGGCACCGTCGGGCGTCGCCGCCATGGTGATCGCCGCGTCGCCGACGTGGAGCGTGCCGTGGCGCACGACGCCGGGCAGCAGATTCATCGGCGGACTGCCCATGAACGCCGCGACGAAGGTGTTCGCCGGCCGGTTGTAGATGTCGTCGGTGGTGCCGATCTGCTGCACCTCGCCGGCCGACATGACGCACAGCCGGTCCCCGAGCGTCATGGCCTCGACCTGGTCGTGGGTGACGTAGATGGAGGTGACGGGCAGTTCTCGGTGCAGCCGCTTGAGGTCGCCTCGTACCTGGTTGCGCAGCTTCGCGTCGAGATTCGACAGCGGTTCGTCGAGCAGGAACGCCTGCGGCTTGCGCACCAGGGCTCGACCCATGGCCACGCGCTGACGCTGTCCGCCCGACAGCTGACCGGGCTTGCGGTCCAGCAGCTGGTCGATCTCCAGCAGGGCGGCCGTCTCGCGCACCCGCCGCTCGACCTCGTCCCGCGGCGTCCGGCGCTGCCGCAGGCCGTAGGCAAGGTTGCGGTACACCGTCATGTGCGGATAGAGGGCGTAGTTCTGGAACACCATCGCGATGTCCCGCTCACCGGGGGCCAGTCCGTTGACCACCGACCCGCCGATCCTGATCTCGCCAGAGGTCGGCTTGTCCAAGCCTGCGAGCAGCCTCAGCGCGGTGCTCTTGCCGCACCCCGACGGCCCGACCAGGATGAGGAACTCACCGTCGCCGACGGTCAGGTTCAGGCCCTTGAGGGCGACGGTGCCGCCCGCGTACTTCCGGGTGACGTCTCGAAACTCGACCTCTGCCAACGTAATCCCCTCAACCCTTGATTCCGGTACTGGCGACCGATTGGACGAAGTATCTCTGCGCGCCGATGAAGACCAGCAGCATCGGCAGCAGGCTCATCACGTTCGCCGCCATCAACAGCGGCCACTTGACCCGGTGCGCGCCCTGGAAGTAGCTCAGTCCCAACGGAATCGTCATCTGATCCTGGGACGTGATGACGATCAGCGGCCACAGGAAGTCGTTCCACGACGTCAGCACCGTCAGCGCCGCCAAGGTCGACATCGCCGGAAGCGACAGCGGCAGCACGATCTTGAACAGGACGCCGAGCCGTGACGTGCCGTCCACTCGGGCGGCCTCCTCGAGCTCGACCGGCACGGTCTGAAAGAACTGGCGCAGGAAGAAGATGCCGAACGCGGTCGCCAGGTTGGGCAGCATCAACGCCCCGATGTGGTCGATGCCGAGGCCGGCCCAGACGTTGTCCCCGAACCACTTCACGATGAGGAACACCGGAATCATGGTGACCTGGAACGGCACCATCAGCGTCGCCATCAGCGTCACGAAGAGCGCGCCGCGACCGAGGAAGCGGATGCGGGCGAAGGCGTACCCCGCGAGGCTGCAGACCACCAGGTTGCTGATCAGCACCACCACCGTGACCATGGCGCTGTTGAGGAAGAAGTGGCCGAACGGCGCTGCCGCCCAGGCTTCGGAGTAGTTCTCGAACCGGGGCCGCTCGGGCAGCAGGACGGGTGGGAAGTGGTTGGTCTCGCTCTCGGTCTCCAGCGACGTCACCAGCATCCACAGCAGCGGCAGGATCAAGACGAAGGTCATCGGGATGAGGACCAGATGCCACGGGCTGAAGGGCAGCCTGAACTTGCGCGCGCGCCGCGGCGACGGTGCCTCGCGGGCAACGGTTTCGGTCGGGGGCAGCTCGGTCGTGGTCATCAGTTCTGCACGTGCTTCCGTGCGAGCCGGAACTGGACGGCGGTGATGAGCAGGATCACGACGAACAGCGCATAGGCCATCGCCGCGGCGTAACCGGCGTCGAAGTGCACGAAGGCACGGTCCCACAGGTAGTAGACGATCACGGTGGTCGCCCGCAGCGGGCCGCCGCGGGTGGTGGCGTAGACCTCGTCGAAGAGTTGCAGTGCGTTGATGGTCAGCCACACCAGCAGGAACAGGTTCGCCGGCCCCAGCAGCGGCACGGTGATGGTGCGGAAGCGGGTGAACGCGCTGGCGCCGTCGATCATCGCCGCTTCGTGAAGTTCGGCCGGAACCCCCTGCAGCGCCGCCAGATAGACGATGACCGAGAACCCGGTCCAGCCCCAGATCGTCATCGCGACGATCACGAACAGCGCCTGCGACGGTGACGCCAGGAAGGGTTGGGACGGAATGCCGACCGCGTTGAGTCCGGCGTTGACCAGACCGTAGTCACGGTCGGTGAGCCACAGGAAGATGATGCCCTGAGAGATCGTCGAGACCGCCATGGTGATGTAGGCGGCCGTGCGGTAGACGGAGATGAAGCGCACCGACCTGTTCATCGCCGCGGCGACGAACAGGCCGACGAGCATCGTGCCGGGAACGAAGAGGGCCGTGTAGACGATCGTGTGCTTGATCGCCTCGACGAAGACCGGATCCTCGGCGAGCTTTCGGTAGTTGGCCAGACCGACCCAGGGCGTCTGAGGACGCAACAGGTCGGACTGCTGGAACGACAACTGCAGCGACATCAGCACCGGCAGCAGGCCGAAGATTCCGATCAGTATCGCGGCCGGGCTGGCCAGTGCCCAGCCCGCCGCGGTGTCGGTGCGGCTCAGTCGTCCCAGCAGCGACGGCATACCCTCTCCCGTCCTACTTCTCGGCCAGTGCAGCGTCGGCCGCCGTGGCAGCGGAATTCAACGCGTCCGCCGGCTGCTCCTTGCCGAGCATGACGGACACGATGGCCTGCCCCAGTGCCTCGGAGACGTCGGGGTACGGGCCCACCGTAGGCCTGACCTTCTTCACGTTGTCCAGGTTTTCGACGAATGTCGCGGTGCCTGGCACGTTTTCGTTGAGCTTGGTGAGCACCGACTGGTCCTGACCCACGGACGTACGGATGGGGAGGTCACCGGTGCCCAAGGAGAACGCCTTCACCTGCTCGGGTGCGGACAGCCACTTCACGAAGTCGACGGCCGCCTTCTTCTTGGCGTCGCCGTTGTCGAACACGACCCAGTTGTCCGGGCCCGCAATGGTCTGGTGCCCACCGCTGGAGCCGGCGAACGTGGGCATCACCTGCACGCCGTAGGAGATGTCGGACAGCTGGCTCAGATCCCACGGGCCGGTGACCAGCATCGCGACCTTGCCGCTGTTCATCAGCTTCGGGCCGTTCTCGTTGGTGGTGTCGAGGTACACCGACTTGTCGGTCACGGCCATCTGCTGCAGCACGGTCAGCGCCTTGACGCCCTCGGGGGAGTTGAACGTCGCCTTCGTGTTGTCGGAGTTGAGGATGTCGCCGCCGGCCTCCCAGAGCATCGGGAGGTAGTGCCAGGTGGTGTCCTCGCTGCCGTCGGCGGGGATCAGCCAGCCGTACTGTCCCTTGGACGGATCGGTGAGCTTGGCGGCGGCGGACCGGAAGTCGTCCCACGTCCAGTCCTTCGTCGGGGGCGCAACCCCGGCGTCGGCGAAGAGCTTCTCGTTGTAGACGATTGCGAGGTTGTCCACCAGGGCCGGCACGCCGACGACCTTGTCGCCCACCGTCGCCGCCTCGCGCTCGGCCGGATAGAAGTCGTCCCACTTCCAGTCGGGGTTCTTCACCTCGTCGGCCATGTCCACGACCTGGGGGATCTGGGCGATGTTCGGCGACCACGACCCGAACATGTAGGCGACGTCGGGTGCGCTGCCGCCACGGACCGCGGTCAGGACCTTCTGCAGCACCAGGTCGTTGCTGGAGTACAGCTCGCTGACCTTCACGTCCGGATGATCCTTGTTGTACTGGGCGACGAGGCCCTTGAAGACCTCACCCTCGGTGTCCTGATATCCGTGCCACACCGCGATCTCCGTGGGACCCGATGGTGACGAGCCGCCGCCACCGCAAGCGGTGAGAACGAAGCCGAGGATGGCGACCAACGCGATGCAGAGCCGAGATCGGATCATGTGGAACTCCTTGTTTGGTTCTCAGGGCACGAGCGTGGTGCGGAGCGGTTCGGGCAGGAGGTCGCCGTGCGCGACGGTCAGGTCGTCGCACAGCCGCCAGATTTCGTCGACGGTCAGCGTGGCTGCCGTGTTGGGGTCGAGCATGGCCGCGGCCCGCACCAGACGGGGATCGCCGTCGACGGCGGCACGCACCGCGAGTTCCACCGGACCCAGGAAGTTGCGGTTGAGCGCGGCGCACTGCGGTGGCAGATCGCCCACCTTGGTCGGGTGCGCGCCGAGGGCGTCCAGCAGGGTGGGTACTTCCACCGCCAAACCGTTTGGCAGGTTGGTGATCAGACCGTCGTTGGCCACGTTCGCGGAGATCACCCGCGGCTGGCCGGTCTCGAAGGAGTGAATGACCTGGGGCGCGTACTCGGTCGACTCGGTGTCGATGCCCAGCGTCGAGCCCTCGGCCAATTCGGAACGGACCCTGGCGTATTCGGCGAGGTTGGCCTCACTGATGCGGACGTAGGCTCCGACGTCGAGACGAAGTCGGTCGACTTCTTCTGGGTGCCGCAGGTACCACGGCACGTACTCGCTGGAGTGCTCACTGGTCTCGGTGGGGTAGTAGCCGAGCCTGCGGTACATGTCGACCCGCACCCGCCTGCGTAGCTCCGGGTCGCTGGCGATGCGTTGATCCAGAAGGGGATACAGGCTTTGGCCGCCACGTTCCCAGCGCAGCACCCACGCCTGGTGGTTGACGCCGGCCGACCAGTACGACACCTCGTCGAACGGCACGTCGACGAGCTCGCACAGCCCCACCATCGTCCAGTACACCGAGTGGCACAACCCCAGCACCTTCAGCTTCGGGGCGACCTGACGCAGGTAGGTCACGTTCATGGCCATGGGGTTGGTGTAGTTCAGCAGCCACGCGTCGGGGCACACCTCCAGCATGTCCTCGGCGATGCCAGCCAGCACGGGGAAGGTCCGCAGGCCGCGGAAGATGCCGCCGATGCCGATGGTGTCGCCGATGGTCTGATGCAGGGCGTACTTCTCGGGAATGTCGAAGTCCCGCACGGTCGCGTCGTGCATGCCGACCTGGATCACGTTGATCACGTAGTCGGCCCCGGCCAGCGCGCGCCGACGGTCGGCGATGGCCACCACCTCCGGATGCGCGCCCGCTGCCTCGGCGGTCGCGTTGGCGATCGCCTCGGCGGTCTGGAGGCGCTCGGCGTCGATGTCGTGCAGCACCACCCGGACCGAACCGAGTTCGGGGAACGAGAACACGTCGCCGAGGAGTTCGCGGGTGAACTCGACGCTGCCCGCGCCGATGATGACGACGGTCGGCTTCATCGGTGATCCTCGGCGACCGAAGGCTCCAGGACGGCCGCCGTCGGGGCCTCACCCCGTCGCTCGTCGGCGTAGACCATGAGCGTCGACCCCACCAGCGCCAGCACGATTCCGATCGCGCCGTAGGGGGTCGGCAACGTCTGGTAGGCGATCAGCGAGATGATCACGGTCAGCGCGGGGGCGAGCGCATTCGTGGTCGGGGCGACGATGGAGGCCTTGCCTCGTGCCA